>Ga0316622_100000295_pt1 | contig 27465 bp, 25 predicted proteins | sample OWC_Aug_OW2_C1_D_FD_207646 | JGI IMG/M metagenome (GOLD analysis project Ga0316622, IMG submission 207646) | Wetland soil microbial communities from Old Woman Creek delta, Ohio, United States - OWC_Aug_OW2_C1_D5_C | ecosystem: Environmental > Terrestrial > Soil > Wetlands | place: USA: Ohio... | reverse complement strand
CCTCGGTTTCATGCTCATCCCGCGGAAGCCGTGCCACACGCCCCCTATCAAGGACCCGTTCCCGACCGGGACGGATACCCAGTCCGGCTGACGGCCGATGCCCTGGGCAATCTCCTTCGCGATGTACGTGTACCCGAAGATGTCCAATTCACTGTTCGTACCGCCTGGATTGGCGTTATACCACTTGTTCGATGCGGAATCCTGCGCGGCCATCCTGAGGGCCTTCTCGTAGTCCCCGTCCACGTCGACAATCTCTGAGGACATGGACGTGATCTCTCCACGTCTAGGTGCTGCGAAGTCCTTCGGTATATAGACCCGGGCCTGCATATTCAGCTTCTCTGCGACGTATGCGAGCGCTGCGCCATAGTTGCCACAGCTCACGGCGATGACCTTCTTCATGCCCTTGTTCCTCGCGTTGAGGCAATGAGTGAGCGCCGCCCGGTCCTTGTGCGTACCTGAGGGGTTCTGTCCCTCCAACTTGAGATAGAGACGTCGTATCCCCAGGCGCTTCTCGAGCTTCTGCGCCCTCACTAATGGGGTCCCTCCGATCTTGAGGGCCTTCATCTGCATCTCGAATTCCCGCATCAGTTCAAGTGGGATCAAACTCGCTCAGGTCTCCTCGAAGGGGTTTGGTTCGCAGGCGGATATACTGTCCGCCTGCTTTGATGTTTGGAGGAAGCGTTCGGCTCAGTCGAGCCCATGGCTCTTGATATCGCGGTCCGCCTCTTTCACTATGCGCTCGAAGTCGTCCGCGACGTCTCTTGAAACCGGCTCGACGACGTGCTCCTTCATTATCTTGGCGGCCTTGTCCCTTGCGCGGTCGACCACCGACTTCTTTCCATCCGCTTCCCAGAGCTCACCCGTTCTGCGGTCCGTGATGTCCGTGATGAAATGCTCTTTGTGCAGCCACTGCATGGTGTGTCTCTCCGGGAGGAAGCTCCCTCCGGGACCAACCTTCTTGATCAGGTCCACTGCCAAGTGGTCGTCGTCCACGGTGACACCCTGGGCGAGCCTCGCCATGATTCTGGCCATTTCGTCATCGATGACCATCTGCTCGTACGAGAGCATCGTGACGTCATCCAGCAGACCCAGGCCCGCGACCATGTCGCAGCCCGCGTAGAACTGCGGCATCCCGCTCGACATCTTCTCGTAGCATGCCTGAGGTCCGGGCACTTTCGCCGAGGTGACAATACCTCCGCAGAGGATAGAGAATCCGTAGTGGTGTGCTAGTTCCCCAGCGCCAGCGGATATCAGAGCCCTCTCGGGGCCTCCCCCTGCCCACGTCATGGTTCTCATGTCAAAGGCCGCTCCTCCTGTCCCATAGATGAACGGAGAGCCTGGGGCGGCGAGTTGGGCCATCGTCAGTCCTCCCAACACCTCAGCGTTGTTCACGATTATGGATCCAGCCAGCGTCACAGGCCCGGTTATGCCCGCCTGCGGCATCCCATAGAACGATATCGGCACCCCTGCGCGTGCGAGCTCGAGCGCTCCCTCGGTGGAGCCACCATCGAGCTGCAGCGGCGAGAACGGACAGTGCATCGACGAGAATATTGGCCTCCTTCGGAGTTCCTTCTTGTCCCCGGCGAGGGCCGCACCTATCTCCACGAGCCATTTCGCCTCGCGTTTGTGGCTCGTTGTTTCGACCTGCACATGCTTCTCTATGCTCGACAGTGCAACCTTGAGGTCCGCCACATGCCTGAAATAGTCCGGCACATCCTGGCAGCTGACGCAAGGCCAGAAGATGTGGGCGGAGTCCAGGGCGTTGGCGACCTTGCCCACCATGGCCAGGTCGTCGCTCGTTGACATCCTTCTCTTGCCGGTCTTGAAGTCCATAACGCTAGTGCCGTTCCCGTCGGTCGTGCAGTAAGTTCGTCTTCCGTCGAGAACCACGTTGTACTTCGGGGTTCTCGCGTATAGCGTCAAGTTCTTCTTCGCCTTGTGAATGGCTTCCTCTACGAGATTGCCCGGGATCTTGGCGATGCTCTTCTTGTGATCCACGGAGCAGCCCGCGTCTTCGAGTAGCCCCAGGCATTCCTTGCTGACCACCTTGATGCCCGAGTTCTCGAGCACGTCCAGCGTTCCCCAGTGCAAAGAGCGTAGATCGCTCTTGTCAAACATACGGAACGCGACTCTTCCTTTCGGAAATCCTATCATGTCTTCGCTCTCCTTGGCTTCTGTCTGTAGAGGTCCCGCGACCTCTCAGCACTAGAATTATTCCTGTATTGTCACCAAGTATATAGTTAGTCGCGATTCGCGGGATATCGCGTAGCGAGATGGGGCTCGGCGGCCCGATGCTCGGCTGCGCGTTGCGCACTCCTCCAAAAGGCTTTAATCGAACGAGAGATATGGGCGAACATCCAGCACAACAATGCGGGGGTAGCCAAGCCCGGTCAACGGCGCCAGATTGAGGGTCTGGTCTCGCAGGGGTCCCTGAGTTCAAATCTCAGCCCCCGCACCTCAGCCTTGCTCAAGATCTGATTGTTCACGCGGGTTGTCGGTCCGAGATGTTCATATCTTGAACCGGAAAACCAGATATACCATCGCGCTACAATGTATGCCAAGTTGAAATTGAGAGCCGGTGACGGATGATCGCACTAACACACCTGGTCGTCAGCCTTCTTCTTATCGAGCTGATGCACCTTGACAAGAACGATGCTTTTGTCGCTTTGGTGTTCGGCGTCTTCATAGATCTCGACCATCTTTTCGGACTCAGAGACTACGTCCAGGCAAACGGCGTCATGGGAGTCCTGGAGTTCGATGATCTGGTCAACCCAGGCGGCCATTGGAAGTCGCTGATGCACAGCCCGATAGCCGTCATGGTGATAGGGCCGGTGTCCGTCGCTTCTCGCCTCGCGATCCCTCTCATCTTCTGGGGAGTCCATCTGCTGATGGACTTGGTTCAGGAGGCGGTGCTCGGCGTTTTCTCTGCGCAGGAGGCGGTCTTCTTGCTTCTGGCTGCCTCCGGTTTCGTGACCATACGATATGCCCGTTGCATCGTGGCCGGCAAAGCGTCTACATTGTACGAGTACATCAGGCTCGAAGCCAGTGGACTGAGGTCTGTGGCACGAGCAAGCATCTTCTGAACCGCTAATCTCGCGACTTCTTCAGCTGCTCGACAATATGGTCCGTGAAACTGGTCGAGCCATGCCTACCGCCGATATCCGTCGTTAGATGCCCAGAATCGTATGTTGATTTCACCGCCCGGCGGATCGAGTCGGCGTCCTTCTGCATGCCAAGATGGTCAAGCATCATGGCACCCGCGAGTATCGTAGCCGTAGGGTTCGCGACTCCCTTGCCAGAGATGTCCGGGGCGGAGCCGTGGGCAGGTTCGAACACCGCATGCGCCAATCCGATGTTGCCCGAAGGGGCGAACCCAAGGCCTCCTGCAGTACCAGCAGCGACGTCGGAGAGGATGTCCCCGTAGAGGTTCAGGGTCACGATGACGTCGAACTCGTGTGGGCTGACGACGAGCTTCATCGCAGCGGAGTCCACAAGCTGCTCCTTTGCCTCGAGATCCCTACCCTCAGATGCCATGCGCTCCCTGAACACGCTGACGAAGAGGCCATCAGACGCCCGCAGCACGTTGGACTTGTGGACGCAGCAAACGCTCTTCCTGTGGTTCTTCGATGCGTAGTCGATCGCGAACCGGACAATCCTATCAGAGGCGACCCTGGTCACTCGTCTGAGAGTTGTTACACCCTTGTCATCGAACTGCTCGTTCTGGGTATAGAGTCCTTCGGTGTTCTCTCGGACGATGACGACATCGATTGCCGGTCTCCCCGCCAGCCTCACGTAGTTCTTCACGGGTCTGAGATTGGCGTAGAGGTCAAGCTCCTTGCGGAATCTCAGCACTGGAGAGGTGTCTTTCAGCGATTCCGAGGAGGTCACGGCGCCGAATAGCGTAGCATCGCACTTGCGCATGAGCGCCAGAGTGTCATCCGGTAGAGAGTTCCCTGTGATCCTGAGGGCGCTTTCTCCGATGTCCGCGTGTTCAAAATGAAGTTCGTCTGTCGTCTCTTTGAGGACGGTGACCGCACACCCAACAACCTCTGGTCCGATTCCGTCTCCTGGCAGAACGCAGATTCGCTTCATGGGAGCATTACTCTTGGATCATCTTGGCCAGGTCCACGAAGTGCTTCTCCATCCTGGCTATCCGCTTTCTGCTGTCGTGGATGTCCTTCTCCATCTTCGCTGTCATCTTGCGCATCTCGTCCACTAGCGTCTGGGCCTCCTTCTCCAGGCTGAGTATCTTCGAGTCGTGCTCGATAGACTTGCCGAGGTGGTCCTCGATACGCCTCTCAAGGTCCGCCTGGCGTTCCTTTTCTGCAGACTTTGAGAAATAGCTCTCCACTTTGGAGTTCAGCATGGTGAGGATATTCGAAACCTTCTCGAGCTGCTTCTCCAGCCTCTCGACCCGCTCCTGAAGGTCTGCCGTGAGCAGCGTTTCGTCCTGAACGGAGGCTGCCTTCACGATATCGAACATTCTGTTCTCTATTGTCTCGAGCTTGGCCTCAACTGAAACCACGTTCTTGATGCCCTCGCTGATCTCTTCAAGAAGTTCCTTGTCGGGGAAATCAATCGTGACGCTATCCGCGCCCGGGGCAAACGCCTTCAGGGACTGAAGCGTGGCGATCGCGTCTACCGTGGGGAACCCCTGCTTGACGCGGGATTCCAGGCTCCTCAGAGTCGAGACTATCTCCGTGCCGGATTTTCCCAGCCACGGATTCGCCTTGACCATCCTCATGATGTTCTCTATGGACCCTTCAAGCTCGGCACCGCTCTTGGACAGTTCGGACCTGTCAAGGAGTCTGATGTCCCTGTGTGCGTCGCGCCTGCCGCGCTTGTTCCAGTCGCCAAGCGATCGCCCCTCGAACGGGAAGAACCCTGCCAGGTGGTCGACCCCTTTGACAATCAGCTCCTGCACCTCATCCCAATCCTTTGTGCCGCTCTCGACCTTCAACTCCTGCGAGGAGTTGAAGATCATGCAGATGCAGCCGTTGGGCAGAAAGAAGCACCTTATCAGATATGGTGCCTCTTGCGCGAACTTGGGGACCGTCTGAGGTTTCTTCTCATCAACCGCCTCCATGTATGACTTGAAGTATTCCTTGGCGAACGCAGCTAGATCCTGAGGAGACGGTATCTGAGGCCCGATGTCGTTTGGATTCATCTCACACTTTCCCGTGACTGGTATGGCGTATTTGTGCGGAGGCTATTAATGCCTTCCCGGGCGGCCGCCAGATAGGACTGACCCCACCAGCATCGGTAGAGTGATGGTGACATCGCCCTCCACCGTTGTGTACTGCGCGTTCTCCTTCACCTTTCCCCAGCTGACCGCCTCGCGAATCCTTGCACCGGACAGCGACCCGTCCCACTCTTCCGCGGTGGTCATGTACACCGCGTATTCCATTCCACCCCTGAACTGATTCCACCATATCACATGGTGTTTCGATATTCCACCGCCGAGCATGATTGCCCCGGTCTTCTTCGCAGTGAACACGATGTCCGAGAGTTCCTGCTCGTCCTTCATCACATCGACGTTGAAATCAGAATGTTGCTGCTTGAAGAGCCAGAGCTGCGATCCGAACGCTCCATCCGTGATTCCCGGGACGAATATGGGTATGTTGTTCTTAGCGGCCCAGTACAGTATGGATTTCTTGTCAGTCAACCGCTGTCCGAACTCGTGTGCCAGTTCCCGGCTGGAGAGGCTCTTCTTCCCTGAGCTGTAGATCTCATTGAGGATCGGCTGCATCTTCTGCTCTAGGACTATCCCGTAGCTCTCGTTCGGGATGAGTATGTTCCCCAGCCGGTTGATCCCCTTCCTATGCAAGTCGGCATCGTCCATCAGGAAGTCACCGTGGTAGTACTTCCTCCACACTCTCGCCAGGTCGTGGTCGAGTGTGCCACATGTGGTGATGATCACATCTACAAGCTTCTCCTCGACGAGCTTCCTGATTACTCCTCTCGTCCCGGTGGAGATAATGCACGCGGGGAAGGACAAAAAGATGGTGCAGTCCTTCTCCCGGAACATCTTGCGGACTATCTCGCATGCCAGCCCTAGCTTCTTCGCGGTGAATCCGCCAGAGGCAAACATCTGGGCCGTCAGGTCTTTGACCTGGGTATCGTCTTCAATCTCGATGTCCGCGATCGGTTTCAGCTTCATCTGCATTTCATCACGCCTGGATTCCAGTATCGCTGCGAGACAACCTGCCGAAAACATTTATAACTTTCCAGGCAATGTTCAGAGAGAAGAGCTATGTTGAGAGTCCGTGACGTCATGACATCGCCAGTCGTCTCCATAGGCCCTGAGACGAGCGTCAAAGACGCTTCCGCGCTGCTAGCTCAGAGGAACGTATCGGGACTTCCTGTCATCGACGGGGACCGTATTGTTGGGATATTCAGCGAGGCCGACGTCCTGCGCTCGATGAAGACAATGAAGAAAGACCTGAGGTTGGTGTATCCATCAATATCGACTCTCGGGATCGCCTTCCAGGAAGAAGTAACACAGCGCGAGATCATCGACGCCTACAACGAGATCGGCAAGATGCCCGTGAAGCAGGTGATGTCTCATCAGGTGGTTACCGTGGCTCCTGACGAGGCCATCAATGAGGCGATTGCCAGCATGGTTCGAAAGGGCATTAGCCGCCTCCCTGTCGTCGAGAAGAACAAGTTAGTGGGCATCATAACGAGGGGCGATGTCATCAGAGGGCTGGCACGTGAAGAGACAAGTCACTGATACAGTGCGTTCGTTGCTGTGTGTCATCACCATCTCAGCAGACGTCTCTTCTTGGCGCCTGGAGCGATGACCGCTGCATCCTGTGCCGGCGCTGTCACTGGTCTGGCCTCGGTCGTCGACCCCGTCCCAGAGGCGGGCTGAACGATGGGTGCAGGAGCAGACTGCTGTGAATGGGTGATAGCTCCGCAAGTCAGGCACTTCTTTGACGAATTGGGGTACTCGTACACAGATTCCTGGCTGCATTTCTCGCATTTCACCCCGTCGACATGCTTGATCGTCCCAAGTTCGAGTCGCTTGTTGTCAAGCTCCTTTTCGATCCTGTTGAGACTCTCCTTGATGTATCGACCGTACTTCGAGGCATTGACTGCATCTCTCTTGGCGAGAGCGGCCTTTGCGATTGCCAGTTTCGATTGCGCGTCCTTCACATCGAATCCATATGATAGCGCTTCGGCCAGGACCGGTTCGCTTTCGGCGACCCATGCGCTTGCCTTCTGGAGTTGCACAGCCTCGAGTTCCCTGCGCCTTCTCAGCATCTCCACGTGATGGCCATCCAGGGCTCTGTCCACGGAGGCAAGAAGCTCGACGGTATGCCTGAACGAGCCGTCCTCATAGGCCTTCCTGGCTTCGCCGATATTCGACTCGACAACTGCTGTATCGGCTCCGAGTTCCTTCGCCTCGGCAGTTGAAGCGGCGATCAGGTGGAAGATGCTGCCAATTTCCTTGACACGGTCCTGCTTTGACGCATTAGCCTTCTCGCGCGCCTCGCCGACATATCTCGAATACTCTTCCATGTTGAATGTCTGTTTGGCACTCGCAGCAATCTCAAGGTATCTCCTTGACTCCTCTGTCCGCGTTCCGAAGGACTCATAGTCAGCCAGAAGATTCCTCAACTCGACTTCATCCCCTTCTGTGTGCTTGACAAAAGCATCGTAGGTCTTCGCGGCCAGCGCCTCCAGGCTCTCGAGGGACTCTTCTCTCTGTCTCGGAGGGCCGTTCAGGAATGCGCGCTTCGCAGCCGTCATCGCAGTCCTGAGTGTGGAATCGATCTGGGGCATGCCCGCAGGTAACCTGGCCAGAAGTTCGTCCACTGCGCGTATCGACAGGGCGGCGGAGTAGACCTGGAAGGTGCTGAAATTGTCGAGGCATCTCAGCCTGGCGTCTCGGTTCATCTTGATGGCCTCATTGAAATCGCCGATGAGCATGCGGTTCATTGCGCTCTCGGAGGTGGAATCCACCTCGAAGAAGGTTGGCCTCATTGTGAGCGCCTCATCGATGTTACGCTCGACGACTTGTTCATCGTGCGAAGGCATCTCTTTGGCTTCGGCTGGTTTGCCTGCGATCCTCTCCAGATCCTTCCCTATCGCCTTCAGATCGTCGGCGGCCTTCTCCGGCTCCGCCTTGGCCTTGGCGAGCGCCTTTCTGACCTGCTCCTCCGTGAGTTTCTTACCCTTGATCTTGGAGATGTAGTCCTTTTTGTATTTGCAGGCTGAGATGTCGATCTTGTACTCTGCAGCGACAATCTTGAGTTTCCAAATGGGTAGCTCGTTCAAGAAATGAGCCGGGTCCGAGGGCATGGGCATCTCCTGCTCTTGTCTGCCCTATTCTAGTAGAGCCCTATTAACTCTTTCGCGCATCCCTTTTATCGCCACTCGGTCAGCAAAACCTAAGTATATGCGTCCTCATCGAAGCTGGGTATGGGAGCGGCTGAGGAGAAGCTCGCGGTTGCGCGGCTGTCCGTCTATTCCAACAGCGCCCTGGTAGTCCTCAAGCTCATCACCGGGTTTCTGATGATGTCAGTCGCGGTCATTTCGGAGGCTATCCACTCCGGGATCGACCTAGTGGCGGCCTTAATAGCGAGATATTCCGTCAAGAAGTCCTCGGAACCGGCAGACGAAGATCACACCTACGGTCATGGCAAATACGAGAATCTCTCGGGCGCCATCGAGGGCGCACTGATCTTCGTGGCGGCTGCTGGAATCATCTACGAAGCGGCGAAGCGTCTCCTCGACGAGGAGGTCGAGGTCCAGCTCCCTGTGGCAGGCATGGCAATCATGGGAATCTCAGCTGTTCTCAACTACTATGTCTCGCTCAGACTAATGAAGATCGCCAAGCGAACGGATTCATTGGCCCTGGAAGCGGACGCATACCATCTCCGGACTGATGTCTGGACCTCCGTCGGTGTGTTCATCGCGCTAGCCCTGATCTGGGTGACTGGCGTTGACCTGATAGACCCCATGGTGGCGATCATCGTTGCCGGGTTCATCATCCATGCTGCCTACGACATAACGAGCAGATCAGCAGAAGGACTCCTGGATAGGAGCCTCCCCGAGGACGAGATGCGTCTCATTGAGAGAGTCATCAACGAACACCGCTCGGATATACTCAGCTTCCACAAGCTCAGGGCAAGGAAGATGGGCGCCGAGAGGCAGGTCGACGTACACATGATCGTGCCGCGCAACCTGAGCGTGAAGGAGGGGCACGACCTGGTCGACCACCTCGAAAGAGAGATCAAGAAGGAACTCCCGAAGTGCGTGGTCGTGATTCACATGGAACCCTGCGATGCAGAGTGCGAGAAGTGCAGGATGGCTCCGCCCCCGGAGCCGCTCTTGGCCAATGCGGCAGTCAAGGACAAATCAGACTGCAGGCCGAAGAACTGATCTCTCCCTGAGCAGCCTCTCGACCTCCCTGAAGGGGCCCTCCCCATCTTCGCTGTTGTCTACTGTCAGCCATTCTGAGGATGCCAGCTGTTTTGCGACCTTCCTGACGGTCTCGAGCTTGTCCAGCGTCTCGAACATCTCCGGGGCGAGCCCTCTCGCGGCAATCCTCCTGAGAGCCACTTTTGGCTCGATGTCGACGAACAGCGCGATGTCGGGGAACGGCAGGAATCTCCTGAAGAACCTGTAGCCCAAGGGCGCGAGTCGTCTTGGAAGATAAGCCGTCCCCATGAGGTATCTTACAAAGATGACCGTTCCATCGCCCACGGTTTTAATCCTTCTGACGGACCAGAGCACGTCAGCTGTGAAGAATACAGTCGCGAACAGCCTTGCCACCGGTCCGGTGCCCTTCAGGAATCGTTTCGACATGCGACCTGTGAATCGTTTTGAAGGGTGGGATATCATCATCACCCTCTCGCCATCGGATTCCAGGAGCATCCTTATCCTGTTGGCGTGTGTGTCTTTTCCAGAGCCGTCGAGTCCGTCCACGACTACTAGTCTCAGCCCTAGACCCCCAGGCCATGCAGGAACCCGCCAACCACCAGAGGGATGATGAGGTTGTCCACCGCTCCCGGAGTCACTGCCTCCAAGCACGTCACGAATCCGGCGATCGACAGAGCGAAAAGAATGGATGCGTGCGGCAAGCCCCCGCCAGAGTACGATATCAGGTCGAAGTAGAACCAGATGAGTACCAGAATCAGAATGAGGGTTGCAAGGAATACTGCCGCGCTACCCTCCAGGGTCCGGTGCGCCGCATAGCGGTGTTTCCCGAATCGCCTGCCAATCAGTTCTCCCATGCCGTCTCCGAATGACATTGAGGCGACGGCGATCGAGGCTGCAAAGAGGTCATCGAAGAGGGCGTACGCGAGGACCGTCCATGATATGGCATACATCACCAGGCCGTACGGGTGTCCCTCCGACGTCCTGACGCCCAGAGGGCTCTCGCGCAGGAACGCGATCGGTGACCGCGGAGTCGCCAGCAGCAACAACGGGATGAACGGGAACGCTGCAAGGCCCGCCATGACGAGTCTCGTGTCGAAACTCCACCAGAAGAACACAATTCCCCCCGTGAGGATGTGCACGAGTTTGCGAGGATTGCGGATCTTCCCCTTGAGGCCGTAAGAGAGAGCGACGACTGAGAGCACGTACCCGTAGACCCCAACGAGTCCCAATATGTCGCCTTCAGTGAAGAGGACCACGTAGACGCATTATTCTCAGAGCTAGCTTATACTTTCGCAGCAGGTTCATCGGGGTTGTCATTGCTTCATGCCGCGTTTCCTCTTCAGCTCCTCGACAACCTCTTGTGCCCTGTCCATCCTTATTTTCTTCTCCGCGATGATGATCTGTGTGACCTCATCAACCAGCTCCGGGGGGCAGCCCACACTCGCGACTATGTTCCTCGCGTGGAGCGCCATATGGCCTTTCTGGATTCCGACGGTCGCCAGGGCCCTCAACGCCGCGAAATTCTGAGCGAGGCCCACCGCGGCCGCTACCTCTCCCAGTTCCTGAGCAGTCTTGACTCCCAACAACCTGACGCACGCTTTCGCTGTGGGGTGCACCTTCGTCGCTCCTCCCACCAGGCCGACGGCCATTGGGAGCTCTATGGTCCCGGCCAAGTCTCCCTCCGGTGTCTTCTCGAATGTAGTCAACGGTTTGTAGAGGCCGGACCGGGCAGCATAGGAATGCGCCCCCGCTTCGATCGCCCGCCAGTCATTGCCAGTGGCGATCACTACGGAGTCGATGCCGTTCATGATGCCTTTGTTGTGCGTTGCACATCTGTAGGGATCGGCCTCCGCGAAGAGGTACGCTTCAATGACTCCATCCACTACGTCTTCTCCGCCAATCGCATCCTTCGGCCAGAGTGCGCGCGCGCGTGACAGTCTGTGAGAGGCGAGGTTTGAGAGGATCCTGAGATACACCTTTCCGCCGGAGATGTCCTCAACAGTTGGGGCCACGGCCTCTGCCATCGTGTTGACCGCATTCGCACCCATGGCATCGCGCACATCGACATGAAGGTGCACGACAACATTGTGTCCCTTTAGAGTGTGAATGACTCGAACTTCCAGGTCCTTTGCGCCGCCTCCTAGCTTCACGAGCATGGGATCCTGCTTGTTGGCTAGCTCGATGATCTCGTTCTTATGTTCGAGAAGCAGGTGCTTCACCCTGCTCGGGTCTCTGATGTTCGTGAGCTGAATCTGTCCGATCATGATGGGGGCGGTGCTGCTCGTGTGGAAGCCGCCCGCATCTCTGGCCATCTTTGCAGCGTTCGATGCAGCGGCGATCACAGAAGGCTCCTCGATGGCCATCGGGATGAGGTAGTCCTTGCCGTTGACGAGGAAGTTTGTCGCGATGCCGAGTGGCAGCTGAAAGGATCCGACGGCATTCTCGACCATCTTGTCCGGAATCGAAGGGTCTATGCCACCGAAGCCTGCCAACGCCATGGCCTCTTCGTCAGTCAGTCCCGCGAATTCCTTCACGATCCGCAGCCTCTCGGCCATGCCCAGCTTGTAGAAACCTTCGATCCTTGAACTCTTTTCCATGTCCACACCGGTCGCACCCTGTCAACCAATTCGCGCTTTCTTAATCCTTTTGGGCGGCCCTTACGGCATTCACCGTGCGCCATGGCTGCCAGACGACCGGAGTCCAGTACGGAAAAGGATATATCCGGTCTCGCGGCTGGAGGAGCGATATGGTCACCTGTTCCGCCCCTGGCAAGATGATACTCTTCGGGGAGCATGCGGTCGTTTTCGGGAAGCCCGCGCTCGCGCTCGCCATAAACCTGAGGATAACATCGACCGTGAACAGCTCGAACCAGTATTCTGTGAACGGTCATCCGATGAAGAAGCGCCATCACATGTACATCTCGGCCGCGCTTGACGAGGCTTGGGGCGGACCCCCGATCAACATAGACACATGTTCGGAGATACCCTCGGGCTCTGGGCTGGGGTCATCGGCGGCCGTCACGGTCTCCTGTGTCGGTGCGATGACGGCCTTCCGAGGCAGCATGAACCCGGAGACGGTCGCCCGTAAGTCCTTCTTCGTCGAGAACAAGGTTCAGGGTCGCGCGAGCCCGACAGACACCTCCACATCCACTCACGGCGAAGGGATAATCGTGTCACCGGAGAGACTCGACAACTTCCTGTGGCGAATCGAGCTCGGCGAGAAGAGCTGGTGCATCCACCACTGTTCCGTCCCACAGCTGCAATTCGTCGTGGGCTATACGGGGATTCACGCGGCGACGGGTCCGCTAGTTGCAGGGGTCAAGGGACTGGTGGACTCGAACCCTGACGCCGTGCGAGCAATTGACAGGATAGGGGAGATAGTCCTCGAGGGCGTTGAGGCGATCGCCCATGCCGACAAGAAGAAGCTCGGAAGACTCATGGACGAGAACCACGCGCTGCTCAACTCACTTCAGGTAGGACATCCCGAACTGGACAAGCTAGTGGAGGCCTCCAGAGTGTCCTCGTATGGCGCTAAGCTGACGGGCGCCGGAGGAGGGGGAAGCATGATTGCCCTTACAGACGAACCTCAGAAAGTCTCCAAGGCAATCAAGCAAGCAGGAGGCGAACCGATCATCGTGGACGTCGGAGTCGAGGGCCTGAGACTGGAGGACAGGGGAGTTACGAGGAAACGATAAATCATGGCAAATGGTTGCCGTGGACGGTGTGCAAGTGGTTGAGAAGGTCGCGCAGCACAGACACTGCCAGAACTGTGACAAAGCGATTCCGTACAAGGACAAGTTCTGCGATGATAAATGCGAGAGCGAGTACGGAGTCAACGTCAAATCTAAGAAGAAGCAGCTGACGTACTTCTACGTGGTCATGGTCGTGATCTTCGTTCTGGCCATGGCCATGCTGTTCGTGAGGTAGCTAGAATGAAGGTCGGGGTCGGCGGGACATTCAACGTAATACACAAAGGGCACGAGCTGCTGTTCGAGACAGCCTTCACGATAGGTGACACTGTCGAGGTCGGCCTCACATCTGATGAGTTCGCCAGCTCCCAGAAAGGAGTCCCTGTCGCACCCTACATCGTCAGGAAGGAGAACCTTTCCAAGTTCCTCCAGAGGTATGGAAAGCCATTCGAGATAGTCATGATATCAGACGCGAACGGAACCGCGTCAAAGTCGAGAGCGCTCGACGCCATCGTGGTCTCTCCGGAGACCAGGGCGAACGCCGACGTGATCAATGGGCTCCGGGGTCAGAACGGTCTAAAGCCGCTTCAGGTGTTCGTGATAAGGGACGTGCGGGCAGACGATGCGAGAAGGATAAGCGCGTCCAGGGTAGTGCGGGGAGAGATCGACAAGGATGGCCGTCTCCTGAGGCCCATAAGGGTCGCTGTGGGAACCTCGAACAGGGTGAAAGTCGATGCCGTGACCAGGATATTCACTCAGGTCTTTGGACTCGTCGAGGTCCAGCAGGTCGACTCGGAGCACTCGGCCGGGAAGCAGCCGATGGAAGAGGAGACGATATTGGGCTCAATCGATCGGGCCAAGAGCGCGCTTGCCAAGGCCAGCGCGGACTACGGCGTAGGAATCGAGGCAGGTCTCTTTTTCAACAAGGTCTTGAACAAACACCTCGACATTCAATACTGCGCAATCGTTGACTCTTCGGGGCGAATGACCGTCGGGCACGGTCCGGGGTTCGAGTATCCTCCAGAGGTGATAAGGTCTGTCTTGCGGGGGGGCACCGTGGGGGACACGATGAGCAGGATGACTGAGATTGAGAAGATCGGACACAGGATGGGTTCGATAGGTTACCTGTCAGATGGCCTGATCGATAGGACTTCACTCAGCGAAATCGCAGTCCTGATGGCCCTGATACCGAGGATTCGTAGGGAGCTGTACGAGGAGAGCACTCAGGCCTCTTCGTCCGCGAAGGCTTCGAGGTAGTCTGCAAGCGTGTCGCAGCTGCCCATGCCTACGCAGCCGAACCTGCCGTACTTCTTGCAGTAATCCCCCGTCTTCTCGTAGTAGTCGCACTTGAGCGCCTGCTGATAGTTGGCGCATTGCCTCTTGATACAGGCGAACCCCGAGTATATTCCCGAGCAAAGGCCATCCTTCGTCAGGTACTTGCACTTCATGGTCTCAGGGCTCCTCTATCGTCCTCAAAATACGTTCCTGATGGATCACGAGCTGCTTCATGTATGATTCAGGGGTCACGCAGTGCTCACGTCCGGGGCAGAAGAACCTCTGGTACTTCTCACAGTACAGGCCGAGCCATTCCTCGTGTCCGCAACCGCCTGATAGCTTGCCCTGCTTCTTGAGGACGAGCACATTCATGCCGGAGAACTCGCATTTGTCAGGTCCGATGCACTCGAGGCTGTCCACATGTCGGTTGGCGCATGCTCCGCTAAGATAGCTATACCTGCAGTTCATCCCATCCCGTGCCCTTGCGAGCAGACTCTCATGCGCGTGCGCGCAAATAAACGTATCCGGAATGTCGCTTTTTGCAGCCGAACGATAGACGAGCACTGCTCCGATTCATCCCGGGCGACTTCGAGTACGAAATCCCGCGTGAAGCGAACATTTGTCCGCCGTTCGCATCAACAGAATAATGGCCTGGGAGAGGTTTCGGGAGAACGGCCCGAGGGAGCACGTGGAATTCAAGACGAAATACGTATCGATCGTCCTGCTGTCCGCGCTCATCGTGGCCTTCGAGTCTGTGGCAATCGAGGGCGCCCTGAACATCGAGGACCTCGATGTGATTCTCGTTACCGCCGTTCCCTCCCTCATAGGAGGCCTGATACTGATGTCCGTCAGGCCGCCAGGAACAGCATCATTCTGCAGGAGCCTGGGCAGGAAGGGATGGCCGTGGATGATCCTCCTATGCGCTCTGGTCGCGGGTGGAATCCTACTATGGTTCGATGCGGTCGGACGGATCGGCGCTGGCAAAGAAGCGCTCCTAGGGGGCGGCTCGTCTGAGGTCCTGTTCGTCGTGATCCTCAGCACGATATTCCTATCCGAGAGGCTGAGCAGGATCGAGGCAGTCGGTGGCCTCATGATAGTTGTTGGAGTCTTCCTCGTCCTGATGAACGCGGACACGATGTCCTTGGCGCTGGGGTTTGGAGAGATTGAGGCCATCATAAGCTCGTTCCTGTTGGGATGCTCGGTCGTTCTCACAGCTTCGATGCTCAAAGCGTATGATCTCGCGCCATTGTCCGGGGTAGAGCTGTTCCTGTCAGGGACCATCGTGCTCGCGTTCGGGGTGTCGTTTTCAGACATCACCTGGCCAGGGATCAGTGGATTGCTGCTGTTGTTGCTGCTGGGACTCTTTCCTGCGGTGGGTCTTCTTTCATACAATGCGGGCCTTCCGAAGATCGGGGCGTCGCTCACGTCCGTCCTGTTCGCTCTGAACGGCATATTGACAGTTGGCGTCCAGCTGCTCGTTCTGGCGGTCTTCCCGGAGGCGGATTTCATGCCTCCCGAGAACCTCGCTCTCGCCATGATCGGTGGGGTGATCGCATTCGTGGGCGTCTATCTCCTGAACCTGAACCCGACGTCGGAGTCGTCTTCTGCCACATCCAAAAGCTAGAGCGCTGAGGGGGAGATTTGAACTCCCGAGGTACGCAGTACCACCAACTCTCAAGGCTGGCGCCGTGAACCGGGCTTAGCTACCTCAGCAGATGGTGAACAAGTTCTCCGTTGATAAGAGGGTTTCGGAGAAGGCCCGCCTCTAACAGGGTCTACTTCCCGCGATCGGCCGCGATTCCGCGAAGAATATCCAGGTCGAGCTCGAAGGCAACCATAGGGTACTTCAGCTCGAACGATTCAATGACCGAAGGGGAAACCTCTCCCATGAATCCAACGGATCTTCCATCGATTTCGACCGACGCGCACCTGCCTCCTATGAAGCTCGGGTGCGAGTGCGGGACAATATCGAATCCTAGTCCAAGCCCTGAGACCACTGACTGAACCAGGGATTTGACCTCCGTGAAGCTCGCCTTGGCGTGTATGGCAACTGCCGACAGCATGACCCGGTTCCTTCCGTTCACGACGACGTCCCCGACCTCGAAGATCCTTTGCGGCAGCTCCCGGTGCTTATTCCTCCTCAGAACAGTCATCAGGCTGGGCAACAGAGAGGTCCTCACGAGGGTGTGGTCCACACTCACGGGGTTCCGCACTCGAGTCGCACCCGGGTCTTCGGGAAGGCTCATCGACGAGAACTGATCCTTCGGGTTCGACAGTGAGAGCGTCACGACCTCGAAGTACCCAAGACCAATCATGATTGTCTTGACTGAGCTTCCGAACGCCAGTGCGGGGTCCTCGACTCCGAATGTTGCCCTGACCGGGAGCGACGCGCCGAACTTCTCAAAGCCGTAACCGATGGCGACATCCTCCGCCAGGTCGACCTGATGGAGTATGTCTGTCCGATACCTTGGAACCAGGACTTCGAGTCCGGCGTCGACCTGTGCAGCTCCGTATCCCATTCGTTTCAGGCAGACCGACATGGCCTCAGCGGACATGTCCGTCCCGACCCATCTGTTCGCGTACGCGGGGTCGAGGTGCATCATCTGAGGGGCCAGGTCAGGCGCGACCGAAGTCCTCCCCGACTGATCTATCTGTACTGTCTTTATCCTGCCACCACGCTCCGCGAGCGCTGTGGTCAGGATGTTGACCGCACCCCTGACGGCATTGAGATCTGTGCCCGTGCAGTCCACGAATATGTCCCGCGTATCCTCAGTTATGGCGGTCGTGATGCCGTTGATGATCGGGGGGAAGGACAGGACCTCGCCGTCCCTGTCAACTATCATCGGATAACGTTTCTTCCCGTCCAGAACGAATGCGTAGGCCATGCCCTTCTCGTGCTCTTTCAGTATCTCCGCAGGAGTCATCCTTCTCGAGCCCTGCAGAGGCACGAAGGAGAGCTCATATGGAAGAACGGCTTTGTAAGTGAATGGCGGCTTGACCGTCCTGAAATCGTGTATCCCGATTGCCACCTTCTTCCTGTTCCTTCCGTGGGTCAGGTGCAGTTTCTCCTGAAGGTCCATCATCGAGCGTATGAGCGGATCAGTTATCTCGTTCCCCTCGACCAATGCAGACCAGATGTATGGCCTGACCTCGTCTACCGATGGGTCGACATTCAGGGTCACATCCGAGTGTTCGACATTGTAGGCCCTCAACCCGGGCTCGTACCCGAAGAACGCCCGCACAGCCCTTGCGATGCCCTCAACTGAGAACAGGTCAGGACGGTCCGGGAAGAACTCGAACGAAAGCTCATCTCCGTCCTCGGGGACCGATTTCAGGTCAGCGCCGATCAGCGGGAGCCTCTCCCGCAGCGACTCCCGCGGAACCTCTCTCCCCACGAGCTCGCACAGATCTGAGTAGCTGAAGTTGATTACTGGCATTCCCTACCGGCCTGTCGAATGGAATCGGTTGCGTCTATAATAATCTTGTCCGGCGCGCGCTGCAGGTCCACTAGCTGTGGTCTGGATCCATCGGCGCGCCAGTGGATGCGTTCGTCGAGTCTTTGCGCGGCTTGCGCGTCTCGGCAACGAATACAGTGATGATGCCCGTCGCTATGGCCAGCATTATGCTGCACAGGATGATCGGAGATTCGTGGCTTACAGCACCATAGAGGAACCCTAGGAGGACGAAGCCTACGATGTTACCCGTTCCCTGGAACACATGATAGGCCCCCATCACCCTGCCTCGTTCTTCTTCGAGCATGATGTCCGCCAGCATCGCGCCCACCGCGGGGTTCGAGATAGCGCCCGCGATGTCCGAGATGGCGACGATGATCAGGATATGCCAGAAGTCTGTGGCGACGAGATTGAGGGACAGCCCGAACACCATCATCGTGCCTCCGACGATCATGTTTGGCCTGCGCCCTATCCTGTCGGTCAACGCACCCGCAGGTATGGTCCCTAGCATCATGGCGAGCGCCCCCACAGACAGTGCGATGCCTATTTGCGCAGGGTCGAGTCCAATCTCATCGTCCCAGTACAGAAGGAGCCCGAGGTTCCAGAGGCCCTGCACGACCCCCATGACCCCCGCCCTGACAGATACTGCGTAGAGCGACCTGTTGTGAACGGCGTTCCTCTTCCATGACTGGAAGATCGCGAACATCGATGGTTTCTTCTCTGTCAAGACAATCTTGGGAGCTCGTATCCTGAGAATCAACAGAGCGCATATGAGCGCCAGTGCCGCTCCTACATAGAACGGGTAGTTGAGGCCCAACTCGGAGGCGAGAATTCCGCCAAGGCCGGGCCCTCCCATCGCGCCGAGAAGCTCTGCTGTGCCCTCGGCCCCCATCGCGATTCCTCGCTTGCTCTCAGGCACGATGTCCGCGGTAAGGGCGAACGCGGCCGGCGTTGCCAGGGCCGCCCCGATCCCTTCCACAAACCGGAGCAGCGCGAACTGATACGCGTCCGTTATGAATGCAAGCATGAGGGTTGTGACCCCGAACATCACGACGCCGACGACCATGACGGGTTTTCTGCCGACCTTGTCCGCCCAGTATCCGGCGGGCAGCATGAATACGACCATGGACACAGCGAACATGGAATATGCCAGTCCCATGGCAGACGAAGACATGTGGAGCCGGTCCTCAGCGAGTCGGGGCATGATTGGTCCAAGGATACCAAAGCCAAGGCCGATCACGGCAAGAGAGACCAGCAGTATTGTGAAGTCGCGCGAGATCGCTAACGGATTGATGCGAGAATCCAGAGTCTTGTCGTTCTTGCTGCTGTCCGCTGCTTTCCCCTGCGCCACGGGACCAGCCACTGGGGTTCTCCTAGAAGGTAATTTCTGTACAACGCTCGACAACTTCACCTCCTTCGCATCCTGGAAGCAAAAATATAAGCCTAACCATGCGGAATCCAGACCGTCAGCAGTCCCCTGGACTCTCCCATCTCATGGTGGCCGAAGATGATTAAAGAGAAAGTCAAGACCGGAATCCCCGGACTTGACCAGATGCTGGACGGTGGACTCCTCCAAGGTCGAACGTACATAGTTTCGGGGACCTCCGGTTCGGGCAAGACGACCCTCGCGATGCAGTTTCTCCTCGAGGGAGCGAGGAACGGAGAGAGGGTTCTCTACATGGCGATAGACGAGCCCCCGAACGAGGTGAGGAGCAACATGAAGTCGTTCGATTGGGACATCTCCAGGGTGCAGGTGTTCGACGCCACTCCCGATGTGATGAGCTACGACAAGACCCCCGTTAGGGACGTGTCGACCGAGCGCAAAGTCGTGTACTTCCAGAGCATTGGAGAGAACATCAGGAAGACATCCGAGCGCAGCCCCGCGGACATGACTGTGAACACGATCCAAGAGCTGCTCAAACAGGAGATGAAGGTCGCGAGGTACACCAGGATCGTTGTGGACTCGCTCACATCGATGCGCTACTTCTACATCAAGACGAGCGAAGAGAATGCGACGCTCATGAGCTTCCTTAGGCTGCTCTCCGACATCGGCGTGACCTGCATAGTGACTGTGCAGCTGCCGGAGATTTCCAAACCCGACGTCGAGGCACACGTGGCAAGGGGCGAGATCAGGCTTCATAAGTGGTTCGACGGAAGAGGGATGATGCGCGGAGTTACGATCGAGAAGTACAGAGGCTCGGCGCACGACAACGAGCTCAGACAGATGCGTATAGGCCAGCAGGGAATCGTCGTCAAGGCCGGACCCCGTGAAAAGCCCGAGAACCCGTCTGAGGTCGAGCAGGGTCCCGTCGATTCGGGCACTTCAGCCCAAGGAGAACTTCCCCCTCCTCCGGACGACGCAGTCCCCCCTGCCCCTCCTGAGTCCCCTCAACCTCCGGCAGCGCACGAACAAGGTGACATTCCGAAGGAACCCTCAAAGCCTGGGGAAGGAGGCGATGCGATCTGACCGACGACCACGGTCCAAGAGTCAGCACGGGCGTGCCGGGTCTGGACGAGATGCTCAAGGGAGGGCTGATCAGGGGCAGACCCTATGTCGTCTCGGGAACGACTGGCAGCGGCAAGACAACCCTCGCGATACAGTATCTCCACAACGGCGTGAAGTGCGGGGAGAGATCGCTGCTGGTCGCAATCGATGAGCCCCCTGTTGAAATTAGAGAAAACATGAGGGCCCTCGGATGGGACATCGGGAAGATCCGGATCCTAGATGCCCACCCCGCAGCGAAGGCGTACAGCAAGCGCGTCTCGCTCGTCGAGGTGGCCGCCCAGAGGAGCGTAGGCTCACTGAGAGAGGCCGGCCCGAGCGAGAAATCAGAGCAGATGAAGAAGGCCGCCCCCGAAATATCGATCCAGTCTCTCCAGCTGATGCTGAAGCAGGAGCTCCAGGAGACCCGATACTCCAGGCTGGTGATCGATTCGCTGACCTCGCTCAAGAAACTCTCAGAAACCATGGAGGACAGCAACTCGAGCGTCATGTCCTTGCTGAGATACTTGTCAGAGGCAAACGTCACCACCCTGATACTGACGGACCTGCCGGATCCGACCGTGCTCGAGCCCGAGATATTCCTATGTCGCGGAGAGGTGAGACTTCACAAGCGCATGGTGGGGAGCCGGCTAGACAGGTGGATCACCGTTGAGAAGCTCAGAGGATCCGCACACGACCTGATGCCCCGGAGCATGACCATAACGGAGAAGGGCATCACAGTGGACCACAAAAAGAAGATACCCAAGGCCTCGTTGAAGGTCCTCCAGGCATTCACTCAGTTCGCCAGGTAGGCGCTCATCGCAGCATCACATTATTCTACCGAGACGCTGTTCAGGTCGAGAGTTGAGATGGCTAGGAAGGACACGCTACCTCTGATAGAAGCGTCCGGGAATCCCTACGACCTGGGGCATGCAGTAGGCAAGAAGTGTTCCTCGAGGGCTGTCGTCTATCGCAAGTGCATGTCGGACGGCATTCGGCACTCGACGGGGATGGATTGGAAGGCCGCGGTCGAGCAGGCGAGGCTCTATCTGCCCTATGCGGAGGACTTCTACCCCGACTACATCGAAGAGATTAAAGGGTACTCCGAGGGCGCGAAGATGCCCTTCGACGAAGTATTCACAATGACCTGTCACGAGCTGCTGTTCCCGTCAGGATTCAAGGCTTGCACCGATATCGCGGTGAACATGGATGTCACCGCCTACGGAAACGTCCTTGCGGCGCACAACGAAGACTGGTCCTCGGACGCCGCAGGCACCGTTGTATTCCTCCACGCGAAGCCGAAGGGGAAACCCGAGTTCTTCACGACCTCATACGCTGGGCTTCTGCCATCGTGCGGAATGAACAGCTCTGGAATCAGCCTGACGGGGAACGCATTGGACCCTAACGATTCGAGGCTCGGCATCCCCAAGGTGTTCCCCGTGAGGAAGGTCATGGAGGCGAGGCGGATTGGCCAGGCGATCTCGTATGCGATGCCTGCCGAGCGCGCATCCAGCTACAACAATATTGTATCGGACAGGAACGGGGAGATATACTCACTCGAGGGTTCTGCTACGGATTGCGCTTGGCTGTACGCCTCGGATGGGTACCTTGTCCATTCAAACCACTACACATCCCCGAAGATGCAGAGGTTCGAATCGAACCCGAACGACATCACATGCTCCATCTTCAGGTACAACAGGGCCGTCAGGCTGATCGAGGACCAGCTCGGCGGGGTCACTGTCGAGTCATTGAAGGACATCCTCAGGGATCATGTCAACAAGCCCGGCTCGATCTGCAGACACGCTGAACCTCAGGTCCATCCTTTGGACGTCTCGGAGACGATATTCTCAGTTATCTACGATCTGACCAAACTCGAGGCGCACGTGCTCAAGGGGAAGCCATGCGCCTCCGAGTATGCCAGATTCTCGCTCCGTGACTGAGTCGAAACCTCATCACGGAAAGTATTTAATCCACATCGCTGTATTGCGCAAGAGCCTCAACGGGCCCATAGCTTAGCTTGGTTGGAGCACCCGGCTGATAACCGGGAGGTCACCGGTCCGAATCCGGTTGGGCCCACTCCTTTTCCTCTTGTTTCTGCGAGGGTGATGGTCGCCCGAGCGTATCGAAAGGTACGATAACAGGAACGACATACACCCTTGACATGGACGAGACTGATGTCAAGATCCTGAATCTGCTCAGGCAGAACTCAAGGACGAAGAACACTGAGATAGCCAGACAGGTCAGTCTCACGGAAAGAGCGGTCCGAGCGAGGATAGAGAAGCTGGTCCGAGAAGGGGTCATCAAGCGGTTCACGGTCGAGACCTCTCCAGTCGGGGTCGAAGGTCTGGTGCTCATCGGGACCAGCGTAGGCAGAACCACTTCCGTCAAGGACAAGGCGAGTCAGATGTCCGACAGCGTTTTCGAGTGCACGGGAGAGTATGATGTCGCAGTCAGGCTCCGTGCTGACTCCCTGGACGAGCTCAACAAGAGGGTGGACGAGCTGCGATCGTTCCCAGGGGTCGTCCGCACTTCCACGCTGATCAAGCTGGTTGAGGGCTAGTCCGCTACTCGCGGATGATTCTTCCGCCCGAGCCAGGTGTTCTCAACGGGCACAAGCCACGAGGAAAGGTTAATACTCCCTAGTGGACATACTAACGGCAAGTGACTCCATGGACTTGATGGAGGCCATCAAGACGAGGCGGAGCATTCGACGGTTCAAGGAAGTCCCTGTCCCCGAATCGCTCCTGAAAGATGCGTTGAACGCAGCACGGTTGGCTCCCTCCGCGGACAACACCCAGCCCTGGAAGTTCGTCGTCGTGAGGGATGAGCAGACCAAGCTGAGGCTGGCAGCTGCATGCAACGGACAGAAGTTCATCGCCCAGGCCCCCGTAGTCCTGGTTGCCTGTGGCCTGCCCGATGAGGCGTTCCAGACCGTCGGCGGGTACATGAGCAGTCATGTGATCGATGTGTCCATAGCCATAGACCACCTGACCCTGGCCGCACACGCCTCCGGGCTCGGCACCTGCTGGATCGCCTGGTTCAAGGAGGACAAGGTCAGGGAGGTCCTGGGTATACCTGAGGACGTTAGGGTGGTTGCCCTGACTCCTATCGGCTACCCCGCGGAAACGCCCGAGCGCACGCCTAGGAAGTGCATCGAGGAACTCGTCGTGTACGACAGATACCAATAAGCAGTTTGAGCTCGCTGACATCATTTGACCAACTACTCTCGGAGGCGCGCCCCCCGAGCCCCCAGAAAGGAGAGATGTGATTGGCGTCGAAGGGATTGACCCGGACAGGAGAAGCGTACTGCCTATCCTGCCACCAGATGGTAGACCGAGACGCCACGAAGTGCCAGGGATGCCTGTCCGAGCTCACAAGCGAAGTCAAAGCCTTCCCATGCCCGAAATGCAGGACGGTCATCGCCCTTGGCGTTTCCGAGTGCCCAACATGTGGACTCAGGTTCAAGGTCAAGACAATAAGGCCTCGGGAGACCCCCGAGGACGACCAGTTCCTTGTCAAGCTGATTGAATGGGGCAAGGACGGAGGCCCCAAAGTCCATGCGGAGTCGGCGAGGCCCGCTGTCGTTCCAGCGCAGGAACCGACCGCGGCGGAAGCTCCGGCGGCGACCCCACCTCCCGCCAAGGCGGAATCTCAGGATCTCACGAAACTGGCCTTGCTCAAGGACAGCATCAAGGACCTCATGGCCAACCGTTCGCAGATGTTGGAGCGGATGGAGAGGCGCATTGAGGAGGAGAAGGCACGGTTGGCCAAGATCGCTGTCATGGACGAGAGCACCTCAGACGCTTCACACATAGAGGCCGAGATCGTGGCTCTTGCCGACGAGATGGCTGACATCACCATGCTCCAGGCGCACATGGAATCTCTTTCGGATGAGGTGACATCGCTACTCGATTCCGTCGACATCAGCGACGCCGCAAAGCAGCGGGGTCTGGCTGCTCGGGCGTTGAAGAAGAAGCTCGAGGCCAAGGAGAAGGAGGTCGAAGAGCTCAAGTCCAAGGAGGAGCAGCTAGTCAAGCGCGAGGAGATGGTCGATCGCAAGATACATGCGTATGCGCAGAAGAAGAAGGAGCTGGATGACCGTGAGAGCGAGCTTCAGTCGAGACTCTCTGATCTCGAGAAGGAGAGGGAGAAGCTGGAAGGTCTCCACTCAGAAGCTTCCGGAGCTAGTACCGAGATGGAGAGGGAGCGCGCGCGCACCGAATGGCTGGAGGAGCAGAAGACGCTCAAGCAGCGTCTGCTTGGCATGAATGTGTCAATCACTGCGCACAGACTAGGAAAAGACGCAGCCGAGGAGGACATGAGAAACCTGGAGACCGATCTGAATGCCACCATCAACCAGCTGGAGGAGCAGATTGGGACGCTCATAAGCGAGAAAGTTGACCTTCAGGCCAAGATCCAGTCGGCGACGGTCGTGGACGAAGACCTGCGGAAACTGCTGAAGGTCCTGGACCAGATGCTGGGCCAGTTGCCCGAGGACGCTATCGAGCGGTTCTCCAAATCTGACGATTTCACTCTCTACGAACGCATATTGGACAGACTCAAGATCTGACCTGCCAATCGATTAATAAGATATATTACCAGGCTAATACAGAAAGAAGCCCAGGAAACCCCCGATAAAGACGTATCTGACGGAGCCCGGCGAGTATGGGACTCAGAGACAAAGCGAGAGAAAGCGCCTCGAAGCCTTCTAGCCCGAGTGCTGAAGAGCCCGAGAGGGATTCGCAGCCTCCGCCCATATCACAGAGGCCCCTTGAGGAGATACCGGCCTCGCAGCCGGGAGCCCTTGAGCCCTCTGTCACGTACCTCGTCGAGGGGGAGAAACCGGATCAGGCGTATTCTCTGTTCACGTCTGCGTCCGCTCAGGGGATGCGGGGCATGGTCGTTTCGAGGACCTACCCCAAGAACCTGCGGAAGGCCCTTGACCTGCGAGATGCACCGGTCTACTGGCTCACGAACGCTGTGAGCGACGAAGCTGTCGGGCCGAAGGACCTCGAACGCCTCTCGCTCGTCATCAAGAGGTTCCTCGAGGAAGGAGGCGGACAGCTCGTACTCATCGACTCCCTTGAGTATGTGATCACGAACAACAAGTTCGTCAGCGTTCTCCGTCTTGTTGAGACGATCAGGGACCTGATTGCCATCCACAAGGCTGTTGGTATCATTGCTCTCAAGTCTTCGACTCTTGAACCCTCCAAGCTGGCATCCATCCAGAGGGAGCTGGAGGTCTACTCCGCGGACAAGACCGCCGCTGGTCCTTCCGTTCCGCAACCACCCACTGAGAGCCCGGTGATAGCTGAGCTGAAGCAGGACGAGCTGATGCTTGAGGCGGAGCGGCTGGAGCAGTCGAAGAAGACGGTCGCAGCCCAGTCGGACAAGGTGACAAAGGATGCACAGAAGCTCTCGGCCGACAGACAGGAGCTTGAGAAGGAACGCGCGGAGGTGCGCAACACTCTTGTCAGGGTCCGCCAGACCAGGAAGGAACTGGAGGACTTCCGGATCAAACTCACAAAGGAAGAGGCGGAGCTGACCTCGAGAGTCCGGAGCAAGCTGTCGAAGGAGATGCAAGCGCTCGACTCGAAGAAGGCAACCCTGGAGATGATGGAGAAGGAGATAGAGTCGCGCTATCAGCAGCTCGACAGGATCGTTGGCCTCAAGACCGAGCAGAGGCTGTATGAGGTCCAGGGGGAGAAGAAACGGCTGGAGGCGGACCGACAGAAGCTCTCCGACCTCATGGCTCAGGTAGAGGCAGATCATACCAATCTTGAGGAGCGCATTGTACAGATCCAGCAGAAGGAGACCGAGCTTCAGAAGTCCATCGAGGATTCGAGGGAGCGCGAGAAGAAGCTCCAGGACAGAGAGCATGCAGTCGCGCTGGAGAAGGTCGAATTCGAGAAACTGAGGGCGACTCTCGATGCTGACAAGCAGGAGATCGAGCATCGCAAGAAGGCTTTGGAGGATGAGTCCGCCCAGGCGAAGGCAGAGGCCGCGAGGCTGACATCCGATGCCACTCAGAGGGAAGAAGAGGTCACCAAGATAACCCGCGAGCTGGACATGCTCAAATCGAAGCTCGTGGCACAGGAGCAGTTGCTGAACGATCGAGAACGGTCGATGGGGTCGCGCCTGGCAGACATCGAGAAGCGCGAGAAGGCCCTGGCGACCCTCGAGACCGAGGCGAAACAGCTCTTCGAGAAGGCCACGATGCTTGACCAGGCCGCCAAATCAAAGGAAGAGCTCCTCGTGAAGGATCGCGAGAAGCTTCAGGTGGACATCGACACCCTGAGGACGGACCTGAGCAAGCGGCTCGGTGACGTCCAGAAGCGCGAGGAGAAGCTTCGGACGGACGAGGACCGGATGGCCAAGGAGTTCGAGGCCAGGAACCAGGCTCTGAAGGGGCTCGAAGAACAGATGAAGGAGCAGAGCGCCAGCATGGCCAAGCTTCAGGCAGCGCTTGACGAACGGGAAGCTGCGGTGAAGCAGACTGAGGCCGACATCGACTCAGTGAGGAAGGAAGCGGAGGAGTTTGCGGCATCCGTTAACGATGAGCGCACCGCCCTTGACAAAGAGATACAGGCAGCCCGGCAGAAGGTCATCGAGGAGAAGAACTCCTTCGAGCAGGACAAGATCGCATTCGAGAACGAGCGCAAAGACGCCGAACTGCAGATATCAGAGGCTCAGAAAGACATCGACTCCAAGCTCGCAAAGATCGAGGAAGAGCACAAGGAGATGGACGAGAAGGGCCTGGCAATCGAAGAAATGCGTACGATCCTCAACCAGCGCGCGAACGATGTTGCTTCGTCCGAGCTTCGGATGGCGGAAGAGCGGGTGACCATAGATTCGATGAGACGTGAGATGACCCGGAAGGCCGAGGAGATCGAATCTCTGGAGCGGGACCTGATACTCAAACAGCAGAATATGCAGAGCTCCGCAGATCTGGTCCAGAAATCCAGAGCTCAGACCGAAGAGAAGGAGCGCATGCTCAGAGAACAGCTCCTTGTGACCGAGAGTGAGCGCAAGGACTTGGAGACCAAACGGGCGGCCCTAGACACCGAGGAGGCCGAGTTTCACAAATCGAAATCAGAAGTGGAGGAAGCCCAGGCGCAGATCACCACTCAACGGGTCGAGCTGGAGGAGTGGAAGAAGCAGCTCGACGAGATATCCGA
>Ga0316622_100000294_pt1 | contig 27528 bp, 22 predicted proteins | sample OWC_Aug_OW2_C1_D_FD_207646 | JGI IMG/M metagenome (GOLD analysis project Ga0316622, IMG submission 207646) | Wetland soil microbial communities from Old Woman Creek delta, Ohio, United States - OWC_Aug_OW2_C1_D5_C | ecosystem: Environmental > Terrestrial > Soil > Wetlands | place: USA: Ohio... | reverse complement strand
GTGCTCGAGACGGATTCGCCGGACGCATTCAAGCTCTCGGGGCGCGGGGAGCTTCAGCTGGCGATCCTGATCGAGATGATGCGTCGCGAGGGGTACGAGATGTCGGTGAGCAAGCCCGAGATCCTGACCCGGGAGATCGACTCGCGTCCCCACGAGCCGATCGAGCTCCTGGTCGTGGACTGCCCCGAGCCCCACATCGGCGTGGTGACCCAGAAGGTCGGCACGCGCAAGGGCCGGCTCACGAAGATGGTGAACCACGGCACCGGCCGGGTGCGCATGGAGTTCCGGATCCCCTCCCGCGGGCTGATCGGGTTCCGCACCGAGTTCCTGAGCGACACGCGCGGAACCGGGATCATGAACCACATCTTCGACGGCTACGTCCCGTGGCAGGGGGAGATCCCGCACCGCGCCACGGGCGCGCTGGTCGCCGACCGCTCGGGCCGCGCCACCGCCTACGCCATCGAGCACCTGCAGGACCGCGGGACGATCTTCGTGGCCCCCGGGGACCAGGTGTACGAGGGGATGGTCATCGGTGAGAACTCGCGCGGCGAGGACATGGACGTGAACATCACGAAGGAGAAGAAGCTCACGAACATGCGCTCCTCGACCGCCGAGCAGATGGTGCGCCTGATCCCGCCGCGGACCATGAGCCTCGAGCAGGCCCTGGAGTTCATCCGCGACGACGAGCTCGTGGAGGTCACGCCCAAGGCCTTCCGCTTCCGCAAGAAGGAGCTGCGCGCGAGCCGGCGCAAGCGCTCGCAGGGCGCGTCTTCTTGACGGTATTTCCGGGCGAATGGTAGATTCGCGGAAGGCGACGCGAGGAGGCGGGCGTGGACCGTGACCTGGAGATCGTGCGCTTCACCCTGGGCCCGTTCCAGGAGAACTCCTACCTGGTGGTGGGGCCGTCGGGACGCCGCGCGCTGCTCGTCGACCCGGGTCTCGAGAGCGAGGCGGTGCTCGAGACGATCGCGGAGCGCGGGCTCCTGCTCGAGCTGATCGTAAACACCCACGGGCACCTGGACCATGCCGCCGGGAACCGCCTCTTCAAGGAGCGAACGGGCGCGCGCCTGGCGATCCATCCCGCGGACGCTCCCTATCTGGAGCGCCTGGGGGCGCAGGCGGCGGCCTTCGGCCTGCGCGCGCCAGACTCGCCCGCGCCGGACCTGGCGCTCCGCGAGGGGGAACCGCTCGTGTTCGACGGGCTCGAGTTCTCCGTCCTGCACACGCCCGGGCACACGCCGGGCGGGATCTGCTTCGGAGCGCGCGGGCGCTGGTTCGTGGGGGACACGCTCTTCCAGGGGTCGGTGGGACGCACGGACCTACCCGGCGGCTCCTGGACCGAGCTCGTGAGCTCGATCCGGAACAAGCTGTTCTCCCTCCCCGGCGACACCGTCTGCTATCCCGGCCACGGGCCCGAGACCACGCTCGCCGAGGAGAGGCTCCACAATCCCTTCGTCGCGGACGCGGCCGTACTCCCGGGCGAGGTCGGACGATGATCTCGGCCCTGTTCGCGGCGCTCGGCGTCGTTGTGGCCCTGGCCGCGGGGATCGGCTGCGGCTTCTGGATCAACAACCGCCTCGCGGCCAAGAGCCTGGACGCCTCGCGCCGCAAGGCGGACGCGCTGCTCGCCGAGGCGCGCCGCGAGGCGGAACAATCCAAGCGCGCGGCGCTGCTCGAGGCCCGGGAGGAGATCTTCGCCCAGCGCAACAAGGCCGAGCAGGATTTCCGCTCGCGCAAGGGACAGATCCTGAAGCGCGAGCGAGATCTCAAGGCGCAGCAGGAGCGGCTGCGCGGGCAGGAAGACGAGCTGATCCGCCAGAGAGACGCCCTGAAAGACGCCGAGACCGCGCTCGCGACCCGCGAAGAGGATCTGTCGCGTACGCGGGAGCAAGCGCAACAACTGATCGAGGAGGAGACGGCCAATCTGGAGCGGATCTCGGGGATGACCCGGGAGGAGGCCCGCCGCCAGCTGCTGACGAACCTGCGCGCGGAGACCCGCTACGAGGCCGCGGCCATGATCAAGGAGATCAAGGACGAGGCCCAGAAGAACGCGGAGGCCGAGGCCACCAAGATCATCTCGCTGGCCATCGAGCGCGCCGCCTCGGATCTGAGCGCGGAGCGCACCGTCTCCACGCTGCAGCTGCCCAACGGCAAGGAGATCAAGGGGCGCATCATCGGGCACGAGGGCAAGAACATCCGCGCGTTCGAGAAGGCCACGGGGATCCAGCTGCTGCTGGATGAGACCGGCGAGAACGTGACGTTCTCCGGCTACAACCCGGTGCGGCGCGAGGTCGCCCGGCGCGTCCTCGAGGCCATGGTGAAGGACGGGAACATCCACCCCAAGCGCATCGAGGACCTGGTCCGGCGGCACCGTCGGCGGCTCGAGGACGAGATGCGCCGGGCCGGCGAGCAGACCCTCAAGGAGCTCGGGATCAAGGGGATGCACTCGGAGCTCGTGAAGCTCTTGGGCCGGCTCAAGTACCGCACTTCGTACGGGCAGAACGTCCTGCTCCACTCCAAAGAGGTGTCGGTCCTGACCGGGATCATGGCCGCCGAGCTCAGGCTCGACGAGAAGCTGGGGCGCCGCTCCGGGCTGCTCCACGACATCGGCAAGGCGATCGACTACGAGCGCGAGGGGACGCACCCGGAGATCGGAGCGGAGTTCGCCGCGCGCTACGGGGAGAGCGAGGTCGTGGTGAACGCCATCGCCTCGCACCACGAGGACTGCGAGGCGATCTCCCCGATTTCGGTGCTGGTCGCCGCCGCGGATGCCCTTTCCGGCGCCCGCCCCGGCGCGCGCCGCAAGAGCATCGCGGAATACATCAAGCGCATCGAGCAGCTCGAGGGGCTCGCCAACGGCATGGAAGGCGTGGAGCAGTCCTACGCCCTGCAGGCGGGGCGTGAGATCCGAGTGATCGCCCGGTCGAACATGGTGGACGACGCGCGCGTCGATCTGCTGGCCTCGGATCTGGCCACGCGGATCCAGTCGGAGATGGACTATCCCGGTAAGATCAAGGTGACGGTGATCCGGGAGATGCGGGCGGTCGACTACGCCAGGTAGCCATGAGCGGAGCCCCGGCCGAGGAGAGCTTCGCCGCGAGTCTCGAGGACTCTTTCGCCTACTGCGCGGCGGTCACGCGCGCCCACTACGAGAACTTCCCGGTCGGCTCCACGCTCGCGCCGCGCTGGCTGCGGCCCTACATCCACAGCATCTACGCCTTCGCGCGCGCCGCCGACGATTTCGCCGACGAGAGCCGCCACGAGGGGCGGCGCCTCGAGCTCCTCGAGCGCTGGGAGGAGCGCCTGGACCGCGCCCTGCGCGGCGAGGCCGACCACCCGGTGTTCGTGGCGCTGGGAGAGACGGTGCGCCGGTTCGGGCTCTCCGACCGGCTGTTGCGTGATCTCCTGGACGCCTTCCGCCAGGACTGCCGCGTGCGCCGCTACCGCTCCTTCGAGGAGCTGCTCGACTACTGCCGCAGGTCCGCGAACCCGGTCGGGCGCCTGATCCTCCAGCTGTACGGCCACCGCGACGGGGAGCGGGCCAGGCTCTCGGACGCGGTGTGCAGCGCGCTCCAGCTCACGAACTTCTGGCAGGATGTCTCCGTGGACCTCGCGAAGGACCGCATCTACCTCCCCGAAGAGGACCGCCGGCGCCATGCGGTCACGGAAGAGGACCTGCGCGAGGGGCGCGTCCACGACGGCGTGCGCTCGCTCCTTCGCGAGCTCAGCCTGCGCACGCGCGCGCTGTTCGAGGAGGGGCGCCCGCTGCTGAGGCGCGTGCCCCGGCGCCTCGGCCTGGAGCTCGCCGCGGTCTGGTTCGGCGGGACGAGGGTTCTCGCCAAGATCGAGGCCGCCCCGGGAGCCGTGCTGCGCGAGCGGCCCGTGCTCACACGGCTCGATCGCGCCGCGATCCTCGCGCGCGCGGTGCTGGCGGTCGCCCGGTGAGCGGCGCGCCCGCGGCGGGAGAAGCCCGCCCGCGCTCGCCCGCGAGCAACTTCTTCGCGGCGTTCCGCTTCCTTCCCGCGGAGAGACGGCGGGCGATCGAGACGGTGTACGACTTCTGCCGGCGCGCCGACGACGCGGTGGACGAGGCCAGCGATCCCGCCGCCGCGCGCGCATCGCTCGCAGCGCTCGAGGTGGAGCTGAACCGGGCCTTTCAGGGGGGCGGGGCCGGCCGGAGTCCGTCGAGCCTCGCCGGGGTCGTGGCGCGCTTCCGTCTTCCCAGGGAGCCGTTCGACCTGCTGCTCGAGGGGATGCACTGGGACCTGGAGGGCCGCCGCTACGCGACCCGCGCGGAGCTGCGCGAGTACTGCCGGCGCGTGGCGTCGAGCGTCGGCGTGCTGTGCGTGCGGATCTTCGGCTGCGCCGATCCCGCCTGCGACCGCTACGCCGAGGAACTCGGGATCGCCCTGCAGTGGACCAACATCCTGCGCGACCTGGGAAGCGACCTTGAGCGCGGACGCCTGTACCTTCCCGAGGAGTCGCTGCGCAGGCACTCGCTCGCGCCGGAGGACCTGGTGCGTGACGCCGCGCCGGCGGCAGCGCAGGTCGCCGCGCTCGTGCGCGCGGAGGCGGCCTACGCGCGCGCGTGCTTCCGCGAGGCCGAGCGACTGCTGCCCGCGGCAGAGCGGCACAGGGTTCTGGCCGGACGGATCATGGGGGCGATCTACGAGGCCCTGCTCGCCAAGGTGGAGAGGGCCGGCGCGCGGGTCCTCGAGCGGCGAGTCGCGCTCTCGCGTGCGGGGCGGGCGCTGGTGGCGCTGCGCGTGTTCCTGAGCGACCGCATCGCGTGGAGCGCCGGGGCGTCCTCTTGATCCCCGACGCGATCGTGATCGGGGGCGGGTGTGCCGGGCTTGCCGCCGCCACGGCTCTCGCGGAGGACGGGGCGACGGTCCGGGTCCTCGAGGCGCGGGGCGCACCCGGGGGCAGGGCCCGCTCGCGGATCGATCCCGGCTCGGGGGACGTGGAGGACAACGGGCAGCACATCCTGATGGGCTGCTACGACGAGTTCCTGGGCTTCCTGCGCCGCACGGGCGGGATCGAGGAGGTCGAGTTCCAGGAGCGTCTCGAGGTCGTGCTCCTGGAGCCGGACGGCGCCGCGACGCGCTTTCGCCCCGGACTTCTCCCGGCTCCCGTGGACCTCCTCTGGGGGCTCCTGCGCGTGCGCGGCTTCGGGCTCTGGGACTTGCCGGGAACGATCGGGCTCGCCGCCGAGGCCCGCGCCTCGGACGCGCTCGAGGGGCGCTCGGTGCGGGAGTGGCTGACCGGTCACGCGCAGTCGCAGCGCGCGCAGCGCGTGTTCTGGGATCCTCTCGTGCTCGCGTCGCTGAATCTCGATCCGGCGGAGGCCTCCGCCGCGCTCTTCGCGGAGGTGCTGCGGCGGGCGCTTCTCGCGGGGCGCGGTGGCGCGCCGATCGGGTTCGCGCGGCGCGGCCTGAGCCCCCTCCTGGCCGATCCCGCGCTGCGCTACCTGCGGGAACGGGGCGGAGAGATTGCCGTGCGCGCTCCGGTGGCGGGGCTCGAGATCGACACGCGCGGGCGCTTCGCCGCGGCGCGCATGCGGGACGGCTCGCGGCTGGCCGCGGGGGCGGCGGTCCTCGCCACCGCGCACCACGAGGCGCCGCGGCTCCTTCCCGAGGGGATCGCGAGTTTCGGAAGGGAAGATGCGGAAGGCCTGGGAGCCTCGTCCATCGTGGCCGTTCACCTCTGGTTCGACCGCGCCGTCGCCGCGCATCCGTTCGCGGGGCTCGTCGACTCCCCGGTGCACTGGATCTTCGACCGCGGCCGGGTCGGAGGCGCCCGCGCGCCCGGCTATCTCGCGCTGGTCACGAGCGCGGCGGACGGGCTGTTGCGCATGGATCGGGCGGAGCTGGGGCGGCGTGCCGTCGCCGAGGTCCGGCGCTTCCTGCCCCGTGCCCGCGCCGCGGAGGTGAACCGCGTGCGCGTGCTCAAGGAGCGGCGCGCCACGCCGCGATTCCGACCCGGGACGGCGGGTCTACGGCCCGGACCCGAGACCGCGGCGCCGAACCTTGCGCTCGCCGGAGACTGGACCGCGACCGGACTCCCCGCCACGCTCGAGGGGGCGGCGGCTTCGGGGCACCGGGCGGCACGGCTGCTCGCGGGGCGCGCGGCGCGCGATGCGAGGGAAAGCGGTGCGCATCCCGCGAGGTGATAGAATCCGACGCCGCTCGACGCAACGAACGGCGCGCGCGGAGGGGAGCCCGGCTCGAACGTGACACCGGCCACGACGTTGGTCTTGCTCGGGACAGCGGCCGGCACGGCGGCTTTCCACACGCTGATCCCGGACCACTGGCTCCCCTTCGTCCTGATCGGGCGTGCGCGCGGCTGGAGCCTGCGCCGCACGGCTGGCGTCTCGGCGCTCTCCGCGCTGATTCACACCTCGCTCTCCGCGCTCCTGGGCGGCCTGGCACTGGCGCTCGGCCTCGAGACCGCGCGCGCCCTGGGCCACCGGCTGGAAGAGGTCAGCGGGCTCCTGCTCGTGGCCTTCGGCGTCGTCTACGCGGTCTGGGCGGCGACCAAGGGCGGCCACTTCCACCCCGGAGGCCGGCGAGTCCACGGGGCGGAGGACCTGGATGCCTGCGGGGGAGAGGAAGGGGATTCGGGATCCGACCACTTCCACTACCACGCCGACGTGGGGCTGATCCAGGGCCGGAGCCGGCGCAGCGACGCCTACCTCGCGGCGATCATCGGGCTCAACCCCTGCATCCTCGTGCTCCCGATCTTTCTCGCCACCGCCGAGAAAGGCCCGTGGGTGGTGGCTGCGGTGGCCGCGGCCTACACGCTCACGACGGTGGCGCTCATGGTCGGCCTGTCGGTCGCGGGGATGGCGGGGGCCCGAAGCCTGCGCCTGGGCGCGGCGGCGCGCTACCTCGAGAGCGCCAGCGGCATCCTGATCGCGCTGCTCGGAGCGCTGCTCTGGCTCGTCGAGTAGGCGCCCGCCTCAGCGGCGCGCCGGCGCCTCCCCCCGTCCCGGTCGGCGCAGCACCGCGAGCACCGTCTGGTCGTCTCGCGGCGCATCGAGTCCGGAGAAGCTGCGCACGGCCTGGAACACCGCCTCCACCAGCGCGCGGGCGCCGGGCCAGCCGCGCCCGAGGATCTCCACGAGCCGCTCCACCCCGAACGCCTCGCCCGCCGGGTTCTCGGCCTCGGTGATGCCGTCGGTGTAAGCCAGGAGCAGCGCGCCCGGGGCCAGCTGGACGTAGCCGCGCTCGTAGAGGGCGTCCGGGTTGGGTCCCAGAACGAGCCCACCGTGGCGCAGCTGACGGAGGTCGCCGTTCATCCACAGCAGGGGAGGCGGATGTCCCGCATTGCAGAAGACCAGGTTCCCGTTGGGCTCGATCTCGCCGTAGAAGAGCGAGATGAACTTCGAGGCCAGCGCCGAGCGGCTGATCACGCGGTTCAGCTTCTCGATCGTGGAGGTGATGCGCAGCCGCTCCTCTACGCCCATGCGCAGCCCCACGATCACGTCGCGGGCCTGCAGCGCGGCCGGCAGCCCGTGGCCCGAGGAGTCGGCGATGGCGATCCCCAGGCAGCGCCCGGAAACGCCGATGAAATCGTAGAGATCGCCGCCGACCTCCTCCGCGGGAACGCTCGCGCCCCACAGGTCGAAGTCCCAAAATCGCGGCGCCGTCTTGGGAAGCAGGGAGAGCTGGATCTCACGGGCCTGCGCGACCCGGTCCTCGAGCTCCATCTGGCGCAGCTTGAGGTTCACCACGTGGCCGATCGTGTTCAGCGCGTAGTCGACGTGCTCCGGGTCCGTGCCGCGCTTCAGGCTGAAGGCGATGATGTGGCGGCGGCCCTCGCCGATACCGATCGCGGCGAAGGTCTTGACGCCCAGCGCCCGCTCGATGCTCGGGTCGACGCCGGGGTCGCGGATGTCGCGGTAGACGTAGCCCTTGTCCACGAGCTCGCGCAGCGGCGGATACGAGGCGGGGATCCGGAATCCCTGGAGCTTCGCGTCGCCCGGATACTGGATCTGCAGCACGTAGTGCCCACCGCGCCGCCGGTACAGGCGGCCGCTCACGAGCCCCAGCTCGTTTCGGAAATCGTCGACGAGCCGCCGAAGGATCGCGGACAGGGTCTGCACGGGATCCTCGGAGCGCTCGAGGGTGGCCAGGGTCTTCTCGAGCTTGCGGAACAGGTTCTTGTAGTCGACGGGCTGGGGGTTGGCCAAGAGAGCACTCCGCCGGGACTCGGCGCCCCAAGCTAGCAAAACCGGGCCAGGGCGGGCAACGGGCTTCCTGTGCTAGGCTCGGCCCGCGGCGCGAGGGGCGGGCCAGGGTGCCAAAGCGGCGCGACGCGACTGACTCGGCACGTCAGCCTGACGTCCAAAGACAGGCAGTTCACCGGCGACCCGTGCGCGGACCCGAAGAGAAAGCTGGGAATTTCGCCAGTGTTCCACTGGGCGCCTTCTGGCACTGGGATTGCTCTAACCGGAGTTCCGAGACATGACCTCCTCCTGGTCACTGTCCGACCCCCTCCGGGCCTGATGGTCATGCCCCCCCGCAGGCCCGGGGGGTTTTGTTTTTGGCCCCCGCCATGAGCACGCCGCGATTCCCCGAAGCCTGGCACAAGCTCAGTGACGAGCTGCTGCTGTCGAGGGGCGGCGAGGGGATCCTCGAGGTGCGGGGCGACAGCATGCGGCCGACCCTGCGGGCAGGTCGCTCCGTGCGGGTCGCGTTCCGGGCCGGCGCTCCCCACCTGGGAGACCTGGTGGTGTTCCGGCAGGTGGACTACCTGGCCGTCCATCGCTACCTGGGTCCGACCCGCGGCCCGGACGGCGCCACGCGGCTGCGGACGCGCGGTGACGGCGTCCCGAAGTTCGACCCGGCGGTCGAGCCGGAGCGGGTCCTGGGTCGCGTGGTCGCGCTCGAGCGGCCGGACGGCTGGTGGAGCGCGCAGGGACGCGGCGCGCGCGGCTACGCGATCGCGTTGGCGATTCACGCCCTGTGCTGGACGACCCTCGGCGCGTGGGCCGGACGCATCGACGCCGCGCTCGGGACGCGCGTCGCTGCGGGGCTCGCCCGCCTGGATGCCGCGCTCCTCCGTGCCGTCGATGCGATCGGTTTCCGCGCGCTCCACGCCCGGGTCGCGCCCCCGCCGCCTGTGATACTGTGACGTTCGGCCTCGGCGCCGAGGCAGCGACGTCCGGCGTCCCTCAGGAAGACCCTCATGATCAACGCGATCCTCACGAGAATCATCGGCTCGAAGAACGAGCGCACCCTCAAGAAGCTGTGGCCCGTGGTGGCGGAGATCAACGCCCTCGAGCCCCGAACCCAGGCGCTCTCGGACGCGGAGCTTCGCGCCAAGAAGGACGAGTTCCGCGAGCGGCTGACCCGGGGCGCCACCCTGGACGATCTCCTGCCGGAGGTCTTCGCCGTGGTGCGGGAGGCGGGGCGGCGCGCGCTCAGGATGCGGCACTTCGACGTCCAGCTCCTGGGCGGGATGGTCCTGCACCAGGGGAAGATCGCGGAGATGAAGACCGGCGAGGGCAAGACCCTCGTCGCGACGCTGGCGGCGTACCTGAACGCGCTCCCGGGCAAGGGGGTGCACGTGGTCACCGTCAACGACTACCTGGCGCGCCGCGACGCGGAGTGGATGGGCAGGATCTACCGTTTCCTGGGGATGAGCGTGGGGGTGATCCAGCACGACCTCGACGACCGCGAGCGGCAGGAGGCCTACGCGGCGGACATCACCTACGGCACGAACAACGAATTCGGCTTCGACTACCTGCGCGACAACATGAAGTTCTCGCTGCAGAGCATGGTCCAGCGCGGGCACCACTTCGGGATCGTGGACGAGGTCGACTCGATCCTGATCGACGAGGCCCGCACCCCGCTGATCATCAGCGGGCCCGCCGAGGAGTCCACGGAGAAGTACTACCGCATCGACAAGATCATCCCCAAGCTCCAGAAGGGGGCGGTGATCCAGGGCGGGAACGAGTACGAGCTCGAACACACCGGCGACTACATCCTGGACGAGAAAGCCAAGACCGTGACCCTCACCGAGGGCGGGGTGGAGCACTGCGAGAAGCTGCTCGCCATCGACAACCTCTACGACCCGGCGCACATGGAGACGCTCCACCACATCCAGCAGGCGCTCAAGGCCCACGTGCTGTTCAAGCGCGACGTGGACTACATGGTGAAGGACGGCCAGGTCGTGATCGTGGACGAGTTCACGGGTCGGCTCATGCCCGGCCGGCGCTGGAGCGACGGCCTGCACCAGGCGGTCGAGGCCAAGGAAGGGGTGAAGATCGAGCGCGAGAACCAGACCCTCGCCACGATCACCTTCCAGAACTACTTCCGGATGTACGGGAAGCTCGCGGGGATGACGGGAACCGCGGACACCGAGGCCGTGGAGTTCGACAAGATCTACAACCTCGAGGTCGTGGTCATGCCCACGAACCGTCCGCTGATCCGCATCGAGCATGCGGACATGGTGTACCGGACCGAGGAAGAGAAGTGGGGGGCGGCCGTGAACGAGATCGCCGAGTGCCAGGGGCGCGGCCAGCCCGTACTCGTCGGTACGGTCTCGATCGAGAAGTCCGAGACGCTCTCGACCCTGCTGCGGCGCAGGGGGATCAAGCACGTGGTCCTGAACGCCAAGTACCACGAGATGGAGGCGGAGATCGTCGCGCAGGCCGGACGCATCGGGTCGGTGACGATCGCGACCAACATGGCCGGGCGCGGGACCGACATCCTGCTCGGAGGCAACCCCGAGTTCCTGGCGCGTCAGGAGCTGGTGCAGGGCGGGATGAAGCCGGGCGAGACGCCGCAGGCGGAGTGGGACGCGGCCTACGAGCAGACCCTGGAGCGCGCGCGCACGGCCTGCCGCGAGGAGCACGAGCGCGTGGTGTCGCTCGGAGGCCTGCACATCATCGGGACCGAGCGCCACGAGGCGCGGCGCATCGACAACCAGCTGCGCGGGCGCGCCGGGCGCCAGGGCGACCCCGGCTCCTCGCGCTTCTATCTCTCGCTCGACGACGACCTGATGCGGATCTTCGGGGGCGATCGCCTCAAGGGGGCGATGCAGAAGCTCGGGATGGAGGAAGGGGTCCCGATCGAGTCGCGCATGGTGTCGCGCTCCATCGAGCGCGCGCAGAAGCAGGTCGAGCAGAGGAACTTCGAGGTCCGCAAGCACCTTCTCGAGTACGACGACGTGAACAACAAGCAGCGCACCGAGATCTACGCGCTGCGCCGCGAGCTGCTCGAGGGGAAGGAGCAGAAGGAGTACATCCTCGGCAGGGGGCGCGAGATCCTGGACACGGTGACGGACGAGTGTCTGGGGGAGCGCGAGGACCCCGGGGACTGGGACGTCGAGACGTTCCGCCAGCAGGTCCATCACTACTTCGGAGTCGATCCGGAGCACGACGGGGTCCACATCCGCACGCTGCCCCGGGCAGGGGTGGCGGAGCACGTATGGAAGACGCTCGAGGTGCGCTACCTCTCCAAGGAGGAGAAGGTCGGCCCGGACCTGATGCGCCACTACGAGCGCCACATCCTGCTGCAGATCATCGACGCGGCCTGGAAGGACCATCTCCTGGCCATGGACCACCTGAAGGACGGGATCGGCCTCAGGGCCTACGGCCAGCGCGATCCGCTCGTGGAGTACAAGCGCGAGTCCTTCGACATGTTCGGCACGATGAAGGAGCGGATCGAGAACGACGCGATCCGTTTTCTGTTCCTGCTCGAGCCGATGACCGAGGACGAGCGGCGGCGCGAGGAAGAGCGCCGGCGCCGCGAGCAGGAGGCGGTCTTCGTGGCCGCCTCGCGCTCGGCGGCGGGGGTGACCGCCCGCGGGGGAGTGGAGACCGTCGCGCGCAAGGTGGGCAAGGTCGGGCGCAACGATCCCTGTCCCTGCGGGTCCGGGAAGAAGTACAAGAAATGCCACGGTGCGGAGGAAGGCTAGCGCGCCCCGCGTTTGCCCTGGCCGCTCCCGGACCCTAGATTCTCCGCGTTCGTGAGCGGAGGATCGGCCGTGAGCATGCCCATCTCCGAGAAGAGCTTCCTCGAACGCCTCGCAGATCTCGTCCCCGGCGTGAGCGGCTATCGGGATCGCGAGGCCCGGCGTGAGACCGACCGCCGGCTGCGCGAGCACATGGCCTCGCGCCTGGAGGAGGCCCGAGAGGATCTGAACCGGATGCGTCTGCGCCTGCGTGGAGCGGAGGGGCTCGATCTCCTGGACCGCGTCGGACAGCTCGACCGGACCCTGGAGACGTGCGTGGCCTCCCTGCGCTACGCCGACCAGGGATACCGGGGCGTCTTCGACCAGGTCAAGATCGGCGAGAAGGAACTCGAGAAGCTCTACGCCTACGACGAGGGCCTGCTCCTGGAGGTGCGGGGCCTCGCGGAGCAGGCACGGGCGCTGGCTCAGGACCGCCCCGCGCAGGCGCCGCTCGACGAGCTGGATCGGCGTGCCACCCAGCTCGCCCGCAGCATCGGCAGGCGGCGGGAGGTCTTCGAGGCCCCCGCGGAGTGAAGGGGAGAGGGTTGCCATGCAAGTCATCGAATGGAAGGACGACACCGACCGTGCGATGGTGTGGCGCTTCGAGCCCGGCGGGGAACTCCGCCTCGGGGCGCAGCTCGTGGTCTCGGAGAGCCAGTGGGCGGTGTTCTTCCGGGACGGCAGGGCCCTCGACACCTTCGCGACCGGCCGGCACACGCTCACGACCGCCAACGTCCCGCTCCTGACGCGCCTGATCGGGATCCCCTTCGGCGGCACTTCGCCCTTCCGGGCGGACGTCTACTTCGTCAGCCGCAAGGTCTTCCCCGACCTCAAGTGGGGGACGAAGGACCCGGTGGCGTTCCGCGACGCGGAGCTGGCCATGGTGCGGCTGCGGGCCCACGGAGTGTTCGCGATCCGCGTGCGCCAGGCCCAGCTCTTCGTGAACCAGATCGTGGGGAGCATGGGGCGCTACACGACGGACGCGATCGAGGGCTACCTCAGGGAGCTGATCGTCGCCCGCTTGAACGACGTCCTGGGCGAGACCCTGCACACGGTCCTCGACCTGCCGCGGCGCTACGACGAGCTGGCGCAGGCTCTGCGAGGACGGGTCGCCGCCGACCTCGAGAAATACGGGATCGAGCTCGCCGACTGCTTCATCAACGCGATCACCCCGCCCGACGACGTGCAGCAGGTCATCGACGAGCGCTCGGCGCTGGCCGCCGCGGGCGATCCACGGGCGTATTTCCGCTTCAAGGCCGCGCGCGCCATGGGCGATGCGGCACGCGCCGGCGGCGAGGCGGGCGGTGTCGCCGCCGCGGGGATGGGCCTGGGGGTGGGCGCGGGGCTGGGGGTGATGCTTCCGGGGATGATCGCCGAGGCCAGCCGCGGCACGAGCGCGGTCGGGGCCGTGTGCCCCTCCTGCAGCAGCACCGCCGCCGCGGGGGCACGCTTCTGCGCGCGCTGCGGCGGGCGCCTGAGCGCTGCGAGCTGCGCGGCGTGCGGTGTTCCGCTTCCGACGGGCGCGGCGTACTGTCCGGGTTGCGGCGCCAAGCTCTGAGCGTCTAGAATGCGCCGATCCCACCCGCGGGGGTGCGATCTCCGTCCCGCGCCGGGCGGGATCGGAGATCCCGATGCTCGAGCCTGCTCCTCGGGAAGCGCTGACCTTCGACGACGTCCTGCTGGTCCCCGCCCACTCCTCTGTCCTGCCCAGTGAGGTCGACACCACCACGCGGCTCACCCGCGGCGTGCCACTGAACATCCCCCTGGTTTCGGCGGCGATGGACACCGTCACCGAGTCCCACCTGGCGATCGCGATGGCGCAGGAGGGCGGCATCGGAGTCGTCCACAAGAACTTCTCCATCGAGGCCCAGGCGCACGAGGTGGACAAGGTGAAGCGCTCCGAGTCCGGGATGATCGTGGATCCCATCACCATGACCCCGGAGCGCAAGATCTACGAGGCGCTGGAGCTGATGAGCCGGTACCGGATCTCGGGGGTGCCGATCACGGACGAGAAGGGGCGGCTCGTGGGGATCCTGACCAACCGCGATCTGCGCTTCTGCACCGCGACCGACCAGCCGATCCGCGAGCTCATGACCTCCGAGGGACTGATCACGGTCCCGGTCGGCACGACCCTCGAACAGGCCAAGGAGCTCCTCCACAAGCACCGGATCGAGAAGCTCCCGGTGGTGGATGCCCAGTTCCGCGTCGTGGGGCTGATCACGGTCAAGGACATCCAGAAGCGCATCAAGTACCCCAACGCCAGCAAGGACGATCTGGGCCGCCTGCGGGTCGGCGCCGCGCTCGGGATCGCCAAGGACACCCCCGAGCGCGCCGCGGCCTTGGTCGAGGTCGGCGTGGACGTGCTGGCGATCGACACCGCGCACGGCCACAGCGCCAACGTGCTGCGCACGGTGGGGATCCTGCGTGAGAGGTTCCCCTCGGTCCAGCTCATCGCCGGGAACGTGGCCACGCGCGAGGGGACGCGCGCGCTGATCGAGCGGGGCGTGGACGCGGTGAAGGTGGGGGTGGGTCCGGGGAGCATCTGCACCACCCGCGTGGTCACCGGCGCGGGCGTCCCGCAGATGACGGCGATCGCCGAGGCCTACGCGGTCTGCCGCGAGAGCGACGTGCCCTTGATCGCGGACGGCGGGGTGAAATACTCGGGCGACATCACGAAGGCCCTGGCGGCGGGCGCATCGTCGGTGATGATCGGCAGCCTCTTCGCCGGCACCGAGGAGTCGCCCGGCGAGACCGTGCTCTACCAGGGCCGGACCTTCAAGGAGTACCGGGGTATGGGGTCGATCGCCGCGATGAAGCGCGGCTCCGCGGATCGCTACTTCCAGCACGAGTTCGACGAGGCGAAGCTCGTCCCCGAGGGGATCGAGGGCCGGGTTCCCTACAAGGGCCCGCTCTCGGCGATGGTGTCGCAGCTCGTCGGGGGCCTGCGGGCGGGGATGGGATACGTGGGCTGCCCGGACCTCGAGACGCTGCGGGGCGAGGCCCGCTTCGTGCGCATCACCTCCGCGGGGCTGCGCGAGTCGCACGCGCACGACGTGATCGTGACCAAGGAAGCCCCCAACTACCGCCTCGATTGAGGGCCTAGGCGTCTCCCAGGCGCCGCGCGGGGGTCTTCGGCTCGGGGACGATCTCGATACGGCGCGAGCCCTCGCCCATGTCGTGGAAGCGCACGGTCAGCGCGCCGCGCCGCAGGTAGGCCGGGAGCTTGTCTCCCCATTCCACGACCACGACCCCTCCCGCGCTCAGGATCTCCTCGAGACCGAGGGTCCCCACCTCATCGGTGATGTCGTTCACACGGTACAGGTCGACGTGGAACATCACGAGCCGTCCGCCGTGATACTCCTGGACCAGGGTGAAGGAAGGGGACGAGACATCCTCCGGCGCCACCCCCAGGCCGGCGGCGATGCCGCGGGCGAAGACGGTCTTGCCGAGCCCCAGCTCCCCCTCGAGCAGAACGATCTCGCCCCCCTTGAGGCCCCGCGCCAAGGTGCGCCCCAGCTCGAGGGTCTCCTCCTCGCTCAGGCTGAACACCGTGCGCGGCCCGGGTTCGGCCTCGGTCCTGCGCGCGACGGGCTGCTCCTTGTCCTTTTCCCTCCGCTGTGCGCGGCGACGCGTGTCTACCACGGCGGGGCCTCCGGCGCGGTCTCGAGGGCGCGCATCGCCGCCGGGATGCGCTCGATGAGATCGCCTGCGGTCATCCCTTCCACTCCGGACGCCGCGGCCACCAGGTCCCCGGCGAGGCCGTGCACGAACGTTCCGAGCCGGGCAGCGCCGCCCGCATCGAGGCCGCGCGCGAGGAGCGCCCCGATCACACCGGAGAGCACGTCCCCCATCCCGGCCGTCGCCATCCCGGGATTGCCGGTGGAATTGATCGAGGCCCGGCCGTCGGGGCCGCTCACGAGCGTGCGGTGCCCCTTGAGGACCACGACGGCCCCGCTCTCGCGGGCCAGGCGGCGCGCCGCGCCGAGCCGGTCCGCCTGGACGCTCTGGGTCTCCTCGCGAAGCAAGCGCGCGGCCTCTCCCGGATGGGGGGTCAGGACCAGGGGCTGTCGCGAGCCTTCCCTGAGCCGAGCGAGCCCGTCGCCGGCCACGGCGGCGGCATTGAGCCCGTCGGCGTCGAGCACCGTCGGCACGCTGCGCTGGACCGCGATGGCGAGCGCGGCCGCGCGGGTCTCGTGCTCGGCGCCGAGCCCGGGCCCCAGGGCCAGGGCGTTCTTCCCCGGCAGCAGGCCGAGAACCGCCGCCGAGGCGTCCGCGGCGAGGCTCCCGGATGCGGTCTCGGGCAGGGTCGCGGTCATCACCTCCGCTTCCTGGGCCGCGAGCGCGCTCCGGGCGGAGGCAACACTCGCGACCGTCACCAGCCCCGCGCCGCTGCGCAGGGCGGCACGGGCCAGGAGCACCGCGGCGCCGCTCTTGTCCCGCGAGCCGGCGACGGCTAGGAGGTGGCCGTAAGTCCCCTTGTGGGTGTCCGCGCGGCGTGGGGCGAGAAGTCCGGAGAGCGAGGCACGGTCGATCCACTCGAGGTCTGGTTCGGCGGCGGCGATCGACTGCGCCGGAATGCCGATCGGGATCGCGAGCCAGGATCCCGCCATCTCGGACGCCGGACCGAGCACGAGGCACAGCTTGGGCCGGCACAGCGTATAGGTCCTTGCCGCGCGCACGGCGGGGCCCGCGAGCGCCGTCGTGTCCGCGTCCAGTCCCGAGGGCAAGTCGATGGCGAGGATCCGCCCCGGCGCGGCGTTCACGTCCTCCACGACCTTCGCGAGCAGTCCTCTCGCTCCGCCGTGCGCCCCGGTTCCGAGCAGCGCGTCCAGCACGAGTCCGTGGGTTCCGAGGAGAGGCGCCAGGCGGCTCCAGGAAGCCGCATCGGTTGCTTCCTCGATCGAGAGTCCGCTGGCGATCGCGGCCCGGTGATTCAGCGCAGAATCTCCCTGGAGGTCCCGGGCGCTGGCCGCGAGCACGAGCGTCGGTTTCAGGCCCATGCGCGCCAGGTGGCGCGCCGCGACGAGCCCGTCCCCGCCGTTGTTCCCTCTCCCGCACAGGACCAGAACCCCGAGCGAGGATGCGTCGGGATGCTCGCGCAGCAGGGCCTCCGCCACGCCGCGCCCCGCGGACTCCATCAGGAGCAGGCTCGGGATCCCCAGCGTCTCGATGGCGTGACGGTCCGCCCGCTGCATCTGCCGGCCCGTGAGGATCTCCATCTCTTCCCCCGTCGCCCCGCGCCGCCAGGGCGCGGGGAAGATAGTCCCCCGCGGGGAGAGGGGTCAAGGCGCGCGCAAGCGCGGACGCGGGATGCGAGACGGCGTCTGGTAGAATCGGCGCGGCCCGAGGAATCACAGGAATGGCGCTGCGTTTTCTGACCGCAGGGGAGTCGCACGGCCCGGCGCTGAGCGTGATCGTGGAGGGCCTCCCGGCGGGCGTCCCGATCCCGCGCGAGGCCGTGGACCGCGAGCTGCGCCGGCGCATGGGCGGCTACGGCCGCGGCGCGCGGATGAAGATCGAGCAGGATCAGGTCGAGTTCCTGGGCGGCGTTCGCTTCGGGCTCACGATCGGCGCCCCGGTTGCGCTGGTGATCCGCAACAGGGACTTCGCGAACTGGGTCGAGGCGATGGCTCCGGAGGGCCCGCGCCCCTCGGGTGAGGCCTCCCGCGAGGTGAGGCGGCCCCGCCCGGGGCACGCCGACCTGGCCGGCGCGCTGAAGTACGGCATCCACGACGCGCGGGACGTGATCGAGCGCGCCAGCGCGCGCGAGACGGCGGCCCGCACCGCGGCGGGAGCGCTGGCCCGCTGCCTCCTGGCCGAGGCCGGGATCGAGGTGACGAGCCGCACGGTCGCGGTCGGTCCGGTCTCCGCCCCGGAGCAGGCCGTGGACGACTTCGATGCGCTGCGCGGGCTCCCCGACGACGCGCCGATGCGCTGTGTCGATGAGCGGACCGCGGCGGCGATGATGCGGGCCGTGGACGAGGCGCGCGCGGCGGGGGATTCGATCGGAGGGGTATTCGAGGTCCTCGCCCGCGGCGTTCCGCCCGGTCTCGGCTCCCACGCGCACTGGGACCGGCGCCTGGACGGACTCCTCGGCGGCGCGATCCTCTCGATCCAGGCGGTGAAGGCTGTCGCCGTCGGCGAGGGGATGGAATCCGCCTCACGCCGCGGCAGCGAGCAGCACGACCCGATCCACCACGGTCCCGAGCGCGGCTTCTTCCGGCCCACGAACCGCGCCGGAGGGATCGAGGGCGGGATCTCGAACGGCGAGATGATCCGCGTTCGCGGCTACCTGAAGCCGCTTGCGACCCTGGCCCGGCCGCTCGCCTCCGTGGACCTCGTGGACAAGACGGCGGTCCTCGCAGAGGTGGAGCGCACGGACACGATCCCGATCGTGGCCGCCGGAGTCGTGGGGGAAGCGATGGCGTGCCTCGTTCTCGCCGACGAACTGCTCCGCAAGTTCGGAGGGGACCACATCCGCGAGACCCTCGCGAACCTCACGAGCTACCGGGCCGGGTTGCGCCGCTTCTGACGGCACACGGCGAGCCGCTTGACTCCGGCCGTCTTCGGAGCGAAGGTGATGGCAGCGAACCGAGGAGTGTTCTGGTCAGGAGAAACGCGCGGGCGCTGCTCGCTCTCCCCGGCCGGACGCTCCCCGGGCACGGGTAAAGACTTCAGCGGTGGGCAAACAGATACCCGGCGCGAGGGTAGGCCCGTGCGGGCTCCGCGCGGCGGGCAACGGGTGGGAAGAACCGACCGCAAGGGACGGTTCCCGAACATCGAGGTCGGGTCGCATTCCACCCGGGAAGAGCGAGCAGCGTCCGCGATCCAAGCTTCCTGACTCCCTTTCCGAGGTCTTCCGGGCCGACCTGCGACCCTGGCCTCTTCGTGCCCCTGCTTCTAGGGGACCGACCCTACCCCAGTATGATGGGGGTTGTCAAGGGGTAAACTGCAAGATTTAGTGAGGCCGGGAGGAGGGGACCCAAGATATGGGGGTAGGTACCGAAACCGCCGAGCTCGTGATCGAGAGCCTGGCCGGAGGGGGCCGCGGCGTGGCCCGCCGGGACGGCCTGGTCTGGCTCGTCGACGGTGCCGTGCCTGGGGACCGGGTGCTGGCGGCCGCGACCCTCCGTCGGCCGCGGCTCGTGGAGGGCCGAGTGCTGCGCTGGATCGAGCCCTCCCCGTCGCGGCGCCCCGCGCCCTGCCCGATTCAGGCCCGCTGCGGCGGCTGCCCCTGGATGGTCCTGGGGGAGGCGGAGCAGCGCTCGTGGAAGCACAGGATCGTGGTCGACGCCCTGGAGCGGGTGGGGGGTCTGCGCGGCGTCGCCGTCGCCGAGCCGATCGCCTCGCCAAGCTCCCTGGGCTACAGGAACAGGGTCGAGCTGGTCTTCGGCCACACCCACGAGGGGCGCCGGGTCCTGGGCTATCACGGATCGGATCCGGCCCGGGATCTCGTGGACGTGGAGCGCTGCCTGCTCCAGCACGATGCCGCGAACGAGGTCCTGGAGCTCGCTCGCGCCTTCTTCCTCGAAGGGCCCGGGGCGAACGCCTGCCTGCCTTGGAGTTTCCGTCACCCGCTGCGCCTCGTGCTGCGCCGCTCCGAGGCGTCGGGGGAGCTGCTCGCCGCCTTCCGCGGTCCTGGCGGGCCGTTTCCGGAGCTTGCGGTCTTCGCACGCGTGGCGCGCTCGCAGGAGGGGCAACTTGCCTCGGTGGTCCGGATCGTGGCGGAGGAGGGCAGGCGAGGGGGCGCGAGGACGATCGCCGTCGCGGGGGAGCCCTGGATGAACGAGACGCTCGGGGGGATCGTGTTCCGCCTTCCCGCGAACGCCTTCCTGCAGGTGAATCCGGGGGCCGCCGAGCTGCTGTGCGGGCTGATCGCCGATCTCGCCGGGTTGCTTCCGGGGACCGAGGTGCTGGAGCTGTACGGCGGGGTCGGCGCGTTCTCTCTGAGGCTGGCGCGCGGCGGGGCGAGGGGCGAGGTGTGCGAGGCGGATCGCGAGGCGGTGGAATGCGGAAGGCGCGCCGCCCGCGAGCACGGCGACCTCGCGGTGCGCTTCGTGCGCGACGATGTCGCGCGCTACCTGCGCGGCAAGGGACCCGGCGCCGGGCGCCGCCTCGTGATCGCGGATCCGCCACGCAGCGGCCTGGGAAGGGGCGTGGCGCAGGGGATCGCCCAGCTCTCTCCCGACCGCATCCTGCTCGTCTCCTGCGACCCCGCGACGCTGGCCCGCGATGCGCGCGATCTGGTCGCCTCCGGCTACACCGTGCGCCGCGTCGTTCCGCTCGACATGTTTCCGCAGACCCCGCACGTCGAGACGGTGATGCTCCTCACGCGCTGAAGCGGCGGGTCCCGGCGTGGGCTAGGGGAGCGGGCCCCCCGCCACCGCGGCGAGCAGGCTCTCCGAGACGAGAGTCCGATTCAGGTTGAAGCGCAGATCCCCGCGCAGGCGCTCGACGCTGCGCACCAGGCTCGAGGCGCGCACCGCGCCCAGGCTGTCTCCGAGGCTCAGCAGGCGTGGCCCGAGGTCCGCATGCACGAGCACGTCCTGCGCTCCCCAGGCACGCGCGACCGCGGCGTCGCGGAGCAGCGTCTCCATGAGCTCGAGGCCCTCGAGGAGAGTCTCCTCGTCGTCCCCCGCGATCCCTGCCGCCATGCCCGAGAGTTCGGCGAGGGCGCGCGGGCCGGCGGCGAGCCGCTCGAGCGCCGTGAGGAGCTCCTCGCGCCGCGCGCGCAGCCCCTTCGGGTCGAGGGTCAGCGCCTTTCCCTGCCGTCCCGCGGCCAGGGCGGCCCGGGCCAGCGCCTCCTCGCGCTCGAAGCCGCGCTCCTCGAGGCGCGCGGCGAGCTCGCGCGCCGCCATGGGGGCGAAGCGCACGGCGAGGCAGCGCGAGCGCACGGTCGGCAGGAGCAGGTGCGGGCGCGAGGCGATCAGGATCAGGAACGCCCGGCCCGGTGGCTCCTCCAGGGTCTTGAGCAGGGCGTTCTGCGACTCGTGGTTCATGCGATCGGCCGGATCGATCAGGAACACCCGTGCGCGTCCCTCGCGCGGGGCGTAGGCGGCGTGGGCGCTGAGCTCGCGGATCTGGGCGATCACGATCTGCGAGCGCAGCCCGCTCCCGCCCGCGGCCTCCTCCTCGCCCTCGTCCTCCGCTTCCGGGGCCTCGCGCGTGGTGTTCTTCTTCGGGAGACGCTCGACGACCAGGAGATCGGGGTGGTTGCCGTGGGCGATCTTGCGGCAGGCCGGGCAGCTCTCGCACGGCCTCTCGCCGGCCGGCTCTCCCTCGCACAGCAACATCGTGGCCAGGATCCGCCCGGCGGTTCCCTTCCCCACACCCTCGGGACCCTGGAACAAGAGCGCGTGCGGGAGACGTTCCGCGTCCAGGGTACGGCGCAGAAGGGCGACGGGGGCGGCGTGCCCGAGCAGGTCCTGGAGTTTCACGCCGTCTTCCGGCGCGCGGTCGCGCTGCGCCTCGCGGCCCTGCGCGGGAGCAGATCGGCGACGGCGCCCAGGATCCGCTCCGCGACCTCGGCCGGAGTCCCCAGGGCGTCGACGACGCGGAATCGCTCCGGAGCGGCGGCCGCCAGGCGCAGGTAGCCCGCCCGAACTCTGCGGTGGAACGCGAGCGCCTCGTGCTCCATGCGTCCCTCCGAGCGAGCCGTGCCGCGCCTCCGGTTCCTGCGGCGCGCGCGCGCGAGCCCCACGGCGGGATCGTGATCGAGGAGCACGGTGCGGTCGGGGCGCAGATCGAGGGGCGCGACGCCGTGGATCTCCAGGATCCGCGCCAGGCCCAGGCCCCGGCCGAACCCCTGGTAGGCGAGGGTCGCATCGAGGTAGCGGTCGCAGAGAACGACGGCGCCGCGGCGCAGAGCGGGACCGATCAGCTCGACGATGTGCTGCGCCCGGTCGGCGGCGTAGAGCAGGAGCTCGGCCTCGGCCGAGACCGAGCCCGCGTCGCGGTCGAGGAGGATGCGGCGGATCCGCTCGCCGGCCGCGGTCCCGCCGGGCTCCCGTGTGCGCACGGTCTCGATCCCCGCCGCCCGCAGCCGCCGCGCCAGGCGCGCGATCTGCGTCGTCTTCCCCGAGCCCTCGACCCCCTCGAACGTGACGAAGATCCCGCGCCGTCTCATGGCGCGGCGAGCTCGAGGTTCTGGAAGTAGGCCAGCGCGGCGGCCCGGTCGCGTGCGATCTGATCCGCGAGCTCCGCGGGGCCGGCGAAGCGCCTCTCCTCGCGGATGCGCCCGAGGAAGCGCACCTCGACCCGCTCGTCGTACAGGTCGCCCTCGAAGTCGATGGCATGCGTCTCGACGGTCAGGGTCGAGCCGTGGAAAGTGGGCCGGGTCCCCACGTTCGTCACCGACGCCAGGCGCGAGGCGAGCGCGAGCGTCTCGCTGACGTACACCCCGCGGCGGGGGATGATCTCGTTCTCGACCTCCACGTTGGCCGTGGGATAGCGCAGGCTCCTGCCCCGTCCCTCCCCGCGCACCACGATGCCGGTGAGGGCGTAGGGCCGGCCGAGCATGCGTCGCGCCCGCTCCACGTCCCCTTCCGCCACGAGCGCGCGGATCGCCGAGGACGACACGAGCGTGCCGTCGACGCTCACCGCCGGGACCCCGATCACCTCGATCCCGGCCGCGGCGCCGATCCGGCGCAGGACGGAAAGGTCGCCCGCCCGGCCGCGGCCGAAGCGGAAGCTCTCGCCGACGTGAACCTCGGCCAGGGGCAGCTGCGCCCCGAGGAACCGCAGGAAGAACTCCTCCCCGTCGAGCGCGGCCATCTCCGGCCCGAACTCGAGGATCAGCACCGCGTCGAGCCCGGTGGCCTCGAGCGCCTCGAGCTTCTGGCGCCGGGTCATGAGCAGGCGCGGCCGCCGCGCCGGAGCCACGACCGAGAGCGGGTGCGGATCGAAGGTGATCAGGACGGAGCGGCTCCCGCGGCTGCGCGCGCCGCGCGCCACGCCCTCGAGGATCGCGCGGTGCCCGAGGTGCACGCCGTCGAAGTTGCCGACGCTCGCCACGACGGGCGCGAGGCCTCGCGGGACGCGTTCGATGCCGTTCCAGACGATCATGCCTGCCCCACGAGCCCCGGGAACCAGTAGAGCGTCCCCTGCAGGACCAGATTCGCGTACACGCCGGCGGCCAGATCGTCGGCCATGATACCCGAACCCCCCGGCAGCGATTCCAGGAGACGCGCGGGGTAGGGCTTCCAGACGTCGAAGAGACGGAAGAGCAGAAATCCCAGGGCGACGCTGGGCGCGCTGGGATGCACGAGGAGCAGGCTCAGCATCTGGCCGGCGATCTCGTCCACCACGACCGGGCGCGGATCCGTGCCCCCGAGGCTGCGCGCGGCCTCTCCCGCGGCCCAGAAGCCGATCAGGGTGACGATCGCGAAGCCGGCTGCGGCAGCCCACACGCCGCCCGCGAGGTGCAGCGCCCAGTACAGGAGAGCCCCCGGCACGGAGCCCACGGTTCCGGGCGCCACGGGCGCGCGCCCGATGCCGAACCCCGTCGCGAGCAGGAGCTTGAGGCGGGCGACGCCCCGGCGCGGGGGGCCGCCGTCGGCGCTCACTCGAGGATCCTCCCCACGAGGTCGTAGCCGGCGACCTCCCGGATCTCGACGCGCGCGAACGCGCCCGGCGCCGCGCTCCCCTCGTTCAGGAGGACCACGCCGTCGACCTCCGGAGCCTGCGTGCTCATCCGTCCGACGAGCAGATGCTCGGTCTCGGAATGCGGCCCCTCCACGAGCACGTCCACGATCCGCCCGACCATGCGGGCGCCGTGCTCGCGGGCCACGCGCTGCTGGACCTCCATGATCCGGCGACGGCGCTCCTCCTTGAGCGCCGCGGGGACGTCGTCCGGAAGCTCGCCCGCCGCGGTCCCCTCCTCGTGGGAGTATGGGAACACGCCAAGGTGGTGGAAGCGCTCCTCCTCGACGAAGCGCAGCAGCACCTCGAACTCCTCCTCGGTCTCCCCGGGAAACCCCACGATCAGCGTGCTGCGCAGGCTGATCCCCGGGATCGCTGCGCGGAAGCGCTCGAGGAGCTCGTGGTGCGAGCGTGCCGATCCGCCCCTGCGCATGCGCCGCAGCGTCTCGGGATGGGCGTGCTGCAGGGGCAGGTCCACGTACTTCACCACGCGCGGGAGCCCCGCCAGCGCCTCGATCAGCGGCGCGGTGACGGTGTTGGGGTAGAGGTAGTGGAGCCGGATCCAGCGCAGCGCCTCGATCTCGTTCAGCCCCTCCAGGAGCCGCGTCAGTCCCTCCTCGATCCCCAGGTCCCGCCCGAAGTGGCTCGAGTCCTGCGCGATCAGGCTGATCTCGCGCACGCCGACGCGGGCCAGCTCCTCCGCCTCGCGCAGGATGCTGCTCGGGCGCCGCGAGCGGAACTCGCCGCGGAAGGAGGGGATCGCGCAGAACGAGCAGGTGTGGTCGCAGCCCTCCGCGATCTTGACGAAGGCGGTCCAGGGCGCGGTTGCGCGCCGCCTCGGGGTCGTGTCGTCGTAGAGGAACGTGGAACGGCCCGAGGGCAGGATCGGGAGCCCGCCCGGCCCCGCGCCCGCGGGCTCGGGGAGACCCGCGGCGACCGGCACGCGCTGCAGCTCGTCGAGGCCCACGAAGGCGTCGACCTCGGGAAGGCTCTCTGCCAGCTCGCGCGCGGAACGCTGGACGAGGCAGCCGGCGACCACGAGCCGGCGCAGGCGCCCGGTCTCCTTGAGGCGCGCCGCCTCGAGCACCGCCCGGATCGACTCCTCGCGCGCCGCCTCGACGAAGGCGCAGGTGTTCACCACGATCACGTCGGCCTCGGCGGGGTCGCGGACCAGCGTGCAGCCGGCGCGATCGAGATGGCCGAGCATCACCTCGCTGTCCACGAGGTTCTTCGAGCAGCCGAGGCTCACGAACCCGACGCGCGTCTCGCGCGGCGGAAACTCCGGGGGGCCGGCCGGCGGTTTCATGGGTAGAGCCGGTGGATCTGTCTCGGATACGGGATCGCCTCGCGCAGATGGTCGATGCCGCAGATCCAGGCGACCGCGCGCTCGATCCCCATCCCGAACCCCGAGTGGGGCACGGTCCCGTAGCGCCGGATGTCGAGATACCACTGGAAGGCCTCCTGCGGGAGGCCGTGCTCGCGGATCCGCGCGAGCAGCAGGTCGTGATCGTGAATGCGCTGGGATCCGCCGATGATCTCGCCGTAGCCTTCGGGCGCGATCACGTCCACGCACAGCGCCTTCGAGGGATCGGCGGCATCCGGCTGCATGTAGAAGGCCTTGATCTCCGCGGGCCAGTGGGTCACCATCACCGGACGCTCGGAGTCGTGGGTCAGGAGCGTCTCGTCGAAGGCACCGAAGTCGCTCCCGCGCTCGAAGGCCGGCGCGCCGGCCGCCTTCATCTTCTCCTGCGCCTCGGGGCTCAAGAGCCTCTCTGCGGCCTGGTCGTAGCTGATGCGCGGGAACGGCGCGCGCACCGCCTCCAGCCGGGAGACGTCCCGCTCCAGGACCTTGAGGTCCTCCCTGCAGCGGTCGAGGACCTGTGCCAGGACGGAGCAGATCATCTCCTCCGCGAGGTCCAGGAGCCCGGGGAGCTCCATGAAGGCCACCTCGGGCTCGACCATCCAGAACTCGGTCAGGTGGCGCCGGGTCTTGGATTTCTCCGCGCGGAAGGTGGGGCCGAGGCAGTACACGCGCCCGAAGGCCATGCAGGCCGGCTCGAGGTAGAGCTGCCCCGACTGCGTCAGGTACGCGTTGCGGTCGAAGTAGGGGGTCTGGAACAGGGTCGTCGTCCCCTCGCAGGCGGCGGGGGTGAGGATCGGCGAATCGATCAGAACGTAGCGACGCGCGTGGAAGAAGTCCCGGACGGCGTGGATGACCTCGCTGCGCACGCGCAGCACCGCGTGCGGGGTGCGGGAGCGCAGGTAGAGGTGGCGGTGATCGAAGAGGAAGTCGACCCCGTGCTCCTTGGGCTGGATCGGGTACTCGGCCGCCTCGTGGATCACCTCGAGCGCGTCGAGGCTCAGCTCGAAGCCGCCGGGCGCCCGCTCGTCCTTGCGCACGGTCCCGCCCACCGCCAGCGACGACTCGAGGGGGATGCGGTCGCAGCGCTCGAACATCTCCGCCGGCACGTCGCGCACGAATGCCACGCACTGCAGGAGCCCGGTGCCGTCCCGGAGCACAAGGAACTTCACCTTGCCCGACGAGCGTTTCTGGGTGAGCCAGCCGCGTACCCGCACGCGCGCGCCGGCGTGGGCGTGCAGATCCTCGATGTACACGAAGTCCGTGCCCGACACGGGACTACTTCTCGGCCTCTTCCTGCTTGGCGCGCGCCGCTTCCGCGATGATCTTCTCCTGGATGTGCGCCGGGACCTCCTCGTAGTGGCCGAACTCCATGTGGTAGGTGCCGCGGTCGGAGGTGATGGACTTCAGAGTGGAGGCGTAGGTGAGCATCTCCGAAAGCGGGACCTGGGCCTTGATCACCTGGGAGTGGCCCTGGGCCTCCATCCCCTGGGGCTTGCCCCGGCGCGAGGAGAGGTCGCCCATGATGTCGCCCATGCAGTCCTCGGGCGCGGTGATCTCGACCTCCATGATCGGCTCGAGGATCGTGGGATGGGCCTTCTCCATGGCCGCTTTGAAGGCCAGCGAGCCCGCGATCTTGAAGGCGATCTCGGAGGAGTCCACGGTGTGGTAGGAGCCGTCCACGAGCAGCACGCGGAAGTCCACGACGGGAAAGCCCGCGAGCCAGCCGCGCGCTGCGGCGTCGACGACCCCCTTCTGCACCGCGGGCCGGAAGTTCTGAGGGATCGAGCCGCCGAAGATCTTGTCCACGAACTCGAAGCCGGCGCCGCGGGCCAGCGGCTCCATCTCGATCCAGCAGTCGCCGAACTGGCCGCGCCCGCCGGTCTGCTTCTTGTGCCGCCCCTGCACGCGCTCGACCTTGCGCTTGATCGTCTCGAGGAAGGGGACCTTCGGCTGCTTGAGCGTGGCCTCGACGCCGAACTTCTTCTTCATCTTCGCGATCGCGACCTCGACGTGGACCTGCCCGGTCCCCGAGACCAGCAGCTCGTGGGTCTGGGGGTCGCGCCCGACGCGCAGCACCGGGTCCTCCTCGGTGAGCCGCACCAGCGTGGTGGAGATCTTCTCCTCGTCCCCCTTGGACTTGGGCTCGACCGCGAAGGAGATCGCGGGGGAGGGGAACTTGATCTCGGGGTACAGGATCGGATGGGCCGGATCGGCGAGGGTGTCGCCGGTGCGCGTCTCCTTGAGCTTGGCCACCACGCCCAGGTCCCCGGCGCGCAGCTCCGGGACCGTGATCAGCTGCTTTCCCTGCAGGATCGCGACGGTGCCCAGCCGCTCGGGGACGCCGCGGTTCACGTTCCCGATCGGCGTGTCGCCCTTGAGCACGCCGGAGCAGACGCGGAACAGCGAGAGGCGGCCGGCGTACGGGTCGGCGATGGTCTTGAACACGCGCGCGGAAACGGGCTCCGCGGCCGCGACGGGGCGCGAGACCTCGGAACCGTCGCCCGGGGCCGTTCCCCGCGCGGCGCCGCGCGCGTCCGGGGCCGGGACCAGATCCACGAGCA
>Ga0316622_100000292_pt1 | contig 27579 bp, 20 predicted proteins | sample OWC_Aug_OW2_C1_D_FD_207646 | JGI IMG/M metagenome (GOLD analysis project Ga0316622, IMG submission 207646) | Wetland soil microbial communities from Old Woman Creek delta, Ohio, United States - OWC_Aug_OW2_C1_D5_C | ecosystem: Environmental > Terrestrial > Soil > Wetlands | place: USA: Ohio... | reverse complement strand
CCAATTTGGATAACAGCTCTAATTTGCTGAGCGAAGCCAACAAGCAGAACATGCTCAATCTATTCCACCAGGTGCTGCTTCGCGAACACCAACGAGACGACCTTTTGGTCATCAACAGCCGAGCATTCAGCTATAAGGCTGACACGCCATTGCCGGATGCCGATATACTTTTTTCGACCTCGCTCGGCTTGGCGGAACCCAATCAGTTCGGGACCCCGGAACGAAAACTGTTCGGAATCTTGGAAATGGACGGCATGGCCGTGCAATTGGTCAATGGTTCGGAAGAAACGCTGGGCTATGAGCAAAATTTCTCGATTCAAGCCCGCTACCTCAATGCCACCGAGAACAAACGCTTCGTGACCTTATGGCTTTCTCCCTTCGCCCGTGCGCATTTCAGGCAACAGCACGAGAATGCCTGGCAATTGGCGCAATTTCAAGCGCTAAACGTTCCCAGCGAAGAACGGGAGTTCTCCGAATACCTGCAGAATTTAAGCCCTCGAAATGCAGCGCCAGCCATTACCAACAAGTTGAAAGGGGAGATAAAACGCTATACAGAAAATCAGAATATCGTGCAGCTTCAGCAACTTCTCGACCTAATCCAAACGAATGGATTCAGACTAAGCCGATTGATCGACGCCAATACCAAGCAGTCGTTCCTGTTGATACATGAAGACACCGGACGATTGATAGCCGTAGCCAATATCGGCACTGCCAATGACCGCGAATTTCGCCTCGATTTTCAGCGCCCCATCAATCCGCAGCTAACGGCCTACGTCCAACAACGGGCTTTCTGGCTGGATTTGGATGTGGGAGCGAATTAATGCGACGTTATCTCCGCCCTATAGTCACGACACTTCTGCTCGCCTTGCTAATCGCGCTGGCATTGCCCACGGCTTGGAACCAGGCAAAAACGGGACTTTCCCGGCTTTTTTTCGGTAGCCCGCAATCCTTGGCGGATGCACCCGATATTAGTCTGGTATATACCGTCAAGCGCGGTCAATGGCTGACCTTTCCGATACCGGAAGAAATATCTCGACTCCGCATCCTCAGCAACGCCCACATTCCACGCCTACCAGCTGATCCATTAGTGTCAAATTGGAAATACGGGGTGCGCTATCAACTACTGAAAAAGGACAACTCTTTATTGCGTGAAGGCGTCTACCTGCATCGCAGCAACCTGCCCTTGGCTACCGACACCCAGGGCAAGTCCACTTTCGGCGAATTCTATTTGCAAGAAGCCTTGTGGCCACTCTCCGATCGATCCGCCATTTTGGCTTGGGACGACCTGAATGAAGCCGCTTATCTCCGTATCGGTTTTGAAACGGAACATCCCGAAATCGAAGAAATTGCGATTAGGGCGTACACACCGATCAAGATCAGCCCACACAGGTTAGCCTCGGAGTGGTTGAGAATGGACAGCCAGCAACAGGACAACCTGGCCTCCGGCAGCATTTATCCGGCCTCGCTGTTATCCGAGTTTGAAAAGCAAAACCTTATGAAACACCAATGGCATCCCATAGGCCCCACCGGCATCGAAGGCCGCGATTTCGAGGCCAAGACCTTATATGCCATCAAGAATTTCGAGCCTCAAGAGCAAGAATCAATGCTGGTGGCGGCGGGGTTGCAGGCAGACCCGGAGCATCCCGGCATTCTGATTATCCCGGAAACCGGCGGCAAACTTTTTATCGACCTAAAAACACTCGATGGCCACCGCCCCGAAAACCCTGTGGATTTGACCATCAAAGGCTACGGCGACACGCTGACTGACCGCTGGCAACGCCGGACTACTTGGCAAAAAACGATGAAAAATGTCGACCTGGCGGTCACGGGCGGCCTGCTGGAAATTACCGCATCGCAGCCAGTGGTCATTAGCGCAAGCCTGGAACATCGGCAACAGGTGGAGGACATTACCCCCAAACCCTTGATGGTCAAAACCTATCGTGCCCAGCAAGACATCACCTTCGAGATTCTGCATTTTCAACAACAGCCCGCGGTGACGCGCGTCGATATTCGGAAAATTTTCTCACAATTGCCGACCGCGGCCCCCTCCTCCGTCGCCTACGAGTGGCTGGACGGCGCGCAAAACGTCGTCAAAAGAGGCTCTCTTCAAATTCTGGATTCAGCCTCCGTCTACGATCGTTTGGCAAACAACTACCTCGACCGTATCGGCGACCCCATCAGCTATTATTTGACGCTGCCGCCGGACGTCACTGGATTGCGTCTGAAAGCGGCCGGACCGAATTTATTGGTCAATGCCTACAACCAGCCGGCGAATTTCGTATTGACCCAAAGAATACCCGAGGACACTTCGTTATCGGCGGATCGAAAAAGCCTCCAGCGCTCTTGGTTTCCGTTGTTGGCGACCGACGATCATGTCTTGTTTGAAAAACAACAGGTCACATGGGTAGCCGCCCAACCGCGTCCTCCGCTGGACGATGAAAATTTGCTACTCGGCCTCTACGCTTCCCGGCATTTCATCCCTGAAGGCACTCATGAAACACGAACTATTCTGGCCGCCGTGGAAGACACACCGACTCGCGACGAAATGTTGCCCAACTTGTATTGCCGCCTGCCGGTAGGCGTGGAAGCAAGCTTGGATATCAAAGGGGCTACTGATTTACAAACCGTCGCGCCGGAACTGATTTTTTTGCGCAACAGCGCCGCGCCCTTTGCCTTCGAGCTCGACATCGACCACCAAAAAATTCTGGCCGCGTCCTCGATGGGCCGCCAGGGCACGATACGCCTACCCAATCTGACGACCGGTCGGCATAGAATACGGCTCGCGGCTCCCAAGGATGGCGAATGGCTGATGAACTACCTGAAAGGATGCAATAGCCTGCGTTACTTGAATCGCCGGATCTTCAAGTTAAACCGTTCAGGATTGACGTTCATCCTCGAACACCAAGCCGGCAAGGACGAAAATTTTAGCGGTCGATTCTTTGTAGCCGCTGGGACGCATGAAAGATCCGATATAGAGATTTCGGTGGAAGGCATCGGCGTGAACCGTGCGTTGACGCCCGAACTCCCGATCAATTGGACGTTTACTCGCCGCAACTATAGTATCCGCGCCGACAACAAAACCAAGCAAATTGTTCTATATTCGCAAGAGCAACTGACGGAGGGGGAGAATTTCTTAATCCCCTTGAACAGCAATTTACCTCCGGGTAATTATCAGGTAAAAATCAATTTGAAAAATGGCCCAGAGGGTTTCGTTGGCTTGTCCCGACTCGATCCCGGCCTGCACGAACAACATAAACTTAACCAGGAGAACGTCGTTGAAAATCGCTAACTATGCCATCTTGCTCGCCTGGACATTGTCCGGCTTCGCCCAGGCCGGCGAATTGGAAAAATTATGGACACAGGCTTCCGGTAACGATTCATTTCAGACGCCTAAATCCGAAGAACTCGCCCAAGCCAATCAACTTTTCAAAGCATCGTTGAACAACCAAGACGCCGGAGCCGCGTGGTCCGGCTTGGCGATGGAAAGTTTCGATAATGCCCAAGTGCGGATCATTCGCGAGTTACCTTCCCATCGCCAGGGACGCGGCTTTTTTGCGCTCAGCCTGGATCCCAACGCCAAACACTGGCTGCTGCAAGCACCGCACGGCGATAGCGATCTTTTTACCGGCAAGATCGCCGCCCTATTGTTCGAACAAGGCGATTTCAAAGGGGCGCAATGGAATACGGTTCCTCGAGATACCGCAATCCCCAATAGCGCGGATACGGCCGACATGGCACATCTATCCGACAGCTATTGGCAAGCCTTTACCCAGGCGTTTGCGGAACAGTGGCCAGGCGGAAGAGTCGTTCAAATCCATGGTTTCAATCAATCCGCCAGGAGTTCCAAGGCAGCCGCCGACAGCGACATGATCGTCAGCGCGGGCCATACCCATCCCCCCGTTTGGATACAGCAGGCCGCGCAATGCTTGAAAACGGCCTTCCCCAATCGGGTCCTACTGTACCCCTTCGACGTCAAGGAACTTGGCGGCACCCAAAATAGCCAGAATCAATTGCTAAGTGCCATGCAATTTCAAGGTTTTTTACATATCGAGCTGAGCAAACCGATGCGCGAAGCCCTGCTTGCAAAGTCCGACGTCAGGCAACGATTGCTTGATTGTTTATCAACCACGGAATAATCCGATTATCCCAAAATGACTATTCCCAACCCTACGTCTCGCGCACTGACTCTTGGCGGCTTATTGAGTTTGAATTTGATCGCATCGCCCGGCAACGCCGCGGTCGATGCAATGCAAGCGAGCGTCCAACAAGCCTACCAACAAGGATTGCGCTGGGATAATGTCGATGGCAGACCGTTCTGGCTGGAAGGCGCCGAACCCTGCTATTCGAGCGATTGGCACATGCACGTGATAAAGCTGCATCCCGGCCAGCACACGGCTATACACTTGCCTGCCTACGAGACACTGCGTATTCATACGCCGGGCAAGCCGCTAACCCCCAGGTCGTTGCGAGTCTATCGCTCCGACGGTAGCGGCCTGAGCGTTACGCAAGCGCTCCAAACTTCGACAGATGGCGAATCACTAATAGTTTCACCTAACGACGCCGACCCTAGCCTGATCTACTTGGAGGCGACCGAGTCGATTGAATTGGCAGTGTTCGTATCCCGGAGGATGCCGCTGGGCGAATTGGCGCCTTATCCGAACTTTCTGAATTTAGCTACCGACTTAGTATGGTTGAGCCGAGCATCCCTGCACCTGCCGGAACCTTATTGGCGCTTGCCGGCGCAAGCAACACAAACGCTGACGATTCAGGGGCCCGCCCGCCTACTGGTGAGAAACCGCTTGCATTACGAAACCGATGCGGCGGCTTTGAATCAAGACTATAGGCTCAAATATCGCATCGACCAGCAAGACCCGAAGAACCTGGATTTTTCGACCTCCGTGGAATCGGTTCACCTGGTCTCGATCAACCTTTCCAGCCAGGTGGTGGGGCGTGAACAGATGGCTTTCCTGGAAATTCCGGCCGGCCGCCATGAGCTCGAAATCCAAGCCGACAGAACGCTGTATCTGCAACTATTGGCTCAAACCGAACATGATTACCTGCTGCCGGCATTGAACGAACCCTTGCTCCCGGTGCAGACGGTCAGACGCAATGGCGTTTTGGCGACCGAAAATCTGAGCCAAACCGCGCAAGCCGCCGAACAACAGGTCAAGGACAATAGCCGCCGGGACAGCGCGATGATGGCCGTGCAGCGTCTAAGGCATGCGGCACTGGCACGTCCCGACTATCCCGAGGGCCGCGACCAAGCCGAAAAGATGCGCGGCCTATCGACGTTTTATCGGGACCTACTGCCGATCGGTAAAGTCTCCGCTTTCCCACCGTTCAAGGCCTATTTTTTGCCGAAACGCATCAGACCTTTTCATCCGGCGACCGAGGATGCGCAACTGGCCGACCAACACCTCGGAGCCGCGCTACAGCAGACGGCCAGCGGCTTGTTCAATGCCACCGATGCCACGCCGAACGAATACTTGTTGCCGGATCGCCTGACCGAAAGCCAACTCAGACTGATCATCGACAAACGCGACTGCGCCGACAGACACTTAAAGCTCCAAATCGACCAAGCCGAGCCGCTCGACGTCTGGTTAAATTGTAAGCCTGCCCTGCAAGACGACGAACAGCTGGCCTCGCTCGCCGGCGCCGCCATGGAGCGTTTGCAGGAAGGCCCCAGCCGGGAAAGCTTGCGGGGCGTGTTCAGTGCCTACCGGGAGCCGGGACCTCTGATAGCCGCGGCCAGCGTGGAAATCATGCTGCCCAAGTCGGCCCGGGCGATCAAAATCTGGGCCAGCGATGCGCTCTCCGAAAAGCTCAACGTGGCGCTGCAGTACCGGGCCTCCAAGCCCTCGCAATTATCCGAGCAAAGTTACCTTGCCTTGTTGAAGGATGTGAACGGCCCGGAACAATGGTTCGAGAAGCTTCGCCAACCCCCCGGCAGCGCAGCGGAAGAGGCGCTGCAAAACGACTGGCTGCCTTTATTGCGGTTGATCGAGGTTGAACGGAATCTTTTTAGCGCTTCGGTTGCCGGCCGATTGCCGTCGGTTAGCGAAGAAAGCGCCGCGCAACTGGCGGCCTGGTCCGCCGCCGCGCGTCAGTTTGAACAGCGCCAGCAATGGCAAGCCGCCCTGGCCGAATGGAGCAAAGTGGTATTACACTCCAATGGCGACACCCAAGAACGCGCGCGTCTTGCGCAAGCGGGCTTATTGATCAAGCTCGACGAATATTTCCTGGCCGAAAGCTTATGGCGTTACCTGGCCTTATACGCGGGAGAAGACATCGCGCAACAAGCGACCGATCGTTTGCTTACCCGCCTTACGCTGCAAAACGACCGATTCGGCTTGCAATCGCTTCGGGCCGCCCGTTTCTCGATACTTCCGACCCATCAACGCGCCGCCGAATTGGCCGAAGCCTTATCGGCCAATGGCGAGTACCGGTTTGCGCTATTGCTGTCGCTGGCAACACCGGACAAGACACCGCTTACGCTGGCACTCAAGGCGGCTTACCAACTCGACTGGTGGCATAGTTTCGCCGCATTGTTAGACCGATTACCCGCCGATCAGCGCAATTTCTGGCTGGGCCTGAAAGCTCAGAAGGCCGGCGATTACGAGGCGGCGGCAAAATTTTGGCAGACCGATGGCAAGCCCTGGCTGGAGCATCTGCGGGAAGGCCGAGATTTACCCGCGCCATCGGTCGACGGCGGCTCGCAGAACCGGCAATCCTGGGCGAATTGGTTGGACCGCCATCCCGGCGACAGGGTTTGGCGAGAAGCACCCGGCTTGGTCAGCGGCTACGCCGCCAGCAATCTATACTATGCCATCGAGCGTGATCTTTACTCGGCGGCTTTTCGCGGCACTCCGGAACAGCCCTTACGCTTGACAGTGCAAGGACCGAGCAAGCTCAAACTGCAAATCAGGCCGCTGCATCCCAAAAACCAACCACACTCGGCCATCGATGGCTGGATACGAATCAGCGACAACGGCCGGGAACTGGTTTACCCCTTCGGCAACAATATCCCTTCCCAAGGACTAACGCTCGCAGGTGACGAACAATACCAGCCGGGTGTGCTGGAAACGCTGGAGTACCAAGTCGGCGCCGGCGAACATGACATTCAATTGTTTTCCATGCAAACGCCGCTGTCGGTCGGCGTCGAGCAATCCCAACCGGAATTGCTGTTGACAGCTCAGCCAGCATTGACTGCCGAACAGGCTATAGTCGCGCCCGATCTCCAAAGCCAGGCCACCGCTGATGAAACTTCGGCGGTAACGGCGACTGCGTCGCAATCCTTGGCGATCGACATTAACACGCTCTCCGATAAAAACGACAACCCGAAATCTCCAGTTACCACGCTGGCCGACGCTCAACGGCGAATGGTCGAAATTGCCTGGCTACAGGAAGCCGACCCGGACAGCGAACAATTTAATGGCTGGCTACTTTCCGCCAGTCGACTACACGAGCGATTTGCGGACGACGATCTGATTCAGCAACTGTGGCTGCGTATCTCCAGTTACAGCGAATGGCAAAATACGTTCAGCGTCATCAGCGAAGCCGGCGTGCGATTCGTCAAGACCTCCGCTTGGCAACCCGAAAGCCCCGAACAACAATTGCGCAAGTCGCTGATGCCGGCTACCGCCGAAAACGACTACCTGTTGTCCGACGAGGAGCAGCTGGTATTTTCCTTGCTGAATGCCGGCGGCAAGACCTTGGAATTTCGGTTGCGCTTGTCCGACATCGATTTTCTACCCCCGACCACCGCCAAGGTCGGCTATCAAATCGACGACCAACCCGAACGGCAGATCGAAATCAGCCGGGAAGACGGCTGGCTGCCGTTGACGCTGCATACCACACCCGGTAATCATCAATTGCGCTTTCACGTCGACACGCCAGTCAGCAATCAGTTTCTATTGCTGCGCGTGCCTAAGGAAACCTTGGATTTTACCCAGGAAACGGAACGCAGCTACTTCGTCAGCACTCGTCAAAATCCGGTGAAGGCCTATGTCAATGGTCCCGCGGAAATACGGATAGACGAGTGGTCGCAAGGTTCGACGACTTCTCGCACCGAAACGGTGGACGCCGGCTGGCATACCCTAAGCCTGCCGCCGAGCGCCGATAAAGCGGAAAGCCTGCTGCGCATCAAACAACGCAGCAAACGTTACGAAGGCAGACGGCCCATCGACAACCGCTGGATAGCGCGTAGCATAGAACCGGTACCGGCCGCGCAAGGTCCAGCTCCGCAAACCCAGGCGCCGGAGAAAGTATTTCTGAAAGACGCCTTTACACTGGGCCGACAGCAGGACGGGACATGGAGTTTCGGCGCCGACTTGGTCCGCCGGAACAATGTTCAGGAAGGTACCACGACCGGGCCAGATCCGGAACAATTCGCCAACTACCGGATCAATCACCGTTATTTCGACGACGCCACCAACACCTGGTGGAATAGCCAGGCATTTGCCCGCACCCGTGAACACGGCAATCCGAGCTGGGGTGTCAACGAAGCCATCTATTTCAACCCCGACGCCATCCCCGTCAATTTCGACTTAAATCTGGGGGCATATGTCCAGACCGTTAATAACGATACGGAGTGGTTGGGTTACGTAAATACCGGCGCCTCGCATAAATACACGTTGACGCCAAAGACGGCCTTGATCCCTAAATTGTCCTTTTTTGCGCGCGAACTCAGCCTACATGGCAACCCCTTGCTCGGGGACAGAGAATTCAACAAGAACGTAATCGATCAGGACGTCTATACATCTTATAAAGCTGATCATACCTCGGGGCTGAACCTATCCCTGACGGGCCAACACCGGCCCTGGCTGGATACGCTGTGGACCGCAAACCTAGGCACGATCTCCAATGAAGACCTGGACATCTTCAAGCCGGATCACTTGCATACCGAAGTGCACTGGAAACAATTGCTCGGCGACGTCGTAGCGGATTTCGGCTATCGCATTAACCACTTTCAGACCGATGCCGACCGCTCGTTTAACGCCCAAACGAGCAACATGCGAACCCGCAGCCAATTTACGCTGGATCTCGATTGGCACCACTGGCTGCCCTCGCAGCAAATGCTGCAGATCTCCGGACAATATATGTACGACGTCGAACGCCAATCTCATCTAGCGATGTTGTCGTTCACCTTCCACTTGAGCGCGGGCCGCGGTTATCTAGACTTCAGGCCCGGCGAATTCGATTTCGAGAATATCAGACAGCGCCCCCTAAGTAATGGCCAAAACAATCAATTCGAAGATAGCAATTTCTGATTACCGCGAAATCGGGCGACTGTTGCAAGCTAATCGCAATAGCTATTGGTGCCGGCTCAATGGCGGGCTAATCAAACAACTGGGAAACGATTATCAACGCTGGCCGAAGCCACCAGTCTCGGATCTGGAGTCGGAGCGCGCTCGCAGCCAAACTGGCCGCATAGCGGAACATGCCGTGGCATTCATGCGTTTTGAAATCGATCAGATTCGGGACCAACTGCATGAGTTGAATGTGAGGCATGCCGAGTATCTAAAGCATATCAGCCGCGCCGTGAGTCTCGAACAAAGACAAAAGGAAATTCTGGATTACGCCAAACAGCTGGGCGCGAGCAAGCGACAACTTAAACAAGATAGACAGGCATTCGGACGCTGGTTCGATCACGACGCGATGCTGGACCGTTACAACAAACGCTACGCGGAGCGGGAACGCTATTTGAGTTTCGTGCTCGACTGCCTGGGCAGAGTGGCCGCGATCGGATTAAGCGCGGATGGCGAAATCATAGGTTATCAAAAGCTTTGGGCCCGCTTCGCGCTGGAATCTCAGTTAGGCCCGTTATTGAGCTACGGCGGCGATAAGCGCATCGTGACCAATAGCTTCCATGCCTTGTCCGAGGCGTTGAAGGCGCTCCCTAAAAAGCTACAGCGCAGCAGCCTATCGGAGGCGTCGGTGCGCTTTGTCTATCATGCCTGCCTCAGAAACAGCCCATTTACCTGGGTACAATGCGAAGCCCTGCGTCTATTGCAAAACGCGGCACCTAACGATTTGTACCTGGTCATCAAGACCCGCCTCGCGCATCCGCAAGGCGAGTCCGACCTATTCGTGCGGCGTACCGTGGTTCAAATTCTATGCGAGCAATTGTGCGAGGATGCGCGTTTAGAGGAATTGCTACCCTTGGCGCTACGCGATCCCAGTCCCGCGGTTCGCCAAAAATTAGCCGAAGCGCTAGCTACGGCCGAGGCAAAAACCATTGCCCGAATCTATCCGCCGTTATCTAAGGACGATGCGCGCGAAGTGAGGGCCTCAGCCATTCATCAACTGGCTCTTCTAATCGGTCAAGCCTCGCATTCGGCTTTGGCGATCGATTTCTTGGCCGATAGCCTCAAGAACGAAACCGATACCTTCTGCCTGCGTGTCGGACTGTTGAGCTGCAAACAAGGCTTCGAAGCTCTCGCGCGATCGGACGGCGCCCATTCAGTCGAGGCGTTCTTGCAAAGACTGTTGCCGATAGTCGAGGAATTACACCAATCGGCCCCGGACCTGAGCGTCAGACGCTGGGCAGCTCAAACCCGAGAATATTTGCTGTGCCATAAAACCCCGGAGCAACGCGCTCGGATCGATGAACTGAGACGATTCGTCGCCGGGATTCCGCCGGGCAAGACTCGGCGCTTGCCCAAGTCGCTGTCGCTGAATAACCGGCAATTGGGGCGCTTATTGGCCATCCTCGCCGAGGATGATTTCGGGTTCGATGTCGAGCATAACCGATTTGGCCGCTTCGTTACCCGTGGCCATTGTTTTGGTTTCAGGTTTTGGCGCTTTTTGCACGAATTTCGCCATCCTTCGTCCGATAAAAGACAAGCCTTTTCGCACACCGTCGGACGTCTGTTTTGGGGGGCGCATCGGGTGCCGTCCGGCATTTTGGCGGAATTAGCCGAAACCAAAGTTCCCGGCGAACCCTTATATTTTGAATCCGAGGGCGGTTGGCGAGGCTATTTGCCTTTGGTCGACGAAGTACTGTCGGCTTTGGCGCTAGGCGATAGGACCAGCTATTTTTATCACAGCGAAGGGGTCACGCAATTGAGGCCACCGAGAAATGCCTTGAAGCGCTGGTGGGCAAGTTGGTGGATCAGTTGGCATTTTGCCGAATTTGCGCATTGGCGCAATTGGCAGGAAAACAGCCAGCTTTCTCCTCGTCATTATTTGGCCAAATTGGCCGATCTCGATATCGAGATCGGCATCGACGGTCATCGCAGCGAAACGGGTAAAATTTCGGCCGACCCCGCCGTGTTGCGATTCTTCCCTGCCTGGGTACCGATGGCCGACGGCCAAACCTGGGTGCAGTTTAAACAATATTTTGTGTCGGTTTATGAAAACTCGCTGACTGAACTGGCGTTTTTCATGGCGGCGGCAATCGGCCTATTCATCGGCAAACACATCATCGCCTATCAAAAAATCCGCCGCGCGCGAAAACATATTCCGTTGGTGATGGGTGGCTGGGGCACGCGCGGCAAATCCGGGAGCGAACGGCTAAAGGCCGCGCTGATCAATGCCCTGGGGCACGGCCTAGTTTCCAAAACCACGGGTTGCGAGGCGATGTTTTTACAGGCCCATCCCTTTCAACCGCTACGCGAAATACTGCTGTTCAGATCCTTCGACAAGGCAACAATCTGGGAACAGTACAACGTGACCCGATTGGCCGACCAATTCGGCTCGGAAGCGTTTCTATGGGAATGCATGGGCTTGAATCCGGATTATGTCGAGATCTTGCAACAGCAATGGATGCAAGACGATATTTCCACGCTGACCAATACCTATCCCGATCACGAGGACATCCAAGGCCCTGCAGGCATCAATATTCCACAGGTCATGACGCGCTTCATCCCTAAACGGACCGCGCTGATTACTAGTGAAGAACAAATGCGTCCTATCTTGCAAGCCGCCTGCCAAGTTAAAAACACCCGTTTCAAAGCAGTTGGCTGGCTGGATGCGGGCTTATTGCCTAGCGATATGGTGGAGCGATTCCCTTATGATGAACACCCGAACAATATTGCAATGGTGCTGGCTCTGGCGGATGAATTAGGCGTGGACAGGGACATTGCCATCAAGGAAATGGCCGATCGCGTGGTTCCTGACATCGGGGTATTGAAGATTTTCCCCCCGGCTAACATGCGAAGCCGTCGCCTCGAATTCATCAATGGCATGTCGGCCAATGAACGCTATGCCTGTTTGAGCAATTGGAAACGCTGCGGCCTGGACCGTCTCAGTCTGGAGGCGCAGCCGGATACCTGGCTCACCGTGGTCGTCAATAATCGCGCCGATCGCGTGCCTCGCTCCAAGGTTTTTGCCAGCATCCTGGTCAAAGATATTAATTTCGATCGTTGCGTGCTGATCGGCAATAACTTACATGGTTTGTGGGCCTACGTTCACGATGCCTGGTTAGAATGGATAGCCGAGATCAATTTACCTGACGATAGGCAAGCGGCAGAATCAACGCTGCTGGACATGGCCAAGCGCCTTCGCGTGCCTTACAGCGAGGAACTGTTGAAAAGCCGTTGCGTGGCGATGATAGTCAAACAAAATGCCGACTTGGATCGCGATGAGATCGAAGGCTGGCTGGAAAACGAGACCACCCTCGAACAAGCGTTGCTGGAAAACGGCATAAGCCAAGCCCAGGCTATCTTGGCTTTTGGGCGCAGGGACAGGCAATTGTTTTCGTCCTATCAAAAATGGCGCGATACCCTTAGGTCCGCCGATCGCATCACCGGCGAGTTGCAAGTGCAGTTTCACGAACAGCTTTGGCGCTGGTTCGAGGAAAAATTAGTGATCGTCGAAAATTATCATGCTAGCGGCGCACAGATCATCGAAACGGTGTGCGATGCGACTCCGCCAGGCTTTTATAATCGAATCATGGGCATGCAGAACATCAAGGGACCTGGCCTCGATTTCGTCTATCGCTGGCAAGCCTGGGAGGTTTGCCACAAAGCTTGCCAACAACTCTCGGGCTCTTCACAAACCGAGTTTAGCAAAGGCTTACAGACCTTAGATGCGTTTAAAGACTTTGGCTTTCTGGAAGAAGATACTGTGAGGTCGACGATAGAAATGGCCAAGACGCGCGATCTGGGTCAAACCGAGCTCCACCAAGCGCAAATACACGTGATCGCAAACAATCTGGAACAATCGTTAAAACAACTGCGAGCCAGCGGCTCTACGAGCGTCCAATCCCAAGGAAAATGGTTGGACGGGTTCATCAATGCTATCGAAGCATTTCTGGATGTGGGGGACGCCGTGAAAAGACGTAAATTAGCCGACCGAATCTACCAGGATTTGATCGCACAACGCATCAGTTACGAACGCGCCGTCGTCGAATTGCAGAAACTGAATAAACGCCAGAAGGGAAGATGGTTATTCACTGACACGCATTGATTTAAGCGCTCTTCCCTACAGAAGATACTTCAAACCTTAAGGATTCCGCCCAAAATAACTTCCCTATTTATACCTTTCGCACTTCAAATTTCGGCTCATCAGTTCCCTCGCCCTCCGGGAGAGGGTTGGATGAGGGGTTCAAAAAACCAAGATTTGAAGGGCGATGACAATATATCCCTGTCCCTAAGCCTCTCGGCAATAGCTCCTGCTTTCCACCACAACCTACGTCCATGTAGGCATCCCGGAGGGAGAGAGAACAAAATGCGGAAATTGTTTTCGACGAAATCCTTAGATTTTTTGAGCAGAGTCCATGCTTTTACGCTTGCCTATTCCGATTCCCAGCAAACCCGTACTTAATAAAAGCCAAGTCGCGGGTAGCGGCACTGCCGCGCTACTGAGATTGCTTGTGGCAGGAGCGATATCTCCGCGCAATGTGTAGGATACATAATCCGCTCCGGCAATATCAGGATAAGCATTGGTACGCGGGCCGTTTTTCCAGCTGATCCTTAGAACTTCATCGGCAATCAAAGATCGCCACAATTCGCTGCTAATGGCGATGCTACCAGTCAACGTATAGTCGTTAAGGGCGGAATTAGTAGTTACATTGATGTCCGGTGTACCGGCATTCCATTTGGCGAGGACAATGCCATCGATCGCAAACTGAATATATTCGTTGCTGACACGGTCGTAGTCGCCCTTCGCAGTCAAATCCAGAAACAAATTCGAATAACTGTCGCCATTCTCTATCCCTACTTTCGACTTATATTTTTGGGCGATGTGGGTAATGTAGGTTGTATCGCTGGTAATGGTTGCCGCTTGAATAGCGAAAGGAAACAGCGCCGAAAGCAGGGAAAGCGATATTGGTTTGATCATGATAAATCCTATGCCGATTAACTAAAAACAGAAAGGTCCAGAGCCTGTGTATCCATTTAAGCACGTGAACAAAACTGACAATAGAATCGGCCAAGCAAAGTTAATGCCAAACAGATAGGACATACATTCAGAAAGCATCAAACGAAACCGCTTCATTTGGTGCGAAGCCCACCATTTCTCCTTTCCGGCGGGCAAGGGACAAGTATTCGTTAATTTTCAGACCGCCTGATTCGCCGGACAGTCGCGGATAACATTAGCCACTAAAGCTGCCAAAATCCTCGACCAAACGCCAAGTTTGTCAGACGGACTGTCATTTGTGACAGTCCGTCGCTAGCTAGCGCTATTCTCTCCGTCGCCATTCTGTATAAAGCGCATTTATCGAATGGTATCGATTCCGCCCATATAAGCGCGCAACGCTTCCGGAACCGTGATTGAGCCATCCTGGTTCTGGTAATTTTCCATGATCGCGATCAATGTCCTGCCGGCCGCCAACCCCGATCCGTTCAGGGTGTGCACCAGTTCCGGCTTGCCGGTTTCCGGATTGCGCCAACGCGCTTGCAGGCGGCGGGCCTGAAAATCCTTAAAGTTACTGCATGAGGAAATTTCCCGGTATTTCTGTTGGCCGGGCAGCCAGACTTCCAGGTCGTAGGTTTTGGAGGACGAGAAACCGGTGTCGCCGGCGCACAGCAAGACCTTGCGGTACGGCAGATTGAGTTTTTTCAGGATATTCTCGGCGTGTTGCGTCAGTTCTTCGTGAGCCTGATCCGACTGTTCAGGCGTGACGATCTGGACCAGCTCGACTTTTTCGAACTGATGCTGGCGTATCATGCCTCGCACGTCGCTGCCGTAGGCGCCGGCTTCGCTGCGAAAACACGGCGAATGGCAGACGAATTTCAGCGGCATCTGCTTGGCGTCGACGATCACGTCGCGGACGATATTGGTCACCGGCACTTCGGCGGTCGGAATCAGGTAAAAGGTCGGATCGTTCTTGACGGTGAACAGATCGGCCTCGAATTTCGGCAACTGGCCGGTACCGCGCAAGCTGTCGGCGTTGGCCAGGAACGGCACGTAGGTTTCCTGATAGCCGTGCTCGTTGATATGCGTGTCCAGCATCAACTGGATGATGGCGCGTTGCAAGGTCGCCAGTTTACCGGACAACACCACGAAGCGGGCACTGGCAATTTTGGCGCCCAGTTCGAAGTTCATGCCCAGGGGCTCGCCGAGATCGACATGATCCTTGGGCGCGAAATCGAATTGCCTAGGCTCGCCCCAGCGGCTGATCTCGAGATTATCCTCATCGCTCTTACCGGCCGGCACGGATGCATCGAGAATATTGGGAATGCCTTCCATCAAGGTATTCAACCGGGCTTGAATCTCGTCCAGCTCGGTTTCGGCTGCCTTGAGCTGGTCGCCCAGATCCGCCACCTGATCCAGCAGAGGCTGGATGTCTTCGCCCTTGGCCTTGGCCTGGCCGATGGCCTTGGAGCGGGTGTTGCGTTCGTTCTGCAACTCCTGGGTCTTGACCTGGATGTCTTTACGCCTGTCTTCCAATGCCTGGTAAGCGGCGGCATCGAATTGAAAATTACGTCTTTGGAGCTGTTGTTGAACTTGATCCAGTTCGCTCCTGAATAAACGAGGGTCTAACATGGCAATGGGTTACCTGAATTGAGAAAATGAAAGATGAAATGTGGGTTGTTGTACCGACTCATAAGCTCCCGGCAAAAAGTCTCGTAGGTCGAGCCCATGTCGGGTACGCTCTTTAAATTTAACGCCCGCTCCCGACGTTACCCAGGTGCTTACATCCCTGCGGTCGCGACCTAAACTTTTAAGACAGCCGGTGTCGAGATCAATATTTAAAAAAATGTTCCCGGTAATAGCGCAATTCTTCGATGGATTCGATAATATCGTCCAAAGCCCGGTGTGCGGCCTTTTTCTGGAAACCGTCCTTCAGATGCGGCGCCCAACGCCCAGCCAGTTCCTTGACGGTCGAAACATCCAGATTGCGGTAATGGAAAAAAGCTTCCAGTTTTGGCATGTAGCGGTACAAAAAGCGGCGGTCCTGACCAATGCTGTTGCCGCACATCGGCGAGGTGCTGGCGGGCAGCCACTGCTCCAGAAACGCGATAGTCCGGGCTTCCGCCTCGGCATCGGTTATGCTGGAGTCCTTGACGCGCTGAATCAGCCCGGATTGGCCGTGATGGGTCTGGTTCCATTCGTCCATCGCCGCCAGCGCCGCATCGGATTGATGCACGGCCAACACCGGGCCTTCGGCGAGAATATTGAGATTTTTATCGGTGACTATGGTTGCAATTTCGATAATCAAATCGTTATCGGGGTCGAGGCCAGTCATTTCCAGATCGATCCAGATAAGGTTGTCAACATCCTGAGCCATTTCGTTTCCGTAGTATTTATAATGTTGCGGCAGATTGTAGCATTAGCTAATCTGTGCCGCTAATTGTTAACCCTATTCCAGCCTCATTGATGAACACATTTACTGTTATTTTTCTAATCGCGTTAGTCCTCTCCTACGGCGTTCAATTCTGGCTGTCGATGCGGCAAAAAAACTATGTGCAGCAACACCGCGAACAGGTGCCGCAAGCCTTCAAGGACAAGGTATCGCTGGCCGCCCATCAGAAAGCCGCCGATTACACGGTCGAGAAAAGCAAACTGGGCGATGTCGACAGCGTGGTGGGCATGCTGTTTTTGTTGGCGCTGACACTGGGCGGCGGCATCAGCCTGGTGTTCGAGTTCTGGCCGACCTTCGATCTTTCGCCGATGATGGCCAACCTGCTCTCGGTTGCCAGCGTTTTTCTGCTGATGACGGTGATCGAAATTCCCTTCAGCCTCTACCAAACCTTCGTGATCGAGGAGAAATACGGCTTCAACAAGAACACCCTGCCGCAATTCGCCAAGGATCAGCTGATTTCCATCGGCCTGACGCTAGTCATCGGCATGCCCATCCTGGCGCTGATCCTGTGGGTGATGGACAGCATCGGCGACCTATGGTGGCTGTATGCCTGGGCCATCATCATGAGTTTTTCACTGCTGATGAGCTGGCTGTTTCCCACCGTGATTGCCCCCTTATTCAACAAATTCACGCCGATGCAGGACGGCAGCCTGAAAGACCGGATTCAAAGCCTGTTGCAACGTTGCGGCTTTAACAGCCAAGGGATCTTCATCATGGACGGCTCGCGCCGCTCCGGCCACGGCAACGCTTACTTCACGGGCCTCGGCAACAACAAGCGCATCGTGTTTTTCGACACATTGGTCAACTCGCTGGACGAGGAAGAACTGGAGGCAGTATTGGCGCACGAGCTCGGCCACTTCAAATGTAAACACGTCCTGAAAATGTTGGCCGCCTCGGCGGTGATGACCTTGATCAGCTTCGCGGTGCTGGGCTGGTTGATCACCCAGGACTGGTTTTTCGACGGCCTGGGCGTCAGCACCCACTCCAATGCCGCCGCCCTGCTGCTGTTCATGCTAGTATCGCCAGTGTTCACCACCTTCATGCAGCCCATCAGCGCCTATTTTCAACGCAAATTTGAATTCGAAGCCGATGAGTTCGCCACCCAACACGCCCAAGGCAGCAAAATGGTCAGCGGCCTGGTGAAACTCTACGAGGAAAACGCCAGCACCCTGACGCCCGACCCCTTGTATTCCGCGTTTCATTACAGTCATCCGCCGGCCGCGATCCGCATCGCCCACATCGAAGACAAGATGCAGACAGCCTGATGTCGGTAAAAACCGCCGGCATAGCCCCTTATGCCCTAGAGGGTATATCCTCCGCATCTTTGCAGGCGCTCAAAGAAGGTCTGGTGGTCGCCCATCTAGGCAAAGGCATCGCCGTCGAGGTGGACGACGACTGTATGGATGCAGGAGGTAGGGCAACGCAGGGAGCAGTTGCCGGTAAAATCGTACTCTGCCAGACCTTGCGCAAGCTCGATACCGTGGTGGTCGGCGACCGGGTAAAGTTATCCCTATCGTCGCCCGAGCAAGGCCGCATCGAACAATTGCTGCCCAGGCGCTCGGTATTGCAACGCCCCAGCCGTAGCGAACATCCCCGGCCGGTTGCCGCCAACCTCGACACCATCTTCGTGGTTTTCGCCGCCGAACCGGAATGCGACTTTCTACTGCTGGACCAATATCTGGCGATCTGCGAGAACTGCAATATCGATGCGTCGCTGGTGTTGAACAAGATAGATTTGAGCCACTCGGCCACCGTGGAACAGGAGTTGCGATACTATCAAACCCTGGGTTACAAACTGTACCGGGTCAGCGCCAAGCAAGGAATCGGCGTAGACGAGCTGCAACAGGATTTATGCGGACAGACCGGCATGTTCGCCGGCCAGTCCGGGGTCGGCAAGTCCTCGTTGACCAATGCCTTGCTGCCGGACAAGACCCTGAGAATCAACAGTGTGTCCGAAACCACCCGCCACGGCCGCCACACCACCACCGCCGCCACGCTTTACCATCTGCCGAGCGGCGGCGACCTGATAGACAGCCCCGGCGTGGCGATTTTCGGTCTTGCTGGATTGTCCGAAGCGCAACTGGCCTGGGGATACAGGGAATTTCAGCCCTACATCGGCAAATGCCGCTTCAACGATTGCCGGCATGTCAACGACAAGGATTGCGCGGTGCGCTTGGCCGTGGATAATGGCGCAATCGCCGCCAGCCGTTATCAGCGTTTTTTGAAACTGCGCGAAAAGATGCCGCCGGCGAATCGGCACTAGGTTTGCGACATTTACCTTCCTACACTCTGCGTCAATGCCGTTAAGTTAAGCCGTTCGTGGTGAGCTTGTCGAACCATAAACGGCTTAACCATTCACCCTTCGACAAGGCTCTCCTGAGCAAAGCCGAAGGGCTCAGGGCGAACGGTTAATCCTTAACTTAATGGCATTGACGCTCTGAGTGGCAACCCTGAACAGACTGACTACAATCTTGAGGCTGAACCCATGATTCAAGACTATCTATGCACCAACTGATCGCCATCGCCCTGGGCGGCTCCGCCGGCGCGGTGACGCGCTTCCTGGTGGCCAACGGCATTTACTCGGTATTGGGCCGAGGCTTTCCGCACGGCACCTTGTTTATCAACGTCTCCGGCTCGTTCCTGATGGGCTTTCTGACCGAACTGATGCTGCAACGTTTCGCGCTGGCCGTGGAATATCGGGCGGCGATTCTGGTCGGCTTTCTCGGCGCCTACACCACCTTCTCCACCTTCGCGCTGGAGACGCTTTACCTATTCGAGGAAGGCAGCCTGCTCAAGGCGTTTTTGAACATCTTCCTGAGCGCGGTGCTGTGTCTGGTGGCCTGCTGGTTCGGTCTGGTTTGGGGACGTACGCTATTCAGCAATGATATTTATCCCTGGCTGGGACATGGTTTGCCTTATATCGAATTGGTACTGAGCTTTGTTGCCGCCTTTCTGCTGGCTATCCTGGCGGAACTGCTGCTGCAACGCTTCAGTACCGGTGCCGAAATACGCGCGGCCGTTTTCATCGTGCTACTGGGCATACTGACGATTTCGTCGACGCTGTGGCTGACGTTTAAACTTCCGGAAATCCGGCTGGAATTTCACGGCATTCTGAGCATTTTTGCCATTAACGCGCTGTTCGGCGTGGCAATGGTCTGGTTAGGTTCATCGATAGGGAATTGGTTATGGCAACTCAAACTGTCACAATAGCACGCATCTATCTGCGCGAAGGCGAACATCTGCTCGCCAAGCTCATCAAGTTTCTGCACGACGAGGAAAAGGTTTCCGGCGTCACGGTGCTGCGCGGCATCGCCGGTTTCGGCCCGGACGGCGACATGCACGTGGCATCGCTGGTGGATCTATCGCTGGATTTGCCGCTGATCGTCGAGTTTTACGATGCGCCGGAACGGGTCGAAACCATCCTCGAACATCTTGAGACGCACATAGGCTTGTCGCATGTAGTCTGCTGGCAGGCCGTAGGACGGTTGAGGCATTCCTAGCGCCATTAAGCGTCCGATTGGGATTTCGGCCCAAACCCGCTACACTCAAAACCGCTCCCAACGCATAATTCGGAGGCCCACCATGTACGTCACCTTCCTGAGACACGCCACCGCCGAAGACCGAAGCCTCGCCGGCCCCGATGCCGAGCGGGCCCTGACCGAAAAAGGCGAAAAGCAAGTCAAGCGAGTCGCGGCTTTTTGCCAGGCCAATCAATTGCTGCCAGCGGCGATTTATTGCAGCCCGCTGCTGCGCGCCCAGCAGACCTCCAGGATTTTGCATGAACAATTAGCCGAATCTCCGGCACCGGAAACCGCAGACTGGCTAAGCACGGCCACCTCCCCGCAGACGATCATTGCCGAACTCGGCAAGCTGGCCGACCAGGGTCTGGACGATGTATGGCTGGTGGGACACGAACCGGATTTTTCCGAAACGATAGGCCAGTTGCTGAATACGGCCGGCAACAGCATCGTCGTCAAAAAAGCCTCGCTGATCCGGCTGGATGCCGATTTTTCCGGTGCTCCCAATGCAACATTGTTGTGGAGCATACCTTGCTCGATGATGCGTTAAACTTATATGGGCGGATTTTCCTGGTAATCAATAGTTAGGCAGCGAGCGAGAAACATGATTGAACCACAAATTGGCGAAATCTTTTATCGAGTGTATTTTGCTGACTCCGCGTTAAAAGTTCCGTGCTTGGAACCCATGAAATTCATAGGCACAAATCTATTTCCTGAACACGAGGAATCTGGCGTTGTTGTGTACTATTTCCAGCACCCAACAGAAGTTCCGCAGGATACAGAAGGAGAGCAATCTTCACCTGAATACCTTAGTTGCTCACGGGAAGAGCTTTGTAGGTTTTTAACCTTAAATGAAGCAGTTGCAAAATTAAGTTTAGTTGCAGCAGGCGTTGACCTAACTAGGCCGCCGGGGTTGCGAGGGCTGGGTTTGTGATCCTAATTATGTCGCAAACACCACTGATCGTAGGTGAAAAATTCAGGCCTTCGGTTTTATTGGCGTCAACTTTTGTCTGGCCTAACATGGCAGGACCGTAGGCTGGGTTGAATGAAATGAAACCCAGCATCGACAAGGCACGGAAATTTTCTCTGGCGGCAGATCGCCCGACGGCATCCGCCCTACCCGGCTATCTCTTCATCATCCAGATAACAGCCCGGATCCTCGGCCCAGAAATCGCCGGTCAATTGCTGGGCGCGGACGCGGGTATTGCCGTTGCAGATAGCTTGATAATGGCAGGTACCACAGCGGCCTTTCAACGGCCGGGGCGAGGCTTTCAAGCCGGCCATCAGCGGATCGGACACGTCCTGCCAGATATCGGAAAACGGCCGCTGGCGGACATTTCCCAAGCCATAATGCCACCAGAAGGTGTCCGGGTGGACGTTGCCGAGATTGTCGATGTTGGCGACGTTGACGCCGGAGGCATTGCCGCCCCATTGCTGTAATTTGGCCCGGATATGTTCGGCGCGCTCCGGGAAACGGCGCTTCACCCAATGCAGGAAATACACCGCGTCGGCGTCGTTGTTGCCGGTGACCACTTCCCGGTGCAGGCCTTGTTGCTCCCAGCTCAGGGATTTTTCGAACAAGGCATCCATCACCCGCCGGGTCAATTGAAACTCGGCATCGTCCTTGCGGTTCCTGTTGCCTCGGCCGCCGTAATTCAGATGCGAGAGGTAGAATTTGTCGATGTCCTCGTCGCCCATCAATTGCAGCATCGCTTCAAAATCGTCTGCGTTGTCCCGCGTCAACGTAAAGCGGATACCGGCCTTGATGCCGTGGTCGCGGCATAATCGAATGCCCGCCAAGGATGCATCGAACGAACCTTGTTTCTGACGGAATTTGTCGTGAGCCTCGCGCACGCCGTCCAGGCTGACGCCGATGTATTGGTAATTGATCGCGGCGATTGGTTCGATGTTGCCTTGGTTGATCAAGGTGCCGTTGCTGGACAGCGCCACGTAAAAGCCCATGTCGCGGGCGCGCCGGGAGATGGCGAAAATATCCGGATGCAACAATGGCTCGCCGCCGGACAGGATCAGCACCGGCACCTTGAAGGCTTTCAGGTCGTCCATCACCGTATGGATTTCCGGCGTGCTCAGCTCGCCCGGAAAATTGATGTCGGCGGAGGTGGTGTAGCAATGCTTGCAGGTCAGGTTGCAGCGGCGGATCAGGTTCCAGATCACCACCGGACCCGAAGGTTTACGCGATGGTGTCAGAGGCGTCGGATGCAGCACTTCGCGCATGTATTGGCTGAGTCTGAACATCCCTACCCCGCTATCCGCAGGCCGGTTTTCTTCAGGATTTTGGTGCTGTACAGCACCGTGTTCCGGCGAACATCCGAGCCCAGCAACTCGGCGATGATGGCAATCTGCCGCTCAGCATCCTGCTCGGTCTTGCCATGCACCATCGCGAACAGGTTGTAGGGCCAATCTGGAAGATACCGGGGGCGCTGGTAACAGTGGCTGACAAAGGGTAGCTCCGCAACTCTTTGTCCAAGCGCGTCGACATGCTTATCGTCGACATCCCAAACAGTCATGCCGTTGTAACGATAGCCTAGTTTGTAATGATTGGGTACGGCGGCGATGCGGCGGATCACGCCGTTCTGCTGCATGTTGCTGATGCGTTGCATGACTTCTTCCGCGCTTAGATCCAGTTGCTCGGCAATAGCCTGATAAGGCTCGGCGACCAGCGGCAAGCCGGCCTGGGTAGTCTGGATGATTTGGCGATCGATGGCTTCCAATTGCATCAGGCCTCCAATTGTAAACCAACGTAGTATTCGCTGATTTTCGGCATGTTGTAGACGGTCAAACCGGTCTGTTTTTCGATCTCGGCAATCACTGTTTGTACCTGTTCCGGCTGTTCGGTCGCCAGCACGAACCACATATTCAGCACATGGTTGCGAGCATAGTTGTGGGCGACTTCCGGAAAGGCATTGACGATTTCCGCCACTTTATCGAAACGCTCGTCCGGCACTTTCAGCGCCGCCAACGTCAGCGCACCACCCATCTGTTCGGCGTGATACATCGGCCCGAAGCGCGACAATACGCCGTCGGCCAGCAGTGCTTTCAACCTGTCCAATAATTGGATTTCGGTGATGCCCATTTGCTCGGCAACCGCCCGGTAAGGCGATTCGCAAATCGGAAAACCCTGTTGTAGCCGATTGACGATGGCCTTGTCGATGTCATCCATGACAGGCTTCCAATTCCAGCGGCTCGGCTTGCCGATAAAGTGCGCCGCGCTGTTTGAAACAACGGCGGCTAAACAGAACCTCATGCGCGCAAGCACTCAAGCCGCAAGCATCGACCAACTGCGCCAATTGCCTTAAAACGGTGTCGCGGCTCTTGCCGTGTATCATGCAATACAGGTTGTAGGGCCAGGCATCGCCCTGACGCGGACGCTGGTAGCAAAGGTTGACGAAACTGTAGCGGCCGATTTGTCGGCCGATTTCGGCGACTTTTTGATCAGGCACGTCCATCACGATCATCGCGTTGGCGCGGTAACCGAGCTGGCGGTGCTTGACCACCACGCCCCAGCGCTTGATCAGGCCTTGACTTTTTAAATCTGCCAGCCGGGCTATCACTTCCTGCTCGGTCATGCCCACTTGCTCGGCAATTGCGGCATAGGGTCTGGCGACTATCGGCAAGCCCGCCTGTACCGCCGCGATCAGTTGGTAATCGAGTTCGTCAGTCATGCAGTTCCAGCTCGAAACCCAGGTTGATGTAGTAATCCGCCAGCATGGGCAGCAGCATGGTTTTATATCCGGTCCGGTGTTCGATGTCTTCGATGACCGCCCGCAAATGCCTCTCGTCGTCGGCTACAGCCACAAACCACAGGTTGAAGCGGTTCTCGCGTTCGTAGTTATGATTGACTTCAGGATAGGCGCTGATCATTTCCGCTACCCACTCCAGATCATAGTCGGGCACCGCCATCGCCACCAAGGCGCTGCTGCCTATGCTGTTGGGCGCGATCACGGGACCGATGCGGCTGATCAACTGCCGTTCCGACAGCTCACGAAAAGCCCGCAATACTTGATCTTCGGTGACGCCAAGCTGTTCGGCGATGTCGCGATAAGGCGTCGGACTGAGCGGAAAATCCTGCTGGTAATCGTTCAACAGCTGTTTATGCAAGGGCGACAACATCAATCAAAGGCCCAATTGGTTGGCGCGGGAACTGAAGAAAATGCCGCTGGGTTTATCGGCCGGCAAACGCGCGGTTTCTGTCAGGGTTTCGGTGTCGTAGACCATCACCCTGTCTTCATCGCGCACCGCCAGCCATACTGCTTCACCGCGCGGGGTAAATTCCATGTGCAAAACGGCTTTGCCGGGTTGCAGGGTCTTGATCACCGACAGGTCCTTCACATCCACAACCTGCACTTGCTGGTTATCCGGAAAGGCGAAATTGACCCAAACCTGGCGGCCGTCCGGCCTGGCGGTGACGAACACCGGCTGGCCAACCACCGGGATGCGTTTGATAAGTTGCCAGTTGTGTTTGTCGATGACCAATACTTCATGCTGGCCGACCGCCGGCACGAACAGCCAGTCGCCGCTGCTGGTCCAGCCCTGCAGATGCGGCATCTTGTAGACCGGCAGTTTCTCGTCATGCTTGCCGTAATCCGGCAACACCCGCTGCACGCCGGCTTCCGGTTGCCACATATCCAGCTTGGCCAAGCCGCTTTCACCGAACAGGCCGGCCAGATAATAGCGGCCGTCCGGCGTCAGCAAGGCGTCGTAGGGCTGTTTGCCGATGTTTTTGAATTTTTGAATGGCGGGTTGTTTGGGATTCTTGACGTCGGCGATCCAGATTTCGTCGGCATCGAACAAGGTGAACACGAAACGGTGGTCGCTGGCATCGGCCAATCCCACCACTTTCGACAAGCGGCCGTCTTCACCGTACACCGCCGGAATGTCGGCAATTTGTTCCAGGGTTTCCGCCGAGAAGATCTTCACGCCGCCCGGCGTGTAATTGGAAACCGCGATCAACTTGCCGTCCTGGGAAATCGCCCCGCCTATGCTATTGCCGGCCTGGACGATGCGTTTTTCCAGCTTGTCCTGCAGTAGATCGATCTTGCTCAAACCGCCGTCGCGGCCGAATATGTAGGCGTAACGCTGGTCTCGGGAAAACACCACCGAGGCATGGGACAAGTCACCGAGATCGCTTATCCGGCTCAACGGCGAGGGCTGACTAGTGTTGACAATCTGCACGCTGCCTTTTTCACGTTCGATCACCACGCCAAGATCGCCGCTGCCGCGCAGTTCCGTATGACTGCACGCTGTGGACAGCAAGGCAAGAAGAGCAGCAAAAAAACGAAAATATCGAGGATTCATAAATCAAGTGTGGTTTGACTAACGCCGTTTGAAATGCCAAGTCATCGATGAAGCCGGACGGCATGCCTGATCCAGCCTTTGGCGACGCTCATCTGACTTTGTATTTGAAAGTCGCTACGACACGTATGGTAGGCGGCGATCAGGAGTTTTTTCATTGGCATGAGGGAAACAAACTAGATTGATTGATTGTTTAAGGCTGCCGCAAAAGCCGAATCAGCCAATTGGTTTCATCGACCGTTAAAAAACTCTTCCACGGCGGCATCGCCGTACCCGGCCTGCCGTTTTGAATCGTATCCAACAACAAAACATCGCTCTTATCAGCCAAGGCTTCCGGCAACAGGGGCGGCCCCAAGCCGCCTTTCAGCTGCAGGCCATGACAAGCGCCGCAATCGTGCTTGAGCAGGTTGCGCAGTTCCTGTTGCTTGGCCGGCGCAGGCTCGTCGGCGCTAACGCTGCCACATAGCAGCATTAGCACGACAAACCACGCCCACCTATTAAGGTTTGACACTACCGTAATAATGGGCAATATCGTTGATTTCGGCATCGGTCAGGGAACCTGCGATCGCGTTCATGATGTCGGATTTACGGGTCTTGTCACGATACTGCTGGATGGCTTTTTTCAGATACTCGGGATCACGGCCTGCCAAGGGCGGAAATGGCGCATCGGCGCTGGGGTTGCGAATGCCGTGGCACTGCGAACACACTGCCGCCGCTTTCGATTGCCCCGCATAAAGACTGGTCGCCTGACTGCTGCCGGCGGCCATCAAGCCGGCCAGCATCATCACAGTATGTGTCAGTTTCATTTTGATTGCTCCATCTCGTCGGGTGACAGGCCACGGGTCATGTATTTAACGCGTCCTCTGGAGAAGATACCGGCCGGGCTTTCCATAGGCACGGTTGCGACTTTTTGCAGAGAGTTGGAATCGTAAACCACCACTTCGTCGCCATTGTAGCCGGCGCTGATGTACAGGAATTTGCCGTCGGCGCTATATTCGGGAAAATAAGCATGGCCGCCGACATCCAGGGTTTTCACGACTTCCAGCGATTTCTTGTCGATCAACTGTACGGTGCGGGCACGTCTGTCCTTGCTGATGATATCCACCGCCACATAGGGCGCGTTGGCGTGGGCCGCCGGCGATTCGGTGCCGCCAGAAACCGGGATTTGTTTGACGACTTCCATTTTATCCAGGTCCCAGACGCTGACCACCATCTTGTCGCAATCGCCGAAGTTGGTACCAAAGCCCAGGGTACGCCCATCGACCACTACCGCCGAACCGCCGCCTACATGCGGTACGCACCCGGCAGGCAGTTTTTTGATGATTTCGCGTTTTTCCAGATCGATGGCGGCGACGATGCTGTCGTCATAGGAAGCGATCATCAGCTTCTTGCCGCCGTGAGTCAGGAAGGCGTCGTGCAAGTGATGACCGACATTCTCGATACGGGTGACCGGGAAGCCTTCTTTCTTGTAATCGACCACCCAGACCTGGCCGGCGTTTTCCAGTGCAATCGCGAAAATATCGGCATACGGCGTGCCGATAATCATGCCGGAGTCGGAGGAGACGTGTTTGCCGTCGGGATCGGTGCCTTCAAGTTCAAAGGTCTTCAAAGGCTCCAGCGTATCGGCATCCAGGATCACGGCGTTATGCGGCACGAAGGATCCGGCCATGATGTACTTGCCGTCGCGCGACACCCCCATGCCGGGGCCGTTCCAGCCGGTTTTGATACTGCGTACGGCTTTCATCGAGTACAGATCCACCTTGAAGATTTCGGCGGTGTCGGTTTTCACATAAGCCCAACGCGGATTGGCTGGATTGAAGTCGATGATGTGTGCGGCGGTGCCGGTCGGTACTTCGCCGACTTTTTGATGGGTTGCGCTGTTGATGAAGATCGCTTTGGAACCTTCACCACGGCCGTATTTGCCGCGCGCCGCCACCCCGATCAAATTTTCAAACTTTTCGTCGATTTGGAAGGTCGGTTTCGCCGGCAAGCTGCTTT
>Ga0316622_100000291_pt1 | contig 27608 bp, 27 predicted proteins | sample OWC_Aug_OW2_C1_D_FD_207646 | JGI IMG/M metagenome (GOLD analysis project Ga0316622, IMG submission 207646) | Wetland soil microbial communities from Old Woman Creek delta, Ohio, United States - OWC_Aug_OW2_C1_D5_C | ecosystem: Environmental > Terrestrial > Soil > Wetlands | place: USA: Ohio... | reverse complement strand
CGAACAGCTCGGGGCTGAGAATGGCCCCGTACTTGATGACCTCGGCGAGGCCGGCCAGGAGCTCGCGACGCGGCAGCGTGCGCAGGGTCTGCACGTCGATCCACACCAGACGCGGCTGATAGAAGGCACCGATCAAGTTCTTGCCCGCGGCGTGGTTCACTCCGGTCTTGCCGCCCACGCTCGAATCCACCTGCGCGACCAGCGTCGTCGGCACCTGCACGAAGGTGAGCCCGCGGAGGAACGTCGCGGCCGCAAAGCCGGCCAGGTCGCCGATCACACCACCGCCCAAGGCGATGACCGCCGATCGGCGCTCGAGCCGGGCGTCGATGAAGCGGTCGTACAGGAGGGTGAGCCAGGCGAGGTTCTTGTGCTCTTCGCCGGCCGGAATCTGAATGATGACGGGATCGAATCCCGCCCCACGCAGCGAGCCGATGACCCGCGCCTCGTATTGCTCCGCAACGATGGGATTGGTTACCACCGCGACGCGGGCGGCGCAGTGCAGGTCGCAGAGACGGGTCCCGAGCCCGTCGAGGGTCCCCGCTCCGATACAGATGGGATAGGACCGTTCGCGCAGATCAACCGTCACCGTCTCGATCGCTTGTGCGGGCGAGGCGGCAGCGGCGGGAGCCTGGCGGCGCAGAAACTCGCCGATTTCGGTCACGACCTCCTCGACCGAGCGGCTCGAGGTGTCGACGGTCAGGTCCGCGCTGGCGTACGCCGGTGCGCGCTCCGCAAGCAGCTCCCGAATGCGCTGGCGTGGGCTTCCGGCCTTGAGCAGCGGCCGAATATCGCCCTCCGCTTCGGTCCGGGCCAGAATCACTTCGGGGCTGGCCACGAGGCAGACGATCGGACCGGCCGCTTTCAGACGCGCCAGGTTCTCCGGATCGCTGATCGCCCCGCCACCGGTGGCGATCACCGCGTCGCCCGCGGCGACCGCCTGCGCGACGGCGCGTCGCTCGACCGTGCGAAAATATGGTTCGCCTTGCCGGGCGAAGATCTCACTGATCGGGCGGCCCTCGGTGCGCTCGATGAGCTCGTCGGTGTCAATGAAGGGCCGGCCGAACCGGCGGGCCAGCTCCTGCCCGACCCGGGTCTTCCCGGTCCCCATGAAGCCCGTGAGCACTACCGTCGCCATCGTCAATCCGTCACCGTACCGTTCGCTCGATTCGAAGACACACCCTGCTCACTAGCCCCCGTCCCATTCGGGGCGCCGCACCGCGCTGGTAGCGGCCAGGGGATCCGACGCAATCACGACTGCCACATCCGTCGCATCGACCGCGCCCGCCGCGCAGGAGCGTCCCATCCATACTCCCAGCCGCGCGATTACCCTGGCTCCCCTTCGCCGCGATGCTGCCACAGCTCGGCCGCGTTGGGTTGGCTGCCAACGACCTGGGTCCCGCCGACGATCCGTGGGGTCAGGAACACGAGGAGGTCTTCACGGCGCCGGCTCTTCGATTCACTCTTGAACAACCAACCGATGCCAGGAAGGTCCTGGAAGAAGGGTATGCCTTGGCCCTGATCGCTGAGCTGGTCGCGGTAGATGCCGCCGAGCACGATGGTCTCGCCGTCGCGCACCAGCACTTGCGACGTCGCCTCGCGGGTGATCTCGGTCGGGATGTTGTCGACCGTCCGGGTAAAGTCCGCTTGGCTCGACTTGGCGAACATCTCGAGCAACACGTATCCATCAGACGACACCTGCGGCGTCACGATGAGGACAATTCCGGTCTCGATCTTCTCGGTCGCGGTCTGCGCCGTGCCGGCCTGGCCGCCGGCACCCGTTGAGATCACCGTACCCGTGCTCGGTAGCCGCACGCGCAGCACCGTCAGGCTCTTGATGGTTGCCGCCACGTTGTTGAGCGTGACGACGCGGGGCCGGGAGATGATCTTTGCGTCACCCGACTCCTCGAGGGCGGTGAGCCGAACGTCTAGGGCCTGCGCGCCATTCAGCGAGCCGAGCATGAGATCGAGCGCGGTACCCGAGCCCGGGGCGAAGTTCCCGGCCGCCGGGAAGTCGGCGATGAACGGCACACCGCCTGTTCCGGTCGTCAAGCCACTGCCGCCAAAGCCGATGACTCCAGGAAAGTTCTTGCCCGTGCTCGTGCCGGTCTGCGGACCCACCGACGAGCGGTAGCCCCACTGCACCCCGAGGTCGCGCGCCGTGTCGGTCGTCGCTTCGACGATCTTCGACTCGATCATCACCTGCGGCGTCTGCACATCCAGGCGGCGGATGAGTTCCTTGGCGTTGACGACGCCGCGTTCGATGTCGCGCACCACGAGGGTGTTGGTAAACTCATCGACCAACACGCTGCCGCGCGACGTCAGAACCCCGCCCTCGCCCTGCTGCGAGCCGCCACGCCCACCACCGCTCTGCCCGCTCACCCGGGCCGCGCCACCGATCAACTCGGCCAACTTCTTCGCCTTGGCGTAGTTCACGGTGATGTAGGCCACCTGCAGCGGCTCCACCTCGCGCGCCGCCTCCTGGGCTTTGCGCAGTTCCTCGCGCTCCTCGCGCAACCGCTTCACGGTGGAGATACGGATGACGTTGCCCTCTTGGACGCTCTCGAGGTTCATGACCTGAAGGACAATGTCGAGCGCCTGATCCCACGGGACATCAAACAGGCGGAGGGTCACCTTGCCGGCCACGTCATCGGTGGCCACGATGTTCAGCTTGCTCACGTCCGCCAGCAGACGGAGCACGTTGTGGACGTCGGCGTCCTTCAGATCGATCGAGACGGGCTGGCCGTAGTACTGCCGCCCGCTGCCGACCTCTTCCGCGCGCCCCAGGCGGCGGGACGTCTCATCGCCCTCTCCACTTGCCGCCTCCGCCGCGACGACCCGGGGGGCCGGCGCGTCGGGCAGCGCCCGCTGCGTGTAAACGATCTGCTCGCGGACCGGCTGGGCATTCCCTTGCGGCTCGCCGAGGAACGCGATCACCGTATCGTTCAGATCGTTCACCGTGTACGACGGTATGGTATCACCGCGCAGCGTAATCGTGAGCCGTATCTTGTCCTGATTCTTCCCGACGCGGATCGACTCGATCAGCGGGTTGTCCACCCGGTACTGCTCGGCGCGCGGCACCGCCGTCCCGTCCCCGGCGAGCTCGATGAGGAGGCGGTTGGGCTTGGCGAGGGTGAAATTCGTCACCCCGCGTGGCGCCCGGCTCAGTTTGGTGAAGATCCCTTGCTGGCCGTTGTCCTCGATGATCCGGATTTCACGGATCTGCAGCCCGCTCGCGGCGGTCGCCGCCGAGGCCGACGCCACGCCCGGCGTTTCAGCCAACGGCTCGGCGTGCGCACCAGGCGGGATGGAGGGTGGCTGTCCCTCCGGGCGCGCCGGCGCCTCCAGCGCCGCCGGCGCAGGCGCGCAGCCGGACAGCGCCAGTACTCCGCACACCGAACCAGCGCATAGCACCGCACCCAAACCACTTACCCATCGCTTCATCGCTACTCCCGTTTCGCGGTCCGAGTTTCTTCTTCACGCGGAATCTCAAGTACCACTCGGTTCACCTGACGGTTGCCGTAGAAATCGAGCAGGGACTCTTCGACCACGACCCGCCCGGGCTCGATCGCCTTCACGGTTCCCCCATGCCGCCCGATCGGCGTGCCCGGAGACACGATGAAACCCATGCCGGTATCATCCTCGAGCATGGCCAGCGCCGGCGTGAGGCCCCACATCACGGCGGTCACCGTGAGCTGTCGCAGCTCGTACTGCTGCAGCGGCGTCAACGGCTCGTCGACTTCGGCATTGGGTCGTAGATCGAGCGTGAAAGGACGGAACGGGTCGCGCGGCCCCTTCCCCGCCGCTGCGGTTTGCGTCGCCCCGCCGTCCTCCGCTGCGTTCCCTGGCGGCGCAGCCTCCGCGGGCGGCGCGAGCTCTGCGGTCGGTGCCTCCCCCGGCGCGGGCGGCGCGAACTCTGCGGTCGGCGCCTCCCCCGGCGCGGGCAGCGTGACGGGGGCCACCTCTGGCGGTGCTGCCATCTCTTCGTGTCCCCACGCTGCGGCGCCGAGGGCGCTGAGCAGCGCGACACCGAAACAGATTGTGCGTTGCATTACTTCTTCGCCTTCTCCCGCTCTTTCGCGAGCCGCTCGCGCTCCGCCTCGTCGAGGAAGCGGAAGGTGGTTGCCGCGCAGGCTGTCTCCAGACGCACGGGATCCATCTCGATCGTGGCCGGCGACTTCATCCCGATATCGGCCACGTTCACGATGCGGGTCAGCCTGGAGACGCGGTCGAAAAACGACTCGACCTCGAAGTAGGTGCCGCGCACGAGCACCTCGACCGGCACCTCGGCGTAGAAATCCTTGAACTGCTCGGGACGCTGGCGGAACTGGACAATCTCCAGCCCCGAGGCGCGGCCCGCATCGGAAATGTTGCTCAGCAGGTCCGGGATCTCCTTGGTATCGGGGAGCTGCGCGATCGCTTCTTTCAGCGCACCTCTGAGCTCCTCCACCGCCTGCCGTGCCTGCACCAGGTTCGCGGCGAGCTTGGCCTTCTTGTCGCGGTCGGCCGTGAGCGCCACAAGCTGCTCCCGCTTCTCGTCGATCGCCACGCCGCGCGGCCAGTAGAGGAAGTAGGCGTACACGAAGAAGAGGAATCCCACGCTACCGACGAGCAACAACACCCGCTGCCGCGCGGGCAGTTCGAGAATCCGTTCGATCAATTCGTTCATGTCATGTGCCTCTCTGCGAGACGTTCGCGGACGAATGGCCAGTCAGAGATCGCACGCCGGCCCCCGCTCAGTGAGTGACAGGAGGTTTGGCTGCGGCGGGAGCGCCGTTCACCGGCGCCTTCCCGCCACGACCGAAGTAGTCGATCCGGGCGTTGACGATGAATCGCTTGAAGGCCTGCGTCTCGGCCGCGGCGCCGCGCGCAGGACTGCTCTGGGTGGTCTCGACGAGGTCGACTTTGTAGAAGTACAGTGACGCCTGCAGCTGGCGCATGAAGAGCGCGATGGTCTGGTTGTCGAGGGCCATGCCGGTGAAGGTGGCGTTGCCGGCGGCCTCCTTGAAATCGACCAGCCAGAGATTGTCAGGCGTCGCGCGGCTCAAGTCGTTGAGCACCCGCGCCGGGCCTACCCGCTTGTCGTTGAGATCCTCGATGATGCGCAGCTTGGTTTCGAGCTCGACCTTGAGGCGGTCGAGATCGCGTACTTCCTTGACCCGCTCGTCGTACTGCTTGATCTCGGCCTGAACCTGCGTGATGTCTCGCTCCAACGCGGCCAACCGCCGTCCCTGGATCATGTACGGGACGACCATGATGAGCAGGGCCACCGTCAGCCCCAGGGCCCCCAGGGCCCGCTGCTGACGCCGTCCGAGCGCACGCTGCGTCTCTTTGATGGGGAGAAGATTAACCCGAATCATTTGTCCTGCGGCCTCCGGACTGCCAGACCCATGGCCACCGCGAATTCCGGCGCGCGCTGGCGCAGCGCCGCTGTGTCCACCGACGGAGCCAGCATCACGCGGGACAAGGGATCGGCAATCTCCACCGGTGCTTCGGCGCGGTCGGCCAGCCGCTGACGCAGCTCCGGCACGCGCGCCGCACCGCCACTGATGTACAAGGCATCGATGCGCTCATCGGTTGCCGCGGTCCAGAAGAAGCTGAGCGCATAGTGAATCTCGTCGATCAGCGCGTCGGTGGCGGGTCCCAGGGCCATCGAGGCCTGCTCCGCACTGACGCCCTCGATCTCACGACCCGCCTTGACGTGCTCAGCGTCCTCGGCCGACACGCCGAGATCGCGGGTGAGCGCCTCGGTGATGTCCCGTCCGCCGACGGGCACGTCGCCGGTGAACGTGGACCGCCCGCCCTTCAAGATGTTGATCGACGAGTAGCGGGCACCGATGTTGACGAGCGCAACAACCTGGTCCGGCACGGGGTCGTAGTTCAGCTCGTACATGTTGTCGAGCGCGAAGTAGTCCACGTCGACGACGATCGGCATCAGTCCTGCCGCGCGCAACGTGTCCGAGTAGCTGCTCACGATGTCTTTCTTCGCCGCGACCAGCAGCACTTCCATCTGCTTCGACTCTTCCAGATGGTCGATGATCTGGTAATCGAGGTTCACGTTGTCGAGGTCTTCGGGAATGAAGTTGCCCGCCTCAAACATGATCGTGTTCTCGATGTCCTGCGAGCTTTGAGCCGGCAGCGTGACACGCTTGATCATGACTGCCGGCCCCGGGACCGCCGTCACCGCGCGGCGAGCACGCACGCCCTTGCTCTCGAGCAAGCCGCGGACGACCTCGGCAACGCGTTCCGGCTCAGTCACCATGTTGTTCTGAATCGCTGCCGCCGGCGTCGACACCGAACCCCAGTTCAGCAGCTCAAGATGATCACCAGCGGTGCGCGCCTCGACCATCTTGATCGAGCTCGATCCGATGTCGATACTGACGTAGTTCTCTTCTCGACGGAACGGACTGAGCTCGGAGAGGGATACAGTGAAGAGCCGTCTCAGCCTGTCTTGCCATGTCAAGTTGACGGCCATCTAGCCCATCTCCAACAACGAATTCCGCACATCGCAGACTATGCGGGTAGCGGACGTTATCAACCATAGACTACTTGTCAACAAGATTTTTCTTTCGCACGTCATTTCAACAATCATCATCTGCACAGCTAGGATCCGCATGCGCGTCGCATGGAAAAGCGAAATCCGCGCCACCCATCGGCCCGCGATCGAATCGACGCATTCCCGTCAGAAACTCACGGTTCGCTGTTGCAATGACGCCGGAACAGGCCCCCAGTGACAATGCGTGGACGATTTCCGTTGACTTCGCTGACGCAGGTGCGCATCAACGCGGCGTGCGGTCTGCGGCCGGCCTCCGAAAGCCGAGCGCGATCACGTAGATCTCCGCGGAGCCGCGGCGGGTCGCTTCGGGGCGGGTGAGCTTCACGGCCTGAAATTGACCGCGCAACCCGCGCACCAAGCGGTTGGTTTCCTCGCTCATGAAGACCTTCATCAGCAGCCGGCCGTGGGGTCTGAGCACGTGCTGCGCGGTCTCGATCGCCGCCGCCGCCAGCTCTGCCGCACGTGCCGTGTCGGTCGCGCGGACGCCGGTGAGCTTGGGCGCCATGTCGCTCAGCAACACGTCGACTCGACCGTCGCAGCGGCGCAGGATCTCCTCGCGCACGGCGCGATCGCGCGCGTCGCCACACACGCAGGCAACGACGGCACTAGGAAGGGGATCGATCGGGACGAGGTCGACGCCCACCACCACACCGGTCGGGCCCACCAGCTCCGCCGCCACCTGCAGCCAGCCGCCGGGCCAGGCGCCGAGATCGAGCACATGGTCTCCCAGGTGGATCAGCCCGTGGCGCTGCGCCAGCTCGAGCAGTTTATACGCTGCCCGCGAGCGATACCCCGCCGCCTTGGCCCGCGCATGAAAGGCGTCTTTGCGCTTGTACACAACAGCTCCTCACGACCGTTCGCCCGCAGCATACTTTTCGAGCGCGCGTCGCTTCAAGAGTGCGCCGCCGAGAGTCGGCGCATGGATGCTTTCTGCTCGCATTGGCGCTACCGTGGGCTTATGTCTCGCGGCGTTCGCCTGTGCGCCTGGCTGCTGCTCGGCTGTGCCGTACCACACCCGGCGCAGGGCGCCGACCCGCGCGACACCGTGCGCGCCTTCTGCCAGGCGGACGGGCGCGGCGATCGTCTGCTCGCCCGTACGTGGCCGAGAGTGGCGCCGCTCATCGCGTGGGCGCTCGAGCCGGCATGGGACCGCGTCACCCTCATCGCGGGCTACGAGGTGGCGCCCGCGCGGGTGGAGCAGGACGAGGCGTTGGTGGAGGTGACGTACGCCGTCGACGCCGACGTCGGCCCCGGGCGGATCAGCAGGGAGCAGCGCCGCGAAAGTCGCACGTTCCATCTGGCATTGGATGACACTGAAACGCGCTGGGTCATTCTTGGTCCACCACCCAGACCGCACGTGTTCGGGACCCAGGTCGACGCGGACGCCATGGCCGCATCCCTCGACCCGCAGCAAGACGCGTTTCTCAGCGCTTCTGCCCTCGTCTGGCAGCTGATGAAGGGCGCGGGCTCCGACGCACCCTATCTGCCGACGGCGCAGCTCGCAGCGGGGGACGCCCTCGTTTCCGTCACCACACCGGAACCCGGCGATCTGATCGTGTACTATGATGGCGACGAGCCGTACCACGTCGGCGTGCTCGAGGCAGAGGACATCGTGGTGTCGGCAACACTGAACGCTGGCATTCGTCGCGCGCCGGTCGCGGCGTTTGCGGGGACGCCGCGCTACCGCCGCGTGGGACCCACCAAGAGCGCAACGCCCGCCGCGACTCCGAAACCACGCGTGGTCAAGCGCCCACAGCACCCCAGGAAAGCGCCGACGGCGGCTCCAAAGAAAGCACCCAACCGCTCGCGAACGGGACCGGGCGCAACTCAGAGGACACCGCCGCGTTAGATAGCCGGATCAGAGATCAGCTCGGCGGCCTCTACTTCGGCGACCGGCCGCTGAAGCCCAATGCCGGTGAGTTAAGCTCCGCGAAGCCCGAGTACAGCCTTCGAGACTGCGCCCAAAAGAAACGGGCGCCTCCTCAGGCTGAGCGGTCTATGATTGATCGTCGCCGTGCGCGATAATTCCGCGCACGGCGCGGAGGTCTTCGGGGCGATGGTGCCGGCTGCAAACTGACGGGCGACGCTGCCGGCGCGGCGTTCGAGCCGCCCGCCCTACGATAGCCACCGGTTCATCGCCAGCGCACGCCATTCGTTGGTCAAGATGGTGTGCTCGATCGCGCGCCGGCAGCGCCGCTGCTGATCGGCCGTCGTCACCACCAGCTGGAACAGCTCCCCGGCCTTGTCCCCGTGCTCGGGCTCGGCGTAGGCGTGCACCTCCATGTTCTTGGCGGTGACGCCGTAGTGCTTCGCCAAGCCCGAATAGATCGTCTGCGCGTAGCCGCTCAGTCCGGCGACGCGTTCGCGCGCGTACCCGAGTGCAGCGAGCGCCTCTTCATACGAGCGCCGGCAATAGTACAGGAGCGTATAGACGGACCCGATCGTCTCGGGCATGGGCACGTACGCCCGCACGTCATCGTCCGCGATGCCGAGCTGGCGGCACATGTCGACTTTCATCGCCACGTGATTCGGATCCCGGAGGTAGCCGGCCTCGTCCGCAAAATTCTGGCACCAATGGGCGTAATGCTGCGAATGCTCGGCCGTCAGTGAGTCGGCGTCCGGCGCGTTGGCGATGAGCAGGCTGAACTCCGGCGTCATCCAGAGGCCCAGGTAGTAGAGCTCTTTCGCGTACCGGCGGACGACATCGATGGAGGCAGTGCCGTTGCCAATCGCCGCGATGACCTGATTCTGGCGATACGGATTGTGCGCTTCAATGAAAGCGTCAATCCCCCCCAGGTACTCATCAACCGGCAGCGCCTGCGCCGCGGCCTGATCACGAATCACGTTCTGGAATGCCCGTCGACTCTCGCCCATGTGCCCTTCCCCTGCCTTGATTCAATCGATTGAGGCATAGTAGGTAGGCGTCGGGAAGACTGTCAAGCTGGAGTCTATGCGTGCGCCCCACCGCGAGTGAAGTTCTGGGTGCGTTTGCCGCGCCGCTCCGCTACGACGACCTTCCTGACGCCGTGATCGCGAAAGCGAAGACGCATCTCGTCGACGTTCTCGGCGTCGCCCTGGCATCCGCGAGCATGCCCTTCGCACGAATCACGCTCGAGGCGATCCGCGGCGAGGGCGACCGCGGTCCGTGCTCGGTGATTGGCTTCGGCGACCAGCTGCCGGCCACCTCGGCGGCGCTGGTCAACGGCGCGCTGGCGCATGGGATCGACTACGACGACACGCACTTCGCTGCCGTCGTTCACGTCAGCGCCAGCGTGGCTCCCGCGGCCGTCGCGTGCGCGGAGGCGGCGGACGCGAGCGGCCGGGAGTTCCTGACGGCTCTGATCATCGGCATGGAGACCGCGGTGCGCATCGGCCTGGTGGCCGGTCATGGGTTCCACGACCGCGGCTTTCACCCGACCGGCCTGTGCGGAACGTTCGCGTCGGCCCTGGTGGCCGGCCGGATGCATGGCCTGCACGCATCGCAGCTCGTCGACGCGCTGGGTCTGTGCGGCAGCATGGCGGCGGGCTCACTGGAGTTCCTCACCGACGGGAGCTGGGCGAAGCGGCTCCACGCCGGCTGGGCGGCCCATGCCGGCCTGGTGGCGGCGCAGCTCGCCGCGCGCGGCTTCCGCGGCCCGCGCGCCATCTTCGAGGGGCGCTTCGGCTTCTACCGGAGCCATCTCGGCGAGTGCGCCTGGGACCTCGACGCCCTGACGGACCAGCTCGGCCAGCGTTGGGAGATGCTCGACATCGGGCTCAAACCGTACCCGTGTTGCCACTTCACTCACGCGTTCATCGACTGCGCCGCGGCGCTGCAACAGCGCACCCCGGTGGCGCCGGAGGACATCAGCCGCATCGAGTGCTTCGTGCCACCGCCGGAAATCCCGATCGTCTGCGAGCCGGTGGCCAACAAGAAGACGCCGCAGACCGATTACGACGCAAAGTTCAGCCTGCCTTACGCCGTCGCGTGCCAGCTCGTCCGCGGTCATGTCGATGTCGATGACTTCACCGACGCAGCCATCCACGACCCCGCCGTCCTGACCCTGGCGCAGCGGGTCGAGTGTCTCGCCGATCCCGACACGGACTTTCCCCGGCACTTTCCCGGCCGCCTCCGGGTGATCCTACGCGACGGACGCGCGCTCGAGCACCAGGAGCGGGTCAACCGCGGCAGCCGAGAGCGCCCGCTCGACGATACCGCGGTGCGCGAGAAATTCTCCCGCAACGCCACGCGTGTCCTGCCAGCGCCGCAAGCCGCGGCGTTGCTGGCTGCCGTCGACGCGATCGACTCCGCCGCCAGTATCCGGCCACTCGCTCGGTTGTGCATGGGGCGCGCCGGCACCGGATCCTGTGTGGCAGTCGCCTGACGGCCAGCGCCGCGGCGATCGCAATTCACGTGGAGATCGAATCGAACGCAATGTCGGCCGTACCGCCAACCCGAGGCACAGGGGCGATATGAACTCCAGCTCCGGGACGTCGGAAACTCAACACCCCACCATCGCCACCCGACCGGCCGGGTCGCCGCGTCAGTTTGCAGGCCAATGGATCTGACGTTTTCGGAACAGGAGGAAGCCTTCCGCTCCGAGCTCCGCGAGTGGTTGCGACACCACCTGCCGGCCGGCTGGGGGACGGACGAGTTTCCCGAACCGCAATCACTCGCGGCTGAGGTCGCCTTCCTGCTCGACTGGCAGCGACACCTGTCCGCCGGCGGATGGGTTGGCGTCCACTGGCCGCGCGAGTACGGCGGGCGCGGGGCGACCACGGTCGAGAACTACATCTTGCAGGAGGAGTTCGCCCGCGCCCGCGCCCCGGAGATCATCGGCCGCATTGGCGTCAACTTGGTTGGGCCGACGTTGATCGCGCACGGCACGGAGGACCAGCGGCGGCGCCATCTGCGCCGGATCCTGAGCGGCGAGGAGCTCTGGTGCCAGCTGTTCTCGGAACCGAATGCCGGCTCCGATCTCGCCGCGCTGCGCTGCCGCGCGGAACGGCACGGCGACGAGTTCATCGTCAACGGCCAGAAGGTGTGGACGAGTTATGCCCAGTTCGCCGATTGGGGCATCCTGCTCGCTCGCACCGACCCCAACGCACCCAAGGCAAAGGGAATCAGCTTTTTCATCGTCGATATGCGCAGCCCGGGTATTCACGTACGACCCCTGCGGCAGATGACCGGCAGCGAGGAGTTCAACGAGGTATTTCTCGAGGACGTCCACGTTCCCGCTAGCCATCTGGTCGGTGCGCCCAATCGAGGATGGGCCATCGCGCAGACGACCCTGAGCCACGAGCGCGGCACGTCGCCGCGACAGCTGGTCGTGCACCGCATGCTGCTCAACGAGCTCCTCGCACTCGCACGCGCAGCCCAGCACAACGGCCTGCCGATCCGGTCCGACCCCTTGGTGCGCCAACGGCTCGCGCAGTCGTTCATTGAGGTCGAGCTGACCAAGCTGCACAACTGGCGCACGCTGACCCAGCTGCGCCGCCAAGGCAAACCGGGCCCCGAGAGCTCCCTGATCAAACTCTTCTGGAGCGAGATGAGCCAGCGCCTGCACGATTGTGCGATGGAGATGCTCGGCGTGCACGGGCAGCTCACCCATGGTGAATCCCGAGCGGTCGCTCGCGGCCGGTGGCTGCGCTCGTATCTCTACTACCGGGCGGCGTCCATCTTCGCGGGGACGTCGGAGATCCAGCGCAATATCATCGCGCAGCGCGCGCTGAGCTTGCCGCGCGACACGGTCCAGTCGAGCGTTCAGAGTCGAGAGTCGACAGTCGACAGTTCAGAAAAGGACGAAGCTTCGAAGCGTCCTTGAGGCTTTCAACTCTTGACTCTCGACTCTTTCGTCGGCGTCAGAACTCGACGACCACGTTCGGGTCGCCGTCGAGCCAGACGCTGTCGACAAACCGGATCAGCCGTTCCTGCAGTGACATCACGATGGAGCTGGTCCGCGCCCCGTGGCCAAAGAAGCGCACACCCTGCATGAAGGAGCCGTCCGTCACGCCGCTGGCCGCGAAGATGATGTCCGGCCCGGGGGCCAGATCGCGCTCGGTGTAGATCCGTTTGATGTCGGTGATGCCCATCGTCTTCATCCGCTCTTCCTGGCCCTCCTTCGTCATCACCAGACGCGCCTGCATGCCACCGTTCAGGCAGCGCAGCGCCGCGGCAGTGAGCACGCCCTCTGGCGCGCCGCCGGTCCCCATGACGGCGTGGACGTTGGTGCGCCGCACGGCCGCGCTGATGCCCGCCGATAGGTCCCCGTCGCTGATCAACTTGATGCGCGCCCCGGCGCGCCGGATGTCCTCGATCAACTGCTCGTGACGCGGTCGATCGAGCACGATCACCACGAGATCCTTCACCGCGCGGTCGAGCCGCGCCGCGATCGCCCTGAGGTTCTCCGCGACCGTTGCGTCCAGGTGCACCGCCCCTTTGGCGGCCGGGCCGACGATGATCTTCTCCATGTAACAGTCGGGCGCGTGCAGCAGCCCGCCCTTGCTCGACGCGGCGAGCACGGCAATGGCATTGGGGGACCCGGTGGCGCACAGATTCGTGCCCTCGAGCGGATCGACCGCGATGTCGACCTCGGGATCTCCGTCCTCCCAGCGCCCGACTCTCTCGCCGATGAACAGCATGGGAGCCTCATCGCGCTCCCCTTCGCCGATGACCACCGTGCCGCGCATCGGCAAGCTGTCCATCGCCCGGCGCATGGCCTCGACGGCGACATGATCGGCGTGCTTGCGGTCTCCCTGACCCATGGTCCGCGCCGCGGCGATCGCCGCTTCATCCGCGACCCGCAGGAACTCGCGCGACAGGATGCGTTCAATAGCCATGACACAACTCCCTGGTTGGCAGATTTCTCACTGTCTCGTTATCGAACCCGCCGTCCGAGAGCAAACACCCCATCGCCCCCCGCGGCGGTTGTCCGTCGTCTGTGTTCTGTGTTCTGTCTTCCCCCCCGAGAGCGACTGTGCCATCTTCCGACAGACGCTCCGACCATGGCGCCCCTCCCGCTGGACGGCATCCGTATCCTCGACATCGGCACCCGCATCGCCGCACCATTCGCCGCGACGCTGCTCGGGGATTTCGGCGCCGAGATCATCAAGGTCGAGCTGCCGGGAACGGGCGACTTCATGCGCACCATCGGTCCCTTCGCCGACGGGTATTCACTCTGGTGGGCGGTCGAGGGCCGGAACAAGAAGTCGATCACACTCGATCTGCGCAAGCCGAACGGGCAGGAAATCTTTCGCCGCCTGATCGCCCACGCCGACGTCGTGGTGGAGAACTTCCAACCCGGGACCCTCGAGCAGTGGGGCCTCGGCTACGAGGCGCTGGCGCGGATCAACCCGGACCTGATCCTCACGCGGGCCTCGGTCTACGGCCAAACCGGCCCGTACCGCGACCGGCCCGGACTCGATCGCAACGGCATCGGCTGCGGCGGCCTCCTCTACCTCACCGGGCACCCCGATCGTCCGCCGGTGCGGCCGGGGATCATCGTCTCCGACTATCTGACCGGCGTCTTCAACGCTTTCGCGATCATGATCGCGTTGTACCATCGCGACGTCCACCGGGGCGGCGGGCAATGGGTCGACCTCGCGCTGTACGAGTCGGTCTTTCGCGTCCTGGAGCACACGATGGCCGCCTACGATCGCCTCGGCGTCGTGCGCGAGCGCGAGGGCAATCAGTTGCGCAACTCGGCGCCGCTGGACAACTGGGAGACCAGGGACGGCGGCTACATCTGCATCGTCGCCGCCGGCGATGGGCTGTTTCCGCGCCTGGCGCGCGCGATCGGGCGCGAGGAGCTCCTCGCGGACCCGCGCTTCGGCTCACTCGCCAAGCGCGCCGAAAACCGCGACGCCATCAACGCCATCATCGCGGACTGGTGCCGGCAGCACACCGCCGAGGAGATCGAAGCGATCATGGTCGACGCCCAGGTGCCCGTGAGCCGGGCCTTCAGCATCGCCGAGATCGCGGCCGATCCCCACTACGTGGCGCGTGAAGACATCATCACGGTCGACGATCCGACCATCGGCCCAGTGCGGATGCAGGCCGTCTATCCCCGCTTCTCTGCCACCCCCGGCCGCATCCAGCGCGGCGCGCCGAAGCTCGGCGAGCACAACGGGGAGATCTACCGGTCGCTGCTCGGCATGAGCGAGGCGGACCTGGAAGCCCTGCACGCCGAGAGTGTGATCTGAGTACCGCGACCAGCGGTCAGCCGCGATCTGATCACCCCTCAGCGCGGGCTGGCACCCGCAACCCAAGCGTTGTGCCGGCGAAATGCGCCCCCCCTCTGTATCTCCCCCCGTGCCACTGGTGGCACGGGGGGAGACGCTTCTGTCATGCGTTCGCAGACCGGGATTGAGAGAGGAAACCGGAGCCAAGAAATCTGCGCGCTACGCGAGGGCTCTTGGATTTCGCAAGTCACCGCAACACGTCCGGCTGCTTGAACGCGGTCCAGCCGCGGTCGCAGTTGATGACGGCGCCGGTGAGGCTGCGAGCGGCGTCGCTGGCGAGGAAGATCATATAACCTCGGCGACCGGTCGCTTGCGGTCCTCAATACGGCGTCCCGGGTTGGGCAAAAGGGAAGGGCAGTTCGACCGTCACCGCGCCGCTCGCGTCGGTCGAGTAGCCCTGCGTCTCGGTGATCTGGCGCAGCCCGGTCCCGTCCTGCCGCATGACAAAGACCTGGCTGCCATAGGGATTGGTGCCGAACGGGTCACAGCTCGAGTAGAATACCAGCGCATCGCTCTGGAGGTCCCGGCTAACGACGAACGCCCCACACCCTGAGGGCGGCCGACCGTACAGGCATCCCGTAGAGGAGTGTTCAGGGGCCTCTTGGAAGTCGGTCAGCTGTCGCAGATCGCCGCCGTTTCGGTCGATAGAGAAGACCTGGCAATTTTCCGTGGGATTGGTGCCCAACGGGTCGGCTGAGGCGGAGAAGAACACACGCTGGCCATCGGCGCTCACCGTCGCGAAAAAAGTATCGATACGGCCGAAGTTGGTGAGCTGGAGCAGATTGTGACCGTCGGTGACGAACACCTCTTGGATTTTGTCGGTGAACTGGTGTGCGTTCACCGGTGTGCCCTCCCGAGTCAGGAGGGCGACGCCTACCCCGGAGCCGGTGATCTGGAAGGTCGTCTGTAACTGGCTACCGGGTAACGCGGCGATCGGAGGAGATACGGTCAGCCCCGTGCCATCGGTCTTGACCGTGGCACTGATGTTCTCGCCGTCTGGGTTTGTACCGTCGAGATTGGCATGGGTGAGGAAGGCGATCGTCTGATCGTCCTTGAACACGGGACAAAGCAAGCTGCCGCACGCTGCCACCGGTAGGGGGTCTGGCGGCAGACGCGTACCCAGACGGGCGTTACCCGTGGTAAGATCGAGCGAAGAGATTTGAATGGCATCCTCATTGTTCACGCTCGGACCGCGATCGGTATATGTAACCATGCGGCTGTTGGGGCTGGAGGCGAACCACGGCCAGGTCCACTGTTGGCTCAATTGAAAACGCCGGTACGGTGGCTCGCTACTCGCCGGGCCCAGGCGGCGCAGACCGCTGCCGTCCGCGCGGACCACGAAGATCCCTCTTTGCTCGTCCGGCAGCCCGTGCGGAGGGAACACAGTCCACGGCTGGTCGTCGGTCACCTCGAACACGACCTGCAACCCATCCGCGGTGACGCCCAACCTGTGAAAAACGCCAACGGCCGTCATATGAGTTGCAGCGCGGATGGCACCGATACTCGAGCAAAGCGTTCTTGCATCGGTGAACCCTGGATCGAACCCTGCAACGGAGTGCTCTACCACGGTGATCGGCGCCTGCTCACCGCGCCGGATCTGCAGCGATTGGTGCAACGTGCCGCCGTTCGCGTCTGCATGGCACCGGCTCACCACGTAGGCAAGTGTGCTCACCGTGGCCAGCCCGGAGGGCGTCTGGCCGTCCCCGCCCCCGCCGCACGCAGCGAGGGCGAACAGGAGGGTCAGCGCCGCCTTGCAAAGCCCGCTCGGCACCGGCGATGCGCTCAAACGCCTCGGTCGCATGGTTGAAGACGTAGGTCACGCTGGAGCTGGCGGAGGCGACGGGGTAGGCTGAGGCAACCGTATCGGCGAGGGCGGGGCCGAGCGGCTCCAGCTCCAGCCCCTTCAGCTCGGTACTGAAGACGGACGACAAGCTGCGGGCCTCCGACACCGAGGCACCGAGCAGCACGCCAAGGGCGCCCGCGACGAGGGCCGCGTACAACCACTGGCGCCTCCCCAACCGACGCCCAAAGGCCATGCGCGGCTTTAAAGCAGGCGGCAGGCCGAAAGCAAGTGCGGGCTCCGTCAACGCGGTTCCTCCACACGAGTTTCGGCCAAGGGTTGCGCCCAGCCTGGCGCCGTCACCGAATCTTTCGGTTGTTCATTCGATATGAACGATCGATCGGCGGTTTGTAACGCCTTCCATACAGAGAAGGGAGGCCGCGGCAAGGCTGAAATCCCGGGAAGGTCCGGCATTTGACGTTCATCATCTCAATCGAAAGGGAGGAAATCTTATGAAACACGCGATTCGGAGAATCACCCTCGGCGTAGGAGCGGTGGACGGAAGCAAGTTTCTAGTGAAAGACAAGGCGGCCGGAACCTGAAGGTCAGACTCTCGGGACGTTGGGCCGAGTTGGCCGACTTGACCGACTCGGAACACTGTCGGACCAACGTCCCCAACCGTCTCCCCCTCTTGACTGGGCAGAGCAATCGGAGCCTCAGAATGCGGGAAGTGGGGTCCGGGCCACGCCGCCAACTGGGCGCTTTGGGTATCGGCGGATCACGGACGCGGTCGTACAGGCGCGCGCAGAGCGCAGGGCCATTGCGGCGGAAGAAGAGATCCGCATTCACGTTGCTCCGGGGACGTACGTCGGCTCGTTCGATTCGGCACAACTGCAACACCACCCCGAGTACGAGGTGCTTCCGATCATCCTCAACGTGCCGAAGTTCAGCCTCCTCGGTAGCACCGTCCTCGTCCGCGACGAACGGGGGCTACCGACGAGTGCGGCCGCGGGCGGCACCATCCTCGCGCCGGACACAGCGTTGACGCCCGGCCGGTATCTCGTCCTCGTCACGCGGACCGCCGATGGTGGCGTGGGGGATGGGGTCACGGTGGACGGCTTCGTGTTCGATGGGAAGGTCGAGGACTTTGTTTACCCGGGTGCTGACGTCTTCATCGATCGGGTCTCGGACTTCCGATTCACGAACAACCTCGTCGAACGCTCTGCGTTCGGGGTGAACACCCGCCTTGCCTCCGGGGCCATTCAGGGAAATCTCCTGGCGGACAATCTGGAAGTCGGCAGCATCGTCACGGGCGGGAGCCTCGCGCATCCTGCCACGGTCCTCATCCGGGCGAACCGGGCGAGCAGAAACGGCGCGCATGGAATCGGATGTGTCGTAGCCGGGTGGATCAAGCTCCAAACGGACCCCGGTCAAAACACGGTCGCCCTTCTTGAGCCATTGCAAGCGACATTCGATCGCAACAATCCCGATGATGTGGAGAACATCCCCGACACTCTCCGGGTGACGTTGGATGGGAACGACGTGAGTGACAACGGTGCGCCCAACAGCCTGGGTGGAATCGGAATCCGGGTGGCGGGTATATGGCCCGATTACGACTACACGACGATCGACCCCAACCAGGCCGTGACGTCTACGCTGGTGGCCGACGTCATCAGCAACACCTGCGACAGAAACGGCGCCTACGGTATCGCGATCGAGGCTTCAGATACTCGGCGATCCGAGCCGCGTCGATTTATCCAGAACCTCGCGGGCAACTTCGAAGGGAACGGCTTCGTCGGGAACGACAGGGCACCGGCACTGTTCACCTTCACGTATTGGCTCGTCTCCGTGGGCAAGACTCCGCAATTCTCGAAGAAGTTTGCGGAGGCATCGACGTTCGCCATCTCCGACGCAGATAATGAGTTCGCGGTGTTCGACTACGACAATCCGGCGGCGGACCCGATCTCTGGCACCGTGCTCGGCAACAAGCTGCTGCTGAACGGCGTGGAATTGGCCCACGGCAAGAGCATCACGCCTCCATGAGATCGTTCATTCGATTGCGCGGGCCGAAGCCGCTCGTGATCGTTGCTCCCAGTCCGGAGACGTCCCCCAAGGTGGGACGTTGGGCCGAGTGGGCCGACTTCCGAGCGTCGCTGACGGCAGCCATGGCATAGCGGCGACGGCGGCATCGCTCGTGCCGTGCTCAGCGCAGCGCGTCCAGGACTTCGCCGGCGAAGTGATCGAAATCGCCGAGGCTGCTGCTGATCGTGTCGAAGACGATCTGGTCGCTCACGCGTCCGTATTCGTGCACCAAGATGTTGCGACAGCCACGCATCTTCCGGAGCGTGTTGAAAGTCTCGGGCGTGAAGTGTCCCGCGGCTTCGAGCTTGTCGAACAGGTCCTCTTCCGCGGCCGGGAGCCCCAGCCTCCACCCGGACACGAGCAGCTGGCAGACGTCGATCATGCATTCGACCGCGATCTGGAGGAGGCGTTCGCACGCGCGCTTGTTGGCGACGCGTTGGTACTGCTCGAGGGTTGCCGGGGCGATGCTGCGCAACTCCTCCACGTAGCCGCGCATTTCGTCGAGCTTGGCCAGGACGCGCTCACGGTCAACCATGCGCGACCTCTTCGAGATACGCGCGATAGGTGCGCTTGAAGCGCTCGAAGGCGCGAATCGTCGCGAAGGCCGCCTCGTACAGGGCGTCCTCATCGCGGCAGAACAACACTCGTCCGTCGCGCAGGACGCGGGTGCGAATGTAGAGCGGCAGGCTTTGGAACACCTGTACGTCCAGGTCCACATCGCCGAGATAGGCCATGCGCTTCTCTTGCGCTTGCACGCGGGAGCGCGGCGCGGCCGTGAGCACCAGGCACACGTCGACGTCTGATTGCGCCCGAGCCTCGCCGCGCGCGGCGCTGCCGAACAACAGCACCGCCAGTACCTCCGGGTCGTCCGCTGCGCGCCGCAACAGCCGATCGATTTGTGCCTGCGCCGGCATGCGCAGCTTCTAGCACGCAGCGAGGCGCCGCTCTACGCGCATCACACGGCCGCACGCGGGGACGGGACGGGCGCCCGCGCAGGGACGGGACGGCGCAGACTCTCGGGACGTTGGGCCGAGTTGGCCGACTTGACCGACTCAGAACACTCGGACCAACGTCCCCACCCGTCTCCGCGGAGATCGAAGCGATCATGGTCGCCGCCCAAGTGCCGGTGAGTCGAGCCTTCAGCATCGCCGAGATCGCGGCCGATCCGCACTACGCGGCGCGCGGCGACATCGTCACCGTCGACGATCCGACCACCGGACCGGTCCGCATGCAGGCAGTGTATCCACGCTTCTCCGCCACCCCCAGATCCATCCAGCGCGGCGCTGCGAAGCTCGGCGAACACAACGAAGAGGTCTACCGGTCGCTGCAAGGCATGAGCGAGGCGCACCTGGACGCACTGCGCGCCGAGGGCGTCATCTGAAGACCGGGATCAGTAGTCTCCGCGTTCGTCGACGGGGCCAGATGATGCGGCCACGATTGACTCCTGTCACCCCATGGGTTACGCAGAAACGTGATCAGGCGGTTGAGCCACAAGGGCTTGCGAGCGTTCTTCGCGCCCGCCAGGGTCGCCGCGTCGGCACCTCCGTCTACAAACACAACCTCCGCCGCAGCTGCGGCGACTCGGTAGCCCCAGTCTCCGCGAGCGATGGAACCGTTGCGCTCAACGTGCGTGAAACCCGCGTCATGCGTTCCAGAGCGAGGAGGACTCTTGGATTTCGCAAATCACCGCAACACGTCCGGCTGCTTGAACGCGGTCCAGCCGCGGTCGCAGTTGATGACGGCGCCGGTGAGGCTGCGGGCGGCGTCGCTGGCGAGGAACACCACAACGTCGGCGATCTCTTCGGGCGTCTGCAGCCCGTTCATGTGCCCCTTTTCGAAACCGCGCTTCAGCTCCTCGTTGCCCCAGATCACCGCGTTCATCGGCGTGTCGACGTAGCCGGGGCTGATGGCGTTGACGCGGATGTTCATCATCGCACAGCCGACGGCCATCGACTTGGTCAGCATCGCCACCCCGCCCTTCGATGCGGCGTAGCCGTCCATCCCGCCCAGCGGGAGGTGCGCCATGGACGACGCCGTGTTGATGATCGCGCCGCCGCCTGCCGTGGCAATCGCCGGGATGGCGTACTTGGAGCAGTAGAACACGCTCGACAGATTGACCCGGATCACGCGCTCCCACACCTCTGGCTCGATGGCGGGCGTGAAGCCGTCAACGAACGGCAACGCAATGCCGGCGTTGTTGTACAGGATGTGCAGCGCCCCAAAGGCGTCGGCAGCGGCGCGCACCATGCGCTCGGCGTCAGACGGGGCGCCGGCATCGGCAACACACGCCTGGCCTTGCCCCCCTTGGCGCACGATCAGCTCAACCGTCTCCGCCGCACCGGGTTCGCTGACATCAGAAACCAGCACCTTCGCGCCCGCGCGGGCCAGCGCCAGGGCACCGGCCCGACCGAGCCCCGACCCGCCGCCGGTCACGATGGCCACTTTGTCCTTCAAGCGCATAAGCGTCCTCCGCGGCCCACCCTGCCGCATGTGCCGGGAACAGGCAACCGCTCACCAAGCGCACAGGCTCGTTGCGTTTTCACCCGGCTCACGGTCAAGAGGGCGCTCGGTCATGCACTCGGCTGGGTGGAACTGACGGCAACCTGAGACCACCAGCCCGGCCTTCGAGACGAGGCACTCCCCGGTCTTTCGGCAGCAGAGGAGGAAGCGGGCCGCGCTGACGCCGGCCGTCGCGACCACGGCCCTGGGATGCTAATAGGAAGCGTGTGTCAAGTCATGGAAATCATCAGCCGGGTGACGGCGATTACCAGTTGGTGGCGCAGCACACCGATGGGGTGGTGTCGATCGCCGTCCGCGGCCGCATCGAAGTGGAGAACGCCCAGCAACTCCTGAACGATATCGTCGCGCACCTCGAGGGTCGACCGCGGGAGGTGGTACTGGACCTGTCGGGGGTGAACTACTTCGACAGCGGCGGCGGGGCCGTGCTCATCAGCCTCCGGCAGCGTCTCGCGCGCGAGGGCGGCGGGTTGCGGATCGACGGCTCGACCCCTGCCATCGACGGGTTTCTCAGCCTCGTCGACCAAGACGCACTGCTGAAGCCACCGTCACCCACCCGTCGCCCAGTCGGTCTCGTCACGCAGATCGGCGCGGCGACGTTGGAGGTGCTGTCCGACGCTCGCGAGATCGTGGCGTTCACCGGCGAGGTGATCGTGGGTCTGCGCGACGCCCTCCTGCACCCGCGACGCGTGCGGTGGCGCGAGACCTGGCTGTACATGGAGCGGGCCGGGACCGACGCCCTGCCCATCGTCGCCCTGATCAGCTTCCTGATGGGACTGATCACGGCCTTCCAGGCGGCGGTGCAGCTCTCGCAGTTCGGCGCCGACATCTACGTCGCCAACCTCGTCGGATTGTCCATCGTGCGCGAGCTCGGGCCGCTGATGACCGCCATCATCGCGGCGGGCCGGTCAGGCGCCGCGTTCGCGGCGGAGATCGGGACCATGAAGGTCTCCGACGAGGTCGACGCGCTCACGACCATGGGCTTCGATCGCACCCGCTTCCTGGTCACTCCGAAGGTCGTCGCCCTGACGCTCATGCTGCCGTGCCTGACCCTGTTCGCCGATCTGGTCGGCATTCTCGGCGGCCTGATCGTCTCCGTCGCCGGATTGGCCCTCCCCGCCGAGGTGTACCTGCGGCAGACCCGCATTGCGCTGACCATCTGGGACGTGTACTCGGGCTTGATCAAGAGCGTCGCCTTCGCCCTTCTGGTCGCCGGCATTGGCTGCCTGCGCGGTTTCCAGGCGAGCACGGGAGCCGAGAGCGTCGGCCGGATCACGACGTCGGCCATTGTCGCGGGCATTTTCCTGATCATCATCGCCGACGCGGTTTTCACCGTCGTGTTTCACTACTGGGGCGCATGACCAACGAATCCATCCCAGCCCCCGCCACCGCACGCCCGCAGCCGGCGCCGGCGGAACGCCCGGTCATCGAGGTGCGCGACCTGGTGGCGCGGTATGGCGAGCAGATCGTCTTGAACAACGTGAGCTGCTCGGTGCGGCGCGGCGAGATCTTCGTCATTGTGGGCGGTTCGGGTTGTGGCAAGACGACCCTGCTGAAGAACATCATCGGCCTGCAGCGGCCAGCCTCAGGAACGGTCCTGGTCGAAGGCGAGGACATCACCCGCGCCGACGAGGATCAGCTCCGGCGCATCCAGCGGAAATTCGGCGTCACGTTTCAGACCGGCGCCCTGTTTGCGTCGCTCACCCTCGGGGAGAACATCGCCTTGCTGCTCGAGGAGTATACGCCGCTGCCGCGCGAAACCATCGACCTGCTCGTCCGCATCAAGCTCAGCATGGTCAAACTGGCGGGCTTCGAGGATTTCATGATCTCCGAGCTGTCGGGCGGCATGAAGAAGCGCGCCGCCCTCGCCCGGGCGATGGCCCTCGACCCGAGCATCCTGTTCTTCGACGAGCCGTCCGCCGGCCTCGATCCGGTCACCTCGGCCGGCCTCGACGCCCTGATCGTCCAGGTGAACCGCAGTCTCGGGACCACCATGGTGGTGGTCACGCACGAGCTCGCCAGCATTTTCACCATTGCCGACCGCGTCATCATGCTGGACGGGGAGACCAAAACGATCATCGCCGAAGGCGATCCGCGCGAGCTGCGCGACCACAGCAGCGATCCGCGCGTGCATGCCTTCTTCAACCGGAAGCCGGGATCGACCGCACCCGGCAGGAGGAACGACCGTGGCGACCGAAGTCCGTAAGTTTCAGGTGGGCGTGTTTGTGATCGCCGCCACCATTGTCGGCGTGGGAGGAGCCATCTGGCTCGGCGCCAGCCGCTTCTTCGAACAGAACCTGCGCCTGGTCACGTACTTTTCCGAATCCGTGCAGGGACTGGAACCCGGCGCCGCGGTGAAGTACCGCGGCGTCCCGAGCGGCCGGGTGGAGGCGATTCGCATCGCGCCGGATGGCGAACTGGTCGAGGTGGTGATGGCCATGGATGTGAAGATCGCGGAGGCGGTCAAGGAAGACGAGACGCTGCGCGCGCAGTTGCAGCTCACCGGCATCACCGGTCTGCGCTATGTCGAGATCGACCGTCACGCCGGCGAGGTACTCGCCCCGCCACCGACGATCACCTTCAACCCACCGTACCAGGTCATTCCCTCAGCGCCGTCGAGCATCACCGCCATCCAGGATGCGCTGGCCGACGTTTACAATCGGGTCATGCAGATCGATTTCCAGGGCATCGCGGGTGACGTCCGCAGCACGTTGCAGGCGGCGGATGTGGTGCTGCGGGACCCGCGCATCGACGAGACCCTGACGAACTTCAAGACAACTTCCGAATCCGCAAGCCGGCTCTCACAGAACCTCGAACGCATGACCAAAGGCATCGCGCTGGGGCCCGTCGTGAAGAACTTCGACCAGGCAACGGCAGAGGCGGGGGCGCTCCTCTCCGACCTCCGCTCGGGAGCCACGGGCACGGAGCTCCGCGAGGCGCTGGGGCAGATCAACCGTCTGGCGCTCAGCGCCCAGCAATTCGTGGTCGGGCTGCAGCGCACCGCGGAGCGGCTCGACCAAACCGTCGGCAACCTGAATCAGCTGACCGAGGACGTCCGCCAGCAACCGTCGCGCCTGCTGTTCTCGCAGCCGCCGGCGCCGCGCCGCCGGAGTGATGGGAGCGGTGAATGAGCCCCAGCAGCCTGGTGAGAAGACCACTCCCGGCAACATTGGAACTGACGCGGGGACGCGGGGACGCGGGGACGCGGCGACGGAAGGTCCGGACTCGCCTCGTCGCCGCGTCGCCGCGGCCCCGCGTCGGCCTCGGTCTACCTGTGAAGCCGCTCTTTCAACGGGCTGCTAGAGCGTCGATGCTGCTCCCGTTGGCATGGGTGGCCGGCTGCCTGAACCTCAGGGTGCCATCGCCGGAGATTCGGGACTATCGCCTCGACTACGCGCCTCCGGTGATCGGCGGCGCACCACTTCCCGTGGTCCTGCGGGTGGCGCCGTTTCGCGCCGCCACGGTGTATGCACGCGAGTCGATCGTGTACCGCGAGAATCCGTATTCAACCGGCACCTATTTCTACCACCGGTGGATGGCGAACCCGGCCAGCATGGTCGCCGACCTCGTGGCGCGCGATCTCTCCGCTTCTGGCCTGTATCGAGCCGTGCAGCAGGGACCGTCGATGCTCGTCAGCGATTACGAGCTGGCGGCGGAGCTGGACGAAATCGAAGAGCAGATCACCGCGAAGGGTTGCGTCGCCCACCTGAGCATGCGCGTCCTCGTCACGCGCATGCGCGCGACACTGGAGGGCGACCCCGTGGTGCTCCGCAACTCGTATGTCGCCGACGAGCCCTGTGCACGCGACGACCCGCAAGACCTCGCCGCCGCAATGAGCCGTGCCATGGAGGAGATCTCGACCCGCCTGCAGCGGGATCTGCACGCGGCGATTGCGGCGGACCCGGTGCGGAAGCAGGGATGACGGGTCGGAATCTGGTGACGAGGGCGGCCGTGGCGCCCTGGGTGCTGACGCGGGGACGCGGCGACGCGGGGTTTGAACCCGGAGACGTGTGACACCCACATGGATCAATCCACGCTGGCATGCGCGTGTGCGCTGAAGGGGATCGAAGCGGGTCGCGCCATCCGCGAGTCGGTCCACGCCATGCCGCTCGGCGAGCGCGCGCAGCCGCGCCGGTCACGGCTCAAGCCGGAGGGCAACGTCGCGGCGGACGCGCTCGGCGAGGACGTCGGCATCCGCCACCTCGAAGCCCTCGCCCGTGAGGTCGGATACCGTATCCACCTGGTCACCGAGCCGACGCGGGAGCCGGAGGTCATTGGAGCGTCCGCAAAGCCGGAGGTCGTTTTCTCGTACTTCGACGCGGTGGACGGCACCATCAAGGTCGCCGGGCTGAGCGATGGACTGCCCGAAGGACGGCTCCGAGCGGCCAACGACGGCGGCTGGGCGACCGCGATGGCGTTCACCGCTCCGACCAGGAAATCCATCGAGGATCTCGTGATCGGCGATTTCGTGGCGGCGGCGGTCGTCGATGGCAACCCAACGCGATACCGCGCCTATCCGCAGGAAGTCATCACGATCCCCGGCGCGACCGGCCTGGAAACCTACGATCTTACGGATGGGGTGCGGGAGCGCGTCTTCACCACCACCAACACCACCCTGCGCACCGCGATGGTGTACCTGGATGGATTCCAGGCGTACGACGGGGAGACGAACCAACCGGGCGACGAGGCGCTCGCGGTCGAGCTCTACCGCCTGCTCATCAATCGGCACGACGGCGGCGCGTTCGATGTGTGGCGCCAGTATGCCAACCTCAATGCCCTCCAGCGCATGATGTTGGGATGGCGCGCTGACCCGGTGTGGCACGAATCGCAGGGCGCCGCTTTCATTGCCATCAACGAGAACCTGGCCAACCTGATCCCCGCCGTGCTCCTCATCACCGGCGCCGGTGGCCTCTCGGTCGACTTCGAGAACGAGTTGCTGCTGCCACGAAAGCTGACCGCCGGCCGGACCAGCGTCCTGCACGCCGCCAACGAAGTCATTCGCGCGCGGGTCATCGAGATCGTTCGCGCGGCCCGGCAGCACATCGGCCCCGGCCCTTGATTCCTCCCGCATCGCACTCGCGCGTTGGTCGGACCCCCTCCCTCACCCTCCCCCGTTGCCAGAATTGGCAACGGGGGAGGGATCAAGGGGGGGCCACCTGGCTTAGCTATAGCTAGAGCGCACCCCTCTAACTCAGGCCGCGCCGCTACCTCGTGCCCCGCCCGTGTTGTATACGGGGTGACCATGCGCTTCGGACTGCACGCTGGCCCGCAGGATTGCACGATCACCGACCTTCGACGCCTGTGGCGCATCGCCGATGAGCAGGGATTCCACTGGTGCTCGGTGTGGGATCACCTGTACTCGGTGTCCGACCTGAGCGATCCGGCCAAACCGTCTTTCGAGGCGATCGCGACGATGGCCGCCCTCGCGTCGGAGACCCGCCACGTCCGCGTGGGCTCCCTGGTGTTCTGCGTGGGCTACCGCAATCCGGGTGTTCTCGCGAAGGCGGCGGTGACCATCGACCATTTGAGCGGCGGCCGCTGCGAGCTGGGCCTGGGCGCGGGCTGGAACGAGGCGGAGTTCCGCGCTTTTGGTCTGCCGTTTCTCCCGATCCGCGACCGGCTCGACCAGCTCGAGGAAACCGCCGTGGTGTTGCGCCGCCTATTCGATGGCGAGCGCGTCACCTTCGCGGGAAAGCGCGTGCACCTCCACGACGCGATCTGCGAGCCGCGTCCGCTGCAGCCACACCTGCGACTGTGGATCGGCGGACAGGGCGACAAACGGCTGCTGCGGATCGTGGCCCGCCACGCCGACGGGTGGAGCGTGCCCTTTCTGGCGCCGGAGGTCTACGCGCAGCGCAACGCCACGCTCGACCAGTGGTGCGAGCGCGAACGGCGTGACCCGGCGGCCATCACCCGCACGATCAACGTCGGCCTGGCGATCGGTCCCAACGAAGCTGCGGCCCGCCGCCAGGAAGAGAACCTGCAGCTCATGTTCGGCCCGCTCGTGGACTTCGTGCGCCCCGGCATCCTCATCGGCACGCCAGCGCAGGTCATCGACCGCATCGGCGTCTACGCCACCGCCGGCGTCGAGTGGGTCATCCTCGCACTGCGCGCGCCGTTCGACTGGGACGGACTCGACTGCTTCGTCCGCGACGTGATGCCAGCGTTTCGCTAGCTTTCAGGCTCAAATTCAAACGGGAGAAGCCTTTTAAAGCGGAGGCGCGGAGAAGTCAGCGCGGGCTTATGCCGCAGCCCAATGCCGGATGACCACGGATTACACTGATGGCACGGATCGAAGCCCAAGTTCTTTTGGCGGATCCGTGAAATCCGTGCTATCCGTGGCAGAGGAAATCGGCCTCACATTTCTTTGCGCCGTGTGAGGGAGACGATCAAGAAGCAGTGGATCTCCGACTTCTACTCCGGCAGGGCGCCGGTGGCGCGGAGGATTTTCGCGCG
>Ga0316622_100000290_pt1 | contig 27640 bp, 25 predicted proteins | sample OWC_Aug_OW2_C1_D_FD_207646 | JGI IMG/M metagenome (GOLD analysis project Ga0316622, IMG submission 207646) | Wetland soil microbial communities from Old Woman Creek delta, Ohio, United States - OWC_Aug_OW2_C1_D5_C | ecosystem: Environmental > Terrestrial > Soil > Wetlands | place: USA: Ohio... | reverse complement strand
TGCGGGAACAGATCGCCTCCCATCTCGCATCCTGCCCGGCCTGCCGCACCGAGCTGGAGGCGCTGAAGGCGGATATCGGCCTGCTCGAACAGGTCGATACGCCTGAAGTTACGCCGTTTCTGATCACGCGGGTGATGGCCGACATCAGGCAACGCCAAAGTGCGAACGCCAACCTCCGAAGTTGGACATTCGGAGCTCGGCGCTTGGCGTTCGGCGTTAGCCTCGCCCGCCTTGTTGGTGGTTTGGCCGCAGCCCTCGTGGTCGCCGTTTCCATCGGAGCCGGGGTTTTCTTCGGCTTCGACCTTACGCAGGCCTCCACCACCGTCGCGGCCAATAGCACCGAGGCCGCGGTCAGCTACGTCGAGTCATCCACCGCCGGCATGTATAGCCTGATGGCGGGAGGCGACTGATGCGTAATCGCTGGCTGGTAGTGGTCGTGGTCGCGTCGCTGTGTTTGAACGTGGCGGTTGTCGGCACGTATCTTTTTCGAAGGGCCGGTCATCACCGGTCGCATCGGTTTTCGGGACGCGGGTTTACGCCCGAAATGCGCGAGCAGATAAGGAAGGCCCGCGAGGCGGCGATGCCGGAATTCGCCTTACTGGCTGAGAAGGTCGAGTCGACCGACTCCCTCTTGTGGGCCGAGATGCGCCGCGAGAGCCCGGACAGCGCTCGGGTCGAATCGCTCTGCCAGGAACTGGGCCAGATTCACGGCCGGATGAGGGCTATGGTATGCAGGCAGATGCGCCGTGAACTGCTGTTGATGCCGGCGGAAGCGCGGGCAGAGTATCTACAGCACATGATGAGAATGAGGCCCGGCTTCGGCGGGCCGGGGCGAGGAATGGGGCGGCATCGGGGCCGCGGCCCCGGAATGTCCCCGCCGCCCGAGGGCGGGCCGCCTCCTGACGGCCCGGCGCCGGAGCCGCCGCCGGAATCAGGGAAGTAGACTGAAACACAATCAACCAAGGAGAAGCGAGATGAAGAGCAAGACGCTTGCAGCACTGATGATGATGGTCCTGGCCGCCGGGTTCGCGCTCGCGCAGCCGGGCCCGGCCACAGCCGTACCGGCGCCCGCCACCAGGACGCAGGCCCCGATGGCCTGCGGCATGCAGGGAATGCCGGGCATGATGCCCGGGCCGGCGATGCCGCAGATGACCGCCGAGCAGCTTGAGAAGATGGACGCACTGCGCACGGCGCACGTCAAAGAGATGGTGCCGCTGCGCGCCGACCTGAAGGTCAAGGAAATTGAGCTCGACGCGCTCTGGCGCGCCGATGAGCCCGACGCGAAGAAGATCATTGCGAAGGTGAAGGAAATCGGTGACCTGCGGGAGAAGATGGAAGTCGCCGGCATCAACCACCGGTTCGAGATGCGCAAGCTGATGACCCCCGAGCAGCGCAAGGCGATGAAGGGGATGGGCATGGGCCGCGGCATGATGGGCAGAGGAATGGGCTGCGGCAGGCGCGGGATGATGCGCGGCCAGATGGGCGGCCAGGGCTGCGGCATGCAGGGCGGCGGACAGTGTGGCATGCCAGGACCGATGATGGGCCAGGGCGGTCAGCCGGGCTGCCAAGACTGTAACATGCACTAGCTCTGACTGGGGCTAGTGGTTTGGCTCGGTGAAGAGCCGGGGCCTTCGGGCCCCGGCTTTCTCGATTCGGTATAGGTCCTATAGGCCCTATTCGTCCTATCGGTCGTGTTGCCTGAGCTTGCGCTCAGGCTTCCACTGAACTAGACTCGGACGTGGTGAACGCGATTGTCACCCTGCGGCCGTTGCTGCAGCTCGCGCTGCTCGTGGCTGTTGTCTGGCTCGCGGCGCGAGTCCTGCGCCGGGCGCTGCTCGGCCGCATCGGAGAGATCGGCAAGCTGGTTCTCTTCGGCGGGCTGGTCGGCATCTACGCGCTGACCGTGGTACTGACTGCCATGGGCACCGCGCCGCCGTGGGCTCCGCTGATGGTGTTCTTCCTGCGCGCGCCGTCGACCTGGGCGGTGATTATGGCGACAGTCCTCGTGGTCTGGCTGGTGCTGCGCGAAATACCATTCCCGATGCCATACTGGGCCGGCACAATCATCGATGGTCCCTGGCGAAAACTGCTCTTCCCTGCCGATGTCACGCTCAGCCGGATGGCGCTCGGGCCCGGCATGCGCGTGGTTGAGGTCGGGTGCGGGACCGGATACCTCTCAACCGAGGTCGCGCGCCGAATCCAGCCGAAAGGGATGCTCTTCTGTGTTGACGTCCAGCCCCAGATGGTCGAGAAGACGCTGAAACGGCTCGACGCCCAGGGGCTCCGCAACGCGCAGGGGTTCGTCGCGCCCGCGCACAAGCTGCCGTTTGACATCTTCGACATTGACCTTGTGTTCATGGCTCACGTCCTCGGCGAGATTCCCGACCGGCTGCCGGCCCTGCGCGATGCGCTTCGAGTCCTGCGTCCCGGCGCGGTACTGTCCATCACCGAGGCCATCCTCGACCCGCACTACCGGTTCCGGAACGACGTCGCGAAGCTTGCCCAACAGGCCGGGTTTGAGCCCGCGTCAATCGAGGGAAGCCTGTTCAACTACACCGCCACGTTCCGCAGGCCGAAGCCCAGAGAACCGCTCGGCTACTCGCCGACGTTCGAATGAGCGGAAAACGGGGACTGTCCCGCGCCGAGTCCGACGCAGGCGCTCCGAGGGACTGTCCCCGGGTTCGGCGCCGCGGCCAACGCCGTCCCCGAACGGCGTGCATGATTCTGTCGGTCATTGCCGTCGTGGCCTGTGTCCTCGCGACCGAGGCGAGAGTCAAAGTCCGCGTCCGCGACGGTGACACCGGGCAGTGGCTCGCCGGGGCCAAGGTCAAAGCCGGCGAACATATCCTCATCACCGATGCGGACGGCGAGGTCGTCATTCCGGCAGTTGCGGGCCGGCGCCTGATTCTGACGACAGCGATGGAAGGCTTCTACCCCGCGACCGACACGGCCTCCGCAAACGCTTCGGATGCGCGTGTCATCCTCAGGCTCTACGGGAGGCAGCCTCGCACCGCCATCGGATTCGTGAAGGATGGCCGCACCGGCAAGAGGCTGGCGAGGGCCTCGGTCAGGGTGAAGGACGACGCAGCGATGACAAAGACCGACTCGACCGGGATGTACGCGATACCGTTTCCGCCCGGCGACCGGGAGCTCATCGCCGCGCTTCCGGGCTATCGCGGTTTCCCGAGGAGCCTATCGATCAAAGGCGGGGACACGCTAGCGGTTGACCTGCCGCTCTACGACACCTCGCTTGCGGTTGGCGAGGTCGAGGGGCGAGTCGAAGTGCAGGGCTTCGGCGCGGCCATCGGCGCAAGCGTCACGGTCGAAGGTACGCGGCTCGGCACCGCTTCGAATAGGGACGGTGACTACGTCATCACCGGCGTGCCTGCCGGCCGGCACCGGCTCATCTTCACCTATGCCGGGTGCAAGAAGACGATGAGGGTCGTCAACGTCGAAGCGTGGAAGTCACTGACCCAGAACGTCAAGCTCGAGCGCCGCCCGCCTAAGTCGGGATACTGATAGGCTATCCAGCGTTCGCTATTCCAAATAACCCGCCGAGTCACACGCCAGGTGGCCTGGCAAACCGCGCTGCAAGTCACTCTGGGAGTAGCGTCGCGCGTGGCTTGCTGGGTCATTACCAGAATCGCACTGCGAGCAACTCAGCCAGTCCCTGACTAAGTCGACTTCCGAATCGGTCAGCAGGTCGCAGTCCAGGTTGCCTCGACAATCATCATCAGAATCGCCGCCAAGATTGCCGCCAAGGTCGCTTTGCGAGTCATCCTGCAGACCACCTCGGGAACCGTTCCCGGGATGACCCCCACCGTGACTCGCTCAGCGACCCTAACCATCGCTTATTCCGTGTCTTGGCCTTCGTCTGGCGTGCTGCCTCGCGTTATACTGACCTGTATAATGCGGACAGAGGCGGCGACTAGTTGTTTCCTCGCTACAACGGCCTGCTCATCCGACCCGAAACTGCGGCTGCCTAGCGCTGCTGCCTTCCGGCCCAGCCGGAGTGGGCGTTGTCGTGCTTATATGTCGGCCAGGCGGTGCTGGCCAGCTTGAGTCCGCCGTGGGCGATGCACACTAGTCCCTCCTCGATTGTCACATACAGGTCTCCGTTCGGGCCGATGGCAGGAGAAGTGTAGCCTTCGCCATCAAGGCGCTTCGGCCGGTGCTTGTCATAGTACAATGAGTCATAGATCGAGAATTCCCAAAGGGTCCGGCCGTCATCGTCAATCTCGTAGACATAGCCGCTCCCTTCGTCGAACGCTATCACGGTGCTGTCCTTGGTGACGCAGGGAGTATTCCATCCTTGCAGATCGAGCTCTCCAGAGGACGTCCATCGCTCGTTACCGTGGGAGTCAAAGTTCCTTATGCACGCCAACTCGTCGGTGGTAACGATGACCTGGTCGTCAATGCCGATGGCCGTGGAGCCCGGGCAGAGTCCCTCAGTGGCCACGCACCAGGCGAGCGAGCCATCCGGGTTGTAGCAGTAGATGCCCCCGTTCAAGTCGGCGACCAGGATTCGGTCCTGGCCGTCTATCACCGGCGTGCCGCCAATCTGGATGCGCGCCGAGTCCTCCCACAACACGTCGCCATTCGAATCCACGGCAACGAGGAACGAGCACTGATGCAGGTGGTCGTAACCCACGGCATACACAGTCCCATCCCGGCCGACGACCGCCCCTTTGTCGACCGGGCTCGCAACACCAAGGAACAGCGACCATTCTACGCGCGCTGAATCGCCAAAGTCGTGGACCCTGCGCAGGTAGTCGGAATCCCATGCAGGTGTGGTGACAACGTAGATTGCGCCATCCGGACCGATTGCAGGAGTGCAGCAGGCGTCTCCGCACGAAGCGAGTGACCACAATCGTCTCCCGGTACGGGAGTCCAGACAGACGATGCCGGTGTCACAAGCAGTTGCGGGATACAGGCGAGAGCCGTCGGCGCTGAGTGATGCCGCGTATCCGGCGGTGCCCGGAACCGGCGAGCTCCACAACCGCCGACCGTCCAACGTGTAGCAGTCTAGAGCACCGTCGTACTCTGCGCAGTAGAGCACGGGCTCGCCGTCTATCAGGCCCAGCGTCGGCGTTCCTTCGTACATGAGTTCCGCATCGATGGTGCTCCACACTATCGCCATCTGGCTGACGCTCACGTTCTTTGCCGCGGTGGAGCGAGTCACCGTGCAGCCCTTGTCTTTGAGGATGACCTGCACGGTGTGCGGTCCGATCACGCTCCATTTGCAGGAGTCGCTGATGACGCTGCCGCTGGGTACAAAGCTCGACCACGCGGCAGCCGGCAGGTCACCCCACACGAATCTGACCGCCACGCTGTCCCCGTCCGGGTCGGTGACGCGGACGGAGGCGCGATACCATCGGTCCACTGCCCAGCGCGGCAACCCGAAGATGGTATCAGCCAGGCGTGGCGGCTCGGAGAGGCGGAATCGCAACGACGGGGACCAGCCGGACGCGACGCCCTTTTCGTTGCGGGTTCTGACTCTGATATAGTGGACCCGGGTGTCGGTGAACTCGTGCGGGCAGAAGCAGGTGTCGCCGCTCGCGTAGTAATCCGTCGTTGTCATGCTGCCGTCATCCCAGTCAAAGATGTAGCAGACCTTGAGGTCGCCGGCGTCGGAGCTCGTGGTGAAGAAGCAGAGCGAGTCATTGGCGATGTCGGCCCAGGGTGTGACCGGCGTCAGCGGCTTCTTCGCGCAGCCGAACAGCGCGGCCAGGATACAGCCGGCAATGAGTGGCGTCTTCATTGGCATTACTGCTTCGCCTCACCGTCTCCCAGCCCAGCCGGAGTGGGCGTTGTCGTGGTTGTACGTCGGCCAGGCAGATTTGGCGAGAGGGACGCCACCGACGGTAAGGCAGCAGAGTCCGTCGTAGCTCACGTATATTCTGCCGTCCGGACCCACTAGCGGCGTTGGGAAGTCGTCTCCTTCGAGCGTAGTCCGGCGAGGTGATTCGGCGAGGTCGAGGGAATCCGGGATGCTGAAGCTCCAGCGCAATATGCCGTTCCGGTCTCGACAGTCGACGCATTCCACACAGTCCCACATGAGAATCGAGCTGTCTGCCAGGGCGCACACATTGTTGGGGGCGGGAAGTTCAAGGCTGCGCATCCACTTCATGCGGCCGGTCGAATCGAGGCAATAGGCAGTGCCTTCATCGAAGCTCTGGAGGTAGATGCAATCGCCGTAGCCGACCGTGATGCCGCCGCCACTCAGCGCGCTTACTTCGGCGCCCCATGCCACCGACCCATCCGGCAAGAAGCAGACGAGCGAATCATAGCCGCTGGCCACCAGCAGCCGGCCGCGGCTGTCGAGCGCCGGACAGTTCATCATGCACCCATAGTCGTCGTACACGTGGGTCGTGTCCTGCCAAAGCACTCTTCCCAAAGAGTCCAGGGCGAAGACTTGTGCCGCGCCCGGCTCCCAGTTCCCGTAGCTGATTCCGTAGACCACACCATTCGCCCCGAGCACGACGTTTGTTCTCTGATAACGACAGGCGGCGGTCCATTCGACCGCGGCCGTGTCACCCAGGTCCCGAATCCGGGTCACAGAATCCAGGGAGGTTACGTAGATCGCGCCGCCCGGGCCGACCACCGGCGTGCAGTCGCCGTACTGCTCGGCGAGCTGCCACAGCATCGCGCCGGTCGCGACGTCAAAGCACATCACGCCTTTGTTGTCGTCGGCGACGTAGAGCCGCGAACCGTCCGCGCTTGTGGAAGGGCCGTTGTGCGCCGACATCGGCTCGCTCTCCCACTTCCAGCGCGTGGTCCCGTCGGCATTGATGGCCCATACTCCCGGCTCGCCGACGACGCAGACAACGGACTTGCCGCCGGCCAGGCCGAGCGCGGGTGATGTCGTGATGTCTACCGCGTCGTTTGTCCATAGCACGGCCGGGGCAGGTAGTTTCTTGCGACAGCCGACGAGCGCCAACGCGATAACCAGGGCGACCACGACCGGGATGAGGTACTTCATCACTGCCTCCTTAATGACCGAGCATCCACAATGACAAGGTTCTACCGAAATCCGAGGAGAAGTCAAACACGCTCGACTGGCACTTGGCAAAGACTGCTGCTCCGCCGCGCAACCGATGCCGCGGCCGTTGTCGGCGCTAGCGATTGAAAGCCGCCGCAAAGCGGCTATTCTCTTCGCGTGACGGACAAGCCAAGAGCAACTGCCGTTGCCCTGCTCTCCGGCGGGCTGGATTCGACACTGGCGGCAAAGGTGATTCTGGAGCAGGGCATCACGGTCATCGGGGTCAACTTGGCGGGCGCGTACTGCCCGCGGCCGTTTGCGGGCAAGAGCCGCGCGGAGAAGGCGGCCGAGAAGCTGGGTATCGAACTCGTGACCCTGCCGATTGATGCGGAATTCATCGCGATGGTGAAGCACCCGAAGCACGGCCGTGGAAAGAACATGAATCCGTGCATCGATTGTCACACGCTGATGATAAGGAAAGCGTGGGCATGGGGACAAGCGGAGCCGGAAGCCAAAAGCCAAGAGCCAAAGGCCAAAGCGCAGAGGGCGGATTTCGTCATCACCGGCGAAGTGCTGGGTCAGCGGCCGATGTCACAGAACCGGAACGCATTGAACACGGTGGCAAGGGAGTCAGGCGTCGGGGACCGGCTGCTGCGACCGATGTCGGCGAAACTGCTCGACGTGACCGCGCCGGAGCGCGAGGGCCTGGTTGACCGTGAGCGGCTGCTGGATGTCGAGGGCAGGCAGCGGATCCGCCAAATGGCACTGGCCGAGAAGTACGGTATCAAAGACTACCCGACCCCGGCGGGCGGGTGCCTGCTGACCGAGAAGGTCTTCTCAAAGCGGCTGGCCGAGGCGTTCGACCGTAGCGAGGACTCGATCGAGATTGTCGAACTGCTGTCGCTGGGCAGGCATTTCCGGCTACCTTCCGGCGTCCGTCTGGTGGTGGGCAGAGATGAGTCCGAGAACGATGAGCTGCTGAGACGCAAACCGGCGGGCGCAGTGGTAGTCGACGCGGGCGATCTGCCGGGGCCGGTGGGGATTGTCGTGAAGGGATCAAGGGATCGAGGGATCGAGGGATCGAGTGACGGAGTGCTGGCGGCGAGGATTTGCGCGAGGTACAGCGACAAGCGGAAAGAGAAGCTTGCGCGGGTCGTGATCGCGGGAGAGGCGGTGGACGTCGAACCCGCAGGCGAAGAAGAGACAGCCCGGCTGCTGATAGCATAGTCGGGTCCATGTGAGCCGGCAGAACCGGTTCAGGAGGCGGATGTGAGAAGGTTGCTGCTGGTGGCGGCGGTGGCGTTGCTGGTGTGGGGTGGATGCAGGCGCCGGCCTGCACCGGGAGAAGGGAACTACTTCCCGATGGCCGCAGGCTACGAGTGGAAGTACTCGACCACGGAAATCAACTACCCGGACTCGGTTCGGGCCGAGACCGCAGCCGGCGTCGGCAGCAGCGAATATCGCTGCATAGGCAGAAGGACGCTGCCCACCGGACAGGACGCGTGGGCGCTCCGCCACTACGTACTGTACATTGACAAGTCGGAGCCGGCCCGCGCCGCGAAGGACACGGCGATGTGGTACACCGACACCATCTTCGCGGAACGGGTTGACAGCCTCGTGCTCTATTGGCGCAATCATGACTTCGAGCGGCCGAACACGGAGCTGGTGTTGCCGTTGCGCCTGGGGCGCTCGTGGACCGTGCTTGGGGGGAAGGCCTACTCGTCGCGCGCAACCGCGGTCCGGCAGGAACCGGTCAAGGTGCCGGCCGGCGAATACGCGCAGGCCTGGCGCGTCGAGGACTCGACCAGCTACGCCGACGGCAAGGTTGCGCCGAGCCGGATTGTCCGTTGGTACGCGGCGGGTGCGGGCCTCGTGCGGATGGAGATGGCGTCGCGCCGGCCGGACGGCACGCGCTGGTCGGTGGTCGACGAACTGGTTTCCGTGAAGACGGGGAAGTAGAGCAGCGAGAATGGAGGCAGGATGGCCGGAGTGAAAGCTGAGTCGGTCGGGTATTGCGGGGCACGTTGCCTGAAGTGCTTTGCCTACAGGAAGAACGTGTCCGAGGCGGCCAAGGCGCTGCGGCGAGAGTTGCGGGCGGAGAAGCTGAAAGAGTCGTGGAAGGAGTTCCCATTCCTGGCGGACTACGCGTCGTTCAAGAAGTCGCTTGACGGCCTGGCGATGCTGCGCTGCACGAAGATGTGCCGGGGCGGGGGAGGGAACCCCTGGTGCAAGATTCGGCGCTGCGCCCAGAAGCGGGAGTTCGCCGGCTGCTGGGAATGCGGCGAAGCCGAAGCCTGCAAGAAGCTGCTCCCAGCCTACCGGCCCAACCTCGAGAGCATCCGGCGCCGCGGGCTCGCGGAGTTCCTGGCCAAGGTCTAGCCGCCCGCGGCCGGGCCAATCCGAATGTGCTTGACTCATTCCGGCTGGCTCTTATAGTCTAGCCAACAGGCGGTTGCGAAATGACTCCGGCAAAGACTGATGCGGCGGCTGCGGCTGTCGGTACGAGGCTTGATGACCTCGTCGCCGCCACACCGGCCACGCGCGACCGGTACGTCGACTTCCTGCGCGCCGCAAGCATCGGGGTAGTGGTTCTGGCTCACTGGTTGAGCACGCTACTGGCATGGACAGGCAACGGGCTGACCGTGCGCAACGCCGTCGGAATAGTGCCCGGTCTCTGGTCCATCACCTGGATTCTGCAGGTGATGCCGGTCTTCTTCTTCATCGGCGGATTCTCCAACTATCGGTCGCTGGACGGCACGCTGCGCCGGCGTGAACCTGTCTCCCGGTTCCTCAAATCGCGGCTCGTCCGGTTGCTCAAGCCGACCGCGGCCTTCGTCGCGGTCTGGCTTGCGATAGCGGCCGGGATGCGCCTTGGGCGCGTGCTGACGCCGGCCCATCTCCGGTCAACCGTCTTCGTGTTCGGGCCGCTCTGGTTTCTGGCCGTGTATCTGGCAGTAACGGCGCTGACGCCCATCACGTTCCGCCTGCACCGGCGGTTCGGGGTAGCGGCGCTGGCGGCGCTCGGGTTTGGCGCCGCCGGTGTTGATGTGCTCCGCCTCTCGCTGGAGATGCCCATGGTCGGCTGGGCGAACATGGCATTTGTGTGGCTCTTCGTGCACCAGCTTGGGTACTTCTACGCCGACGGAAGGCTGGCCCGCGCCTCCCAGCGGGCGCACTTGACACTGGCCTTGGCCGGGCTCGCCGGGCTCCTCGTTCTTACCAACACCGGCGTGTACCCGCGAAGCATGGTCAGCACCGGATTCGAGCGGGCGTCCAACATGTCGCCGCCGACCGTCTGCATCCTGGCGCTGACCGTCTGGCTGGTCGGTGCCGCGATGTATCTGCGCCGGTGGGTCAGCCGCTGGCTGGCGAGGCCCGGGCTGTGGAAGGCGGTCGTCGCCGCCAACAGCATCATTATGACTGTCTACCTCTGGCACCTGACCGCGTACCTGGTCGTGTTCGCGATCCTCGCGCTCTTTGGGCTCGCGGGCCACGCGCCGGGCACGGCCGGCTGGTGGCTCGAGCGGCCGTTCTGGCTCGTGGGCCCGGGCCTCGTGCTTGCCTTGCTCGTCGTCATGTTCAGCCGCTTCGAACGCCCCACGCTCCGTCCGTTTAATAGGGACGCTACCCGTTTTAGTTGACATCGGCCTCCGTGCTGGTATCGTTGGCTATGCCCCGCATGGCGCGAGTCGTAGTTCCCGGCGTCCCGCATCACATCACCCAGCGCGGTAACCGTCGGGAGAACGTCTTCTTCGTCAGGTCCGACTACCGCCGGTACCTGCGGTTGCTTGGGGAATACGCCGCGGAGCACAGGCTCGACATACTGGCCTACTGCCTGATGCCCAACCACGTTCACCTGATTGCGGTGCCGGCCGAGGACGGGTCACTTGCTGCCGTGTTGAAGCCGGTTCATCTACGCTACGCCCAGCATGTCAATCGTTCGCAGGACTGCAGCGGTCGAGTCTGGCAGGGCCGATTCTACTCCTGTCCCTTGGATGCTGCGCACACCGCGGCGGCAATCCGCTACGTTGAGTGCAACCCCGTGCGCGCCGGGCTTGAACCTCGCGCAGCAAACTACGAGTGGAGCAGCGCAGCCGCCCATGCCGGATTGAGGCGCGACCGCGTGCTGGCACCGGGGATCGACAAGTGGGTTTCCGTTGACGATTGGTCTGGCTGGCTGAGTGAAGTGGAACCAGAAGATCTCGTGAGCCAACTGCGCCTTCACACCCGTACCGGGCGCCCCCTGGGTGAAGCGGACTTCGTGCAGAGGTTGGAGACCGAAAGCGGCCGGAGGCTGCATGCGCTGCCGGTCGGCCGGCCCTGTGGCGGACTGGAAAATGGGTAGCGTCCCTAGTTATGATGCTTGACTTGAGGGCGGCCGCTCATATAGTTTAGCCCGACGTGCGCATCAAAGAGCTCCAGCTCATCGGGTTCAAGTCGTTCCAGGATAAAGCGACACTGCGGTTCTCGCCGGGCCTGAACGCGGTCGTCGGGCCGAACGGGTGCGGCAAGACAAACGTGCTCGATGCGCTCCGCTGGGTGCTGGGCGAGCAGTCGTTCACCCTGCTCCGCTGCGCGAAGAACGAGGACCTGATCTTCGGTGGCACGGCCACCGTGGCGCCGGTGAACTTCGCCGAGGTGAAGCTCGTGCTGGATGACGTCGCGCAGGACGAGGGTCAGGCCGCGGCTGAGGTCGAAATCCGTCGGCGGTACTTCCGCTCGGGCGAGAGTGAGTACTACCTGAACAAGCAACCATGCCGGCTGCGCGATATCCAGGAGGTCTTCTTTTCCTCGGGCGCGGGCACCAAGGCCTACTCGATATTCGACCTACGCCAGATGCGTGAGATCATCTCCGGCAACATCCGGAAGATGTTTGAGGAGGCGGCGTCGCTGGCCAAGTACCAGGACGCCAAGGCCGATTGCCTGCGCAAGCTCGACCTGACCAAGAGCGACCTGATGCGTCTTGACGACATCATCGCCGAGCGGGAGCGTTACGTGCGCAGCCTGCAGCGGCAGGCAGGCCGGCTCCGGGCGTATGACAAGCTGAAGGCCGAGGAGAAGGGACTGCGGCTGCTTGAGCTGAAGGCCGACTATGAAGCGGTGCAGCGCGACCTGGAGCGGGCGCGAGCCGATACCGAGGCGCTGGAGCAGGCCGAGGCCGCGCGGGTGGCTGACATCAGGCGCCTGGACGATGAGCTGAAGATGCAGCGCGGTCGGGTGCGGGACCTTCAGGCGGTCAAGGAGGAGCTGGCCGCGAGGGTACAGGCCCAGCGGCAAGCGGTATCAGACCTTGAGGGGCGGAATTTGCTTGCCCGGCAGCGGATTGAGTTGCTCGCCGGCGCGACCGAACAAGCCGAGGTCGAGCGCGTCGCGCTGGAGGAGAACGTTCGACAGATGGAGCAGACGTTCGAGCAGACATTGGGCCGGCTCGCCGGGGCGAACGAGCAGCAGGCGCGTGCCCAAGAGAAGCTCGAGCGTCAGCGGGCTGCCGTGCAGTCCATCGAGGAGCAGTTGTACGGTCTGCGCAGCCACGAGTCCGAACTCCGACGGCAGGTTCAGGAGCAGCTTGAGCTGGGGCATAGCGGCCGGCAGGAGCTGGCACGACTCGATGCGACGCTCGACAACCAGCGCGAAACCAGCGAGCGACTGGCCGGTGAGGCGGCCGCACTGAAGGCGCGCCTCGCCCGCAACCGGGAGGAAGTCGCGGCCACGCGTCAGAAGATCTCCGAGACGGAAGCGGTTGTCGAGGCCGGCCGGAAGCGACTTGAGGCACTGCGCTTCGAACTGGTTCAGGCCCGGGACGAACGCGTCCGGCTCCGCGGCGAAGACGCAAGGTCGCGCGAGGAGAAGTCCGGTCTTGAGACCGAACTCGCGCTGCTGCGCGCGGCGATTGCGAGTGAGCAGGCCGAGGCCAGCCGTGCGGAGTTGGCCGACGCCCTGCGCGGCGAGGCGAGTGCGTTCCTCGAAATCACGCCCGGGTGGGAGAGGGCCTGCGAGGCGGCGCTCTATGCGGTCGTTGACTTCCTGGTCGCGGATGTGCCGGGGCCGGAGAGACTGGCCGAACTGGCCGGGAAGCGGCCGAACCTGCGCTTCGGCTTCCTGCTCGCGGAAGGGGTCCGGGGGTTGGCCGCAGCGGCCCCTGTCGGACAGTGCAGGGGTCCGGGGGTTCAGGACGAGCCACCCGGAATTCCACCCGCGGATACGGCCGTCAGCGGTCCTTTGTCATTGTTCGTCAAGGTGAAGCCGGAAGCGCCGGCTGCGTTGCGCCAGCTGGTCACCGGGTGTCTTGTGGCCGGCAGCACAGGTGAGATCGACCGGTTGGCACAGCAGTTCCCGGGCTGGTCGTTTGTCACGCAGGACGGCGTGTGCCGGTTCTCTGACGGGCGGTTGGTGATTGAAGGTCGGGAGAGCGGGCGGTTGAGCGCGGGCCGGGCCATTCGCGACAAGAGCGAGCGGCTCGTCGCACTCGACGGGGAGTTGGTGCGCGCTGCGGCAAGCGAGGCCGCGCTGGCCCGACGCCGCGAAGAGTTGGAGAAGGAGCTTGAACAGGTCGAGTTCGAGGTCGGCGAGGCCGGGCGGCGGAAGGCGTCACTCGATGCGTCGCTGGAACTGATTGCCGCGACCGGCGACGAACTGGGCCGGGACGCGGAGCGGCTGCGGGCCGCGCAGCAGGCTGCAGCGGCCCAGATACGGGCGGCCGACGAGAAGCGGGCCGCGCTGGTCGCTGCTGCCGGCGAGCTGGGAGCCCGGACTCAGTCCGGCTCGGACGCGCTCCGCCGCTCCGAATCCGAGGCCCGCGACCTTGAGCAGAAGGTCAAGGCCGAACTGGAGTTGTCGTCGCAGGCCCTGGCCGAGCTCTCCGAGGCGCGCCAGGCCGGGTCACGGCTCGAGGCCGAGAACTCCTTTGCCAAGCGGCAGATTGACGACGGCAGGCGCCGGCTGCAGGAGTACAGGGCCGCGGCCGAGCGTAACTGCGAAGAGAGCAAGAGATTGGAGAAGGAGGTCAGCGACCGGGCCGCCGAGATCGAGCAGGCGCGTTCCGTGCTGGCCGACCTTGAGGTCGAGGTCGGCAAGCTGCAGATCGGCGAGCTGGCGCGGGCCGAAGAGTCGCTCGAGGCCAACATCGCCGAGTTGCGCCAGTCGCAGGAGCGGAACCAGAGCGTCCTGATGGAGCAACGGCTGAAGCTCTACGAGCTGAACCAGCGCTTCGCCGCCATCAACGAAGAGGCGAGGTCGAGCTATGGAACCGACATCGCCGCGCTTCAGCCCGAAGCGGCGGAGGGCGCCGAGGAACGGCTGGTCCAGGTTCGGCAACGGCTCGAGGCCCTTGGACAGGTGAATCCGCTCGCGGCCCAGGAGTACGCACAGGAGAAGTCGGACCTGGCGAAGCTCGTGACCCAGCGCGAGGACGTAGCCGCGGCCAAGGTGAATCTGGAGAGCGCCCTGACCGAGATCGACCGGCACGCACAGGAGCAGTTCGCCGAAACCTATGGCGAGGTGCGCGGCCATTTCCGCGAGATCTTCCAGGCCCTCTTCCTCGAGGGAGAGGCCGACCTGGTGATGACCAATGACGCCAACCCGCTCGAATCGGAGATCGGCATCGTCGCCAAGCCGCGCGGCAAGAACCCGAAGCGGCTGGAGCAGCTCTCCGACGGTGAGAAGGCACTGCTCGCGGTGTCACTCTTGTTCGCTTTCTACCGGGTGAAGCCAGCGCCGTTCTGTTTCCTCGACGAGGTCGACGCGCCGCTCGACGATGCCAACGTCGGTCGCTTTGCCGACTACCTCAAGGGCATATCCGACAAGACCCAGGTGGTCATCATCACGCACAACCGGCTGACCGTCGAGCGCGCCGACGTCGTGTTCGGCGTGACCGCAGAGCAGCCGGGCATCTCGACGCTCGTGTCGGTCAGCTTGGCCGACTACCGCCAGCAGGCGCAGACACCGGAAATGGTGAATTGAGTAGAGTGAAGGGTGAAATCCGAATCCGCCTTTCACAATTCTCTCTTCACTCTTCACTATTCTCCTGGTCCGCCGCGAGCTAGCCTTTGAACCCGTTCGCCCGAATCGGTGCCGGCTTCAGGAAGCTGGCGGGCGGCCTGGCCAAGACCCGCCACGTGTTCCAGCGGCTGCTGGTGGCGGCCAATACCGAGGAGCTCGAGGAAGCTCTGCTCGCCGCCGATGTTGGGGTCAAGGCAACCGACATCCTGGTCGACAAGGTGAGGAGCGCGACCGGTGACCGGCGCGAGGTGCTTGAGACCGAAATCGCCCGTCTGCTGAGCCCGAAGTCCGAAGCCCGAAGTCCGGAGTCCGCCGCACCTCTGGTCGTAATGATTGTCGGCGTGAACGGGTCGGGCAAGACCACGACCGTCGGCAAGCTGTGCCGCTTCTTTGCTGAGCAGGGGCGGCGCGTGGTGGTCGCCGCGGCGGACACGTATCGCGACGCCGCAGCCGAGCAGCTCGGGATCTGGGCGAAGCGGGCTGGGGTCGAGATCGTCTCGTCGGTCCAGGGCCAGGACGCGGCCGCGGTCGCGTTCGACACGATTCAGAAGGCAGTGCAGAAGAGTATTGACGTCGTGCTGGTTGACACCGCGGGCCGGCTTCATACCCGCAAGGACCTGATGGACGAAGCGGTGAAGATCAAGCGGGTCTGCGCCAAAGTGAAAACCGGGGCACCGGACGAGGTCTGGCTGGTGCTGGACGCGACCGTGGGGCAGAACGGTCTGCGTCAGGCCGCGGCGTTCAACGAGCAGCTCGGGCTGACCGGCCTCATCGTCACCAAGCTCGACGGCACGGCCAAGGGCGGGGTGCTGATCCCGATTGTGATGGAGTTGGGCGTACCGGTGCGGTTCACCGGCACCGGCGAGGGCCTCGACGACATCGAGCCGTTCGACCCGGAAGCCTACGCCAAGGCGCTGTTCGAGGAGTAGCGGCCCGGCCGCTCACTCCTTGCCGTCCTCGTTCTCTTCCGGCTGCAGCCCCAGCGCGTTCTCCCGTACCAATTCCGCCTCGATGGTCAAGATCGCCTGCTCGGCCGCCTCCCGGACTTCCCTGGGCTCTTTCCCTATCGGCCAGTGACGCGCCATCCGGCGCAGCCTCGGCAGGACGTTGGTCACGCGCATAGCCGCCAGACCGTCAATGGCCGCGGAGCGCACACCCGGTTCCGGTGCCTCAAGCGCAGGCTCCAGGAATGGAACCGCAGCCGGATTGCCGATGCGGCCCAGGGCATGCAGTACGTTGATGCGCACCAACTCGTTCTCGTCGTTGAGCAGGTTCAAGAGCGGCATGGTGGCCGGGAAGTCACGCAGCTTGCCCAGGGCTTCGGCCGCCATGGCCCGGACTACCGGATCGCGGTCCTTGAGCGCCTCGATCAGCGCCGGCGCGGCCCGGATCTCGCCGATCTCGCCCAGGGCCTGGGCGGACACAATCCTCACCCAGGGGACGTGGTCGGCGAGGCCGCGGATGAGCCGGTCGCAGGCGCCTCGGTGCCGTAGCCGGCCCAGTACGTCGGTCGCCCGCACCCTGACGTCGGGCGATTCGTGGTTGAGCAGTCCGAACACCGGGTCGACAGCCAGCTCACTGAGGTTCTCCAGTCCGTTGGCAGCGGCAGCCGCGACCTTGTTGTCCTGGTCTTCCAGCAATCGGGCCAGGGCCTGGGCGGAACGGGCGTGCTTGATGCGGCCCAGTGCGCGCGTTGCCGAAAGCCGGACCCGGTCGTCGGAGTCGTCGAGCGCGCGGATGAGCGAGTCGAGCGCGGACCCGTCGCCGAGCGCGCCGAGCACTTCGGCGGCTGAGGCGCGAACCGTCGGTTCCTGGTTGCCGAGCAGCTCGATCAGCGGCACTACCGAGGCCTTGCCCTGGTCCAGCAACTGGCTGACCGCACGGATGCGCTCGCGCAGGTCGTTGCTGGACAGCGCCTGAATCAGCGGAGTCACCGTCCCGGCGCTGACGCGGCGGAGTGCGGCCATCGCCGCCTCGCGGACACTCGGGTCCTGGTCTTCAGCGCAGGCGCGGGAGAGGATGTCAACCGACTTCTGGCTGTTGATCCGGCCGAGCGCCTCCGCCACCGCGGCCCGCACGGTCGGGTTCTCATCGGCCATTTCGTCCAGCAGGGCATCCGCTGCGGCCGAGCTCTTCACCTCGCCGAGAGCCCGGGCGGCCGCAATCCGGACTCCATCGGTCATGTCCCGCAACAGTTCGAGCAGCGGTGGCAGCGCGCGGTCGGTGCCGATGCGGCCGAGCGCGGTGGCGATGGCGGCGCGGGTTATCGGCGCCGGGTCGGCAAGATGCGCGGCCAGGAAGCCAAGCCCGCGCTCGGAACGCAGCACGCCAAGCACCGCCGGCACGACGGCGTCGACCGGGCCCTGCCAGGTCGCAAGATACCGCGTCAGGGGTTCGACCGCATCGGCGCCGATAGCCGCGAGCGCGTAGGCGGCCAGCGCCCGGACGGTATCGTCCGGGTCTTTGAGCATCAGCACCAGGGCACCGGCGGCCTCGTCGCCGCCCATCTGGCCCAGCGCCTCAACGGCGCGGCGTCGCGTTGCCGGATTCGGGTCCTGCAGCCCGGAGATGAGTTCTCTCAGCGGCAAGCCGACCTCCGGGCGCACCCGCGGTTGGCGGCGGGAGGGCGGACTGCGGCCGCGAGCCAGCCGAGGTAGCGACGACTGCCGGCGACGATCGGCAGGGCGATTATCTCCGGCGTGTCATAGGGGTGGATGGCCTCGACCGCGGCGACGAGCTCACGGCATCGGGTTTGAGTGGTCTTCATGAGACAGAGCCACTCACGGGCAGTCTCGACCTTGCCCTGCCAGCGGTAGGTGCTCCTCATCGGGCCGACAATCTGTGCGCAGGCGGCCAGCCGGCGGTCAACGACCGCCCGGGCGATGCGTTGGGCGGCTGCGCGGCTGGCGGTCGTGGTGACGACTTGGAGGGACTTCCCCACGATGTAAGTGTCCGCGCCAACGGGCGCTAGTCAAGCAGCGACATCGCTGGCCGGGAATATACCGGGGCAGCAACTGTACATATTAGCAGGAGATGGCCTGATTTGACACCGCACACGCACGCTCTTAAGATTACCTCCGTGGCGCGCAAACTCTTTCAGTCCCAGAATGCACGGGCGGCAGCCGGCTTCGCGGCGCTGGCCGTGCTGTTGGTGTTTGCGATAGCCTGCTCGGATGCGCCGCTCATCACCCGCCAGGCGAACCGGCTGGTATTGAGCGAGCTCTTCTCGACCACCGAGTGATCATACTGCGAGGCCGCGGAGCGGTCTCTTGACAGCCTGGGGATTACCTACCCGGATTCGCTCGCGCACGTCGTCTGGTACCAGTCGCCGAACCATGTGGAACTCCAGACACCGGAGGGCGAAGAGCGAAGCAAACGGTACAACGTCGGCGGCGCCTGGCCCACTGCCTTTTTTGATGGCTTCTACCGGGCGCCCACGGTCTCGCATACCGATTCGTTCTACGGCGTCTACGACAATATGGTCGGCCAGGCCCGGGCACTGACCACGGTTTTGGAGATGTCGCTTGACTCCGCCGCGACCCGATTGGATTCGACTGAGCTGAGCATCGGTGTTCACATCACGCCGACTGATTCGGCGGTGAATGCGATGAGCAGCCTGATGCTGGTAGCTGTCATCTACGAGGACAGCGTGCCCTACATCTCGCTACTAAGCGGTGATACAGCCTATGCCCGGTTCTGCGCCCGCCACGTCATCGGCGACACGTGGGGCATACCGGTGACACTTAGCCTCGGTATCGACTACGACACCGTCCTCGCCACGCCGCTCGACCCTGTCTGGAACCGCTCGCGCCTCGCGGCCGCGGTCTTCGTGCAGGACACGTCGAGCCTGCGGGTGCTGCAGTCGGTCGGAAGAGAGAGGTTCGGAAACTAGACCTAAGGAGCAATGATGAGATTCGCACGGCTTTCACTGGTGCTCTTGTTCGCGGCCGGCCTCGGCCTTGCCGCCGAGACCGAGTACGAACAGGCGTCCGATTTCACTCTCAAGGACGTTACCGGCGCCTCAGTCACGCTCGACAGTCTGCTCGAGGTCGGGCCCGTGTACATGGAATGCTGGGACCTGCCGTGTGTCAACTGCATTGCCGAGCTCGATGCCCTGATGCCGGTCTATGACTCGCTGAAGGAGCGCGGGCTGCAGATTGTCGCGCTCTCGGTCGACAAGCCGTCCGACGAGGCCCGGGTCAAGGCGTTCGTGAAGAGCAAGAAGTGGCCCTACATCTGTCTGCTCGACGCCCAGAACGAGGTGAAGAAGGCCTACGGAATCATCATTAAACCAACCGCGTACCTCATCAACCAGAAGGGCGAAATCGTCTACACCCACATCGGCTACAAGAAAGGTGACGAAAAGAAGATCGCCGCCGAGTTCCTGAAGTGGCTGCCGGAGACACCGGTCGAAGAGATCCCGGCCGAAGAAGACAAGTAGCGGACGGTGACTGGAAGAGCCCTCCGCCTCGCCTGCCTGCTCGCCGTTGCGGGTTCGCTTGCCTACGGCGCCAATCTGACCATCCAGGGCGTGAACCGGGCCGAGTTCTGGGCCTACCGGGACAACTGGGCGACCCATGCCGAAGACAAGATGGACCTGAACCTGAAGTACGGTGACCTGAACGGCGGGCTCGGGTTGTTCCTGTTCGAGCCGTCGCAGCCGTGGACCGCGGCCAAGAAGCCGGTGAGGTTGTTTGACTACACCCTCGCGTACAGCCCGAAGCAACTGGAGGTGCTGTACGGCAAGTTCTTCCAGACCTTCGGCAAGGGCCTGACGTTGCGGGCCTACTCGGACGACGACTTCCGGCACTACAAGAGCCTGCACGGACTGCGCGGCACCGCCCACCTGCCGTACTCAACCGACGTGGTCCTGCTTGGCGCCAGGTTGCGTGACCTCTTCTTCCAGGAGGGCACCTACAAGCTGATGAACGCGACCGACACGACCGACCAGGTGCTGGGCGCGGACCTGTCTTCACGACCGTTCGAGTGGAGTGGTCTGGGCGCACGCTACGTGCGTGTCAACCGCGACTCGACGAAGGACGTGACGGCCAAGGCCTTTACCGAGTTGTACGGCGGCAACGTTGCGGCCGCGTTCGGGCCGTTTGACCTCTACGGGGAAGCCTGTCAACGGCTCGGCACCAAGGCAGGCTTTCCCGGCGGCAGGGACAAGGGGCTGGGGTACTACCTGAGCGCAACGGCAGCGTTCTCCGGTTACTCGGTGGTCGGGGAGTACATGGACTACGACCGGATCGGGTTCCCGACCGGTGTCTACCATTGGAACGACCCGCCGACCCCGATAAAGTCGGGCGTCGCGCTCAACCGGGGCGAGGACGAGAAGGGGTTCGGCGTCATCGCCACGGCGACGCCATGGGGTACGCTCTATCTCGAGGGTGACTATGGTCGGCTGTACAAGCACAAGGACCCGAATTCCGGCGTAGTCGAGTGGGAGGGGAAGTCACGCTACTCGCTCGGCGATGCCTGGACCTTCGAGGCGAAGTTCAACCATATGGTGCAGCAGAACGTTGAACTCCACGTGCTCAGCCGCGGAACCGACAGGCCGACGGTTCACGTCAACTACCTGGTGGGCGAGCACACGCTGGCTTTCGAAGGCGAGTACGACTTCGTGACCGAGAAGCGGGACGATTCGCCCTTGGACCCCGACCAGGAGTATCACGAGTCGGCGCTGACTTTGAGCTACGGGTACGGTGCAGCGCTCCTGTTTACGGTTGGCTGGCAGTACGTGGACAAGAAGCTTGACATCCGGTATGCGGGCGAGCAGTCCTGGCCGATGTTCGAGGTGGTCTGGTCCATCACCGAGCGCAACGTCCTGCGGGCGCGCGTCGGCGCGGAACGCGGCGGCTACACCTGCTCGGGCGGCGTGTGCCGGTTAGAGTCGCCTTTCAACGGTGCCAAGCTGCAGCTCATCAGCCGTTTCTAGGCGTGAAACGTAGGATTTCCTTCGTCATCCTCGCGGTGGTCGGCGTCGCGGCCGTGGTCCTGGGCATCAGGGCCGGCGACCCGGAAACCATCCACCGCTTCGCCGCCCAGATATGACTGTCCTGCATGGGGCTCGTGTAGCCCCGATGCAGACCCGCAGTTGATGGCGGACAATCGCTTTGAGATTAGCGCCCGGGCGCGCGCCTGGGTCTTCGCCGCCATCGCCGGCGCGTCCGCCTTTGCCACGCTGCTGCTCAAATTCCTCGGTCGGTTCGACTGGGGCGTCATCTACTACGGCTTAGCCTCGATGCTCGGGCTCGGGCTGTTTCTTGCCCTCTTCCTCGGCCGGCCCACCACTCTCAATCGCTGGCTGTCGTTCATCGTCATCGCGCTGACCGGGGCAGTCGCCGCCGCGTTCCTGAGCTTCGGCCAGGGGCTGCCGCTCGGCCGGGTCCTGTTCTGCGGCTGGCTACCGTTCGCGCTCATCATGCTCGGCGCGGTCGTGTTCTTGCGGCGCCGGGTCGCGCCATACCGCGTTGTCCAGATATCGTCGGCGGTGCTGCTCAACGCCTACATCGCCGCCTACCTGCAGAACAAGATACTCTACCAGGGGATCTTCAAGTACATGCCCCAGCCCATCCTCAACTGCTACGGTGGGCCGCTGGCAGTGTTCGCCTGCCCCATCGGTTCAACCCAGCAGATGGTCGGGATGAAGCTGCTGCCCTGGCTGCCACTCGGCGTCTTTATCATCGTCGGCGCCGTGGTCGGCCGCGCCGCCTGCGCCTGGCTCTGCCCGTTCGGGATGTGGCAGGACCTGCTCCACAAGATCAAGGTCGGCGCGAAGGCGAAGAACAAACGCTGGGCGTCATCTGCGGCCATCGCCCTCATCAGCGCGGCCATCGGCGCGGCGCTCGTCCTCTTCCTTAGGCTGCCGCCGCTGCGGGTGTTTCTCTTCGCGTGGCTGCCGTTCAACCTGCTCGTGCTGGCAGTCTCAATCAAGGGCAAGTTGGAGCTGCCGCGCCAGATGTGGCTAGGCGGATTCCTGGCCGCGGCCGGGCTCGCAGTCGTTGTCTGGTTCAAGTTCGAGGTCGGGTACGCAGTCGCGTCTGGGTTTGTCGCCCTGCTCCTGTTCGGGATTACCGGGCGCTGGTTCGCCGCCGTGTTCGCCGCGGTCGCCGGGTTCCTGCTCGGCTGGCTGGGCAACCCGGCGTTTCACGTCGGTCCGCTGGCAGGCCTGCCACTCGGGCTGGCGCTTGCCGTCGCCGCACTGCTGGTCGTGCTGGTCCTCGATGTCGTCGCGAAGGTTTCGCTGCCGTCCAATTTCCTCAAGTTCGGCGTGCTGCTGCTCGTGGCCGGCGTGGCCTCGTATTTCACCGCCGAACCTTGGTTCTGCAAGCTCTGCCCGCAGGGGACGTTCGGTGCCGGCATCCCGCTTGTGCTCTGGGACCCGGTGAATGCGCTGCGCGGCCTCGTTGGCTGGCTCTACTGGGTGAAGATCGGCCTGCTGCTCTTCTTCATCATCGCCTCCATCGCCATCAAGCGGCCATTCTGCCGCGTCATCTGTCCCATCGGCGCCGTCTACTCGCCGTTCAACAAAGGTAGCCTGATGCACCTGAAGATGGCCGATGCGGGCGCCTGCACCCACTGCGGCCTATGTCGGAAGGTCTGCCCGATGGACATCGACCCGGAGCAGAGCCAGAACCAGCTCGAGTGCATCCGCTGCAACGAGTGCGTGTCGAACTGCCCGAAGTCCTGCCTCAAGTTCAAGGTCTAGCAGGACCCGGGGATTCCAGGATTCAATGAATCCAGCGTCCGGCTCCAAGCTCGAATCCTTGACCCCTCGAATCCTCCTGAAATGAGAAAACCTGACTGGCTGCGGACGGCCGTACCTGCGGGCGCGGGGTTCGATGCGACCAACGAGAGGCTGCGCGCGTACGGCATCAACACCGTCTGCAGTTCCGCCCACTGCCCCAACCTCGCCGAATGCTGGGGCCGTGGCACCACGACGTTTATGATTCTCGGCGACACCTGCACTCGGCACTGCCGCTTCTGCGCGGTCAAGACCGGCAACCCGCAGGGCGCGGCTGACGAGACCGAGCCGCAGCGAGTCGCCCAAGCAGTCGCTGAACTCAAGCTCCTCTACGTAGTCCTGACCTCGATTGACCGCGACGACCTGCCGGACCTCGGGGCCGGGATGTTTGCCGAGACCGTCAGACAAATCAAGAGACGTCCCTCGTCCCCGCTGGTTGAGGTTCTGACTCCCGACTTCGGCGGCAGGGAGGAGCTCATTCGGCAGGTGGTCGAGGCGGCACCGGACGTGTTCGGGCACAATCTGGAAACGGTCGAGCGGCTCTCACCCGGTGTGCGCGACCCGCGCGCCGACTACAGGCGTTCGCTTGATGTGCTGGCGACGGTCAAGCGCATTGTACCGAAGATGACGACCAAGAGCGGCCTGATGGTCGGCCTGGGCGAAACCGATGACGAACTGCGGCAGGCGCTCCGCGACCTGCGCGTGGCCGGCTGCGACATCGTCACGGTCGGGCAGTACCTGCAGCCCGCGCGCCGGTGCCTGCCGGTCGAGCGCTACGTGACGCCCGAGGAGTTCGTAGCCTTGGAGAAAGAGGCGCTCGCGATGGGCTTTAAGGGCGCGCTCTGTGGTCCCCTGGTGCGCAGTTCGTTTCGCGCCGATTCGCTGTTCCGCCCTCCCAAGGGCCAGCCCGCCAGCTGACCGTCCACTTGAGTCCCCGCGCCGTTGTGCTAGTATTCCGACTCAAGTGTGAGTAGCCTCACCCCGCAGGAAATCAACCGCGGACTGCGTGTCTCGATTGTCGAGGGCGGGTTCGCGATGCTCTACTCGACCCTTGGCGGCGGGATGTTCCTCACCGGGCTCGCGCTCTGGCTCGGAGCGAACTCGTTCCAGATAGCGCTCCTTTCCGCCATCCCGTCCCTGGTCACGGGCTTCGGGTTCCTGTCCGGCTACCTAGTGCGCCGCGCCGGGTCGCGCAAGGGCCTGCTGATCTGGACCGCGGGCATCGGCCGCTCAGTCTTCATCGTGCTCGTGCCGTTCCTGCTGCTGCGGATGAAAGTCAGCCTCGTGCTTTTCTTCGCCACGGTCGCGGTGTCGAGCCTGATAATGACCATCGCGGGCACGGTCTGGCAGGCGTGGATTACCGACCTGGTACCGGAGGCGAGGCGGGGCAGATTCTTCGGTTTGCGCAACGCCATCCACAGCATCCTGGGCGTGACGACCGCGTACGGCGCGGGCCGGGGCATGGACTGGCTCAAGGCGCAGGGACACGAGCCGCTCGGCTACGCGCTGGCATTCGGCCTCGCCGTCATCTTCGGGCTGGTCTCGACGCTTCTGCTCCTGCGCCAGCCCGAGCCCGAGCTCGCGCCGCGGCCACGCCTGAGCCTGCGCGACACTTTCCTCGGGCCCCTGAAGGAACCGCAGTTCAGCAAGCTCGTCCTCTTCCTCGCGGTCTGGTTCGTGACCGGTACGCTCGCGTCGCCGTTCTACATCGTCCACATGATGAAGAACCTGCATTTCTCGTTCGCCGCCATCGGCGTCTACTCGATGATCGGCGGCGTCACCGGAATGGTGATGCAGTTGTTCTGGGGCCGTGCCGTCGACCGGTTCGGCTCACGTCCGGTCACGGTCCTGAACTTCGCGCTGGTGGGAGTGATGCCGTTGCTCTGGCTCTTCGCGACGCCGTCATTCCGCCTGCCCATCTGGGGCGACGCATTGATGAACGGGCTGGTCTGGACCGGCGCCAGCCTGGGCCTCTGGAACCTGCTCCTCGACCTCGCCGACAACCCGGCTCACCGCGAGAGCTACTTCGCAATCTACGCCGCGGTCACCGGGCTCGGCGCGTTCGCGGCCTCGATGCTCTCCGGCGTCATCGCCCAGGCCCTGCACGGTTTCCGGGCGACCATCGCCGGGGAGACCTTCATCAACTACCACGTGATGTTCCTCGCGGCGGGCCTGCTCCGGTTCGTCACCCTGCCGCTGCTGCTGCGCGTGCACGAGCGCGACTCGAAGTCGGTGCCGCACACGGTGCGGGCGCTCGGCACGATGGCGCTCTGGCAGCTCAACGCCGGGAAGGACTCCGTTCTCGCCGCCCTGGGGCTGCGCCCCAAAGACGAGCCCTGATTTGACACCGGCCGAGCCTGGTCTTAGAATTCATGGTGTCCGGACAAATGCACGAATCCAAAACAGGAGGCTCTGTGAAGAGACTGGTCGTTCTTGCTCTTTTCCTTGGCGCCGCCGCGACGGCCTTTGGTTTCGGTCGCGTCGTGGTGCTCGAGGATGCGTATAGTGAAGGCTGAGGTTCCTGCAAGAACTCCAGCAGTGTGCTGGACCAGATAGCTCAGGACTTCGGCAGCGCGGTGGCGCCGGTCGAGTGGCACGTCGGTTCCGGTTACCCGCTCTACTGCGCCGAGGCCCACTCCAAGTGGTACATGTACCCGCCGCCCTACGGCGGCAGCTATGCCACGCCGTGGCTGTGGATGGATGGCAAGAGCCGGGGCTACAACTACAATGAGTGGTCCGGTTTCGTTGCCGCCCAGATACGTCTGCCCGCCGAAGTCAGCCTGTTCCACGTCGGCACGACCTACGACCCGGGCACGCGCACCGGGGAGGTGCGGGTCGAGTGCTACAACTCGGGCGCCGATACGCTTGACGCGGCGTTGCAGATTGCCGTCACCGAGGACAGTCTCAAGTACAACGCGCCCAACGGCGACACGATGCATAACCATACCTGTCGCGACTACGTGCCGGACCAGAACGGGACGCCGATAATGCTGGCGCCGGGAGCGACCGACACGCTCATCGTCCCGTACGCCGTAGACCCGTCGTGGGTCGAGGAAAATCTGAACCTGGTGATCTACCTCCAGAACATGACCGTGCAGACGGATTCCTCGATGCCCTGCTATCAGGGCGTGTCCGGCGGCCTGCTCCAGCTCACCGGCGTGAAGGAGTCGAAGCTGTCGGTGGCCCGTGACCTCAGAGTTTCAGTCAGCCCGAATCCCTGCCGCACCGGCTGCGAGTTCACTCTCTCCGGCGCAGCCGCTCGCGGCGCGCGGCTCGCTGTCTACTCGCCCGACGGTCGACTGGTGAGCAACGTCGAGATGAACGGGAACCGGGCATCGTGGCACCGCAACGGTGTATCGCGCGGCATCTATATGTACCGCGTCGTTTCTGGAACCGCGTTCGCCCAGGGCAAACTGGTCGTGATCGACTGATAACTGCGGCGGGGTCTTTGGGCGGGCGTCCGGCCCGCCCTTTTCTCACCGGGGAGGTTCGGCGGAATGGACGGGCTACGCCATTCTGGACTTGAGGTTGTCGATTGCGGACTGGCGGCGGCGACGGCGGCCGCCCTGTTGTTTCGGCGGTGACAATCCGGGCCGGGACACGATCCGAAACCCTCGAAGGGTTTCAGTCATGTCCCTTTCAGTGGTGGAAGAGGCGGAGGCCGGTGAAGACCATGACCATGCCGTATTCGTCCGCGGCGCGGATGATGCCTTCGTCGCGGGACGAGCCGCCGGTCTGGACCACGTAACGCACACCGGAGCGGGCGGCACGGTCGATGTTGTCGCGGAACGGGATGAATGCGTCGGAACTGAGGGCCACACCGTCGAAGCGGGCAAGCCACGCGTGTCTTTCCTCGCGGGCAAGCGGCTCCGGCACGGTGTTGAAGTGAAGCCGCCATGCCCGCAGCTCCGCCTCGGTCGCGTCCTCCTCGAGGTAGAGGTCAATCGCGTTGGCCTTCTCGGTGCGGGTGATGCTCTTCTTGAAGTCGAGGCCGCGCACCCTGGGATGGAGCCGGAGCAACCACTTGTCGGCCTTCGCGCAGGCGATGCGCGTGCAGGCGATGCGCGACTGCTGGCCCGCGCCCATGCCGATGACCTGTCCGTCCCAGGCGAGGCAGACCGAGTTCGACTGGGTGTACTTCAGGGCGAGCGTAGCCACGAGCATGTCGGTGCGCGCGTCGTCCGTAATCTGCTTCTTGGCCGTTACGACCTTGTCGAGCAGGGCCGGAGCAATGAGCGCATTGTTGCGGGTCTGCTCCAGCGTGACGCCGTACACCTGCTTGGCCTCGATCGCAGGCGGCTGGTAGGACGCGTCCATCTCGAGCACCGGGTAGGTCCCGCTCTTCTTGGCCTTGAGCAGTTCGAGCGCGGCCGGCTCAAACCCGGGCGCGATAATGCCGTCCGAGACCTCGCGGCTGATGATCTTGGCGGTCGACTCGTCAACCTTGTCGGAGAGGGCAATCCAGTCGCCGAACGACGCCATCCGGTCCGCGCCGCGCGCCCGCACGTAGGCAATCGCGAGCGGCGAGAGCTCGTCGTGGGTCACGAAGTACGATTCGGCAAGGTCGGGGGAAAGCGGCCGGCCGGAAGCAACACCGGACGGGGAGACGTGCTTGAACGAGGCGGCGGATGGGAGGCCGGTCAGTTCCCTCATCTCCCGCACGAGCTGCCACGAATTGAGCGCGTCGAGCAGATTGATGTACCCGGGCGCGCCGGACAGCACCTTGAACGGCAGCCTGCCGTCAGGGACGAATGCGCGGGCCGGAGTCTGGTGTGGGTTGACCCCGTAGCGGAGCTTTATCTCATCCATGCCGGTTCAAGTTAGCGCCACCGGGCGGAAAGTCAAGGACAGGAGACAGAGGTCGCGGCCCGGGCAAACCGCAGATCACGCAGATGGCGCAGATTCCCGTTCGA
>Ga0316622_100000289_pt1 | contig 27648 bp, 27 predicted proteins | sample OWC_Aug_OW2_C1_D_FD_207646 | JGI IMG/M metagenome (GOLD analysis project Ga0316622, IMG submission 207646) | Wetland soil microbial communities from Old Woman Creek delta, Ohio, United States - OWC_Aug_OW2_C1_D5_C | ecosystem: Environmental > Terrestrial > Soil > Wetlands | place: USA: Ohio... | reverse complement strand
GAAGTTCGTGAAGTTCAACCGACCGCGCGGCTCGATGTACCAGGTCGAGGTGAAGGGACCGCAGGGTGAGTTGCAGTACCTGCACATCAATCCCTGGGGTAACGTGCGCTCCTTCGGCGCCGGCCGCACCTTCTAGTCCGACGTAGTCTCGAAAGCGCGGGGCTGGCCAAAGCCAGCCCCGCGCTTTCTCCCCCTGCACCCCAGCCCCTCTGCTCCCCTGCGGTGTCTTTCGTCCCGTGATGGTGAGGCGGCCTCTCTTATGCTAGGCTAGATTTCCTGTAGGCACCCGGAGGCCCAGATGCCAGCTCCCGTCTCGGCCCGCATGCGTCCTCTCCTCGCGTGGCCGACCCTGCTCGCCACCGTCGTGCTCCTCATATTGCTGCTGGGCGGGTACGCGCTGATGGAGTCTCGGCGCTTGCAGCAGAGCCTCGCCCGCGAATTGGAAGCGCGAGGGGTCGCTCTCATCGGCGTCCTCGAGGCGAGCAGCCGGAATGCCATCGCCACACAGACGATGCTGGAGGAAAACGTTGCGCAACGCTTGCTCGACAACGCCCGGTTCGTGGATTTCATCGTTGCGCGCACTCCTCGGGCGCAGGAGTTAATCCAGCGGGTGGTGAAGGAGAACCGGTTAGCTAAGGTCGAACTGCTGGACCGCGAGGGGCAGCCGATCGCCTTGCCGCAGATCGAGATGCCGGGCCCCCGGGCCGGCGGGCCGGGGCGCCGGGCTCTCGGCGGGAGCGAAGGTGAAGGTACTCCCCACGCCGGCACCCCCGGCCAACGACGCGGTCCGATGATGCACGGCACGATGCGCCCTCCCGAGGCGTCGGGTCCGCCGGCCACGGAAGGCGACCGGCCCAGCGGCATGCCTTTCATGTGGGGGCAGCGATGGGGAGGCATGCGCGGCGACCCCGTCCGGCTGTTCCCGTCGCTCCCCAAGAACGCCAAGATCCGCCGCTTCTGGGAAGGCAGCGCCTTCGGCGTTGCCGTCCCGGCGCAAAGCTTCTCGGGCGTCGTCGTCGTTCACGCGGACGCGGAGTATCTGCTCAACTTTCGCAAGCAGATCGGCCTGCAATCCCTCATCGAGGATCTGGGAAAGCAGGCGGGCATCGTGGAGGTCTCGCTCCTCGACCGGGACTTCTCGGTGGTCGCAAGCAGCGACGCCGCCACCGTCGGTCGGCAGGAACAGAACGCCTATGTGCGCGAGGCCCTGCAGTCGGGAGCCGTGAGGAGCCGGCGGCAGCCGTGCGGAACCGACTGCGAGGTGGTGGAGATCGTCGCCCCTTTCACGCTGGCGCAAGAGCAGGTCGGATTGATCCGGCTCGGCCTGAGCACCGCAGGTCTGGCCAACGTAACCCGGCAGGCCCAGCGCGGCATCCTGTGGTACAGCCTGGGCCTGCTCGCCGTCGGCGTCGTCGGCGCGGGCGTCATCTTCTGGGCTCAAGCGCGGCACCTCGCGGAGCGGCGGCGCCTGGAAGCGGCGGTGGCCCACGAGCAGCGGCTCTCCGCCATGGGAAATCTGGCCGCGGGCGTGGCCCACGAGATCAAGAACCCGCTCAATGCGATCTCCATGGGTTTGCAGCGGCTTCGAATGGAGTTCGCCCCGGCCGACCCGGAGGCCCGCCAGGAGTACACCCGGTTCACCCGGATCGTCGAGTCCCAGGTCTCCCGCCTGAACACCATCGTGAACCAGTTCCTGGCTTTGGCCCGGCCGATACGCTTGGCACTGGCCGACGAGCCGCTGGTCCCGCTCCTCAAGGAGCTGCTCACGCTTCTCTCGCCGCAGGCGGTAGCCCAGGGCGTGACGCTCGTGGAGGAGCTGCGGCTCGGGGACACACGAGTGCCCGTCGATCGGCAACAGGTCACCCAGGCCATCATGAACGTCCTGCTGAACGCCATCCAAGCAATGCCGGGTGGCGGCACACTCTCGGTTCGCGCCGACGCTGTCGCTCCGCCGGCCGGAAGTGCGGCGAGCGGCAACCCGGTTGCCAGAATCACGATTACCGACACTGGGCCCGGAATCCCTCCGGAGGATCTCGATCGGATCTTCGAACCGTACTTCACCACGAAGCCGGAAGGAACGGGCCTGGGCCTCGCGTTGACCCATCGGATCATCCTGGAGCATCGGGGCAGCATTCGGGCGGAGAGCGGGCCCGACGGCGGTGCATGCTTCGTGATCGAACTGCCAATCGCCTGATTCCCCCTCGACCGTGGCTCGCTCCTCTGCGGCCGGTTCGACTGTGTCGGTTATCAGTTGTCGGTGGTCGGGTTTGCATTGAGGTTGCGTCGTGATGGAACCACTTCGGATCGTCGTCGTTGATGATGAGCCCGCGCAGCGCGAGTTGATCGGCGGCTTCTTGACGAAGCAGGGGCACGAGGCGTTCCTGGCGGCCAGCGGGTCGGAGGCCCTGGAATATGTCAAGGGTCGTCAGGTGGACCTGATCCTGAGCGACTGCCGGATGCCCGGCATGTCCGGACCCGAGCTGTTGCTGGGGATCAAGGCGGTGAATCCCGAGATTCCTCTCATCCTGATGACGGCCTACGGAACGGTCGAGACCGCCGTCCAGGCCATGAAGGACGGCGCTGCCGACTACCTGAGCAAACCGCTCGACCTGGAAGAACTCCTGGTCCGCCTGGCGCGGGTGACGGAGCAATCGCGTCTTCGAAGCGAGGTCCGGGACCTCCAGGCGCAGCTCGTCGAACGGCACCGGCTGGAGGGCATCATCGGGGAGAGCGGCCGGATGCAGGAGGTTCTCGCCCTGGCCAAGCGTGTGGCGCCGTCGGACGCCACGGTCCTCATCCGCGGGGAGAGCGGGACGGGCAAGGAGTTGATCGCGCGGGCCATCCACTTCAATTCGCCTCGAGCGAGTGGGCCGCTGGTGAACCTGAACTGCGCGGCGCTTCCCGAGCAGCTCCTGGAAAGCGAGCTGTTCGGCCATGAGAAAGGGGCCTTCACCGGGGCGGTGGCGCAGCGGAAGGGTCGCTTCGAGCAGGCCGACGGCGGTTCGATCTTCCTGGACGAGATCGGAGATCTGTCGCCTGCCCTCCAGGTGAAACTTCTTCGAGTCCTGCAGGAGCGCCAATTCGAAAGGGTAGGCGGCAACAAGACGATCAGCGCGAACGTACGAGTCATGGCTGCTACGCACCGGGATCTCGAACGCGCCATGCGCACAGGCACATTCCGAGACGACCTCTATTACCGCCTGAATGTCGTCACCATCCAGATCCCCCCGCTGCGAGAGCGGCGCGAGGATATTCCGCTGCTCCTGGAGCACTTCGTGCGGAAGTTCGCTGAGAAGAACCGCCGCGATGCCACCGGCTTGACCGTGGCCGCACGTGACGCCCTGCTCAAGTACGACTACCCCGGCAACGTCCGGGAACTGGAGAACATCGTGGAGCGCGCGATCCTGCTCTGCCGCGGGCACGTGATCGACGTGGAGGACCTCCCCGCCGCGGTGCGCCCCGGCCAGCGCAGCGCCGGCGAGCCCTTGCCGAAGGACCTCCCGGGCATCCTGGCCGACCTCGAACGGCAGGCGATCGAGTCCGCGCTGGAGCGCAGCGGCGGCGTTCAAACACAAGCTGCCGCAGCGCTCGGAATCGGTGAGCGCGTCCTTCGCTACAAGATGAAGAAGTACGGCCTGGAAGGCCGAACGGCCTGAGGAGTTACGCGGGACATCGTAGTGGTATCGCTGCTGTACAGCACCCTCCGTATGGCATAGAGTGTATGCCAGCCACGACAGCTCTTCGGCCAAGGCTCCGCTTCCGTCTCTCGAGAAGCCGCACCACGGCAGGCGTTAGGAAAGGAGACAAACTGTGGGCACCTTCAACCTGGCGGAACTGACTCGGAATCTGGTGAATGTCGTGACCCCATGGATTCTGAACGTCCTCGGAGCGTTGATCGTCCTCTGGGTGGGCAATCGGATCGCCCGCTGGGCTCGTGGGGTGGTCCAGCGCGCGCTCGAACGTGCGAAGGTCGACGACACGCTCGTTCCATTCGTGTCATCGTGTGTTTACTATCTTATCGTGGCATTCGTAGTCGTCGCCGCCCTGGGGATGATCGGCATCCAAACGGCGTCCATCATCGCCGTCCTCGCCGCCGCCGGCCTGGCCGTCGGCTTGGCCCTGCAGGGTACCCTGGCCAACTTCGCCGCCGGGGTCATGCTTCTCGTCTTCCGCCCATTCCGGAAGGGCGATTTCATCGAAGCCGGCGGCGCGGTCGGGGTGGTCGAGGCGATCAGTATCTTCACCACCACGCTCAACTCCGTGGACAACGTGGCTATCGTGGTCCCGAACGCCGCCGTGTGGGGCCAGACCATCAGGAACTACGCTATCAATCCTACTCGACGAATCGACCTGGCGGTGAACATCGCGTACCGCGACAACATCGAGACCGCCATGGATGCCATCAAGCGAGTCTTAACCGCGGATCCGCGCGTCCTCAAAGATCCTGCCCCCGTCATCGCGGTGGGCGAACTGGGCAATTCGGCCGTCAACCTCCTCGTCCGCCCCTGGTGTAGCAAGGACGTGTACTGGGACCTGCGATGGGACCTGACCCGCGCGCTCAAGGAAGCGTTGGAGCGTGCGGGATGCACCGTGCCGTCCCAGCAGCACGACGTGCATCTCTTCCAGGAAAGCCGTCGGGCGGCGTGATGCATCGTATCGGAGTTCGGGGGATCGGTCGTCCGTAAGCCGCCGGCGAGAGGCCGATCCTCGGACCAAGGCTAATTGCTCGTGATCCTACCATCCACCATGTGGTAGATGCGGTCGAACCCCTCCAGCATCCGTTCGTCGTGCGTGACCACGATGACCGCGGCGCCGCGCTCGCGGCCGAGGCGCCGGAGGAGGTCCATCACGGCCTTCCCGCGAGCGGTGTCCAACGCGGCGGTAGGCTCGTCCGCCAGAATCACGGCCGGGTTGTTGATCACGGCGCGGGCAACCGCCAGCCGTTGCTGCTCACCGCCGGACAGCGTGGCGGGATAGGTGTCGGCGCGGTGGGCGAGATCGAGGCTCTGCAGCAGTTCCCTGGTCCGGCGCAACGCCTCCCCGCGCGGTACGCCGTTCAACGTCAGAACCAAGGCGACGTTCTCTGCCGCGGTGAGGAAGGGAATCAGATTGTAGGCCTGGAAGATAATCCCGACCTTCTCGCGCCGGAGGCGCCGATCATCCACCGTCGCCACGGCGTCGGCGCAGACCTGCGCGTTCCCGATCGTGATACAGCCGCGGCTGGGCGGATCGATCAGCGAGAGAGCGCGGAGCAGCGTCGTCTTCCCGGAGCCGCTAGGGCCCATCAGGGCGACCAGTTCCCCAGGCTCGACGGCCAGGTTCACGTCCTTCAGGGCCATCACCTCCGTCTCGCCTTGCCCGAAGACCTTCGTCACGTGCTCTGCCGCAATGGCCGGCATCAGGCGCCACCTCCCAGGGCGAGGGTCGGATTCACGCGAAGCGCGCGGCGAATACCGAACAGGCTCGCCAGCACGCAGATCACGAGTACGATCCCGAACAACACATACTGATCGAACGGCAGGATCGCCACGCGCCGGGGGAAATACTGGTGCGTCAGGTTGATCAGGACGCCACCCACGCCGTATCCGAGAATCCCGAGGGCCAGGGCTTGCTGCAGGATCAATCCCGCGATCTTCCGGTCCGGCGCACCGATGATCTTCAGCGTGGCGATGTCACGCGTCTTCTCCATGGTCATCGTGAAGACCACCAGGGCGATGACCACGGTGGAGACGGACAGGAGGATGATCCGGAACAGCAAGATCTGCTGTCGGTTCCGTTCGATCACGCTCTTGGCCAGGAGGTCCTCCTGCTCGCCTGTGGTCATGGCACGGTAGTGGTTCCACCGCTCTATCCGTCCAGCCACGTCCCCCGGGTCGGCCCAGGGCTCCAGTCGGACCAGGATGGCGTTCGCCAGGTGCGTGTTCTGGACGATGGGCGCGAAAACCGCGGCGGGCACGCCGGCGACGGCGGGCGTGGCCTCCAGGTCAGCCTGAAGACGGGCTCGCTCGTTCCGGACGGCCTCGTTGGCCTTCAGGAACTGGACCTCCTGCGCGTCCCGCAGCGAGACGAAGGCGGCCGGATCGCCCGCGCTGGAGACAATCCCATCGGTCAGCCCGACGACCGTGAACACCTGGCGCCCGATCCGGATGTCCGTGCCCAGCGGCACACCGGCTCTCCGGTCGATCAGCATCTCGTAGCGGCTCTGGACCATCGGGCGACCGGCGGCCACCGCGGCAGGCGCACCCATGGCCCCGGGCCGATGCCCGACGAGCTGCACCCGGAAGGGTGTCGCTCCGAGGCGCAGCTGAAGCGTCTGGAATGCGACCGGGCTCGCGTCGCGGACGCCGGGAACCGCGCGGATCGCCCGGGCGACGTCCTCGGGAACGCGCGAGGTCTCGGCAAACGGCCCGTTGGTGTCCTTCTGGACCACCCAGAGGTCCGCTCCCGACATGCGCACCAGTGCGAGCGCATCCTCCACCAGCCCGCGGTAGATTCCGCCCATGGCCATGACGGTGCCGAGCAGCAGGCCAAGGCCCAGCCCGGTCAAGAGGAAGCGCCCCAGCCGATGGCGGACGTCACGGATGGCGAGGTTCACTTGACCTCCTCGGCCTGTGCGGACTGCCAGACGCCGGCCAGGCTCCGATCCGTCCGCCGCGCCCGCACCACCATCACCCGCCGCCCCTCGTTCCGGCGATCCGCCAGCCGCCCGGGGGCCACGACCACCTCGTCGCCCGCGCGGACGCCGCCCAGCGTCTCGACCCACCCGCCGGGATCCACGACGCCGATACGCACCGGACGGAAGGCCAGACGTCCGGTGACCACCGTCCAGACGCCCGGACCGTCGGCTGTCCGGACGAGCGCCCCCAGGGGAACCCCCACGGCACCCTGTCGCGCCAGCGGCCGGACCCGCGCCTCGGCCTGCTCGCCCAGCGTGAGACGCTCGGGCCGTTCCAGGAGTGCGATGTCCACGGCCAACTGCTCCGTCACCCGATCGCTCTCCCGCTGGATGCGGGCGACCTGACCGCGCACCGGCCGGCCGGGGAGCGACCGGAGTGAGATCTCCGCGCGATCCCCCACGCTGAGATTGCCGAGGTCCCGCTCGTCCACATGCACGGTGACCCAGGCGGTGCGGGGATCGGCGATCTTGAGGATCCCGCTGCCGGGATTCACCGTGGCGCCGGCCTCCAGTTCGCGGAGAACCACCACCCCGTCGAGGGGGCTCCGGATCTCGGTGTCCGCCTGTCGCGCCCGTGTCGCAGCAAGGGCCGCCTCCGCGACGCGGACCTCCTGCCGGAGCGTGTCCACGGCCGCCTGTCCGACGGCCACTTCCTCTTCCGCCACCCGCCGCTGCGCCTCGGCACTCCGTCGCTCCTGCCCTGCGACGACGGCCTCGGTCACGCGGACATCCATCTCGACGCGAGACACCCCGCCTTCTTGATGGAGTTGCCGCCACCGGTCGGCGTTGACCCTGGCCAGACCCTCCGTTGCCGTGAGCCGCCCCACCGTCGCCTCGGCCGCCTGAACGCTGGCGGCGGCCTTGCGGAGCGCGACCTCCTGCGCGATGACCGCCATCCGCGCCCGCTGCACGGCCGCCTCGGCCTGGGCGACCTGGGCCTGCTGCTCCGCCCGGTCCAGGGTGGCGAGAAGCTGACCCGTCCGGACCGCGTCCCCCTGATCTACCAGGACGGACACCAGTCGCCCGGTGATCTTGGCGGATACCGTGACCACCGTCTTCGCCTCCACGGTGCCGACCCCCTGAATGACGGGCGCAATCTCCCGGACGGCGGCAGCCGCCACAGTTACCTGGGGAGGCCGGAAGAAGAACAGGGCGCCGGCAATGCCCCCTGCCAGCAGGCCGCTGGCCAGGACTGCCCGTATCGCCCACCGCCACCATCGTCGGTGATCCATCTTCGCACCTCGTCTCAGGTGTTGCCCATCGCCCAGGTCCCGTTCCACCAGGCCGACCCGCGCGAGGCGGATCGGTCGCGCGGCCAGGGGACTCCGGGATCCTACGCGTGGGACTCTACCGGACCCCGGGCTATGCATCTGCAACTTTGGTCGCATGGGACGAATTCTCATTCCACGATCGACCGTGGTACTATAGCGAAGCCCGGAAAAAGGGGAGTGGGAGGTATTCGTATGGCGACGATGGCGGCGACCTTGCGGAAAGTCCCCTACTTCGCTGACCTGGACGACGCGCGGCTTCGGGCGTTGGCTGCATCGGTCCGAGAGCGGGCGTGCGACGCGGGGACGATGGTGCTCCTCGAGGGTGAGCCCTGCAAGGGGCTCGGCTTCGTCGTGAGCGGGCGCGTGAAGGTCTTCAAGGTGAGCGCTGACGGGAAGGAGCAGGTCCTGCGACTGCTGGGACCCGGCCGCACATTCAACGACGTGCCGGTCTTCGACGGCGGCCCCAATCCCGGCAGCATTCAGGCCGTCGAGCCCAGCGTGATCGGGACCCTCCCCAAAGCCATCGTGCAGGAGTTGGTCGAACGCCATCCCACGGTCGCGGCAGCAGTCATCCGGGTCCTGGCCTCACGGCTCCGCTCGCTGACCCTCGTGATCGAGGACCTCTCCCTCCGAGGCGTCGTCGCGCGCGTGGCGAAACTGCTCTACGACTGCACGCAGGGCCGCCCCGCGCTCGTGGAAGGCTCCGCCGGCACCTGCCACCACCGCCTGACGCAGCACGAGATCGCTACGATGACCGGCTCCGTGCGGGAGGTCGTTCAGCGCGCCCTGAAGACCCTGGAGCGCGACGGCGCCATCCGGATGGAGCGCGCCCGCGTCGTCGTCCTCGACGCCAAGGCGCTCGAACGCTGGAGCGAGAGCTGACGCCAGGCCGAAATTCCCAAACCGTCACGACGCCAAAAACGCCATAAGTGGAATACCTGTTTGTTTGTCGACAAAGAATGGGCTCGCATGTGTTCACACTGGCTACGTGTTAACGTTCAAGTACCGTTCACGTAACGTGAACATTCAGGCAGCATGAACTGGTGAGCGGCCATTCATCGGACCAAACACCCGAGCGAGCGGGAACGCAGGATCTTGGGGGACGCGCTCAGAGACTGAAACACACCACCGGGTTGAAGGCGGGCATGGCCACTCAGGAGCTCGGGATACCATTGGGCGCGCCCGGATGTGGCGATCGAGATCGTGAGCGGCGGAGCGCGGCTCCTGGGGAGGGACGCCAGAATTCCGGGGACACCATACTTATTTCCGACGCCATGCCACCGATACCAAGCTTGATTGGTCTGACGGCGGACACACGGAGCAATGCCCCCTATGCATCGGCTCAGTCCTCCCGAAAACCGAGGCCGAAGAAAAGTGCGGAGCGGAGCAGGAACATCTTCTCTGGGTTCAGCTTGGTGATGAGCGGGCCGATCCGTCCGCGAGACACGGTTTGGATGTGGTCCAGGTTGATGGCGCATTCCCGGGGCATGCCATCCGCTTTGGTGAGTGGGACCTCTGTGGGAATATCACGGATCGTCGAGATGATGGGCGCCACCGTCACCTCTCCGAGGAATTCCAGCGCGGAGTCGCGGGTGAGGATGACCACGGGACGCCTCTTGTTGGGCTGAGGGAAGCTGTACCACCGCACTTCGCCGCGTCTCACGGCTTTCCCCATACCTGTCCGCCTTCCCACATTTCAAATTCCCCACGTCTGGGAGGCTTGCGCAAATACCCGTCGCGGTGTCTTCGCTCCTCTTCCCGCTCTTTCGAACGCGCCAAAGCCGCTCGCAGCGCCTCACGGGTGAACCCCGATCGCGTGGTGCCGAGCTTCTTCGCTACTCTATCCACCGCGTCCACCAGTTCTTCTTCCAGCGTCATTTGCACCGTGCGCATGACAGCATACCCTCCATAGCTATTTGAATAGCTATGAGTATACACAATTTCATTGTGAGTTCAAGGTGGTCCGGAGATTGGGTAACTATCGTAGGATCGGTACCTGGTACCGATGAGGGGCTAAGTGCCTATTTTCCTTGAGGCGACTTTCAACTTTCTTTACACCACACGGCAGCAAATCGCGGAACGTGCGATTTGCGTGGACGCGCCGACACGTACACTAGCGCGCACTCACGGCAGGACCAGTTTGAGAGGCTTGAAGTAGTCCCGATAGAAGCCGCGGTCCCGCGTCAGAAGCCGGTCCGCTTGGGTGAGGACATGACCGCCTACGAGGAAGTCGCCGACGATGCGGTCCCTTCCCGCTGACCGTCGTCTGAGCCGGTACCAACACTCTGCGGCGCGCAGGGCGGCCTCTTCGTTCATGGGAGAATAGGCGATGCCGATCTCGCGCAGCGCCTCCACGGCACGGGCTTGGGCGTGGCCGAACGCGGTCCCCACTTCGGCCCACACGACATCGCAGGCCACCATGGATCCTTCACGCAGGTACCGTCGAAGCGCCTCCCGAGAGGGGGGTCCATGGTCCGGATCGGGCTCGAGAACGTCGATGATGATGCTCGAATCCACAGCGGTGATCACGGCTCACCTCGAAGCGCGCAGATAATGTCGTCCGTCCGTCGCTGACGGCCGAGGCTGCCGTACCAGCGGTCTAAGGCCCCCGCCGTCTCCGCCTTTTCGGCGATGAGTTTGTCCGCCTCCTCCCGAAATTCAAGCACCGTCCCGGGACGGATTCCCAGCCTCTCTCGCAAACGCTTCGGGATCGTGACCTGCCCCCGTTGTGCCACCACAGCTTTCATGGGTTCGTTCCCCTGATTGCCCAACGGCTTTCGGCTTTCGTGTCAGTCGGCCACCTTCAGCATGATCTTGCCGATATGCATGCTGCTCTCCATCAGACGGTGAGCGGCGGCGGCTTCGGCCAGGGGGAAGACCTGGTGGATGACGGGGGCGCACCGCCCCGCGTCCAGGACAGGCCAGACCGTCTCGCGCAGCGCCTTGGCGATGAGCCCCTTCTCCGCCGTGGTGCGGGGCCGCATGGTGGAGCCGATGATCGTGAGCCGCTTTCGCATCACGAGAAACAGGTCAAACCCATCCACCTTCGCCCCGTGCATCACGGCGACTTGAACCAATCGCCCGTCCATGCGGAGGCATTCGAGATTCCGCATCGTGTACGGCGCGCCGACGATGTCCAGGACCACGTCCACGCCCTGCTCCTTCGTGATCTCCCGGATTCGCGCTGCGAAATCCTCCTCGCCATAGACGATCGCGGCCACGGCGCCCAGCCGGACGCATGCCTCGCACTTCTCCCGGCTGCCCGCGGTGGCGTACACCGTGCACCCAATTTCCCGCGCGAGTTGAATCGCGGTCACGCCAATACCGCTCGTCCCGCCGTGTACGAGGAGGGATTCGCCGCGGCCGAGGCGGCCCATCATGAAGAGATTCGCCCAGACGGTGAAGTAGTTCTCCGGCAGCGCGGCCGATTTCAACGCGTCGTACCCGGCCGGCCAGGGCAGACATTGTGGCGCCGGGGCGACGCAGTACTCCGCGTAGCCGCCCCCGTTCGTCAGCGCGCACACCAGATCCCCGATCTTGACGCCCGCGGCCTCCCGCCCCGCCGCGACCACCTCCCCGGCCACTTCCAGGCCGATGACCGGACTGGCGTTCGGCGGCGGCGGGTACATCCCCTTCCGCTGCATGACATCGGGTCGGTTGACGCCCGCCGCAAGAACGCGGATCAGAACCTCGTCGGACTTCGGCTGGGGAACCGGGCCCGTGGCCGCGCGCAGCACATCAGACTCGCCCGGCCCTGCCGCTTCGATATATCGCATCCGATCCGGTACTCTCATCGCCCCCTCCTCGTCCGTAGGAGACACCTCGCGTAACCGGCACACATTAACACCTTCCCCAGGCTGCTCAAAACGGTCCAGATGCAAGGCGGCAAGCGATGCGCGGTGCGAGGCGTACTTGGTCCGTACGCCGCAGCATCGCGCGAGCGCGCCAACGCAGCAGATGGGCCGTTTTCAGCAGCCTGTCAGTACACCGGCGTCAGCCAATGCTTGTACTTCGGGAACCGTCCGCGGATGACGTCCTGGTACAGTTGCTGCAGCTTCCGCGTCAGCGGTCCAATAGCGCCATCGCCCACCGGGTAGCGGTCCACCGAGGTGATTGGGGTGATCTCCCAGGCCGAGCCGCAGAAGAACACTTCATCGGCTACGTACAGCTCGGTCCGGTCCACCTCCCGCTCGCACGCCTCGACGTTCACCTCCGCTGCGCACAGCTCGATCAGTGTGTTGCGGGTGATGCTCTCCAGGACGCCGGCGGTGACGGGCGGGAGGATCGGCCGGCCGTCGCGCACGATCACGACGCACGCCCCTGGCCCCTCCGCTACCTTGTCCCGGTCATTGAGAATGATGGCGCCGTCGTAGCCGTCCACCGCAGCCTGCACATACACCAGGCGACTCTGGTGGTAGTTCGCGCCGGCTTTCACTCGGGGCGGCATCACGTTGTCGCCGAGGCGCCGCCACGCGCTGACACAGCAGGCAATGCCCTTCTCGTCGTCGAGCGTGCAGCGGCGAGGTGTTGATGAAATGAATGCTCCCGTAGCGATCTTGTCCGGGGTGAAGGCAAAGAGACCGCCCTCACCGAAATACACCGTCGGCCTCACCTGGACATCCTCGTGGAATCCGTTTCTTGCCACGATTCCGGTGCAGGCCGCGGCCAACGCTTCCCTCGAAAACGGCGGCGTCATCCGCATGATCTTCATCGACTGCCACAGCCGGGCCAGGTGCTCCTGCAAGCGGAGGACGTAGACCTGGCGTTCGTCCGGATTGGCGTATGCCCGCAGCCCCTCGAAGACGTTCGCACCCGTCAGCACGGCCGGCGTGTGGACGTGAATCTTGGCCTCGGGCCACTCGACATATTCCCCGTTCATCCAGATGTACTTTGCGGGATACACAGTCATGGAGACACCTCCGCAGGCTGAATCCTTTCCAGGAAGGAGGACCGGGCGATCTCGTGCCCGCACTCGCTCGTGTCGGCAAACCCAGTGGACAACAAGGGCAACGCTTTGTCAAGGCGAGAGCAAGCGCACGCACGGATGTCCGTCGTTCTGGCGGTTGGTCTGTGCGACCGGAGATTGGGGGGTAGCCGGCACTTCAGCGCACGCCGTAGATCAGCTTCGGGAGCCACAGGCTGATCTGCGGCACGTAGGTGACGACTAGGAGGGGAATCAGGCTCACCCAGATGAAAGGGAGGATGGGCCGCATCAGTTTGGTCATCGTCCACTCTTCGTCCACGGCGCCCGCCACGAAGAGGTTGAGGCCAAACGGCGGCGTGAACATGCCGATGGCGGTGTTCACGACCATGAGGATTCCAAGATGAAGCGACTCGACGCCGACCTTCTCCGCCACCGGCAAAAGTAGCGGCGCGAGGATCAGGATGATGGAGGCGCCGTCAATCAGCATTCCGGCGATGAGCAGGGCGATATTGATGAGGAAGAGCACGGTGAGTTGCCCGGCACCCCACTGGACGATCGTTTCCGTGAGGATGATCGTGACGCGTTCACTCGTCAGGATATACGCGAACACCGAGGCGCCGGCCAAGAGGATCATCACCTGCGCGGTGCTGCCCGCCGATTGAATGACCACATCCCAGAACTCGCGAAAACCGATCTCGCGGTACAGGAACAGCGCCACGAGGATGGCGTAGACGGCGGACACCGCTGCTGCTTCCGTGGGCGTGAATACCCCGCCGTAGATCCCCCCGATGATCACGATCGGCATTCCGAGGCCCCACTTCGCGTCCGCGAGCGTGGCTTTGACCTCCTTCCACGTCGGTCGCGGCAGCGGCGGGATCTTCTTCCGGATGGCGTAGATGAAGCTGTAGGCCATGAACCCCAGGCCGTACGCGACACCCGCACCGAACCCCGACACGAACAATGCCCCGACCGATGCCCCCGTCACCGCGCCATACACGATCATGGTGATGCTAGGCGGGATGACCACGGCAAGGGATCCCGAGGCCACGATGAGGGCGATGGCAAAGCGCTTGTCGTATCCTCCCTGGACCAGCGCCGGGTAGAGCAGCCCCCCCATCGCGACGACGGTGGCCGGGCTCGACCCCGAGATGGCGCCGAAGAACATGCAGGCTACCACCGTGGCCATGGCAAGGCCGCCCGGCAGGGGCCCGACCAGGACGTTCGCCGCGGCGATGATCCGCCGAGACATCCCCCCCGCGCTCATCACATTGGCCGCCAGGATGAAGAACGGGATGGCCATCAGGGCGAACTTGTCCAGACCGGCAAACAGGCGCTGGACGATCGTCTGGAGAGGAATGGCCGAGTGGAGCCAAAAGGCACCGAGCGTGGAGAGGGACAGCACCACGAATATCGGGGCCGCCAGTGCCAGCAAGCCCACGAACAGGAGGAACAGCGTGGTGACCATCCTAGGCCTCGAGGTGAGCGCGCTTCTGGAAGGGATCGATGCCGCGGAAGTACGCCACCGCAGCAACCAGGAAGCGGATGCTCATCAGGGCACAGCCAACCGGGATGGCAGCGAACGGGATCGCCATGGGAATCTCGGCCGCGGGGGACCGCTGGTCGAAGCGCCAGATGGACCAGGTGAGGGTGCAGCCGTAGTAGGTCATGATCAGCGTGAAGACAAGGGTAAGCGTCGTCGCCACACCCATGAAGAAGAACTTGGCGCGCGGCGGGAGGTACACCACCGCGATATCCATAGCGATGTGCGCCCCCCGCCGCGCTGCGATGCTTCCCCCTAGGAAAACCAACCACACGATGGAATACCGGACCACCTCTTCCGTCCAGGGAAAGGCGTAGTTGAACATATACCGCAGCACCACGCCTTGAAAGAGGACGTATGTCGCCACCAGGATGATCAGGCCGACGGCGATGTCCTCGGCCCGGCCCACGATCCGAGTGATCCGGTCCCACATGGGCTGGTCCTTCGAGCTACTTCCGGAGCTTGTCGATGTGCGCGTAGGTCTCCTTCAGGAGATCCTCGCCGATCGTCTTGGCGAACTGCTGATGGACCGGCCGGAACGCCTTCTCGAAGGCCTGCAGTTCCTGCGGGCTCAGCGTGACGATCTCGCTGCCGCCCTTCTTGATTCGCTCGATGTAGCCGGCTTCCCGTCGCGCCGTATCCTGCCGCTCGAAGGAGGCCAGCTCCCGCGCCGTGTCGCGCATGACCTTCTGGATGTCCGCCGGAAGTCCATCGTACACCTTCTTGCTGAAGAGGAAGGCGTACCCCAGGAAGCCGTGGTTGGACAGCATGGTGTACTTCTGGACCTCGTAGAACTTCATGTTGACGATGGAGACCAGGGGGTTTTCCTGCGCGTCCACCACGCCCTGCTGCAGCGCGTTGTACGTCTCGGCGAAGTCGATGGGAACCGGATTCGCCTTGACCTGCTTGTACTGCGCGATGAGCAGCGGGCTCTCCATCACGCGGACCTTCATGCCGGCGAAATCCTCGGGCTTCCGGATCGCCTTGTTCGCCGTGATCTGCTTGAAGCCGCTCTCCCAGAAAGAGACTCCCTTCAACCCCTTGGCGTCGAGGAGGGCCAGCACCTTGTCCCCCACGGGACCGTCCAGCACCTGGTAGCAAGTCTCCTTCGAGGGAAACAAGAACGGCAGGTCGGCGAGCTGGAGCTGGGCGGCGAAGCCGCTGATCTTGGCCGTTGGCGGCAACACGATCTCCAGCGTTCCCATCTGGGCCTGCTGGACCATTTCCGGATCCGTGCCGAGCTGCTGGGCCGGGAAGACTTTGATTTCAACCTGGCCCTTCGTCCGCTCCTTCACCAGGTCGGCGTACTTCAAGGCAGCGACGTGCTGGGCCGAATCTTCGGGCATGTCGTGGCCGAATTTCATGCTCCACTTGGCCGCAGCCATGGCGGCCGAAGGCACGACCAGACCGAGCACCAATAACAGTACGCTCACGCGCTTCAACATGGAGCCCCTCCTGAAAGCGTTTGTGGGTGATGAATGCACACGAGAAAACCGAGCGGGAACGCGAGAAGCATCTCAGGATCGAGCGGCGCACGTCAAGTGGAAGACAGCGGCAGGTCCTGTCCGACGCACCTTCCAGTGGCGGGCTCAGTTTTTCGCCGCGAGACGCCAGGGCTCCCGGACGATCCGCTCGTGCTCGACGGTGATCCGCCCGCGCTTCACAACTACCCAGGGGGTTGCCTGCGCCGCCACTAGGTCGTCGAACCGGGTCGCGTCCCATACGACCAGGTCGGCTTGGAGGCCGGGCGTTGGGCCACATGGCGGCAGGCGCAGGAGCCGGGCGGGATCCACCGTCAACATATCGAGCACCTCACGCCGCTCGCGTTCGGTCCCCATGTGGGCGCCGACGGTCAAGAGAAAGCCCATGAGGAGAAGATTGGCGTTCCCGACCGGCGTGAAAGCGTTGCGCACGTTGTTGGTGGCCGCCACCACGGTCACCCCTGCCTCGCGCAGCCGCTTGACGGGGGTCAGGCCGCGCCGGATGCGGTGAGTGTCCTTCCGCCCCATCAGATAGAGGTCGGTGGCGGGAAGCGTGATGACGCTGACACCGGCCGCTTTCAGCCCTTCGGCAATGGGCGCCAGATCCGTCGGCGGCAGGGCGCCCAACTCTGTGCAGTGGCCCACGGCTACACGGTCCTGCCACCCCCAACGGGTGGTCTGCTCGATGATGTACCGCACATGCAGGTGCTCCGGCTCATCGAAGAAATCCACGTGGAAGTCGGCATCCACGCCGAACTCGCGTGCCAACCGAAAAATGACGTCAATCTGCGCGTGGCCATCGCCATCCGTGTACGGGCACCCGCCGATCACGTCCGCCCCGCGGCGGAGTGCCTCGGCGAGCAGTTGCTCCGTCCCGGGCATCCGGAACACGCCCTCCTGGGCGAACGCACAGAGCTGGAGATCCAGCGCCGGGGAGTATTCTGCCTTGAGCGGTAGCAGCGCTTCGAGTCCGCGCAACTCCACGATGGGATCCACCTCGACATGGCTGCGCATGGCTGTGGTGCCGTGGCGGACCGCCATGTCGAGGACGGCGCGGGCGCGGGCGCGGATATCCTCTACCGTGAACTGCCGCTTGGCTTCGCCCGTGATGCGGATGGCCTCCTGAAGTGTCCCTTCCACGCTGGGCGTCCGCTCGCTGAGCAGGGTCTTGTCGAGGTGAATGTGCGACTCGACAAGGCCGGGGGTCACGACTCGCCCGCCGCACTCGAGGCGCCGCGCGGCCCCTCGGTCCCTCAATGCCCCTTGCTCCGCAACGCGCCCGCCGCGGCAGCCGAGGTCAACGAGCGTCCCGTCGGGCAGCCGGCAATCGTGCAACAGCAGATCGAAGTCTGCAGTGCTTGTCTGCCCGCTCATCCGTTGTCCCCCGAAGTGAGAAGCCAATGCAAAACGGACAACCGACAATGAAAAACCGCACAATCAGGAACGATCCGGACAATGACCGGTTTCAGATTGTCAGTTGTTCATTTTTCCTTGCCGTCTTTCGGAGAAGGCTTCCAGCGCCTGCTCGAAGCATGCGAGGGGAGCCCGAGCTACCCCCGCCCCGACTTGCCCGGTCCCGGGGATCTTCCCGGCGATGCCCGTGTTGATCATGGGCGTGATGCCGGTTTCCAAGACTTTCCGGATGTCGATGCCGACCGGCGTGCCGCGCTCGTCCATGGTCGGCATCCGGAAGTGCGGGTGCTCGCCCAGGCAAATCTCCGCCATCTCCTCGGTGGCGCGCACGGCATCCTGAAAACCGCCGGCCCCGACAAACCTGACCACGGAGGGCGAGGCGGCCATGGCGAAGGCGCCCAGGCCGATGGTCTCCACGATGGCGGAATCCCCCATGTCCGGGTTGGCGTCGGCTTCCGTGAAGCCTGGGAAGTAGAGGCCCTTGGGCATTTCCACCGGCGCCGTGAACCAGCGATCCCCGAGGCCGGCAACCCGGATCCCGAAGTCGGTCCCGTTGCGGGCCATCGTGACGACCAGCGTGGAGTCGGCGATCCCCCGGCAGGGATCGGTGAGCGCCTTGCCGACGGCCATGGCGAGGTTCAGGAAGAACTGGTCGTTCGCCCCCAGGAAGTCCGCGACGCGCCCGAGGGCGGCCGGGTCGGCGCCGGTGCGGGCCAGCGGGCCGAGGAGGCGGCGCGCCAGCAGCGCCGACGCCGCGACGTTCCGCTGGTGCATGTCGTCCCCCATCCGCACCGCCTGCGCCATCAGCGCCCGGAGGTCCATCCCGCCCGTGGCACGGATGGCCGTCCCGAGGATCGGCCCCGCTTCCCGCGCCAGCCAGCGCAGCCGCTCGATCACACTCTCGTCGTTGGCGCCGAACCGCAGGACCTTGCCCAGCCCCTCGTTGATCGTGACGTGCGCCCGGTTTCCGTAGGCGCGGTTCTCCACCACGAACACCGGCATGGAGGGCGTGATGATCCCGGTCATGGGCCCCACGGCCCCCTGGTGATGACACGGGCCGATGCGGACCGCGCCCGTCCGGATCAAGTCGGCGGCCACCGTGTCATCCGGCGCCCAGCCTTCGTAGCGGACCGCGCAGCAGAGGGCCGACCGGACCGTCGCACAGGCGCGGTCCCATGCGAGCGGCGGCCCGGCATGGAGAACAGTCCGGTCCGCCAACCCGCAGGCCTGGGCGGCCGGCACGCAGTCCACCAGGACCGGCTGGCCCTCGGTGAGCCGCTGCAGGGTCTCCTGATTCGCCGTCTTGATGCTCATCGCGCCTCCTTGGCATCTTCCGTGCGGCCCAGGTACGCGTGAAGCACCATGGGATTTTCGCGGACCTCGGCCGACGTCCCTTCCAGGACGATCCGTCCACGTTCCATGACATAGGCCCGGTCAGCCAGCGCCAGGGCCTGAGCGGCCATCTGCTCAACCAGGAGAATGGTCAGCCCCTCCGCTCGCAGCCGACCGATGGCGTCGAAGATCTGGCGGACGAAGAGAGGCGAGAGGCCCAGCGACGGCTCGTCCAGCAGCAGGACCCGCGGTCGCGCCATGAGCCCGCGAGCGACGGCCAGCATCTGCTGCTGGCCGCCCGACAATCCACCGGCGAGGCCGTCCAGCCGATCTCGCAGCGCCGGAAACAGCCCCAGGCAGCGCTCCAGATCGGCGCCGACGCTTTCCGGATCGCGCCCCTCGCGACGGGCGAGCGCGCCCAGCAGCAGGTTCTCGCGGACGGTTTGGTCCCCAAAGATCCCCCGGCCTTCCGGCACGAGGGCCAGGCCGCGGCGCGCCACGCGATAGGACGGGTGGCCCCCGATCTCCTCCCCGTTCAGCGTGATCGTCCCTCGCCAGGGGTGAAGGACACCGGCGACGGTCTTGAGCAGCGTCGTTTTCCCCGCGCCGTTCGCCCCCACGATGGTCACGATGGTTCCGCCCGCGATGGCCAGAGACACCCCCTGCAGAACCTGGATGGCACCGTACCCCGCGGTGAGACCGGCAATCGTCAAGGCGTTCATGCCGCCGCTCCGAGATAGGCCTCGATCACCGCCGGGTTCGCGCGTACGGCGTCCGGCGTCCCGCTCGCGATCACCCGCCCGTAATCCAGCACGGTGATGTGCTCCGAGACGGCCATCACCAGATCCATGTGGTGTTCGACCAGCACCACGGAGGGTCCCCCGGTCGTCTTGAGACGGATGAGATAGGCATCCAACTCCGCGATCTCGGCGGGCGAGAGCCCGGCCGCCGGCTCGTCCAAGAGCAAGAGCCGCGGCGCGGTCGCCAGGGCTCGCACGATTTCCAGTCGGCGGCGCAGACCCGCCGGCAGGGCGTCGGCAGGTCGAGCGGCCCACTCGGCCAAGCCGCCCGCGTCGAGCAGGCTCAGCGCCTGCCGTCGGATCGCCTCGTCGGCGCGGCGCGTCCACGGGGCGCCGGCAAGCGCCGCGAGAACCGAGCCGAGACGAGGACCGGCAACACCCACGGCCACGTTTTCCAGCACCGTCAGTTCACCGAACACCTGGGCCGTTTGAAACGTCCGCGACACGCCGAGCCGGGCGATCGTGTACGGTGGCCGTCCCGCCACCGGCGTACCGTTCAGGCGGATACTTCCCGTATCGGGAGCATAGAAACCGGACAGGGCATTGAGCAGCGTCGTCTTGCCGGCTCCGTTCGGACCGATGACGGCCCGAATCCCGCTGACCGGGATCTCCAGCGAGACATCTGCCAGGGCGGCGACGCCGCCGAAGGCGAGGCTCGCGCCTTCCACCGTGAGTAGCGTCTCCCCCGTTCCCTGCGCCTCTGGGCCTCTGGGCCTCTGCGCCTCGTCCCGTCCTCGCTCCCCCGCCCCCCTGCTCCCCTGCTCCTCCCGCCTCCCGGCGGGATCTCGCTGCGGCTCGACCTGCCTCTCCGCGCACGCGCGCCCCTGCGCCTCTTCGCCTCTGCTCCCCCTCTCCCCTGCCCCCCCTCTCCCCGTCTCCTCCCCCCGCCGCGGCGCCAGCGCCCCCACAAGACCCTGGGGAAGCCAGTAGATGGAGACCATGAGCAGGCTGCCGTACAGGATGAGGCGATAATCCGTGAGGGCCGTCAGGAACTCGGGCAGAACCGTCAGCACCACACTCCCCAGCAGCGGCCCCGCCACGCGCCCCTCCCCGCCGAAGAGCAGGGCGAGCAGAAACAGGATCGAAGCCTGCAGGCCGAAACTGTCGGGCGAGATGTAGCCATTCAGGTGGGCGAAGAGTCCGCCCGCGGCACCGGCGAATCCCGCCGAGACGGTGAAGGCGACGATCCGCACATAGTAGGCGGACAGGCCCAGCGACTCCGCCGCGACATCGCTCCCTTTCACGGCGAGCAACGCTCGGCCCCAAGCCGACCGGCGCAGATTGGCCACCAGGATGAGGGAAAGCGCCGCCACCGCCAGGATGATCCAGTACGCCTGCCCCAGCGGTGGCTTCGGAATGTTGAAGATTCCGCCGGGTCCTCCCGTGACCGCAACCCATTCCACCAGGATTCCTTCGACGATGATCCCGAAGGCGATGGTGACCATCGCCAGGTAGGGGCCCGTCACCCGAAGAGCTGCCCCTGCCACCACGGCCCCCACGGCCGCAGCGACAAGAATGGCCAGGGGCACGCCCAGCCACGGGCTGAGCCCCAAGCGGACCGAGGTCACCCCGGCCGCGTAGGCGCCGATGGCGTAGAACCCCGCATGGCCGAGCGAAATCTGGCCGGTGAAGCCGACGAGGACGTTCAGGCCGGCCGTCACGATGGTGAGGAGCCCTACACTGCTGGCCACGTAGAGGTAGTAGGTGTTGCCGGTAAGAAGCGGCAGGGCCGCGGCCGCGACGAACAGCCCGGCGCAGAGCACGCGGGCCATCAGACGCGCCTCGGCGGGCGGGTGCCCAGGAGGCCCCAAGGCCGCACGATGAGGACGAGGATGACCAAGGCGAAGCCGACGATCTCACGGGCGCCCGTGGAAAAATAGCCGGCGACGAAGGACTCGACCAGGCCGTAGCCCACCCCTGCCACCACGATCCCCGGCGCCGAGGTCAGCCCGCCGATGATGGCCACGGCGAAGGCCTTGAGGCCGATGATCGATCCCATCGTCGCCGCCACGTTGAGGATCGGGGCCAAGAGGATCCCCGCGATCCCCGCGAGCAGCGCCGACAGACCGAAGGCGAACATCACCGCCCGCGGGATGTGGATCCCCATCAGGCCCGCGGCCTCGGGATTATAGGCCACCGCCTTGAGTTGCTTGCCGTACGCGGTTCGATGGTAAAACAGCTGGACGCCCCCCATGAGGAGCAAGCCCACCACGGGAATGAGGAGTTCCTGCGCATAGAAACCGGCCCCGCCCACCAGGATCGGCTTCTGCGTCAAGGCCGACGGAAACGCCCGGGCGTCCTTGCCGAACGTGAGCATGGCCACATTTTCGGCGATGATGCCGCAGGCGATGGTGGAAAGGAGCCAGGCCGCCGAGCCCGCGCGGAAAAAGGGCCGAACGGCCACGCGCTCGAGGCCGACGCCAAGGAGGGCGAGGATGACGAGGGTAACGATCACGGTGGCCCAGAGCGGCCAGCCCAGCCCCACGTAGAAGGCGAAGGCGACGACCGCCCCGGCCATGACCGCATGACCCTGCGAGAAGTTCATCGTGCGGCTGGTGACCCAGGTGATGTGGTATCCCAGGGCCACCAGCCCGTACATGCTTCCCAGGGCGAGCCCCGTGACGATGAGTTGGACGACCACCTTACTTCATCGCGACGGGCAGGATCTTGCCGCCCTTCCAGACCACCAGGACGTAGTCCTCGTCGGTGAGGGCGTCGTGCTGATCCGGCGTGAAGGGCCGCTTGTAGGTCTTGATCAGGCCCTTGTATTCGTCCTTGAGGTTCTCCAGGGCGTCGCGGAGCTTGACCCCATCGGTCGTACCGGCCTGCGCGATAGCCTGAGCCACCAAGTGCAACCCGTCATAGGCATTCGCCGTGCCCACCGGGGCGATGACGTCCTCGGGCCCCTTGACGCCGTACTTGTCCTTGAGGGCCTTCAGGACATACTGGCCGCGCTCGTTCTGTTTCCCGAAGAACGAGTAAGTCTGGAAGAAGACCACTCCGTCGGAGAGTTCGCCCGTCAGCTCGGCAAACCGGCCGCCCGACACGCCCCAGTGGGAGACCATGGGGATCTCCCAGCCGATCTTGGCGCGGGACTTGACCACCTGCGCGGCCTCGGGAGCGTTGGCGACGAGGACGACCACGTCGGCGCCGGCATTCTTCAGCCGCAGCAGTTGCGGGCTCATGTCGGGGTCGTTCCAGTTGAACTTCTCGGTGCTGCCCACTTGCTTCACGTTCTTCTGGCCCAGATACTTGGTCAGCCCCGCCTCGTTGGACTGGCCCCACGCCGTGTTCTCGAGCAGCAGGCCCGGCTTCGATTTCTTCAAGGTGTCCACGGCGTACCGCACCAGGAGCTTGTCCACGTAGTCGTCGTTGGCCGAAACGCGAAAGACGAAGTTCGGGCTCTTGCCGTTGCGCGTGATTTCCGTGCCTGCGGCCCAGACGCCCATGTACGGCGTCTTGAGTTCGTGCCAGACCGGGACCTGGGCGAGCGCCACGGTGGTATGGAGGCCGCCGAACACCGTCACGACTTTCTCGCGCTCCACCAGTTCGCGCGCGATGGTGACGCCCTTGGCCGGATTGCCTTCGTCGTCCCGGATGACCATCTCCAGCTTCCGTCCACCAAGGAGTCCGCCCTTCCCGTTGATCTCATCCATGGCGATCTGGAGGCCCTTCTTGATCGCCTCACCGGAGGCGGCAGAGCCGCCCGACACCGCGGCCGCCAGCCCGATCTTGATGGCCTCGCCCGCCTGGCCGCTCGGAGCAACAACAAGGCCGACACACAGAACCAAGAACAGCAGCGTAACGCGTCGCATGGGTTCCTCCTTAGCTGATCTATAGGCCCGAACCGTCGGCAGAAGGAAAAATATCTGCCTCTCGTGAACCGGAATTTTACGGCAGAGCCCGATGGCCAAGCCGATCTGGGTTGGTTTCTCTGAAAACCCACTTTCACCCGGGCTGCTCAAAAAGGCCCAGATGCAAGGCGGCGAACGCAGGGCCGAGTGAGGCGTACTTCAGGTACGCCGCAACGAGCGCCCGAGCGCGCCAACGCCGCAGGTGGGCCTTTTTCAGCAGCCGGCGCTAGTCCTTCGCCAGCCCGGCTCGGCGCAGCAGGATCTCGGCGCTGTCGTTCCAGACATCCATCTTGGTGATCTTGCCGTCGACGATCACGAAGCGATCGACGTAACGGTTCCCCTGGAACGGTGTGCCGTCCGGCCACTCGCCGTAGAGCGTGCCGATGCTGTAGGCGATGATCTCATTCCCCTCATAGGTCACGTCCCACCGCTCGATCGCCTTCTTCACCCACCGGTACCGGCCGGCGTTGAAGCGCCCCACCTCTTCGGGCTTGGCGAACTTCCGTCCGCCCGTGAATGTGATCACGGCGTTCGGGGCCAGGTACCGGTCGGTGGTCGCCCGGTCGCTGGCCATCGAGGCCAGCATGAACTGCTGCACGATGTTGACGATGTCCCTGGGGTGCTGTCCCGCGGGGGCCGTGCCGGTAATCAAAGGCTCTGTCATGGCAGACTCCGTGGTAATTCGTGGTAGTCCCGACATCCAACGCTGTCGCCAGACCGGAGAGAAATCGCACGCAGCACGCGTCACGCGGCAGACGCCTGGCGGCCGATTCTTACCACAAGTCGCCGGGAAAGAAAACGAGGCGAATCCTTCGCCCGGCCTCGGCGTTCACTGTTCTAGACAATTGACGCCCGCGTCAATTGGACCGCCGGATGGCCATCCCGCAGTGTCGGCATCGCCTCTGAAGAGGGAAGTTCGTCCCCATCGGTCCAAACGGACCGCGTTGCGCGAAGAAGAAGTCGCCGCACCGCGGGCACCGCACTCGGTTGACGCGATACCACGAAAACGCGTATACCCCAATGGTCAGCGCAGGAGGAATGACATAGGGCCACCAGCCGGGTTTCTGGAATGCCCCGGTGAGGATCAGAACGGCCGGCAAGGAGAGGACGAAGCTCAGCCAGTGAATCCTGCGCCACAGGATGATCCGTTGGAGCGCCTTGATCTGCGCTTCAGTGGGCTTCATTGCATCTCACCGCCGCGCACGTCCGCAGTGAAAGACCGGACGGCGCCAAGCGGAGCGAGCGCCCCGGGGAAACGTCAAAAATCCGCTTTGGGGTAAGGAATCGTTGACACCGTCCAGACGTAAGGGATACCTTGCGGGGCGGCACCTCGGGAATTATGCCCTTGGTCAACGCCGGCGACGGGGTGCGCCTGCCGGCATTCCGCCCACGCCCTTGTACCGGAAGGAGCACCCGACGATGTGGCTCATCTTTGCCTTGCTGTCATCCGTCACCGCGGCCTTGGTGGCGATCTTTGCCAAGCTGGGCCTGAAGGACATCGATCCCACCCTGGCGACGACCATTCGCTCCATCATCATGGCGCTGTTTCTGGTGATTGTCAGTTTCTCGCTGCGGAAGTTCGACGGCTTCGCGATGAATTCCTTCAGTTCCAAGGAGTGGGTGCTGATCGTGCTGGCCGGCGTCGCCGGCGCCCTGTCATGGCTTTTTTACTTCGTGGCCCTCAAGTACGGGCTGGCGACGAAGGTCGTCGTCATCGACCGCCTGAGTCTCGTCTTCGTCATCGTTCTGGCGGCCCTGTTCCTCGGGGAAGCCCTGTCCTGGAAAACTGCCATCGGTGCCCTGCTGATGATTGCCGGCGCCATCATCATCAGCGTGTGAGGCCGGAGGATTCCAGGCCCCTGCTCTTCGCGCCAAGACGGTCTCCCCGGCAGTGGTCGCGAAGCTAGCAGGGGCGACCGGGACTGTCAAGAAAGACATTTCTCACGTAACTCACTAAAAAGTCAGCGCTTAATCCACAGACAACCTTCGAGATTTTCCTCGATACTCCCACTTGAAAACCAAACAAATGTATGGTATTCATTTCATACGACTCGCCTCTCCCGGTCGAGACGGATCCTCGTCGGTCTAGGCGCGAGCCCGGGGTTCTTCATGGTCCGACTTGCCGCGCACGTCGCCACCTTGTCCGCCTTGTCTCCGCAGCGCGTGGCATCCCGCGTTCCCTCGCCTGCCCGCTGGGGGCTCGAGGCGTTCGTCGGACGGCTGAGCGAACTGTCCGGGCTCGGGCCGACCGCGCGGCTCTCCCTGGCCATGGGCCTGGTGTGCGAGGCACAGCGCACCGGCGAAACCGCCGCCTGGATCACGAACCGCCGGAGCACGTTCTTCCCGCCCGATGCGGCGAAAAGCGGGGTGGACCTCGCCAGGCTGCCGGTGGTGTTCGCACCCGACGCCCCCGCGGCGGCGCGGGCCGCGTGGCGGCTGATCCAGTCGGGCGGCTTCGGCCTGGTCGTCCTGGACCTCGTCGGCACCAACGCCGAGGTGCCGATCCCTCTCCAGTCCCGCCTCGCGGGCGCCGTGCAGGCGCACGGGGCGGCGGTCGTCTTCGTGACCGAGAAGGCCGCCGAGCACGCCTCGCTGGGCTCGCTCGTCTCGCTGCGCTGCGAGGCGCACCGCGAGGCGGCAGGCGCCGGCCGGTTCCTCTGCACCGCCCGGGCGCTCAAGGACAAGCGGCGAGGGCCCGGCTGGACATACACGGAGGTTCGTTGTGGCCCGGCTGGCCTGCGTTGACATTCCCGCGCTGCCGCTGCAACTCCTGAGCAGGCGGCACCCCGACTGGGCCGGCTTTCCCGTGGCCGTGATGGCCGAGGAGAACCGCCAGGCCCGCCTGCTGTGGGTGAACGAGCGGGCTGCGAAGCTCCGGATCACGCCGGGAATCCAGTACACCACGGCGCTCTCGCTTTCGGGCGAATTGCGGGCCGGCGTCGTCCGGCCGGACGAGATTGCCGCCGCCGTCCGCCAGATCACCGATCGCCTGCGGGATTTCTCCCCGAAGGTCGAGCCCAGCGTCGAGGAGCCGGGGGTGTTCTGGCTCGACGGCGAAGGGCTGAATCGGCTGTTCCGCTCCCCCGCCGCGTGGGGTCAGGCGATCCGCAGCGGCCTCTGCGATCTCGGATTTCCCGCCCGCGTGGTCGTCGGTTTCACCCGATACGGCACGTACGCCGTCGCCCGGTCCCGCGCCGCCGAAGCTGCGGACTCCTTGGCCTTCGAGAGCCTCGCCGAGGAACAGCAGGCCGCGCGCGCGGCACCGCTCGACCGCCTGGAGCTGCCGCCGGAACAGCGGGACGACCTGGCGAAGCTTGGCGTGACGACGCTTGGCGATTTCCTCGGGCTGCCCGCGAGCGGGCTGCGCGAGCGATTCGATGTGTCGGCCACCAGGATGCACAACCTGGCGTCCGGCGCGGCCTGGACTCCGCTGCAGCCCGTATCACCCACCGAGCGGCTAGTAGCTCGGGTTGACCTGGAATTCGCCGACGACGATCTCCCCCGGCTGCTGTTCGTCCTGAAACAGCTTCTCGATCCCTTGCTGGCCAGGCTCGCCGCGTGGCGCGAGGGGGCGCGGGAGCTTTCCCTGCACCTGCGCCTCGACACCCGGGATGTCCGGCACGAGGTGATCCGCCCCGCGCAGCCGGCGCGCACCGCCCAGCCGATCCTGGAGTTGGTCCGCCTGCGGCTGGAGTCGTCGCGTCCGGGAAAGGTCGAGGCGATGGAGGCCGAGCTGGTCGGCGTGCCGCTCGACTTCGAGCAAACACGTCTCTTCGCGGAGACGCCGCGGCGGGACCTGGACGCCGCCAACCGGGCGCTGGCGCGCCTCCGCGCAGAGCTCGGCTCCGCGGCGGTGGCGCGCGCGCGAGTGTGCGAGGGACACCTCCCCGAAGCGGCCTTCCTCTGGGAACCGCTGGAACAGCTGGAGCCGGACCACGGGGCGGACGGCACGGCCGATCGGAAAGAGCGAAGCGGGACGCTCTTGCTGGTTCGCCGGATCCTCGAACGCCCGACAGACCTCTCCGCGGACCTGCAGATCGCAGAGGGCGGCCGGCGGCCGCGCGCGGCAGACGCGGGGCCGACCGCGGAGCGGGTCGGGCCCTACGTGATCGCCGGCGGCTGGTGGACCCAACCCATCCACCGCGAGTACTACTTCCTCCGCGCGCATCGCGGGGACGTGCTGTGGATCTACTACGACCGGCGGCGCCGGCGCTGGCTCCTCCAGGGCGCCGTGGAGTGAACGGCCGCCTTTCGTAGTCGCTTCTCCGAGGCTTACTTTGGTTCATAAATTCGGCGACGTACCCATTGGCCGCACAAGCCAGGTCCCCCGGGCCGACCCGAGACGCCGCACCACACC
>Ga0316622_100000288_pt1 | contig 27723 bp, 29 predicted proteins | sample OWC_Aug_OW2_C1_D_FD_207646 | JGI IMG/M metagenome (GOLD analysis project Ga0316622, IMG submission 207646) | Wetland soil microbial communities from Old Woman Creek delta, Ohio, United States - OWC_Aug_OW2_C1_D5_C | ecosystem: Environmental > Terrestrial > Soil > Wetlands | place: USA: Ohio... | reverse complement strand
GGCTGCGATAAGGAGTCTGCGGATGAGTATCCTGGAAGGACGCTTCGAGCCAGGCGTCGTGACGACGTCCATCGACCTGATCTTCAACTGGGCTCGACGGAACTCCCCCTGGCCGGTGACCTTCGGGCTTGCCTGCTGCGCCATCGAGATGATGGCCACGGGGGCGGCGCGATTCGACATGGACCGTTTCGGGGCCGGCGTCTTCCGCCCATCGCCGCGACAATCGGATGTCATGATCGTCGCCGGGACGGTGACGGAGAAGATGGCGCCCCGGATCAAGACCCTCTACGAGCAGATGGCCGACCCGAAGTGGGTCATCGCGATGGGGGCGTGCGCCATCTCCGGTGGCCCCTTCTACTGGGATGCGTACCATGTGGTCAAGGGAGTGGACCGGATCATCCCCGTGGACGTGTACGTCCCCGGGTGTCCCCCGCGCCCTGAGGCTCTTCTGTTCGGGGTGCTGAAGCTTCAGGAGAAGATCGCCCAGGAGACGATTGCCAAGAAGAAACTTCCCGCAGTGACGGTGCCCGAGAGTCTGCCGGCCGGCGCACCGGCGTGACGGGCGGATAGGGCCTGTGGTTAGGGTGCGGTGCCGGGTACACAACGGGTTTTCCCGGACCGATCGTGCGGCCAGATGCAACGGATGAGGGAGCGATGATCGCCTATCTTCGGGACGTGTGGGCCGGGTTCCTGTCGGTTCTCTACGCGATGCGGGTGACGCTGCGCCACCTCTTCACGCCCGCGGTGACCGTGCAGTACCCGACGGTCCGACGCACGCTGCCCCTGCGGTCGCTCAATCGGCACGTACTCACCGTGGACTTGGGCACGGGTAAGCTGAAGTGCACGGCGTGCGACGCCTGCGCCAAGGCCTGCCCCACGCGCTGCATCGCCCTCGTCGGCGCCGGCAAGGGCAAGGATCGGCACCCCGTTGAATTCGTGATCGACCACAATCTGTGCATGTACTGCAATCTGTGTGTCGAGGCGTGCCCGTTCGACGCCATCACGATGTGGACGGGGAATTTCGAGATCGGGGCGTTCAACCGCATGGGGCTGGTCTTCGATCAGACGGCGCTCAGCGCGGACCGGTTCTACCCGACACCGGACACGCCGGCGCTCATCCCGGCCGCAGCCGCCCCAGCCCCCGCGGTGGCCGCCCCCGCTGCCGGCAAATAGATAGTTCGGTCGGTGAGCCGCGAGCGGACCCAGAGGCGCGTCGCGGCGCGACCTGCGATAGGATCGTTGTGGTGTCCAGATTGAAAGATGCGTTCGGACGAACGATTGACGACCTGCGAATCTCGTTGACGGATCGTTGTAACTTCCGCTGCGTCTACTGCATGCCGGCGGAAGGCCTGCCCTGGCTTCCCAAGCGCGAGATTCTCACCTACGAAGAGATTCTGCGTCTTGCCCGGATCTTCATCGGGCTGGGCGTCCGGACCGTGCGTTTGACGGGGGGCGAGCCGCTCATGCGTCAGGACATCGACGTCCTGATCGGGGGGCTCATGCGCCTCGATCCCGGTCTCGACCTCTCGATGACCACGAACGGCTTCTTTCTTGTGGACAAGGTGGATCGGCTCGCTCAGGCCGGCCTCAAGCGAATCAACGTCAGCCTGGACTCGCTCCAGCCGGCGCGGTTCGAGCGCATGGTCCGCCGGGACGGGCAACTGGTGTTCAAGATCCTGGACGGCATGCGGCGGGCCCGAGCCGCTGGCCTGTCTCCCATCAAGGTGAACTGCGTGGTCATGCGCGGGTACAACGACGACGAGCTGCTGGATTTCGTTCGCCTTGGCCGGGAGGAGTATTTCCAGATCCGCTTTATCGAGTACATGCCGCTCGACGCCCAGGGCGAGTGGAGCATGCAAACCGTGGTTCCCGGCGCAGAGATCCTGGCCCGGATCGACGCCGCCTTCCCCCTCCTGCGGGACTCGGGCCATGGCTCCGAGCCGGCCACCGTCTACCGTTTTGCCGACGGACAAGGGTCCATCGGGGTCATCGCGTCGGTCACGGAGCCCTTCTGCGATCACTGCAACCGCGTCCGCATCACCGCGGACGGACACCTCCGAACGTGCCTCTTCTCGTTGACGGAGCACGACCTCAAGGGGCTCTTGCGATCCGGGGCGACCGACGATGAGTTGGCCGATTTCATCATCGCGACCGTCTGGAAGAAAGAAGCGGGACACAAGATCAACCAGCCCGACTTCGTCAAGCCGGATCGATCGATGTCGGTCATCGGCGGTTAGGAGCCGCTACGAGATGACGTGGCCGTTTTCGGGAATTTCGTTACGGGTCCTTATGTCGTTCAAAAGTTTCTCCGGTCAAGTTATTCCTTAACAACGGCTTAGCCTCTCGTTTCCTTGTGTCGCGCATCCGCGACCGTGTGCCCGCGACGTACTCACCCGCTGAAATGCACGGAGTGGTCGTCATGCCCGAGGCGGAGCGTACTCGCGACGCATCGTTGACGATGTATTACTATCTGCGACTGACGCGGGCGCTGGAAGAGCGCCTCGGCATTCTGTATCGCCAGGGCAAGATCCTGGGCGGCGTGTACCTCTCGACGGGGCAGGAGGCCGTCTCCGTCGGGGCGGCGTTCGCGCTGGCGCCGAACGACGTGATCGTCCCTTCACACCGGGACTTGGGGGCGCACCTGGTGCGGGGAATCGAGCCGCGGGAGGTCCTGGCGCAGTACCTGGGTCGTGTGGGCGGCCCCAGCCGTGGGCGCGACGGGAACGTCCATTTCGGCGACGTGCAACGGAACAGCGTTGCGTTCCTCAGTCCGATGGCGGACGGCATTCCGGTGGCGGCCGGGGTTGCCTTGGCGATGAAGCAGGAGGGCGGGGAACGAGTCGCCATGACGTGGTTCGGCGAGGGTGCCGCCAGCCGCGGGGATTTCCACGAGGGGGTGAACCTTGCGGCAGTGCTTCATGTTCCCGTTGTATTTATCTGTAACAACAACCAGTTTGCGTATTCCACGCCGCTCGAGCGCCAGACCCGGGTCCCCGACATCGCGGCGCGGGCGGCGGGCTATGGGATCCCTGGCGTGACCGTGGACGGCAACGACGTCGTCGCGGTGTACGAGGCCGCGCGGGACGCGGTGGCGTGCGCACGCCGGGGCGAGGGGCCCAGTCTGATCGAGTGCAAGACGATGCGGATCAGGGGTCACTCCGAGCACGACGATGCCTCGTACGTTCCAAAGGCCATGCTGGACGCTTGGCGCGCCAAAGATCCCATCCGGCAGTACCAGGCTCGACTGCGCGAGTGGGGATTCCTGGACGAGACGGCAGAGGCGGAGATGACTCGTCGGATCGCGCACGAGCTGGAAGCGGCGGTGGCTTGGGCGGAGGCGAGCCCATACCCCGACGCCAAGGACGTGGAGCAGGGCGTGTATTCGGAGTGAGGCGGGGATAGGCAGCAGGGGAGCAGGGGCGCCGGGGGCAGGGGAGACTGGGAGGCGGGGAGGGCGGGCGCAGATGCGCAGCGGAGAAAAAGTGCAGGCCTGAACCTCGCACCGCCAAGCCTGAACTTCGAATCGGTAACCTCGAACCTTATAACTCATGGCAGAGATAACGTACATCGAAGCGATTCGACAGGCGTTGTGGGAGGAGATGGAGCGGGACGAGCGTGTCTTCCTCATCGGGGAGGACATCGGTCATTACGGCGGCGCCTTCAAGATCACGCAGGGGTTTCTGGAGAAGTTCGGCGAGAACCGGGTGATCGACACGCCCATCGCCGAGTCCGCGATCGTGGGCGCGGCGGCTGGCGCGGCGATCATGGGCCGACGGCCCGTGGTCGAGATGCAGTTCGCGGACTTCATCGCCTGCGCGTTCGATCAGATCGTGAACATGGTGGCGAAGTTCCGGTACCGCACGGGTACGAACGTCCCCCTGGTGATCCGTGGGCCGTTCGGCGGGCGGGTGCACGGCGGGCCGTTCCATTCTCAGTGTCCCGAAAGCTGGTTTGTGCACGTGCCGGGGCTGAAGGTCGTGGCGCCCTCGACGCCCAGCGACGCCAAAGGACTCCTCAAGGCCGCGATCCGCGATCCGGATCCGGTCATGTACTTCGAGCACAAGTATCTCTATCGCCGGATCAAGGGCGCGGTGCCCGATACGGACACCCTCGTGCCCATCGGGCGCGCGGAGATCAAGCGAGAGGGGGACGACCTCAGCATCATCACGTACAGCGCCATGGTGCATCAGGCCTTCGAGGCCGCCACACGGCTGAGCCGGAAGGGCATCTCGGCCGAGATTCTTGACCTGCGGACGCTTCTCCCGCTGGACCGCGAGGCCATAGCGGCCACGGCCAGAAAGACCGGCAAGGTGGTCATTGTACACGAGGCCACGCGCACCGGCGGAGTGGGCGGCGAGGTGGCGGCGGTGGTGGCCGAGGCGGCCTTCGACCGATTGGACGGGCCGATTGTACGGGTGACCGCCCCGGATACGCCGGTTCCATTCACGGCGCCGCTCGAGGAGGCATTCCTTCCCAACGCCGATCGGATCGTTGCCGCCGCGGAGCGGTTGGCAGCGTATTGAACACGGACTACCAATGCCGATCCCTATCGTCATGCCGCAGCTCGGCGAAAGCGTGGCCGAGGGCAGGATCATCGAGTGGCTGAAGCAGGAGGGCGACCGCGTCGAGAAGGACGAGGCGGTCCTCGCGATCTCGACGGAAAAAGTGGACGCCGAGATTCCCGCGCCCGCCAGTGGCGTGCTCGCCCGCATCCTGGTGAAGGCAGGCGAGGTTGCGCCCGTGGGCTCCGTCCTGGCGATGATCGCGGAAGGGTTTGCATCCGGCACGGGGATCGACTTGGGATCCGAGGCAGCTGTCACGGTTCCCCCGGCCCCCGAGCCACGAGCCGCGAGCCACGAGCCACGAGTTGAGCGACAGGAGGAGCGGTTTTACTCTCCGGCGGTGCGGCGGTTGGCGGACGAGTTGAAGGTGAATCTGGCGGAGGTGGCCGGCACCGGCGAGGATGGCCGCGTCACAAAGAGAGATGTGGAATCCTTCGCGCGCAACAGGAGTCGCCCGTTGGCGTTTGCCGACGCAGGCTCGGCGGCGAGCGGCGAGGACGTGGAAGAGCTTCTCCCGTTGACGAAGATGCGGCGGACGATCGCCGACCACATGCTACGTAGTCTGCGCGAAGCGCCCACCGTGACCTCCGTCGCCGAGGCGGACTTCACCGGCATCGCGCGCTTTCGGGACCGCAAGAAGGCCGAGTTCCGAGAGGCGAAGGGAACGCCGCTCACCTTTCTGCCGTTTCTGGTCAAGGCTACGGCTCACCTGCTACCGGAATTTCCCACGTTGAATGCCCGCTGGAGCGAGGAGGGGATCCGCGTTCGGAAATATGTCCATCTGGGTATCGCCGTGGCTCTCGCGGACGGCTTGGTGGTTCCGGTGCTCCGATCCCCTGCGTCCCTGCCGGTTTCGGAGCTTGCCGTCCGTATCGCGGACCTCGCGCGTCGCGCACAGGAAGGCAGGCTTCTCCCGGAAGAGTTGAGCGGGGGAACCTTCACCGTCAACAATTTCGGGGCGGACGGGAACCTGATCGGGACGCCGGTGCTCAACCAGCCCGAGGTGGGCATTCTGGGCGTGGGGACCATCGGCAAGCGCGTGGTGGTGGTCTCCCAGGGCAGCGAGGACACACTGGCAATCCGCTGGATGGGCTATCTCTGCCTGTCCTACGATCACCGCGCGGTGGACGGCGCGGTGGCCGGACGCTTCCTGCAGCGATTGCGGCGCTCCGTCGAATCCTTCACCCCCGGCGAGGGCATCTGGTCCGACCCCTCCCTCCGCGGATAACCCTTCCAAAACCTCGGGGACGTTGTTGACTAATTACACTTTTTAAAATAAGTGTAATTAGTCAACAACGTCCCCGAAACCGTTGACGGCTTGGCACGGGTGCGGGGTGTCGCGTCAGCCGTCGAATCGCACGGGGAGGCCGGCGCCGCGCTCGGGGGGCTCGGCGAGGCGGGCGTAGAGGCTGAGGAGGCCCTTGGGCACCCGCGGAGTCGGGCGACGCCAGGCGGCGCGGCGCGCGTCCAGTTCCTGGGGCGAAACCTCCAGGTCCAGGCGGCGGCGGGGGATGTCCACCACGATGGGGTCTCCGTCGCGGACGAGGGCAATCGGACCGCCGAGCGCCGCTTCAGGCGAAACCTGGCAGATGAAGGGTCCCTTGGCGAACCCGGAGATCTTCCCGTCGGTGACCAGGGCGCAGGAAGTGTTCAGGCCGAGTGCGTTCAGGTAACCGATGACCTTGAACACCTCGGTGAGGCCGGGGCCGCCGCGGGGGCCCTCATAGCGGAGAACGACCACCTCGCCGGCGCGGACCCGCCCCGCCTCGAGTCCCGCCAGGCAGTCCTCCATCGAATCGAACGCACGAGCCGGGCCCCGGTGGGCCTGCATCTGCTCCGGGACCACGGTAGGCCGGACGACGGCCGAGGTCGCCAGGCTCCCGCGCAGGATGGCCAGGCCGCCGCGGAACACCGGCCGGTTGAGCGGTCGGATGACCTCCTCGCGCCGTACGCGCGATTCGGCCAAGGCTTCACGCAGGCTGTGACCGCTGACGGTCAGGCAGTCGAGATGCAGACGCGAATCGAGTCGCCGCATGACCGCGGGGATCCCGCCCGCCTCGTCGAAATCCTGCATGGTGTGGACGCCGCTGGGGCGGACGTCGACGATGCAGTCGACCTCCTCGGACAGGCGTGAGATCGTCTCCAGGGTGATCCGGTCGCCAAGATCCATCTCCTGCGCGAGCGCCAGGACGTGCAGGACGGCATTGGTCGAACCCCCGATGGCGTGGAGCACGACGATCATGTTTTCGAGGGCATCGGGGGTGAGAATTCGGCTTGGGCGTAGCCCCGTGCGCACCAGATCCACGATGCGCCGTCCGGACTGTTTGGCGATCCAGAGCCGCTGGGCGGTCGGCGCGGGCGGCGTGGCCGAGCCGGGGAGCGCCAGGCCCACGGCCTCGGCGAGACACTGCATCGTGTTGGCCGTTCCCAGCAGGGCGCACGAACCGGAGGTGGGGCAGACGGCATGCTCCAACTCCTCCAGGTCGTCGGCCGCCAGCCGTGGACGCCCCACACCGCAGGCCCATGTCTCGGCATCCAGGTCGGTGATGATGACGTCCTTCCCCTGGAACCGGCCGGACAACATGGGGCCGCCCGGGACGATGATGGCGGGAAGATCGAGCCGCGCCGCCGCCAGGAGATGCCCCGGCACGTTCTTGTCGCAGCTGCTGATCAGGACCAGTCCCTCGAAGTTGTGGATCTGGGCGCAGGTCTCCACCTCGGCGGCGATCACGTCCCGGGTGGGGGTGTCGTAACGCATGCCGCCCGAGCCGACGTCCACGGGGCACTGCGCGAAGCCGCCGAACTCCACCGGGGTGCCGCCCGCCTGCCAGATGCCGGCCTTGACCGCTTCGGTCACCGACTTGAGGTGGATGTGCCCGGGACTGGTCTCGCTCCAGGTGTTGTGGACGCCGATCCGGGGCCGGCGCAGATCCTCGGCATCGTACCCCATGGCCTTGATCAGCGCGCGCACGCGATTCATCCCCGGCTTGTTGAGCTGGTCAACCATTTTCGTGCTGGACATGAGACCTCCGGCGTGCGGAACGGTAGGCTGGATGAGTGGGAGATTGGGTAGCTCTTCCCCCTCCCCCTCCCCCGATTCCCCCTGCACCCTCGCAGCTCCGTCAGCCTTTCAATCCGCTCATCACCACGGCCTGGACGACCCAGCGCTGCAGGCAGAGGAAGATCAGGAGGATGGGCAGGATGCTGATGACCGCCGCGGCGGTGAGCAGATTGTATTCGATGAAATAGATGTTGGTGAAGCTCATGAGGCCGATGGTCACCACGCGCATGGTCGGGCTGTTCACGACGACCAGCGGCCAGAAGAATTCGTTCCAGTTCCACATGAATTTGATGATGAGCAGCGTGGCGATCGCGGGCTTGACCGACGGCAGGATGACCTTGAAGAAAATCCCAAGCTCGCTGCAGCCGTCGATGCGCGCGGCGTCCATATAGTCGTTGGGGATTACCTCGATGGCTTGCCGCATGAGAAAGACGCCGAACACGCTCACGAGGTCCGGGGCGACGATCCCGAGGTAGGTGTCCAAGAGGCCGAAGCGGTTCACCCAGAGGTACAGCGGAACGACCACGGACTGAAACGGCACCATGAGGATGCCCACGATGGCGAGGAAGAACGCGTCGCGACCGGGAAAGTGGAATTTGGCGAAGCCGTAACCGGCCAGCGCGGAAACCACGAGGCTGCTCACGGCCGCGATGGACGCGACGAGCGCGCTGTTGAACAGGTAGCGGATAAAGTTCTCGCGCTGAAACACCTCGCGGTAATTGTTCAAGTTGAGCCAGTTGTCCGGGGCGACCTGGAGGGGGACGCGGATGATCTCCGGCGGGGTCTTCAGCGACGTGACCACCATCCAGAAGAACGGGAAGAAGACCGTGAGCGCTCCGCAGGCCACGAACAGCACCGCCGCCCAGCGCCAGCGCGCTCCGCGCTCGGGCAGATCGCGAGAGGACGCCGACGCCGTCATGGCCTATTTCGATCCGTGAACGATTTCACCGTACTCCCGATCTCCCTCGCTGCGGAGCGCCTCTGCGCCCCAGCGCCTCCGCCGCTCTTCAGTACTCGACGGGCTTCCGGAAGATGCGCCATTGGACCAGCGTGACCACGAGCAGCGTCACGAAGACGAACACGGCGATGACCGACGCGTCGCCGAAACGGAAGTACTTGAAGGCCGTGTCGTACAGCAGCATGATTACCGTCTGGCTGGCGCTGGCCGGCCCGCCCTGCGTGGTTGCGTAGACCTGGTCGAAGATCTTGAAGTTGAAGATCATCTCGAGGATGCAGACCATGAGGATCTGGGGGTTGAGCAGTGGCAGCGTGATGTGCCGCAGGCGCCGCCAGGCGCCCGCCCCGTCAATGCTCGCCGCTTCGTAGTACTCGGCCGGCACCGACTGCAGGGCGGCCAGGAAGATCATGGTGTCGAAGCCGATGCGGATCCAGATATTCACCGCCGCGATCGACGGTCGCACCTGCGTGAGACTCTGCAGCCATTTCTGCGGCGGAATCCCGAACACCCCCAGGGCCGCGTTCAGAATCCCGTACACGGGGTGGTAGATCCATTGCCACACGAGCGAAGCGGCCACGAGCGAGCAGGCAAAGGGAAGAAAGTACATGGCCGCCCACACGTTGCGCCACTTGAGGCTGGCAATCCGGTTCAGGCCCAGCGCCACGGCCAGCGAGCACACCAAGACGCTGGGGACCGACATGAACAGGAGGTGCAGGGTATTCCGGACCGCAGCCCAGAAGATGGAGTCGGTAAACACCTTCTCATACAGCCGAAGCCCTACGAACTGGTCGGCACCGCCCGGGACATTTCGATAAAAGGATTGGACGACCGATTGCCCGAGAGGCAGCAGAAAGACGGATCCAAAGAACAGCAGGGCCGGCAGGACGAACAGGAATCCTGCCCGCCGCTGGCGGTCCATGTACGTTTTCGGGATGGCGATGCGAAGCCAGTGGCGCATGGGTTCGGCAACTGGGCAACTGGGTGACTTAGTAATTAGGCGACTCGGCAGCGTGGCGACTAAAGAGGGCAACCCGGCAATCGGGTACACCCCAATCGCCGAGTTGCCCAAACGCCAAATTGCCGGCCCTAATCCTTGAGGACTCGATCCATCTTCCCGGCTGCCTCGTCGAGCAGCGCCTTCGGCTGTCCCTTCCCGTACAGTACGCCCACGACGGCCTCGCCGAACGCGGTCGCCAACTCGTTGGACTTCGGGTGGAAGTAGTTCGGCGGCACGGGCTGCGCCAGCATGTCTTTCAAGGCCTGGTAGTCCGGCCGAGCCTTCACGTACTGCGTCTCGTGGTTCACGGTCCAGACCGGCAGGATCCCCTGAAGCTGATGCTGCTCCAGGTCGTCTTTGGCGTTGCTGATGAAGCGGAAATACTCCCAGGCGACCTGCTTGTTCGGGCTGTTCTTGTACACCATGTTCGTCCACGGGAAGAGCTGGCCCGCGCCCGGGCAGGCCTTCCCGCAGGGCAGCGCCGCCACCTTGAAGCTGATGTCCGGGGCGTTCTTCTTGACCCAGCCGAAGAACCAGGACTCGCGGAACATGGAGGCCGCGCGCTTCTGCGCGAAGGAGTCCTCCGGCGTGCCGAGGGTCAGGCTGGCCGACTTGTCCTTGAGGACCAGATTGCCGAAGAACGTGAGCGCCTCGACCATGGCCGGGCTGTTGGCGAATCCGGTCGCCTTGTCCATCTCCGGATTCAACATGCGCGCGCCGAAGGCGTGGGCAAACGGGAGGAACTTGTCGGTGATGCCGACCGGATGGCCCGCGTGTCGCAGGCCGAATCCGACCTGCGTCGCCTCACCCTTGGCGTCCAGGACCGTGAGCTTCTTCATCGCCGCGTGCCACGCGTCGAAGGTCTTGGGGGGCTGGTCGGGGTTCAGGCCGGCCTTCTTGAACAGGTCGGCGTTGTAGTACATCATCTGGAAGTTGCCGTGCTCGATGGGGATCCCGTACCGAACATTCTTCCACAGCCCCATGGGCAGCATGTACTTCGGTAGGTTCTCGTTCCAGATCTTCGCCACGTCGTCGGGCATCTTGTCGCAGAAATCGTACTGCCCGCACCAGTGGTGGGTCATCCCCATGAACATGTCGGGAGCGCCGGACTTTCCCATGAAGGCCGCCAGATACTTGGCCTCGTATCCCTGATACGGGACGGTCACCACCTCAACCTGGAATCCGGACTTCTTGGCAAACTCTGCCCCCTTTGTCGCGTACCACTTGTTGAACTCGGGATTCTGATCCCAGTGCGTCCACATCACGATCTTTTTCTGCTGGGCCACGCTTTGCCCCGGCAGCGTCGCAAGCCCGATGACCGCCAATGCGAGCACCAGCACCAAACACCGTCCACGTTGCATGCTCTCCTCCTTGTTCCTGCGAATTCAGCGGCAATAGGGACTCGGCTGTAATCGTCAGAGGGAAGAGTTTCCTATGACCTTTGCCTTTGCGTCAATGGAAATCAGAAACAGGGTGCCGAATGTGGGGACTGCCTTTATCCGCAATCCAAAGTCCTTGCCGCTGACCGGCACTTCCTGTATCCTTTTCCGCCGACGTGCGAATCGCCATCCCGCGCGCAACCTTCCAGTTGACCTCTCGCGTAGGTTCAGCACGTCTCGTTTTCTGCGGTGGAGAGGAAGCCAGGACATGATGGCCGACGTACGGCAGGAGCGCCAAGACGAGGACGACGAGGTCAATCTTCTCGACTACTGGCGCGTGCTGACCAAGCGCAAGACACTCGTCCTGTGCCTGGCGATTTTTCCGGCCCTTCTGACGGGGATTTATTGCTACTTCTTTGCCACGAAGATCTTCGAGTCCACAGCCGCCGTCTTGGCGCCGAAAGAGACCGGAGGCGGGGCAACAGCGGGGCTCGCGGCTGCGCTGGCCGTGTCGGGGGCAGGGCAATTCCTGGGCGGCCTCTTGACCAGCGGTACCACCAGTCGGGATACGTTCGTGGCCATTCTGAAAAGCCGCACCATGGCGGAGGAACTCATCGCCCGCTTCAAGCTGCGGGAGTATTACGAGGCGAGGTACATCGAGGAGGCGCTCAAGAAGCTTCGCGATGCCACCGATGTGGCCGTCTCCAGAGAGGGTGTCGTCTCCGTGAAGGTGGAAGACAAGGATCCGAAATTGGCGGCCGAGATGGCGAATGCGTACGTGAGCACGCTCGATCGCATGTTCGCAAGACTCGGGACGAGTGAGGGCGGCCGCCAGCGCGTATTTCTGGCGGACCGTTTGGAGAAGAGCGAAAAGGCCCTGCGGCACGCAGAGGACGCCGTTCGCCGTTTCACGGAGGCGAATCGGATCGTGGTTCCCCAGGAGCAGGCCAAGGGCGTGTTCGAGGCGGGCGCTCGGCTCAAGGGGGAACTCATCGCGGCGGAGGTGGCCCTGGAATCGCTGCGCACGTTCTCCACGGAGAACAACCCGCAGGTCGTTCAACAGAAGGCGCGCGTAGCGGAGTTGAAGCGCCAGCTGGCGCGAATGCAGTACAGCGGCGGCGAGGAGCTCCCCTCGGATGCTTCCGGCGAGGCGCAAACCCGGCAGGAATACCATCTTCCCGTGTCCAAGATGCCCGCGGTGGCGGTGGAATACGCCCGATTGATGCGCGAGGTGAAGATCCAGGAGACCGTGTTCACGCTCCTGACGCAGCAGTATGAGCAGGCGAAGATCGCCGAAGCGCGCGACATGCCGATGGTCCAGGTGCTGGACAAGGCGGTTCCGGCAGAGCGCAAATCCAAGCCGAAGACCGTTTTGACGTCGGCCATCGTCGGCGTCCTGAGCCTCTTTTTCGCCATCTTCCTGGCGTTCTTCTTGGAGTATCTGGGGCGCGCGCGCGCGCTCAGGGCGTCCGCGCGATCGTGATGCGCGGAGTTGCCAGTGGACCACGCGTGCGTCGGCTCCCGAGCGTGGGCTGGTGTGATGTCAAGAAACGTGAGCCCGTTATCGCAACGAAGGAGGAGGGTATGAAGCGCAGTCTGTTCGGGGTGGTGCTGGCGTCACTGGTGGTGGCGGTTGGCGTGCCGTTGGGGTGGAGCGGCGAGCCGATCTCCATCGGTCTCAGCGCGCCGTTGACGGGGAACTACAGCGAGTACGGGACCAACTGGCAGAAGTCGATCCAGATCGCCGTCGAGAAGATCAACGCGAAAGGCGGCGTAAAGGGCCGCCCGCTGCAGATCGTGGCCGAGGACAGCAAGAGCGATCCGAAGGATTCCGCGCAGATCGCCCAGAAGTTCTCGTCCGACCCCAAGATCGTGGCCACCATCGGCGACTTCACGAGCACAGCCTGCATGGCCGCGCAGCCGATCTACGACCGCGCCGGCCTGGTCCAGCTGTCGCCGACGGCGTCCCACCCCGAGTTTGCCCCCAAGAGCCAGTGGAGCTTCGGGATTATCGGGACGCAGGCCGAGGAAGGGGCCTTCATGGCCGATTACACGGTCAGGAAGGACGGCAAGAAGAAGGTCGCCGTGCTCTATATCAACAACGATTGGGGGATCGCCGCGCAGCAGCATTACATCAAGCGCGCCAAAGAGGACGGGGCCGAGATCGTGGCGGTGGAGAACTACTTCGATCGGGACAAGGACTTCACCGGCGTTCTGACCAAGCTGCGCGGCTCCAAGCCCGAGGCCCTCTACATCGCGACGATGTACAACGACGGCGCGCTGATGAGCAAGCAGCGCGAGAAGCTGGGCTGGAACGACGTGGCGGTGTTCGGGCCGGGGTCGTTGTACTCGCCGAAGCTGCTGGAGCTTGGCGGTAGCGCGGTGGAAGGCCTGCGCACCAGCACCATCTTCATGATCACCGATCCGAGGCCCGAGGTGCAGGAGTTCATCAAGGCCTTCAAGGCGCGGAACAACGGGGTGGACCCCAACATGTTCGCCGCCATCGCCTACGACGCCATCACGATCCTGGCCAACACGATCGAGAAGGCCGGGACGGACCGCAAGGCAATCCGGGACGAGCTGGCCAAGATGCAGAACTTCGTCGGCATGACGGGGAAGTTCGGCTTCACCGAGCGGCGCGATGTCAAGCGCGACTATCACTACCTGGTCGTGAAGAACGGGGCCTGGAACCTGATCGCGAAGTAAGCCGTTGCCAAAGAATACGTTGAGCGGAGACATTCCGAAACGGCATAAGGAGCCGTAACGAAATAGAAAAGGATGTATCGGTTATTTCGTAACGGCTCCTAAGAACCACGCCAATTCGACCGGCACGGCGGGAGGGGCCTTCCCTCCCGCCGTGCCACGTTTCGTAACGTCAGCGCGGGATTCCCCATGCTTCTCCAGCAGATCGTCAATGGCCTCACGCAGGGGAGCCTCTACGCCCTGGTGGCCATCGGATTCGTCATCATCTTCGGAACCATGAACCTGGTCACGTTCGCGCACGGTGAGGTGTACATGATCGGCGCGTTCGTGGGCTACTTCGTCATGACGGTCTGGGGGCTGCCCTGGCCGGTGGCGCTCGTCCTGGCGATGGCGGCGGGTTGGCTGCTGGGCGTCTTCACGGAAAAGCTGGCCTTCCGCCCGATGCGGACCGCGGGGCACATGCCGCCGCTCCTCATCACCATCGGCATCTCGATCATTCTCAAGGAAGCCATCATGGTGACCCTGGGGGCGGAGAATCGCCCGGTTCCCTCCATCTACGAGCAGACGATCCAGGTCGGCGGCTCGCAGATCTCCCTCCTCCAGATGGTCATCATGGGGATCGTGCTGCTGCTCATCGTGGCGCTGCAACTCCTCATCCAGGGCACCAAGATCGGCCGGGCCATGCGGGCGACCGCGCAGGATCACGAGGCAGCCTACGCCATGGGGGTGAACGCCGACCGGGTCTTCAACATCGCCTTCGCGCTGGCCTCGCTCCTCGGTGGCGCGGGCGGTGTCCTGGTCGGCATCTATTACAATGCCGTCTCGGCCACGATGGGAGGGATGGCGGGCCTCAAGGGGTTCGCGGCGTGCATCTTCGGGGGCCTGACCAGCATCCCCGGGGCGATCCTGGGCTCTCTGATCATCGGCGTGGTGGAGAACCTCACGGTGCAGTTCATCGGCTCCAGCTACCGCGACATCATCGGCTTCCTGGTGATGGTCGTGGTGCTCATCGTGCGCCCGCAGGGGCTGCTGGGCAGCAAGATGCGGGTGGTGTAACAGGCTGCTGAAAAAGGCCCATCTGCTGCGTTGCAGCGCTCCCGCGGCGCTGCGACGTACGGACTCAGTACGCCTCGCGCCTCGGATCGCGCCGCGCCTTGCATCTGGACCTTTTTGAGCAGCCTGGGGAATATGGAATCCTCGACAACTCGTAATGCGTGCCGATTGCGGCTTGCGGACGTCGAAATACGGATTGCAGATTGCGGATTGCGAAGGTGACGTGACCCATGCCCTTGTACACTTTCACGCCGCGGCGACAGAACGCGTGGATTTGGCTCCCGATCCTCGGGGCGCTCCTCGCCTTTCCGTTGCTGGTCAAGAACGAGTACTTTCTGAACGTCGGCGTCCTGGCTGGGATCTACGTCATCCTGACCATGGGCCTGAACATCACCAACGGATGGACGGGCCTGATGTCCTTCGGGTATGCCGCCTTCTACGGGATCGGCGCGTACACGGCGGCTATCCTGGCCACGCGCTACGGGGTGCCTTTCTGGGCGACCTTTGTGCTGGGAGGCGCCGTGGCTGCACTTGTGGGCGTGGCAATCGCAGTGCCGACGCTTCGACTGAAGGGGATCTTCCTGGCGCTCGTCACCATCGGATTCCAAGAGATCGTTTTCCTGGTCACCCTGAACTGGACCAGTTTGACCCGCGGCCCCATGGGGATTCCCGGCATCCCGCCCCCCAGCCTGGGTGCGTATAGCTTCAACAGCAACCGAGAGTATTTCTACCTGATCCTCGCGCTCAACGTCGTCATGATCTTCGTGGTGTCGCGGATCATGGATTCCCGGCTGGGGCGGATGTTCATCGCCATGCGCGAGGACGAGGTCGCCGCGCAGTCCGTGGGGATTCCTATCTATCCGGCAAAGGTGCTGTCCTTCGTGATCTCGACGTTCATGGCGGGCGTCGCGGGCGCTTTCTTTGCCCATCACGCACGCTTCGTCAGCGCCGATTCGTTCCGATTGGACGAGACCTTCATCATCTTAACCATGCTGATCGTGGGCGGCATGGGCACGGTCATCGGGCCGATCATCGGCGCCGTCTTCCTGGTGATCCTGCCAGAGGCGGCCCGGTTCCTGGCACATTACCGGGAAATGGTCTACGGGGCGATCTTGATCCTGGTGATCCTGTTCCGCCCGCAGGGCATCGCCGGGATTCCCGGGATCATCCACTCGCCGACCAGGAAGAAAGGGATGGAGACAACGGCGCACGGAGGGACGGCGAGATGAGCGCCATCCTGGACGTCCAGTCCGTTAGCGTGAACTTCGGGGGCCTGGCCGCCTTGAAACAGGTGAGCTTCTCCCTTGCCGAGGGGGAAATCGTCGGCCTGATCGGCCCCAACGGCGCCGGCAAGACCACGATGTTCAACTGCCTCAGCGGATTCATCCGGCCGACGTCCGGCGAGGTTCTGTTCCGAGGCCAGTCGGCCACTCATCTGGCGCCGCACCAGATCACGGCGCTGGGGATGGCCCGCACCTTCCAGACCAGTCGCGTCTTCAAGCGCATGACGGTGATGGAGCACATGCTGGTCGGGGCCCACCTGCAGCAGCGGGCGGGTTTCTGGGCGGCCACGATCCGACCGGGATGGGTGGCGCAGGAAGAGGCGGCTGCCCGCACGCACGGCCGCAGGACGCTGGAGTACTTCGGCGAGGAGCTCTTGCCGTATCTGGACGATTACGCGGACACGCTGTCCTACGCCAACAAGCGCCGGCTCGAGATCGCCCGCGCCCTGGCGGGCGGGCCGAAGCTCTTGCTGCTGGACGAGCCCACCGCCGGAATGAACGCGCACGAGAGCGCCGAGGTGGTCCAGCTCATGCGGACGATCCAGAAGGCGGGTGTCACCGTCCTCCTGATCGAGCACGACATGAAGGTGATCATGGGCGTGTCGGACCGGGTCGTCGTCCTGGACCACGGGGAGAAAATCGCGGAGGGCCTCCCCGAGGAGATCCGAAAGAACGAGGACGTCATCCACGCTTACATGGGGAGGCGTCACGCCAGTGCTTGACATCAAGAACGTCTCGACGCGCTACGGGCAGGTGCAGGTCCTGTGGGACGTCTCCCTCACAGTCGGCGACGGCGAGCTGGTGTGCCTCCTCGGGCCGAACGCCGCGGGGAAGTCCACAACCATGAAGACGATCCTGGGCCTCGTCCACCCCTTCGCGGGTGAAGTGAGCTTCGGCGGACAGCGGATCGACCAGCTGCGACCGGCGGATGTGGTGCGGGCGGGAATTGCGCCGGTGATGGAGGGGCGGCGGATCTTCCCGGACCTGACGGTGTACGAGAACCTGCTCATGGGCGCCTACACGCGCGCCGACGCTGCCGGCATCCGCGAGGACATCGAGAAAGTCTACGAGCGCTTCCCGGTGTTGCGCGAGCGGCGCAGCCAGCTGGGCGGCACGCTCTCGGGCGGCGAGCAGCAGATGCTGGCGATCGGGCGTGCGCTCCTGGCCCGGCCCAAGCTCCTCATCATGGACGAGCCGTCCATGGGCCTGTCGCCGCTGTACGTGGAGAAGACGTTCGACATCATCCAGGACCTGAACACGCAGGGCATCGCGATCCTCTTGGTCGAGCAGAACGCGAACATGGCGCTGACCATCGCGAACCGGGGGTACGTCCTCCAGACCGGCCGCGTGGTCCTGCAGGACACCGCCCACGGTCTGCTGAACCACCCGATGATGAAATCCTCGTACCTCGAGCTGTAAAGCGGCAGAGGGGAAGGGGCGCAGAGGCGCAAGGGAGCAGAGGAGCGGGGGGGGCTTCTGGAAGGAACGAGCGGTTTGGGCGCGGCGGCGGCCGCGCGGAAGGCATACAGGAAGGCGAATAATCTCGTCATGCAGAAATCCCACGATGTCGTGATCATCGGCGCGGGACCGGCCGGATGCACCGCAGGCGAAGCACTGGCGCGCGATGGTTTCGACGTCGCGCTGGTGGAGGAGCATGCGGTCATCGGAGAGCCGGTGGACTGCACGGGCGTCCTCGGAGGCGAGGCATTCCAGCGCTTCGACCTTCCCCGGGAGATCGTGGTCGGGGAGATCGGGGCGGTCACGTTGCACTCGCCTGGCGGCGTCCCGATCACGCACGAAGCGGGGCGGCCTTTCGCGTATGTGGTGGACCGTGCAGCGTTCGACCGTACCCTCGCGCGCAGGGCGACGGGGGCGGGCGCGACCCTGTACCTCAGTACCCGGGCAGTGCGCGTCGGCCGGAACCCAGCGGGGGTGAGGGTCGAGTGCCGCCAGTCGTCACAAGAGCCGGTGCATCTTTCCGCCAAGCTGCTGGTCCTCGCCGGCGGGCCGCAGTTCAGATTTCAAGAGGACCTGGGCCTTGGGATATCCCCGGTGCTCTGGCAGAGCGCACACGCGGAACTACCAGGGAACGGTTTGCCCCACCCCCAGGTCTATCTCGGGAAAGACGTGGCGCCGGGCGCCTTCGCGTGGGCCGTCCCGGTGAAGCGCGGCGGCCGGTCGTTCGTTCGCGTGGGCGTGAATAGCGGGGCCGACGCCCCGCGTTATCTGCGCCAGCTATGCGGGGAGCGGTTCTCTCATCTGATGCGGGAGGGCGAACCGTTCAGTCCGCGCTCTTGGGTCGTACCCATCGTGCCCCTGGCGCGCACCTTCGGTGAGCGGGTGATGGCCGTTGGGGACGCAGCGGGGCAGGTCAAGGCCACATCGGGCGGGGGCCTCTATTTCGGGATGCTCAGCGCACGGATGGCGGCCGATACGGCTGCGGATGCACTCCGGACGGGGGCATTTGGCCCGGCGGGGCTGGCGAGCTACGAAAAGCGGTGGCGTGGACTCTTGGGTTTGGATTTGAGGCTGGGGAGTTTGCTGCGACGTCTGTTCAGTCGGATGGCGGACTCCGACGTCGACGAGTTGTTTCGAGGGTTGCAGCAAGAGATTTGTATGGGCCGCCTGGCGAGACACGTCTCGTTCGATTGGCACCAAGGACTGATTCTCTTCCTCTTGCGTCATCCGAGCCTGGTGCGCTTGCTCCTGCACAACTGCTGGGACCGAACCGCCATCGCCGCAGAGTGACGAGGAACCGCAGGGGCGCAGGGGGGATCGGGAGACCTGGGGATCGGGAGAGGGGGAGATTGTCGGATGCCGCGGGCGACTCGGATCAATAGCCACGAAGACCTTGAGGTGTACCAGCTTGCCTTCACGCTCGCCATGCGAGTATTCGAGTTGTCGAAGGGGTTTCCTCGTGAAGAGACCTATTCGCTGACTGACCAGGTGCGGCGGGCCTCCCGATCGGTCTGCGCGAATATTGCGGAGGGATGGAGAAAGCGCCGCTACAGCGCTGCCTTCGTGAGCAAATTGAGCGACGCGGAGAGGGAGGCGACTGAAACGCAAGTGTGGGTACAATTTGACGTCGCATGTGGGTATCTGTCGGGCAGTGTAGGCGACGAGATCCGAGGGGAATACGACCGTGTCATCGGGAAGTTGGTGAAGATGATCACTCATCCCGAGGAGTGGGTGTTGCGAACTTAAGAGGGGCAATCCTGGGTCTTTCCCCCTCCCTCCCGATCCCCCGATCTCCCCCTCGTCTATGCGGCCTCAAACCAGTAGGGGGGTGCACCGATGAACAAAATAGAACGCGTCCGCTCGACTCTCGCCGGCCAGCCGGTCGATCATCCGCCCATGACCATCTGGTATCACTTCGGGAACCAGCACTCGTCGCCCCAGATGACTGCGCAGGTGCACCTGGATTTCTTCGAGTACTACGACCTCGATCTCCTGAAGCTGATGAACGACTACGACTACCCGAACCCCGCGGGGCTCGAGGTGGTCGCCACGCCGGACGACCTCAGGCGGTTGGAGCCGTTCGAGGCGACCAAGACGCCGCTTGGCCAGCAACTCCAGGCCGTGGAGCGCGTCGCCAAGGCGCTCAAGGGGAAGGCGCTGTTCGTGGACACGATGTTCAACGCGTGGAACACGCTGCGGCGAAACCTGACCAAGGAGGCGACCGAGCCGCTCATGGCCCAGCATCCGGAGGCCGTGGTGAAGGCGCTGGAGGTCATCAACGGCAACCTGATCGAGTACGCGCTGGCCACGCTGGAGCGCGGCGCGGCAGGCATTTTCCTTTCGGTGCCCGCCAGCGCGGAATTCGTGACGCGGGAGCAGTACGAGCGCTTCATGCGGCCTTTCGATCTGGCGCTGCTCAACGCCGTCCAGGGGAAGGGCGAATGCCACATCCTGCACGCCCACGGTTCGCAGCTTTTCCTGGACCGCTTGCTGGATTACCCGGTGCAGGTGTTGTCGTGGGCGGATCTGAACGGTGGGCCCAGCATCGCGGCAGCGCGCCAGAGGACGCCGCTCACGCTGATGGGCGGTATCGACCATGTGAAGTTCGCGTACTCATCGGCCGCGCTCCTTCGGCGGCAGGTGAAAGCGGCTAAGACCCAGGCCGGACCGACCAAGTTCATCCTGGCCCCCGGATGCTCCGTGGCGACGTACAGCTTCCCACCGCTCGTCCGCGCCACGCGAGATGCAGCGCGCAGTTGACAAGGACGGGGAATCGGGGGAACGGGAGATCGGGGGAACGGGAGACGACAAGGACGATCGGGAGACCGGGAGATCGGGGGTCCGAAGCGGAGCGTTCTGTCACTCCGCCAATGGGTCCTCGCCCCCTCTCCCCCTACCCCCGTCCCCCGCTCAACGTTTATCTCTGCGGCATGATCGGCTCGGGGAAGACGGCCATCGGGGAACGGTTGGCGGCGAGCCTTGGGCGAGGGTTCTACGATCTCGATCGGGAGATGGACCGGGAGCTGGGATATAGCTTTCACCGTTTCGTCCAGGAGCAGGGCTGGCTCGCTTTTCGGGAGTTGGAATATGACATCTGCAAGCGCTTCGCTGGGATGACGGGTATTGTCGCCGCCCTGGGCGGCGGGACGCCCCGCTATGCATGGAATCGCGACGTCCTGCGAGGAACCGGCGTCACGGTCTTGCTGGAGGCGGACCAGGCAACGCTCGCCGATCGCGTCCGGCAAGCCGACCGCCCGCGCGTGAACCCCGGCGCTTCGCTGGAAGAGGACCTCGCGCGCATCTGGTCCACCGCGGGGCACCTTTACCGCCAGGCCTCCGACGTCGTCTACCGGACGGACGCAGGCAAGGACATCGACGCCGAAGTGCGGGACGTGCTTGCCCTGGTCGCTGCACGGGGTGTTACCCGTCCCGAGCGCTGAACGCTGCACGTCCCCGTCCCCCGCGCCTCCGAGCCGCTGCGCCCCTGCGCCCCTGCGGCACTTCGTCCCCTCGTCCCGTGCGCCTTTTCGCCTCTGTACGCCTGCGCCCTTGCGCCTCTGCGTCTCCGCGGTCCTGCGTCGCCTCGTCCCCTGGGAATCGTGTTGCCGCACTCCGGAGCGTGTGATAAAAAGGGGTCCGGGATGGCAGTAAACATTCGCGGAACGCCGCAATGACGCTCGCCGCGCGATTTGACGAGTTGCTGGATGCCTTGGTCGCCACGTGTCGGCGGCACTATGGGCAGCGCCTTGTCTCGCTGGCCGTGTTTGGCTCCGTCGGGCGGCGCACCCCTCGGCCGGATTCGGACATTGATCTTCTGATCGTGGCAGAAGATCTTCCGCGCGGACGGGTCGCCCGTGTGGGGGACTTTGCGAAGATTGAAGCCGAGTTGGGCGAGACGTTGCGACGGCTGCGCTCCGACGGTGTGACGACCGAGTTGTCGCCGGTGTTGAAGACCCCATCCGAAGTTCAGCAGGGGAGCCCGCTGTTCCTGGACATGCTAGAGGATGCACGGCTTCTCGTCGATCGAGACGCGTTCCTGGAGCGGGCGTTTGAAGCACTCCGTGCCCGCTTGGCCCGACTGGGTGCCCGCCGAATCTGGCGGGGGAACGCGTGGTTCTGGGACCTGAAGCCGGACTACAAACCGGGGGAAGTCTTCGAGCTGTGACGAACACGTCGCTCGCCCAAAGTTATCTCATCAAGGCCACCAAGCGCCTCCGCATTCTCCGGGTGCTTTTCGACGATGGGGCGTTTTCCGACGTGGTGCGCGAGGCGCAAGAAATCGTCGAGTTGTGCCTCAAGGGGGTGCTTCGCCAGGTCGGCGTGGAGCCGCCACACTGGCACGACGTGTCGCCGATGCTGGTGGAGTACCGAGAGCGACTTCCGCAGCCGTTCCAAGAACACATTGCACGGGTCGCCGAAGTCTCCGGCTGGCTTCGAAAAGAGCGCGAGTTCTCGTTCTACGGGGACATTGACTTCATACCGACCGAGGAGTACGTGGACCGGGACGCAGAACGCGCCATTGCCGATGCGCAGTGGATCGTGTCCATAAGCGGATCGGTCATCCCTCCGGTCGAACGAGGCTGAATGACCACGCTACGCCATTCGCCCTTGGATTCCGGTGCGACCAACCTCGGCGCAAGACGAGGCGGCATCGCCAATTCCAAGCCGGCTGATTTGGAGGACGCATGCGCGCGCTGATTACCGCCGGGGGGCGCGGGACACGCCTTCGCCCGCTCACTCATACCAGCAACAAGCATCTGATCCCGATCGCCAACAAGGCCATGATCCACTACGCCCTCGAGGCCGTGGCCGCCGCGGGGATCACCGAGGTCGGGGTGGTCATCAATCCCGACACCGGCGAAGAGATCCGCAAGGCCCTGGGGAACGGTGCGGCTTTCGGTCTGCAGCTGAGCTATATCATGCAGGATGCACCCCTGGGTCTGGCGCACGTGGTCCAGGTGGCGGAGCCGTTTTTGCGTGGCGAGCCGTTCGTGTTCTTCCTTGGCGACAACGTGGTGGTGGGGGGCATTCGCGAGTTCGTCGAGAAGTTTCGGAGCCGCCAGGAAGATTGCCACCTGGTGCTGGCGCGGGTGCGAGAGCCGCAGCGCTTCGGCGTCGCCGAAGTGAAGGGGGACCGGATCGTTGGCGTCGTGGAGAAGCCGAAGCAGCCCAAGAGCGAGTTCGCCGTCACGGGGATATACCTCTACGGCCCGCCGATCTTCGAGGCGGTGCGGGCCATCCAGCCCAGCGCGCGGGGCGAGCTGGAGATCTCCGACGCGCACCAGTATCTTCTGGACCACGGGTACCACGTCGGGTTTTCCGAGATCACGGGGTGGTGGAAGGACACGGGGAAGCCCGAGGATCTGCTGGAGGCCAACCGCTTCGCGCTGGATCACCTGTTGGACGGCGTCGCGCCGGTGATCCGCGGCCACGTGGACGACGAGAGCGACGTGCAGGGGAAAGTCGTGGTGGAGGCCGGCGCGCGCATCGTGGCAAGCCAGATCCGCGGTCCCGCCATCATCGGCAAGGACACCGTCGTCGAGCGGAGCTACGTCGGGCCCTTCACGGCACTGGGCGCGCGGTGCGTGATCCGGAATAGCGAGCTGGAGTACAGCATCCTGTTCGAGGACACGCAGATTCTCGATGCGGACGTGCGGATCGAGCGCAGCCTCCTCGGTCGGGAGGTCGTGATCCGCCGCGCGGAGTCGCGGCCGCGGACGCAGAAATTCATCCTGGCCGACCAGAGTATTATCGAGCTTTGTTGATCTTACGGCCCAAGGAATCTTCGGACCGCCACGGGGCCAATGATGCCAGACGAAAGATGATCGGGGGAGAGGGAGATCGGGAGCAGGGGGGCGGGGACGCAGGGGAGCAACCAGGACGATACCGACACCCTTCTGATGAGAGGTAGCGCAGGATGATTCGCGACGTGCAGGTGAAGACGCTCAAGGTGATGACGGACGAGCGTGGGTTTCTCATGGAGATGCTGCGCGCGGACGACCCGCTCTTCGAGGCGTTCGGTCAGGTCTACGTCACGGGCTGCCGCCGGGGCGTGGCGAAGGGCTGGCACTACCACAGGGAGCAGACGGATCACTTCATTTGCGTCAGCGGTGTTGCGCTGGTCGTGCTTTACGATGGACGAGAGGATTCGCCGACGCACGGCGAGACCCAGGAGTTCATCCTTGCGGCCCCTCCTTCGCCGGACCCGGCACCCCTGCTGCTGAAAATCCCGCCGCTGGTCCTGCATGGCTTCACAGCTGCGGGATGCGACGAGGCGCGGATCATCAACATCCCGACGCGCGTGTACCGGTACGAGAACCCTGATGAGTTCCGCGTACCCTGGGACAGCCGGGACGTGCCGTATCGCTGGCCTTCCGAAGTCGTCCGAGGCGGGTAGCAGGCTGCTGAAAAACGCCCATCTGCCGGGTACCCATTCTGATGGGTGCCCGCCTGCGGCGGGTGCCCGCACACTCGCGCGATGCTGCGACGTACGCACCCATCAGAATGGGTACCCGAGTACGCCTGCACCCGCCTACGGTGAGTACCCGGCGCATCGTTTGCCGCCTTGCATCTGGGCCTTTTTGAGCAGGCTGGGTTAGTTCGCGTGCTCTTCTTCTCGCTGACAGGAGTGAGATCGTGCGCGTTCTCGTAACCGGGGCGAAGGGGCAGCTCGGGGTGGAATTGCTCGACGTCCTTCGACGTGAGCATGACGTGGTCGGTCTTGATTTGCCCGAGCTGGACATCACGAAGCCGGAGGCGTCCCAGATGATCGCGGGCGTCCGCCCCGCGTGGGTAATCCATGCCGCGGCGTGGACGGACGTGGACGGATGCGAGCGGGATCCGGCTCGCGCCTTGGCAGTGAACGGCGAGGGGACCCGTCGGGTAGCGGAGGCGTGCCGCGTGGCCGGCGCCGGGATGGTGTATTTGAGCACGGACTACGTGTTCGACGGCCGCAAGGGTGTGCCGTACGTCGAAACAGATCCGGTGTCTCCGCTGTCGGCGTACGCGCGGTCAAAGGTTGCGGGCGAGGAGGCGGTGCGGGCCGCTGCTCCGCGCTGGGCCATCGTGCGGACTGCATGGCTATTCGGTGTGTCTGGCAAGAATTTCGTCAAGACGATCGTCGAGAAGGCCGCCGCGGGTGGGCCCCTCCGCGTCGTGGATGACCAGGTTGGCTCGCCGACGTACGCCCGGGATCTGGCGGACGCGATCGCGCAGCTCGTCTCGCGCGGACTCACCGGCATATACCATGTGACGAACGCCGGCTCGTGCTCCTGGTACGCGTTCACGCGCGCCATCGTGGAAGAAGCAGGGTTGGCCCACGTCGCCGTCACGCCCATGACCACCGCAGAGCTGGGCCGCCCGGCCCCGCGCCCGGCTTTATCCGTGCTCGCCAATCATGCGTGGGTCGCCGCAGGAATGCGCCCGCTCCGCCCCTGGCGCGAGGCGCTGTCCGCCATGCTGGCGGAATGGAAAAGGACCGACGCCTTCCCGTCCATCCGGCGCTTGTGAGGGGGCAGAACCGCCTGCCCACCACCCTCGCGGCTTGTCGCCTATCCGCTTCGTCGTCTTGTGCAACCTCGGACATCGGTAACAGATTGCCTACGGACGTGGGTGACAGATTCTAAGGACCTCGGTACCAGCGTCCAAGGACTTCGGTAACAGGCAACCTGTCGAGCTCGGAGCTTAGGGCGCGGCCAGCTCGAGGCGCCCCAGCGCCTCTGCGCCTCGGCGGTCGTCTGCCTCCTGTCCGCTGCCGGCTTCCGCCCGCCTCCTCGGTCTCTCGATCGCTGATCTGCCTCAGCACCACGGGGAAACCGGTTGCCTTGCCTGAAGTGCTGTGATAAGAGAGCACCAATACGAACGACCCCACGTGGTCCTACGGTGGGTCGCACGGATTGCGGGTGTGGCGCATCGTGGCACAGTGTGACGATTTACATCATACCGTGAGTGGTCCCAATGCCGGAGCAAGACGAGAAAGTGGCACAGCTCGTGAGCGCCGCCGCGAACGATGAGCGGGTTCTCGCGCTGCTGCTCTTTGGCAGTCGAGCACGCGGCGACGCGACGCGGTTATCGGACGTGGACCTCTGCGTGGTCCTGGATCCGGCGAGGTCCGATGCTGGGACCGCGGCAGCAGTCAAATTGGCCTACCTTGAAGCCACGCCTGGCGCCTTTGACATCCAGGTGTACCAGAGCCTTCCGATTTATGTGCGAAAGCGAGTGCTGGCGGAGGGCGGGGTGGTATATTGCCGCGATGACGACGCACTGTACGCATTAGCGCGTCGCACCATCAGGGAGTTCGAAGATTTTCGGCCGCGATACCAATGTTATCTCGACGAGGTGGCGCGTGCTGGACCGTGAGCGTGTGCTCGGCAAACTCGACGCACTCCATGGGTATGACCGCGAGTTACGCGGTGTGTTGCCGCGGAATCTGGACGAGTACGCAGCCTCCGTGGAAAAACGACGCGCTACCGAGCGTCTCATGCAGGTGTCTGTCGAGTGCATCCTCGACATCTGCGGACTCTTCGTCGCCGGTTTGCGGCTCGGGCTGCCCGCGGAGGAGGAGAACCTCTTCGACCGGTTGGAACAGGCCCGGGTTCTCTCGCCTGAACTCGTTCGGACCTTGCGTGCGATGCGTCGTTTCCGGAATATCCTTGTGCACGAATACGGCGCCGTGGACGATAAGATCGTCTTTGAGTTGGCTGGACGGCTATCGAAGGACACCGCCGCGTTTACGGCCGAGGTGATACGCGCGCTACCTGACGCCGGCGGGTAGGCGGCCTCGTATTCCACGCCTCCCAAGGTTCCCATCACCGCGGCTCTGTATCGCGCCAACACCTCTTTGCCGTCTCGCCCGATCCCCCAATCTCTCCCTCGCCGTGTTGCCTCTGCGCGTCTGCGATGCTCTGCCCCTTCACAGCGTCCAGATACACGCGCACCAGGGGTTCCTCGTCGAGCAGTGCTGGATCCAACTGGCGGCCTAGCGCGACGATAGCTTCGTAGTCACCCCGGCACCACCAGTGCCGGATGGCTGCTCGGATCTCCGCACGGCCGTAGGCGGCGGTTGGTTCCTGGATGCGCGCCTGGGACGAGTCAGGCGCAATGATGGAGCACGAAAGCGCCTCGTCCTCGCGGCGTTCTTGAGGGTCCCGGAACGCTCGCCAGAGCTTGCGTAGTTGGGCGACCTCGCGCAAAGGGCCGTCCGCCTTTGCGCAGGCGACCAGACGGCTACTGCCGGACATTGTCGTTCACCGGGGGTGCGTCGGAATCCCGATGATCCAGCGCCTCCAAGGCCTGGATGTCGAGCAGATCCAGTGGTGAGCCGCGCAGGCGTTTCAGAGCGATGAGGCCGCCGGCGGACACCACCCAGATGGAACGATCCTCGAAGGGGACCTGCACCCGGCTGCGCCAGGACTCCGCCACGGTCGGGTGGGTGGTCAGGAGGCAGTCAAGCGTCAACACATCCGGAGTTCCGGGCTCCACCTTGTAGAACCGCAGGATCTCGATTCCACTTGCGGAGGGGCGCATCAGACGGGGATGGGCCCGAAAACCGAGCGGAGCCACCGCCTGAGTGGAGGCGTCGACGGACTCGGGTAACAGGATCAGGTCAATATCCACGGTCGCCCTGGGCCGTTGGTAGACCAGCAGTGCGAGACCGCCGCAGAGGGCGTAGGGAACCCCTGCGGCGTCCAGCGCACGCACGACAGCCTTGAGTTCCGCGTACAGATCGATCATGGTGGGTGCCGCTTTCCTCTTGGTGGCGGAGCATAGCATGGCGCCGCTCGCGCGACAATGCTCCGAGTCTCCCGATTCCCGGCTCTCCCCACCACCCAAGCTCTCGCTCGCCGTATCGCCTCCGCGCCTTCTCGCCCGCTCCCCCTTCTCTGCGCCTTTCTGTTCTTCCTGCTCGACTCGTCGGCCAGTCGACGAATCGACCTCACCCCCCGGTCACCCCCTCACCCGATCCCCGATCATCGCTGCCCCCCCCTCGCGCCTCCGCGCGTCTGCGATGCCCTGCCTCTTCGCAGCGCCCAGATACACCCATACGAGGGGTCCCTCGTCGAGCAGCGCTGAATCCAACTGGCGTCCTATTTGCGCGGTTCGTAGATTGGGACCCTTGGAGCGTTTGGGCAAAAGAGGAGAATGGGAGTCGCGTTGATGTTTTCGGTTAGGGGTGTAGCGTCCGAAGGGTTGCGACTAACTCCGCCGGGGCATAGATGCGGAGTCGGCTTCGCTGGAAGTCCTTCCTGTTGCGGGTGACAATTCTCGTGG
>Ga0316622_100000287_pt1 | contig 27848 bp, 21 predicted proteins | sample OWC_Aug_OW2_C1_D_FD_207646 | JGI IMG/M metagenome (GOLD analysis project Ga0316622, IMG submission 207646) | Wetland soil microbial communities from Old Woman Creek delta, Ohio, United States - OWC_Aug_OW2_C1_D5_C | ecosystem: Environmental > Terrestrial > Soil > Wetlands | place: USA: Ohio... | reverse complement strand
AGTTACTCCGACCCAAACCGAAGGCCCTTCACTGGGTAAGGTAGTCACCCCTTTCTCGATCCACCTACCTTCACTACTACATCTTCCCTTCTCACAGGGCAATGGCTGGACTTCCACCAGCTTGCTGACTACCATGCCAGTCGCACCGGATTGTCGCTACCGCTCCGAATCCGCCTTACGCCCCGCCGTAAAGTTAATCCGCCGTACGGCCGTTTTCACGATGAAAAATCAGGTTTCGCTGTTCACAAGGAGACAAGTCTGCCCAGACTTCTTTACGAGACTAATCGGCTTGTGGGTATCACCACCATCGAGCGAAATTTCAACAAATAAGTCTTGATTCTCGAAAGACTGCAATTCCTTGATCAACTGCCGAATAGTCTTGCCTCGAATGACCCAGGCAGGCTGCGCTGTCGATTCTGTTGTCATATCAGTCTCCAATACGGTTCAAGTTGACGTCGAAAGTTCCAGATCTAGTTTCTTTGCTACCCAAATTCTTTACTGAATCAGCCATTTTCCAAGCTCCACCGTTGTGTCCATCAAGGTCTCTCGTAATGAAGTCCTTACCTCGCTTGAACACCGCTTGCCCGTCGTGCACCGTTTCGCTGATTTTTTTGAAGCCCAAGGCTTCTGCCGCAGCCTTAGCCTCTTTGGTCGTCTTATAGACCGGTTCAGCAATTGCCCGAGCCCCCTTTGCAACCTTTTTTACTGGATTTCCAGGAAAAGGATCGACGACCCCTAAAGCAAATAACCCAACAGCCTTTAATTTATCGTTACCGCTAGAACATTTATCACCTAAGACATTTGCTGTATCGACTGCATCGTTGGCTGTGTCATAAACATTCCAAGCTTCTATAGCTGCAATAGCCAAGGGGATACACAAGGGACATAGTCCACTAGGATCGGTATAACTTAACGGATTATTCTCAACATAGGTGTAGGTATTAACGCCCCCCGCCAACCCAATCGGATCGGATTGGATATAGCTGCCGGTTTTCGGATCGTAATAGCGGTGCATGTTGTAATGCAAGCCTGTTTCGGCGTCGTAGACTTGGCCGGGGAACCTGGGGTTGTAGGTGAAGGTGCCGAGGGCGCTGGGGTTTTCGTTAGGGGCTTGGGCGCCGAAGGCATCGGTTTGATCCCAACGCCAGACGATTTTGTTGTCGGTGGCTCGGGTGATGAGCCGTGGGGTGTTGAGGTGGTCGGCGAAAATGTAATAGATGCTGGTGACGCCGGCTGATTGCTTGAGCACGGCGATGGGCAGGTCGCCGAGGTAGACGGTTTCCTGAATGGGATCGCCGTTGCTGTCGTATTCGCCGATCAAGTGGCCTTGTTCGTCGTAGAGGTATTGGACGACGCTGGCGGCCGTCGCTCCCTGCTTGGTGATGCGCTGGCCCAGGCCGTTGTAGGTGTAGCGGGTGGTAAGGCTGCCCTTGCTGGCGGTTTGCAGCAGGCTGCGGTCACTGTAGGTGTAGGTGGCGGTGCCGTCGCTGATCAGGTTGCCGGCGAGGTCGTATTGGTTGCTATTGGCCGGGGCGGGGCCGCTGGTGCTCAGCAGCCGGTTGCTGCTCATGTCGATGTTGTGGGTGTAGCTGTTGGCGTTATTGATGGTGGTGGTGCGGTTGCCGTCGGCGTCGTAGCTATAGCTTTGTTTGACGGTGTTGCGGGTATGGCTGGTCAGGCGACCCAGGTTGTCGTAGCTGAAACTCTGATTGAGGTTGGCGGTGGCCGCCGGGCCGGTATGGTTCATCTGGGTGATGCGGCTGGCGGGGTCGAACTGCATGTACCGAAAGAGACCACCCTGGTTGATATTGCCCAAGTGATAGCCCCATAGCCGGCCGTCCACATCGTAGGCACGAGTCAGAATGCTTCCAGCGCTTGTGGGTTCGTTGCCCCAGGCGCCAAAATGGAATTGGCCGGTGGGCGTGTAGTCGATGTTGGTCATCAAGGCCGTGGTCACGGCGGTATCGGTGCCTGCCCAGATACCCTTGCCGGGATTCAAGGTAATGCTCTGGATGCGGCCGGCGGCGGCGTAGCTGTAGTTGATCTGGTGGCCGCTGGGATAGGTGATGCTGCCGAGTTTACCCAGGGCGTTACCGGTAGTGCCGTAGTTGTAGCTGACGAACTTGGGCCATCTGGGTTGCTGATTGGCGATGGTCGCCAGCTGGAATTTACCAGTACGGCGGCCGGCATCGTCATAGAAATAGATCGTCATCCCCGCTTCGTCGTCGATGCGGGTCAGTTGGCCGACCGAGATCGGGTTGGTAGTATCCGCGCTGTAGGTATCGTAGCGAAACACCGTGGGCGTGCCGCTGGCATAGCTGATCTGGGTGAGCCGGTTCAGGGCGTCATAGCTGTAGCTGGTGACTTTGCCTCGGGCATCGGTATGGGTTTTGAGGTTGCCGGCGGCGTCGTAGGTGTTGTCGCTGGCGCCGCTGTCCGGACTGTTGAGACTGTTTTGGTTACCGAGGCCGTCGACGCCGTATTGGGTAAGCAGTTGCCGGGGATCGTCGACGGAGATCAGCTGGTCTTGGCCGTCGTGGTTCAGCACCATGTCGGGACGGGCTTCGCCGGCGGCGGGACTGGGCTGGGTGAGGGTGTCGAGCCGGTTCAGGGCGTCATGGACATAATCGGTCTTGACGGGATTGCCGGCGCTATCCAGCGGGCTGATGATCTGGGTGAGGTTACCGTTGGCATCGTACTGGAAGCCGGTGACGGTGTCCTGGGCGGCCTGGGCGGCGCCGTTCAAGCCCCAGAACAGAGTGAACAGCAGGAGGCCAAGTGTCCGGCGGAGCGTTGGGGATGTCACGTCAGGCGTAACCGGCAGGGCGACAATAGGCGAAGCCGTATTGCGCCGCAGAGGATTGTTTAACATTCGGCGCAATGCCTTTATGCCCAGTGGGGTACGTTGGTGATGGCGCCCGATGCGGACAGCGTGAGTGGGGCGGCTGAAACGGCTCATTGCGCGGCTCCGGTGACGGATTGCAGGCGGTTCAAGGCGTCGTAGACCCGGTCGATATTGCGGCGCAGGCTGCCGCCGCTGTCGGTCGCCGCCTCGTTGGTGCGGTTGCCGGCGTTGTCCAGGGTATAGCTGATCTTGTTGCCGAGGTTGTCGGTGATGCTGGTCAGGCGCTGGGCGTCGTCATAGCCGTAGGTCAGGACGCTGCCGTCGGGCGGGGTGACGGTCTTGAGCTGGCCGGACGGGGTATAGGTGTATTGGGTGGTTTCGACGTTGGTGCCGCCGGTTTGCGTCAGGCTCTTGAGCCAGCCGCGCGGGTAAAAGTCGAGGCTGGTGACCACGCCGTTGGCGGCGGTAATGGTTCTGGCCCGGCCGTTAGCGTCGTAGTCGGCAAAGCGGGTGATCTGGCCCAGCGGGTTGGTGACGGTCGCCAGGTCACTGTGGCCGTCGGAGGTATAGGTGTAGGTGGTGGTATCGGCGACATCGCTGCGCGGGCCGTCGAGAGTTTTAATCTGGCCGAAGTCATTATAGGTCAGGGTCCAGGTGCGGGCGCTGCCGAGCAAGGTGGGGGTGAGCCCGGCATGGCCATCCAGATCGCTGGTGGCTTGTTCGCTGCGGGTATTGACCAGGCCCGATGGAAAGTAGCTATAGGTAGTGAGCTTTTGCGGTTCGGCGATCTTTAATGGCAGACGGAAGTTGGCATGCCAACTGGTGGTGATTTTGCGCTCGTGGCTGTTGGCGGCTAGCGGATAAGCCGCAAGATCAGCCGGACAGGTTCTGATTTTGGTTTTGTCGAGGTCCGGGGCCAATCCTTCCAGGCGAACGGTTTCCAGGTTGCGAGTGGTATCGTAGGCGTAGCAGGACAGATTGCCGTTGAAGTCGGTGCGGCTGGCGACGTTGCCGTTGGCGTTGTACGTGACGTTGCTGGAAGCCGCGCCGCAGCCGGCGCCGCCCGGTTGATCGCTGCCGGCGCTTTTGACCACGCCCTGCACAACTTGAAAGTAATGCTTTCTGGCGGTTCCCAAGGCATCGGTGACCACGTTGCTATTGGTGCCGTAGCTGACGCCGACGAAACCCGCGTGGCCGGCATGTTCGGTGGATATTGCCCGACGCTGGGCATCGTATTGAAAGGTGGCGAAGCGTTTGCCATTTTCGTCGACGATGCCGGTCAGGGCATGGGGCAAATCGGCGCCGGAGGTATTGGACGGGGTGGTGCCTTTTTCATTGTAGACATAGGTCTTAACCGGATTGTCGGTTAAATCGGCCGGTGTCGCGTCCGGATAACTGACAGTCTGCAGATCGCCAGTCGTGGCATTGTAGCCGTAGCGGGTCACGCCGCCGGAAGGATCGGTCAAAGTGGATAGCCGCGAGGCGCTGTCGTAACCCAATGTTAGGCTTCGGCCATTACTGTGGGTGATGCTGGTGAGCAGGCCGCTGGTGTAGGTCAGTGTGTGGGTTGCACCGCCGAGGCTTTTGATCGACAGGAGTTTGCCTGTGGCGTCATAGGTTTCGACGCTGCCGTCTTCGCCGGTCAGTTGCCAGCCGGTGGCGGCCGAGCCGCTCAGTTTCAGATTGATATCAGCATCAGATTGCCAATTAGTGTCTACTAGAGTAAAAATATAGGTTATGCCATTGGCACGACGGTAGAGCGCCGCTGCACTAGCGCTGCCGATGCTGATTGAGCGTTCGTAGTTATGCCGCCAGCCACTACCGGGTCCGAAGCCCGCGCTAAAAGTCGAGGGCTCGCTGTTGTAGCTACGTTCGAATGAAAGCGGAAAGTCGCCGGCGCCTTGATAATCGGTCTCAGGTTGGTATTTGTTGCCGGTGCCGATGTTAATGGGGTTGCCCTTGCATAAAGGACCAGACGGTGGCCCAGCGTTTTTAAAAGGATTGACGTTCGTACACTGGCCGTCAATTAACGTCTGAGTTGAAGAACAGCCAACAACAACGGGCGTTGAACGATAGGCAAAATTAACCGAACAAACCCCGTTTTCGTTACAGTGATCTCGTCCCGGTACGTTATGGGAACAAAAACTGAAGCGAGCGCCCCCGTTATAGGTTGCCGGCCCATATATCGCTTCACAATCGGAAAGCATCATATATCCCCGAAAATGGCAATCACCCATTGCATTTGTATAAGAAAATGCGCAAGAAGAAAAGCCGGCCAAAAACAGCACCAAAAACAACCGCAAAGCCATACCAAAATCCTTATTCGAGTGGTCGAGTCCCTTGGCACGGCCATGCCTTGCTCAAGATAAACGGGGGGTGAAAATCGGGCTGACGAGCCGGCAGGATCGGTTGCCGAGCCAGTCCATTGCCGCTAGGGCCCAAAATAACGCGGCGAAAATAGCATGGATAGCAAGGTTTTTCCAATGTAATTTTATCAAGGCTGATAGTATGAATTCGCAGTTAGTTTAGGCGCCTAACTTACCGGTCTCGACTTCTATACAATGGAACGGCCTTCAATAAATTTTATCGCTCGCAGTTCTTCTGAATGACAGCTTGTGATCAATGACCAGACGGCCACTAAAAATAGGCGACAGTCTCTTAATGGCCGTACCTTGCCGGTCCAGATTTATTTAATTGCGAGATTTCATTAGGTTTTTACCTCTAATTATGAGGGCCGGTTGGGGTGAGGTAACGAACCCCAACATGTTGGCTAAACGGTGGGTACACCATCCGGAAACGGCTCAAGCTCCCGGGCGTGCAGGTGCGCCGCCAACGCCGATCACATGCCGGCCTTACGCCTGATTCGGGCTAACCGGGAATGAGACCGCTATTGGAACCAAGCCAGGAAGGTCGCTTGAATGCCCGCCTCAGTTTGAATCGCACCCCACGGTTAGCCAAGCACAATACCGAAAATTTCAAGGCTTTCCGCCCTGACTTTCGTTCTCAGGCACATAGACGAACGAACCGTCCTTCAACCTATAGGTCACGCCGGCCTTCATGCCCTCACCCTGGCCGATCTGTCCAGTGGATTTATATTTCTCCATTTTCTCGCCATCCTTGATGGTCATTTCCATGTTTTCTTCCCCCGGATTTTTGACGACGATGACTTTGTCGTCGTTGAAGGGATTCAGCGGGTTTTCCATGACGATGATGAACAAAATGGCGATGATCACCAGGAACACGTCGACGGCGTTGACCACCGACAGTATGGGGTCGTCCAGCTCTTCGTCTTCCAAAATATGCAGTTTTCGGGGTTCAGCCATGATGTTCTCCTTACATTTCCCGGTTCAAATCGTGCAATTCGGTCAGCAACCAGCGACGCCGCACGGTCAGTATTACGAAGGTGATAGACGCCGCCAGTAGCGCGGTAATCACGGCCGAAAACGCCACCACCAGGTTTTCGCTGACATTGCGGGTATTGCCCTCGGTCAAAGACAGCAAGGCCGGCCCCATCGGTATCATGGTCGCCACCAGGCCCAGCATCGGCGCGGCGCGGGAAACGATGCGGAAAGGCTCCAGGCGTTTCAAAATAAACAGCTCCAGCTCCTCGAAACTGCACGCGGCCTTTTGTTGGCGATAGGCATCCAGGCAGCTGGGAAATTCCAGTCCCCGTCTGCCGGCATTGAGGCGTTGCCAAAGTTCCATCACGAACATACCCAATGCAAAAAATGCGAACACGAACATGGCGATGATCAGCAACAGGACCGGGGTTAAGAAATATTTGGTGATTTCATACAGCGATAATTCTAAGAATGACATGGTGGCTTAAAGGTGGTGGTAAAAAATCGTTGGTAGACTTGGCCGGGGAACGCTATCGCGCGCCCCTGACCTGAAGCATCATATCTGCTGGCGCAAAACCTCTTGCCGCCTGGCCTGCCAAGCCATCCCTGCCAGCAGCGCCAATACCGCCGGCAACAAAAACAACAGTTTCAGCCAGTCTTCGTCGACGGGCCGAGGTTGCTCGACCTTCTCCAATTGCTGGCCCTGCACCGGTTGATTGGCAGAGGTTTGTTGCGGCGCGGCGGCAGGTTGCGCTTCGGTCGGCGCTGCTTGAACGCTGATGCCGTAGCCTTGTGCCAGTTCGGCAACATAAGCCTTGAAGGTCTCGTTGGCGGTATAAACATCGTGCTTGGCGGCGATTTCCTGGTAGACCTGCACCAACTCGCGCTTGGTTTGTTCGTCGGCCTGCCAGTAATCCTTGCGAATTGCCTCCAGCATCCGCTCGCTGATTTGCGCCAACGCGGTCGGATTGTTTTTCTCGAACCAGTCGCGCATGCCCAGCTTGTATTTGTCCTTCACATAGGTTTCGTGAAACTCCTGCCACTGGTCGTCGCGCACCACGTTTCTGTCCATGGCCTGCCAGCCCCAGAAATTGTTGATGGTATTGAGCATTTGCAGGGTGCCGGAATAGCCCTCCTTCTGCATTTCCTTCATCCAGTTGGGATGCTGGTACACCGCGCGCAGCTCGGTCGACAAAAACTTCTCGGCGGTTTCCAGTTTGGTTCGGTTGGGGTCGCGCATGTTGGAGATATAAAGCTGCGGCGACTTGCCGTCAAGATGGCGCACCGCCATCGAAATACCGCCCAGATATTCGAACGGATGGTCGGTATCCAGCAGGCCGCGCAGATTGGACGAGCGCGAGAACACCGCCGCACTGGTGCCTTTCAGATGTTCGGCGTAGGCGTTGATTTCCTTGCCGGACTTATCCTTCAGCTTCTGGCTCCAGTGCGCGGTATTCGGTCCGTAAGCCCAGGACATGCGCGACAAATATAGGCTTTCCATATTACCGTCGCCCTCGTTCCATTGATCGGAGGCCAGCGTGGCCGGCGTCAGCTTAGTGCTGTAATCGCCGCTTTCGTTGCCGTAAATTCGGGTTAGCGCATATTCCTCCGCGGTTGCGGCGTCCACGCCTTGTTTAGTCAACAGAGCTTTGATGCGCAGCGTATTGGCCCGAATCAGGTTCAATTCCGGCTTTTCATCCAGCTTGGCAATCATTGCGATCGCCTCGTTGAAACGCTCCATCACGTTCGGAAACTGATCCCGGTACAAGCCGGTCAGTGAAATGATGGTGTCTATGCGCGGCCGGCCCAAATCGGCTTGTGGAATCACTTCCATGCCAGTCACCCGGCCGCCGTCGTCCCATTTCGGCTTGGCGCCCATCGCATACAACACCTGGCCTTCCAGCATACCCATGTGGCGCATGGTCTCGGAACTCCACATCGTGAAGGTCAGTTTTTTCGGGAATTCACCGTTATGGCTCGACTGGTATTCGCGGATCAGGTTTTCGATGGCCTGCTTGCCGGCTTCGTAGGCGGCGCGGGTCGGCACTCTGGCCGGGTCGAAACCGTACATATTGCGGCCGGTCGGCAACGAGTCCGGGTTGCGAATCGGATCGCCGCCGTAGGACGGATCTATCCAGCGCGCCGCCAAAGCGTTTTTCAAGGCTTCGGTCTCGTGCGGCGCCTTCAGGTCTGCGCGGTATTTGCGGCCTTTTTCGACCAAGGCTTTTTCGTCGGCATCCGCAAAGCTGTCCAGTGCTTGTTCGGAAAATACCTTATCGGCGACGAAGCGGTAGGGCGCGGTTTGTTGCAGCGCCTTATAATCGCCCTTGAACAACTGCTTGCTGTCGACGCCGAGCTTGGCGTAAAGCGACTGACCCAGCATCTGCATCACGTTACTGACCAGATGCTCGTTTTCCGCATCCTTGCCGAAAGTGTGCAAGCCGAGCGGTTGCATCGCCGAGCCCAGATCTTCCAGATAATCCTCGATGTCGCGCAGAAATTTATCGAACTCGCGTTCCAGATCGGCCACCTGCCATTTCATGTCCTTGTGAATGTTCATCTTCACCGCCTGCTCGATGATCAATTTGCGACTGTTGTCCTTGACCAGGCCCTGATCGACCGAGCGGTATTCGCGAATCAGATCGTTGATCTTGACGAAATCGTCGGACAGGCCGGCCGGAGCAAAGGCCGGCGTCTGGTGGCTGACGATGACGCCGCGCCCTCGGCGTTTGACGTGGATCGCCTCGTTGATGTTATCGACGATGTAGGGATAAACCACCGGCGTGTTGCCGACCAGGATATTCGGATAATCGTAAGCCCAAAGCCCCCTTTCCTTGCCCGGCGTCCACTCCTGGCTGCCGTGGGTGCCGAAATGCACGATGGCGTCGGCCTGATAAACCTCGCGTATCCATAAGTAGGCCGCCATATAAAAATGGTTGAGCGGCATCTTGGTATCGTGAAACAGCTTTTTCTCGCGCTCGTCGGCAATCTCGCCGCGCGGCGGTTGCGGCAGCACGATCAGGTTACCGCGCTGCATCCTCGGGATCACGAAACCCGGCACACCATCCTTGCTGGCCAGCCATTTGCTGTCCTCCGGCTTGCCGAAGGCCTGCTCCACGTCCTTGCGCACCGATTCCGGCAAGCCCGCATACCAGGCCTTATAGCGTTCCAGCGGCAGAAAATCCCAGTTTGGTCCAGCCATCAATTCGTTCAATGTCCCCGGTCGGTAAACCGGGCGCAGCATGTTGCCGACCGCGTCTATGATTTCCTGCTCCGCGGCTGGCTCGAAACCATAGCCGTCTGCGCGCAAATCGGCGATCAGTTTTTCCAGCGAACGCGGCACGTTTAAATTGGATGCGCCCTGGTTTTTCTCGCCAGGCGGATGGTTCCAGAACAGCAGTGCGACTTTTTTGTCGGCATTGTTCATAGTCTGCAATTTGGCCAGTTTCATCGCCTTGCCGACCAACATGTCCATCTGCTCGGGCATAGGCACCAGCTCGCCGCCCTCGTTGGCGGTCAGTACCACGGGATCGATCAGGCCGATGTATTCGGCGTTGATCAAGGTCATCGGCAGATAAAAGCTGTTGATGCCGGCTAGATCCTTCATATATTCGGCCTTGTTACCGGTGCGGTAGGCCAGCACGTTGATGGCCGGAATGCCCAGCGCCTGGTGCCAGGCCTTGCGGCTGTCCGGCGCCATGCCCAGAAAGGTGTTGACCAGCAACACCCGAGGCAGCAACTTGCCGTCCAGCGTGATCAAGGGCTCGTCGATTTCGACGACCCGGCGCGCCTTGGGATTGGGGAATTCGTTACCGGCGCCGGCGTCCGCCGAAGCTGCCGAGGGAACCGTTTTGGCGCTAGCTTCCGCCGGTGCGGGCACCGGCCTGCCGCTCGCTCTGGCACCGGCCATATCGGCCTGAGCGCGGGCCATCCGCGAAGCGCGGTAAAACAACAGCGGCATGCCGCCGGCTTTTTCGACAGCTTGCACGGTCTCGTCCAGCATTCGGGTCTGACCGTCGGAAATATAGCTGGACGACATTTCCATCGCGATCACCGCCTGGTTTTGCCAGTCTTTACCGCTGTGTTGCCGCCACCAAGCCAAGTAAGCCGGCAGATCGGCAAACACGGTTTGCGGATATTCGGGATGATAAATACCGCCGTTGGGCAAGGCCACCGGTTCCGGCACCTGACTCAGATCGCCGCCCGCCAGCCAAGTCTTGATATAGCCGAACAAATGTTCGCGGTTGGCGGCGGTGCCGTTGATGTAGTAATTGAACAGGCGCTCGCCCTGCTCGGCCGAAAGGTTTTCGGCGCGAAAGCGGGTCGGCGGACTCATCACGTTGACGTGCAATAGCGGCGGCTTGCTCTCGCGCAAGGACTTGCCGACGGCCTTCTCGACCGCGGCCTGGTCATCGGTGCGAGGGGCATCGATTATCACCAGCTTAGCGCCTGCCAGCGCCCTGCGCGCCGCCGTACCGTCGTCGCGGTCCACCTGCGCCCAGGCCAGTTCCACGCCTTGTTGCCGGGCTACGGCTTCCATCAACTGAAACTTGCGCTCCAGTACGAATTTGGTCGAAACGATGGCGATCTTGTCGGCGGCGCCGGCCAAGGGTAGCCACAACGCCAAAAATAGTAAGCAAGCTGTTTTATACAAATTCATCGTAAATTGAATCTCTTTAGAGTGAACGAATATCGGCCGGGAGCAGGCACTTGCCAAATAGGCGGCGGAAGTATTCACGGCGTCCTGTCCGCTGAGTAACTGCTCCCGGCTTAACTAATATGTTTGAAGCAACAACACCTTGGCTATCTCCATATCGTCCCCACGCCAATCAAAACCAGCAGCAAGGCGCTGGCCCGCTCCAGACCGACGCGCCAGTCGTGCAGGATCAGCCGGATGCGCTGGCCGAAATAAGCCATGCCAACACCGAAGACAAGGGCAGGCACGATGACCGCGCCCAAACCGAAGCTCAGGCCTAGCTGCAAACCGCTGGCGACGCTGCCAGTCGCTGCCGATGTCACCATCACCGTCGCCAGCGGCGCGCACGGCGTCGCCGCCATGCCCACCCCCATGAAAAACAGGCCGCTCGGTAGCATGGGATGATCCTGCAATGGCCTGCAGCTGACTGCGCCGCAGGCCCGAGTCCGGCGAAAGGTTTGCAGGAAAATCAACAAACCCACCGCGATGGTAGCCCCGCCCCAGGCCCAACTGACCCAGGGCGTGGCGATGATTTTTTGAACGGAGGCACCGGCCAGTCCCGACAATGCGCCCAGCGTGCTATAACTGCACAAGCGGCCCATCGAAAACGGCGTGACGATTTTCCAGGATTGCCTCAAACCGCCGTCGCCCGCCAGAAACACCGGCCCCAGAAACGGCAGACAGGTGACGGTGCAGGGCCCCATGCCGAATACCAGGCCGAGAACGAACACGGTCGGCAGGCTATATAAGGCGTCACCGATCACCATGCCGCTACCCGCAACTGCATCCGGCGCAAGCATGCGTCACGGCGTCCGGTTCGGCAACGACCGGCACCGCCAGTTCGCGTTCGCGCTGCTCGTAAACGTGCGATTCCAGGCCGATCAGCGCCGCGCCATAAGCCGTCGTGACCTGCGGTATCGCCGGGATTACCAGCCGCCGGCCCAGCTCGTCTTCCAGCGCCGCCACCAAGCCCTTGTTCAAGGCCGGGCCGCCGTCGAAATAAATCAATTCTTCGATGCCGACTTTTTTGACCAACCTTATCGTGCGCTTGGCGATCGAAAAATGGATGCCCTTGACGATTTCCTCGCGCTCGTGGCCGTTGCCGAGCAGACCTATTATTTCCGATTCGGCAAACACCGCGCAGGTGGCGTTGACCGCCGCCGGTATGCCCTTGGCGGCGAAGTGAAACGGCCCCAAGTCCGAAACCTCGATTTCCAGGTTGCGCGCCGCCATATCCAGGAAACGGCCGGTACCGGCGGCGCAGCGATCATTCATCGCGAAGTTGGTGACATTGCCCTTCTCGTCCAGGCTGATACCCTTGGAATCCTGGCCGCCGATGTTGATGATGGTGCGTATCGTCCCGAACGGCTTGCCGACTTCACGGGCGCCGACCGCGTTGGCGGTGATTTCGCTGATGGTCTCGTCGGCATCCAGAAACAATTTGCGGCCGTAGCCGGTAGTGGTCAGGTAGCTGACATGCTTGCGCTCGAGACCGATTTCGCCGAGCAGATTCAAAAAAGCCGTCTGTGCATTCTTGAACACCAGCGCACCGGTCGCCGCGGTCTTGGCGCCTACGATCTGCCGGTCGGCATCGATCACCACCACTTTAACGGCGGTGGAACCAATGTCTATGCCCGCGAAATACGCGCTCATGACTGCCTCCTGCGCGCCTTCAGCGATTCGATAAAGGCCTCGACCCGGGTCGATAATTGCCCGGATTGGCTGGGGCTGTAGTCGGTTTCGATATACAACATGGGAATCTCCTCTTTTTCCATGGCTTTGGCGACGCTGCGCTGTTCCATCTCGTACACGGAACAGCCGGCGAAAGCCTGATAAATAATGCCGTCGGCATTGAAGGTACGGTACAGCTCGACCAGGCGGCGGATGCGGTCGTTGTTCATCGTAAAAATCGGACAGGTGCAGGATTTCAGGTAACGGTCGGCCACCGCGTCGACCATGTCGTACATGAACCATTCGTCCACCGACACCATGTCGTTCAGCAGGCGATTGGACGAACAGGTTTCGTCGGCGACGATGACGCCGTCGGCCTGCTCTATCATCAGCGGCAATTTCAGGTTGGGAAACACCGGCGGCGAGCCGGTAAAAACGATGCGCGGTGAACGGCGGCCGGCGGCGTTGTAGCCTTGCACGACCCGCGCCTCGATTTCCTCGCACAAGGCTTCGGTGGCTTCGGTCCAGCGCGCCAGATCGTCGAAAAAATAGGCGTTGGTAACCATGAAGATGTCCTTGCCCAGAATCGGAATCGGAGTGTGCTTGCGCAGTTCGTTCAAGCGGTGATAGGCCAGCTGCGCCCGGCCTACCTGCTGTATGGTTTGTTTCAAACCCCGGCGGGTGACTTTTTTGCCGGTCAGCTTGCCGATATGTTGCGTGAACTTGCGCACCGAGCGCCGCCAGTATTCCCGGCCTTCCTCGCTCTCCTTAACCGGCGGCAATTCCATGTCATAGACCTGATAGCCCATCTCCCGCATCATGCCGGCGGCTTTTTTCTTCTGGTCGCAGGTGGTCGGGTTGACGATGGTTTTGAGCCCCGCGCTGTACGGGTTGGTCTGGCTTTTCAGCATGCCCAGCGAGGCTTTCACCAAGGAGCAGGACTTGGCCGGCATGAATTCGCTGCCCAATTCCTCGTCGGTATAGAAACCGTTGCACATTCTGACCGGAACGCCGCCCGCCGCATGTATGATTTCGTCGGGTATCTGCACGCACATCGTGCCTATGGTTTGCTTGTCGGGATGCGGCTTGACGCCGTTGCAATACACGTCCCGGAACAGGTCGTAAAAATACTGCATGCCGGCCGGATTACCGGCGAAACCTCTTTCGACCTGGTCCAATACGCCGCCAGCCTCCATGCCTTGATGGCGGGCATGGCGCTGAACCCCGGTTTCTATTTCGTGTTCGGGTACCGCGGTCACTTTGGTTTCTCCAATCCCATGCGTTTCGCAAAGCCATCCTTGGTCGATTCGAATACGGTCTTACCGAGCACATCGACCCGCAACGCGCCCTGTTCGGGACAGGCAGCCACGCATTTCAGGCACAAAATACAGTCGTCCATCAGGATGTCCTGTTTCACCACGTCGTCGGCGATGGGCTTGATTTGCAGGTCGCAGACTCTATAACAATCCCCGCAAACCGTGCATTTACTTCCTTCCTTCTTCAGCTTGAACAGCGACAATTTGGAGAAGATGTAATGAAAGGCGCTCATCGGACAGAAGAAGCAAAAAAAGCGTTTTTTCAGAAATGAGCCCATCAAAAACAAGCCGGTGATGAACATGCCCAGCGCCGTCAGCACCATTCTGCCGGTGCTGGAAAAGTCGATCAGCCATTGCGAGACGTCGCCGTTGAACAAAGGAATGATCATCCTGGCCGGGCACAGCTGGCAATACGGCGTGCCCCAATCGTGCGACAGGAGGCGGCCGCCTATCAGCAGCGGCACGAAGAGCAACACCAGCAGCAGCACATATTTGATATAGGTCAGCTTGCCGAATTGCTCGTCGCTATAGCTGCCGTAACGCAAACCGAAGCGCTTGCGCAGGCCGGTGATCCAGTCTTGAATCGTTCCCAAGGGGCAGATAAAACCGCACCAGGCCTTATTGAGCACCAGAAACCACAGCAGAAACACGGCGAAGCCGCCCAGTACCGTCAATCCCGCCAGACTGAATAGCTGGGACCAGGGTTGCGCCAGCTGATGCTGCAAGGGCAGCAGATAACAGACGCCGGCCGTGGCTTTTTTATTGTAGCCGCAGGCGAAGGTCGGCAGGCTGTTACCCAGATCGATAGCCAGCCTGCCACCGTAAACCAGCAGCACGAAGGCCGACAACTGAAACCAAAACCGAAACCGGCGCAGATCGATGCGGTCGATATAATTCTTTAGGGTAAGTCCTTCGACAAGCTCAGGACGAACGGCCGATTGTTGATTCCGTTCGTGGTGAGCCCGTCGAGCCATGAAGGGAATCAACCTGTTCAGATTTTTCCTAACGCTCATCGAAGCCGACCTCCTTGAACGGCTTGATCCGCCGCCGCCGATAGACCGTGGCGCCGACGCCCAATGTCAGCATGCCGGCGCTGGCGTAGATCAGGCCCAGCGATTTGGATTGCGAGACCTGGATATTAGGCGCGTAGCTGCCGGTCATCGCCGTGCTGTAGTGTATTTGCCGGTAAGCCTGACCTTCCCAAGCGCCGGCCTCGTCACTCAGGTATTCGGCGCTGACCAGGAAATGGTCTTCGCGCCGTTCGCCGCCCCAGCGCGAATTGCCGCCATCTTCTTTGCGTTCGCCATGATCGCCTTTGTGTTCGGCATGCTCGTCGCCGTCCTTTTTCGCCTGCCATTTCGACGGCTTTCCGCCTTCGGATTGCAAACCGTCTTTTTGGCCCGCCCATTTGCCCGGCCGTCCTTCTTTTTCTTCATCGCCGCGCTTCTCCGATTGCTCGCCAGCTTGCGGCTTGGACAGGAAACGGGCGCCGTCGTCGTCGTCCACCGGAAAGGTATCCTGTATCACCTGAAAGCTGGCGATGCCGTTTTCGTCGCTGAACGCGGTATTAATCCAGCCCTTCTGGGTCTCCAGCCTGACCGTGGCGCCGCGAACCGGCTGCCCCTGGTGCTGGACGCTGAATTTCAGCAGATTGCCGGAGCGGATTCGGGTATGAAAATCCTCGTCAGGCAAGCGCAGGCGAACGATCTCCAGTGGCGCATCCTGCCAGCGGCCGGGCTCGACCAGTTTGCGATCGTAGTTGTGGCCGAGCCGGCAGTTGTGCTTGAGAATTTCGGCCTTGGCCGTCGCCACGTTCAACACGCCGTTCTCCACCGCGCGCTCGGTGTAATAAGCGTTGTAATAGCCTTCCTCCGGCATTTTGAAGCGGATAGTCGCCGCGCCGTTGCCTCGCCCCACGGCCGGTTCGCTGAGCTGCCGCCGGGTATCCAGCAAACTAAACGACGCCCCGGCCGGTTCGGCATAGGCCGAGCCGGTTAGACTGTCGCCCTTGCGCAGCCATAGCTGTTTGACGTAAACGTCGTCCTCGATCAACACGTAACCGCCGTGAGAACGTTTCATGTCGCGCATCAGACTCTTGTCCGGCGGCTGGTCGCTCAACCAAAGCCCGGCCTCGGCGGACAACGGTATCGAAATCGCAGCGCATAGCAGTGTCATGGCGGCTGGTTTATACATAGTCATTTCCTCTTCAATCGCTGATCCGGCAAATCCCGGCAACGGCGCCCTCAAACGGAACGCCACCTCGGAAACCCGGATTTAAAACTGGTACGAAAGCCCGGCCCTGAACGTAAACGGTCCGTCGCCGGTACCGGCCAAGCCGGTATAGCTCCGCACATTTTTATCAGTCGCCGAAACGCGGGACGAGTACTTGGTATCGAACAAATTGATGGCCTGCAGCGACAAGGTCCAGTTTTGCCATTTATACGCCGTGCGCAGGTTGAACAACATAGGCCGCTGGTAGGCGTCGGTGTTTTGCACGTTGGTGTAGTATTTACTGATGTAGTCGGCTTCGAACTCCACGCTCCAGCCCGGTAGCGGATAAACGGTGACCCGGCCGTTGACGTGGTGCTTGGGCGAACTGGACAGAGTCACGTTTTGCAGTCTGGTGTTCCCGGAATAGTAAACATCCCAAGTGTTCCAGGTCAGAGTGTGGGCGGCGTCGAATTTCACCAATTCATGCGGCCGGTAGGACAAGCTGGTTTCGAAACCGCGGGCGGTCACGGCACCGGCATTGGTCGAGTATGTCGCAGTCGTTTTGGCTGTGTTCACCGACGTTACACCGTTCCTTGTGATAGTATCCCGCAAGGCTGCCCAACCGGGACACATAGAGGGATTTTGGCTACAATACACCGAACCGATGTAATCGCTGATATTGCTCTCATAAGCGTCTATGTCGTAACTCAAGCCATAATCGCGGAAAAAGCCGCGCAAACCGATTTGTTTGGTGATGCTGGTTTCGGGATGGATGTCGTAATTGGGATAATTAGAAGTTACTGTGGCGCTGGTGTTCGGAACCAGCCAGCCGTCTGCCATGCCGAACCATAGCACGTGATCCGGTGTGTATTCCCAACTCAAGCCCCCTTTCTTGATCAGGCGCTTGTAGGTATTGCTGCCGTCTTTCAAGGTGACGCCGTATTGGTTGTAGGTTTTGATCTGCTGTTCGAATTCTTCGTGGCGCAAGCCGAAATTGAATCTGAGGTTATCGAGCGAGCCCAGCCAGCGGTTGCCGGTAAACAAACCGTTCAGCGGCGAAAATTCGTATTGCATGAATGGGGCGATTTGGGTTTCATCGGTGGCCGACATCGCGTTGGCGTTGAGACCAGTCAAGTCGAAGGTGTTTAGGGCTCGGTCCCAAACCGTGGTGAATTGAGTGCCATTGATCACGTCCAAACCGGTATAGACCCTGGACTTGATAAAATCGAAATCCTGGCGGTAAACCGCGTGGCCGTTGTTTTCGGCGTAATCGATTTGGTTGATTTTGGCGTTGGAGGCGCCCGAGCCGCCGCCGGAATTGCCGTCCCAGCCGTTTTGTTCCCGGCGGGTGAATGCTACAGTCAATTCACCGCCGTCGCCGATTTGGCGCTTATAGGTCGCAGAGCCGGTCAAATATTCGAAATCCTGATAAAGGTTTCTCCGGTTGTAGTCGGCCTGCAACCAGTTCCGGTCGAATTGGATCTGGTCCAAGGAACTCGGGCTTTCCTCATAATAATCAACGTGCTCCAAGCGTAGCGTCAGTTTGGAAACGTCGTCGGGCTTGTAGACCAACTTACCGCTGGCCGAGCCGCGGTTGATACCCTCGCGGTCGCGCCAGCCGTTGCGATCCATATAACTGAAACCCGCGAAATAACCCAAATCCTTGGTCAGCATGCCGGTAGCCGAACCTTGGGTACGCCAAAAGTCGTCGGTGCCGTATTCTTGCGATAAACGATATTCGGGAATTGCCGTCGGATCGCGTGTGATCAAATTCCAGGAACCGGCGATGTTATTGCTGGGATACAGCACCGAACCGGGTCCGCGTATCACTTCGATGCGTTCGATTTCGGCCGGGTTGAATTGGTCCATCGTCGTAAAACTCTGGCTCATCGGCGAATTGATCAGCAAACCGTCTACCAGATTCAAGCTGTAGGATTTGCCGCCGTCCGGTATCCGCATGTTGCGGACCATGCTGACACCCGGTATACGGTTGAATTGTTCCCGAAGGATATCGACGTATTTGACGGTTTCCAATTCGGTCCGGTCTAAGATGCTGCCGGGCTGGGCCGTGGTTTTGGTGAGCTGGCCCAATTCCGTCCTCGCCTGCACCGGTTTGCTGTGGCTGTCTTCCGTCAGCCAGTTATCCAACCAGCTCATCGGTTCCGCGGTGACCTGCACGGTTTCCATGGCTTGTACCGATTCTTCCGCCCCAACCGGCTGAAGCGGCAGTGATAGGGAAACGCCGATCAGCGCGCCAAGTTTCTTGTTCATATCAACTCCTTGTTTAAAGAATGCATCACTATTCGCAAACCCTGTACCAAAGCCAAACAAGCTTTTACTTCATAGGGTTAAAGAAAAATTCATGCGGCCGGAAAATTAAACATTGTCTTTTACCCTAACCAGCACTTCTCACCGTGGCAAATAACTTACAGTTTGAAAGTAAATACTTACATGCCGGAGCCAAAACAATCCCTCCCGAAAAACCGGGACCGATTGGTAAACGGCAGCAGGGACACGGACATCGACTTCAGAACCATTCATCGTTTGTCGGCAAGGGCTTGGCTCTCTTCGGCCCCCAGGGCATGGCTTAATTTGGCCAGACTCACATGCCAATCCGTCCGCGCCTGTACCACCTGCATCCGCGCATTGGCCAAATCCGCTTGCGCCGTCAGAAGGTCCAGCAGATTGCCCACGCCGGCCTTATAACGCTCCAGCGCCGCGTCCGCCGAACGCTGGGCGTTGGTTTTCAAACTCGTCGCGCTATCGATGGCCTCGCCGGCGGTTCGGAGATCGAAATAGGCCTGCCAGACCTCCAACTCGACCTGGCGGTGGGTTTGGTCGCGGCTGGCCTCCGCTTGCGCCAATTGCGCCTTGCCCTGGCGAACGGCATAGGTATTCTGGAAGCCGGTAAACAGCGGTATGCGCAACTGCAGGCCGATGTTGTAGCTGAAGGAATCCGGCCGGTTTTCCATAAAATAGGTCCAGTTATCGTTGGCCACCACTTCCAGGCTCGGCATGCCCTGCCCTTGCAGAGAGCCGATGTTGGCACGCGCGGCACGCACCTGAGCCTCGGCGGCTTGCAGATCCGGCCGGACCGATTTGGTTTGTTCCAGCAATTGATCCAGCGACCCCAGCACCTGCGGCGTTTCCGAATTTTCCGGCCACGGTGCGAGCGTGATCCTTTGCTTCAACGGCACGCCGACGGCATTGGCCAAGCGCCCACGGCCCTTTTCCAGTTCACCCTGGGCACGTTGCAAGGTCAGCTTCGCCTGCGCCTCGGCGGTACGCGCCCTATAAACATCGCCGATCGTCGCCAATCCGTGGCTTCGGCGCGCTTCCGCCGCTTTTACGCTGGTTTCCGCGCTTTCCAGGGTTTGGCGGCTGGCAACGACCAGTGCGTCTATGCCTTGCATTTGATAGTAGGCTTGCTCGACCTCCAGCAGCACATCCTGTAATACCCGGTTACGGCTCAACTCGGAAGCCATCAAACGGTAACCGGCCGTATCGACATCGGCGGAACGCTTGCCGAAGTCGTACAGTACGTAATTCAGGGTCAGCGCCGGCCCGTAACGGGTTTGCACGAAAGTGGTCATGCCGCTGGTCGACAAAGGCTGGGTCCGCACCAAGGACGTCGTCAGCGTCACGGACGGCAAATATGCGCTTTCCGCCATGCCCAAGGCCGCCGCGCCGGCCTGTACTTGCCCCCAGGCCTGACGCGATTTGGGGTTGTTCGCCAGGGCTAGTTCGGTCAATTGGGCCAGGGTCAGCGGCTGATCGGGTATATCGATAGCCGGTGCGTCCGCCAAGGCCGGCAAGTCCGCGCCGGGCGTCCAGGGTTTATCAGGCTTGGGCAAATCAGCGGTCGTGGCGAACGGATCGTCCAAGGGCGGCGGCAAAGTCAAATCCAGCGCCGCGGCCATCCCGCTAAACAGCCATAACATAGGCGCCAGCAGCAGGCCGGCTCGTCCGAAACCGTTAAGTAAATTCTGATTAAGTCCTTCGACAGGCTCGGGACGAACGGTAAGTGACTGATTGCGTTCGTGGTGAGCTTTACGGCTTTGCTCAGGAGCGGCTTTTCGCATCATGGCTGGAACCGACTCGTTCAGAGTTTCCTTAACCATGAATGGATTGAATAAAACCTTCATTGATATCTCAAGGCCTCGATAGGGTCCAACAGGGCGGCTTTGCGCGCCGGGTAATAGCCAAAAAACACGCCGACGCTCAGCGCCACGCCGAAGGCAACCAGCGCCGAGCCACCGGAAACGACCACGGTGGTATTGCCGAAACGGCGGAACAGTTCCGCGCCGACCAGACCCAGCAGCAAGCCGATAACGCAGCCGATCACCGACATGATGATGGCCTCGAGCAAAAATTGGGCGAGTATGGCCCCTTCCCGGGCACCCAAGGCCATGCGGATGCCGATTTCGCGGGTTCTTTCGGTGACGGACACCAGCATGATGTTCATGATGCCGATGCCGCCCACCAGCAGCGACACCGAAGCGATCGAACCCAGCAGCATGGACATGACCTTGGCGGTCTCGGCGGCCGTGTTGGCGGTCGCGGTCAGATCGCGAATCGAAAAGTCGTTTTCCATACCCTCGCGGATACGGTGGCGCTGCCGCAACAAGGCCCGCATTTCCTGTTCGACCGACGGCATGGCTTCCAGCGATTCGGCCTTGACCATGATCATGTTGATGCCGCCGCCGGTCTGTCCGAACAATTTCCGTTGCGCGGTCACCAAGGGCACGATGATGCTGTCGTCCTGATCGCGGCCGTCCAGGCTCTGCCCCTTGGGCGCCAATACGCCCAGGACTACGAAAGGCTGTTGTTTGATGCGCACCACTTTACCGACGGGGTCTTCGTCGCCGAACAATTTGCGGCCGACATTTTGCCCGATCAAGGCGACGCGGGTGGCGGCCTTGACATCAGACTCGGTAAAACGCGAACCGCTAACGACATCCCAACTGCGCGCATCCAGATATTCCGGCACCGCGCCGACGATACTGGCGGTCCAGTTGGCTTGGCCGTGGATCACTTGCACCGGCGCGGGATGCAGGGATTGGCCCACGACTTCGACGCCGGGCAATTCCATCATGGCCTCGGCGTCGGCCACGGTGATTTTGGCGGCACCGGCCCGGCGCACGCCGCCGCTGGTCGTCGATAGGCTGGCCGAGACGATGAATAAATTGCTGCCCATGGCGCTGATCGATTGTTTGACCGCGTATTGCGCGCCCTGGCCGACAGCCATCATCAACACCACCGCGCCGACGCCTATCACCATGCCCAGCATGGTCAACAAGGAGCGCAGACGGTTGGCCCCCATCGCGCGCCAGGCTTCGCCCAACATCGCGATCAGCATGGCGGGCTTCTCCTGCCAGCTTCCGCCGTGGGCTCATCCCGCACGATGCGCCCATCGCGAAATCCGACTTGCCGTAAGGCGTGCGCGGCCACGTCGGCCTCGTGCGTCACCAAGACGATGGTGATGCCGTCGGCGTTGAGCTGGCGAAAGATCGCCAGGATTTCCTCGCTGGTTTGGCTGTCGAGATTGCCGGTAGGTTCGTCCGCCAGTAAGACGCGAGGCTGATTGATCAACGCCCTGGCGATCGCCACCCGCTGCTGCTGGCCGCCGGAGATCTGGTTGGGATGAGACTCCGCATAAGCGCCCAGCCCGACCCGATCCAGCAGAGCCTGGGCGCGCCGCCGCCGTTCGGCCTTGGAAACGCCGGCATAAACCAGCGGCAAGCCGATGTTGTCGGCCAAATTCATCCGTGACAACAGATTAAAACCCTGGAACACGAAACCCAGCGTCCGGTTGCGCAATTGCGCCAGTTCGTTCCGACTCAGGCTGCCCACCTCGCATGAGTTCAGCCAATAGCGGCCTTGGGTATAACGGTCCAGGCAGCCCAGTAAATTCATGAACGTGGATTTCCCGGAACCGGAATGCCCCATGATCGCCACGTACTCGCCTTGCGCTATCTCCAGGCTGACGCCTTGCAGAGCCCGGTAGTAGCCCCCCGCGATCGGATAGTCCTTGACCACGTCACTAACGCGTATCACCGACATTCAGAACAACCTCATGGGCGCCGGCTTTTGGCTGGCACCGGCTCGGCCATCGCCTTCGCCGTTTTCGCCGGTAACCACGACATCGCCCTCCTTGAGTTCGCCGGAAACGATTTCGGTCATCCGGTTATCGGTAATACCGACCGTGACACTCACCGGACGTAATTGGCCGTCGCTTTCCAAAATGTGTACTAGACCGCCACCGATGGCCGCGGGCTTCTTGCCATCCCGGCCGGCGGACTTTTTGGCGCCTTGCGCGTTTTTTCCGCCGTTCGGCTTGTAGCGCAACGCCGCGTTCGGAACCAGCAACACCTTGCCGCGTTCCTGAACCGCGATGTTCACGTAGGCCGTCATGCCTGGAAAAAGAAGCTTGGTGGAATTGTCGACCGCGATCACCACGTCGTAGGTCACCACGTTTTGATCGATGGTCGGACTCAAACGAATCTGGACCACGTTGCCGGAAAACGTCTCGTTAGGAAACGCATCGACGCTAAAACGCACGGTTTGCCCAACCTTGATGCCGCCGATGTCGGACTCGGCAAAACTGGAATCGATCTGCATCTTGGTTAAATCCTGGGCAATCCGGATCAGGGTCGGCGTCTGGAAATTGGCAGCAACCGTTTGCCCGACATCCACCAACCTCTCGACGACGACACCGGAAACCGGCGAACGGATCACGGTATAGGCCAGGTTCACGCGGTCTTTTTCCACCGCCGCTCTGGCCTGATCGACCATGGCCGCCGCGGATTTGCGCGCCTGCACCACCTGATCGAATTCCTGACGAGTGATGTATTCGTCCTTGGCCAAGCCCTGCATGCGTTTTTCGTTGGCGATTGCCAAGGCCAGGGAGGCTTCGACATTCGCCAGATTGGCACTGCTTTGCCTGAGCTGGGCGGCGTATAAGGCGTCGTCCAATTCCAGCAATACCTGGCCTTTTTCGACCTGATCGTTGAAATCGACGTGCAGCCGCCTCACGGTGCCCGACACCTGAGTGCCGACTTGCACCATTCTTACCGGATTCAAGGTGCCATTCGCGGAAACGCTTTGCGTCACGTCGCCCAATGCCAGAACTTGAGTCTTGTACTTACCGCCGTCCTGAGCGCCATTGGCCTGAGGCCAATAGGAATAGGCAAGTGCCGAAATCGCAATCAGCGCCAGTCCAAGCATTATTTTTTTCATACCCATAGCGTCGAATCGATTGCGCCGCGGAGACTTCAATTTAGAAGCCGGGATTATTGGGCACCCATGCCGTGATGTTTTCCATGCCCATGCCGGTCGTGTTTGCAGCTATTGAGCTTGGCAAACTGTTCGGCATCGAGGATTTCCTGCATACCGGCTTGGGTCTCCTGGTGGATGGCGGCGAACTTCTCTCTTTGCTGTTGCCACAACTGCTCGACTTGCTGTTGTTGCGTTTCGCTGAGGTTTAATTGCTTGGTGATATGTTCGAGACGTTTTTGCCGGTGTTCGGCGGGTTCTTCGGCGCTAAGCCCGGGAAATGCCTGGGCGGCCAGCGGAAATAAAACCAGGGCAGCGATTGCGTAGAAAGGTTTGTTCATGAGACTCTCCGTAAATTGCAAAATGCCCGGACGACTCTAGCCGGCCGGTGATCGCTAAATTAACGGACAAATTTGCAAGCAATACGCAGCAATTGTGGAAAAATTGCGGAAATGACTCTCAGGGCTTGATCGCGGCTTCAAAACGATAACCGGCGCCATAGACCGATTGGATCAACTCTTGTCCGGGCGACAACTCGGTCAGTTTCTTGCGCAGCTTTTTGATATGGCTGTCGATGGTGCGGTCTGAAACGATACGCTGGTCTTGATAGATGGAATCCATCAAATGGCTACGGGAAAATATCCGGCCCGGTTGCCGGTACATCACTTGCAATAACTGAAATTCCACGGCGGTCAATTGGATTTCCAGCGGTCCGGCCGAGACTTTCATGGCGTCGGCATCCAGACTGAAGCCTGCGACGGTTGTCGGCTCGGCCGCCGCGGGCCCCAAGCGCCGCAACACGGTCTTGACCCTCGCCACCATCTCCCTGGGGCTGAACGGCTTGCACAGATAATCGTCGGCACCCAGTTCCAGACCCAACAAGCGGTCGGCTTCCTCGACACGGGCACTGACCATGATGATGGGCACCGCGCTGCTTCGGCGGATGGCTTGGCAGAGCGCCAAGCCGTCCAAACCGGGCAGCATCAAATCCAGCAGTATCAAATCGGCGTGATTGCCGGCCAGCCAGGGCAAAACTTGCAAGCCGTCAGCCAACATATGGGTCTGAAAACCGGCATGGCGCAGATAATCGGATTCCAACTCCGCCAATTGGGGTTCGTCTTCGACGATCACTATCCTGGCAGACGTTGGATTTGGGTAGGGAATATATGAGCCCATGGAATAGTTATTAGCTATTAATAATGATGAGATTGAACCAAGGGTAGGCCGACGCTGATTTTCAGCCCGCCCAAATCAGACGGACCGGCACAGATGCTGCCGCCGTGCGCTTCGACGATGGTCTGGCACAAGGCCAAACCCAGACCGGCGCCACCGTGATTGCGGCTGCGCGACCCTTCGACGCGATAGAAACGCTCGAAAATCCGAGCAAAATCCTGGTTGGAGACGGCGGGCGCGGAATCCGCGAACTCGATCCAAAGCCGCCCGGACTCCAGGCGCCCGCCAATTTTTAAGCAACCGCCGGCATCGGTGTAATTCAAACTATTGGTCAATAGATTGCGGAACAATTGGGTCAAACGATCCGGAGGCCGAGCCTGCTCCAAGCGTATGGTTTTTTGCGCGAAATCGGCTTTCAGGGTTTGCAGCAAGGTCGACAACAAGCCTAGCGGCTCGACGTGGGAACAACGGTAAGTCAGGGCGTTTTGGTCGCTGAGCGCCAATTGATAAAGATCGTCGGTCAGCCGGTTCAGCCGCAACACATCGTTCAGCAGCAAGTCGACGGCCTCCGGATGCAAGGGCCTGATGCCGTCCTGCAAGGCCTCCAGTTCGGCGCGCAAGATGGACAACGGGGTGCGCAGTTCGTGGGAGATGTCGGCCACCCATTGCCGCCGCGACTGCTCGGTTTGTTCCAGGGTCTGAGCGAGCTGGTTGATGTCGGCGGCCAGACGCCCCAGTTCATCCCTGGATTGCACCGCCAAGCGGGGTTGATAATTCCCGGCCGCCAATTGCCGCACGACGCCGGCTATGCTGTTCAACGGCTTGCCCAACCAATAGGCCAAGGCCGAGGCAAGACCGGCCGACAGCAACACCATGATCAATCCGACCAAGATGAACGCACGACTCTGCTGATCGAAATACTGGAGCTCCAAGGGCTGAGCCAGCGGTTTGCCGGGCAACAAAGCCAGAAAGCCTAGCGTGCGATCGTCCAGTTCGATCGGCCGCAAGTCAGCTTTTTCCACCAGCTCGCTACGAGCCAGAATCGGCCGGCGCTCGGCATCCAGCAGCATGACCCGCAATTCGAAATGCCCGGGATTGGAACCATAGCCGTAGCCGGGCAATTGCTTTGGCGGCCAGCCCGGATCGTCCTGAACGGCAAGCATCATGAAATCCGGCGGAGGCTCCTGCTTGTGGTTGGCATACCATAATAATTCCAGCCAATGCCGGCGATCTTCGCGCAACAGTTGCCACCCCTCATGCCTGATGTAGCAATCCCGCAAAGCCTCCACGAAATTCTCAATCCGCTCGTCCTGGCGCTTTTCCACGAAACGGCTGAAACCGTCTTCCAGCGACCAGCGCATGAAGCCATACATGCCGCCGACCAAGGCCAGCGTGGTCAACAATAGGATCACAAACAGCTTCAGGCGAATCAGCATCTCGGCAACACGCGACAAACCGTGTTCGAAAACACGCCAGGCATCAGGCTTTACGCCGGCGATTAGCATCCGCCGGCCCGGCATCGCGACCGGTTGCCGCAAACAGTAAGCAAACCGGCCAGCCGGACCCTGAAGGAAAACACATGAACGGCATTACTGAGCCTGCGTCACGAACGATAGCTTACCGATGCCCGACCGCTGCGCCGATGCCATGACCTTGGCCACCGACTCGAAAATCGCGGCGCGGTCGGCCTGAAGCTGGACGCTGATCTCCGGATCGCGCGCCTGCAAAGCCTTGAGTTCGTTTTCCAGCGCATCCAGCGCAACGGTCTTGTCATCCAAATGCGCCTCGCCACCGGCCGTTACCGAGAGAATGGCGATGTGCTTATCCGGCGCGGGCTCGGTCTGTTCCGTTTTCGGCAGTTTGACCTTGACCGCTTGCGTCAGCAGCGGCGCGGTGACGATAAAGACGATCAACAGGACCAGCATCACATCGACCAAGGGTGTGACATTGATTTCGCTGAGTTCGCCGCCTTCGTCCTCGTTAGGCATTTGCATGGACATGTCCGGACTCCCGATGCGTTTGGATTAAGTCGTTTTCGATGCAGGCTCTCAGCAAGTCGGTGGCGAAATGCTCCAGGTTTGCCAACAACCGGCGATTCTGCCGCAAGAAAAAGTTGTAGGCGATGACGGCAGGGATAGCGACCGCCAATCCCAGGGCGGTGGCAATCAACGCTTCGCCTATCGGTCCGGCGACGACTTCCAAACTGGCGCTGCCTTGCGCACTAATATCCTTTAGCGCATGCATGATGCCCCAAACCGTTCCGAACAAGCCGACAAACGGCGCGGTGGAACCGATGCTGGCCAGCCATCCTAGTCCCGCGTCCAGAATAGCCCGTTCTTTTTGCAATTGCTGACGCAAGCCACGCTCTATCAATTCATGCCAGGCGGAGACTTGTTCGACACTGATTTGGGTTGCGCCGTGGGCTAATTTGTGGGTCTGCGCCGCAACCAACCAAAGCCGCCAAATCTGCGAACTAGTCCGTGCATCCTCGAGCGGATTGTCTTGCTCGACGCCAATCAATTCGCGCGGGCTTATTCGGCGTAAAGTCCTGGCGAAACGATAACGGTGCCAGAGAATTTCACCGGTTTTTAAAAGAATGACGCTCCAGGTCAGCAGGGAAAAGCAACCCAGCAAATAAAGAGTGCCATCGACGATGGCGGTTTCCGAAAAATTCAAAGTTTTCTCCCGTCTGATTTAGTTCAATGATTCCTTTGGTTTATCAACGATTGCGACGCCTCATTAGGCGACGCAAGACCTTCAACTCAACGAAAAGTTAATCGGCACCGTTGCCCAGCCGGCTTCGGATCGGTCGCCGCGCTTGGCGGGCACAAACCGCCATTCGCGCACGGCATTCAGGGCGGATTCGTCGAGCACCTCGTGGCCGCTGGATCGTTCGACCTTAACATGCTGGGCGCCCCCTTCCGCGGTGACAAAAACCTTCAATACCACCAAACCTTCCAAATGCCGCTGCCGCGCATCCAGCGGATAAACAGGCTTGGGATTATTCAGGTAAGCCAAATTGCTCTTCGGCGGAACGAAGGTATCGCTTACCGGCGCAACCGGCGTCTGATTATTTGCAGCTTGAGGCAATGCGGCCGCGACCTGAGGCGGAGACTGGCTGGGCTGTTCCGGATCGGCGGCCGCCTTTTCGGCCAGGGCTTGCTCCGGTCGCGGTTTGGGCTTGCGATGGAGGACTGGCTTGGGCTTTACGGGCTTTTCTTCGTTGACAGGCTCGCGCACGGCTGGCGGCGCAACCGCCGGTTTGATTTCGGGTGATCGCGGCGCGGCCAATTCCATCGAAATCATCGGCAACGGCACAG
>Ga0316622_100000285_pt1 | contig 28035 bp, 25 predicted proteins | sample OWC_Aug_OW2_C1_D_FD_207646 | JGI IMG/M metagenome (GOLD analysis project Ga0316622, IMG submission 207646) | Wetland soil microbial communities from Old Woman Creek delta, Ohio, United States - OWC_Aug_OW2_C1_D5_C | ecosystem: Environmental > Terrestrial > Soil > Wetlands | place: USA: Ohio... | reverse complement strand
TTATGTTCGTCCTGATCTTCCTGATCTTCTACTTGCTGATCGTCCGCCCCCAACAAAAGCGCCAGCGTGAACACCAGCGCATGCTCACCGAGATCAAGAACGGGGACCGCGTGGTGACGACGGGCGGGCTGATCGGCAACGTCATCGGCAGCAAGGACGAGGAAGGAGTCTCCATCCTGGTGATCAAGATCGCCGAGAACACCAAGGTCGAGGTTTCGCGCAGCCATATCCAACAGGTGCTGGTCAAGCAGCGCTAGGCGCTCGAGGACCGAGCGGCGCCGGGGCGAGGGCGAACGTGGGCGGGAACCGGAGGCGGGGAGGAAGCCGCAGTGCGCATCGTCTTCATGGGCACGCCTGAATTCGCGGTGCCTGCGCTCGCGCGGCTCTGCGAATCCGGGCTGACGCCGGTCGCCGTCTACTCGCAGCCCGACCGGCCCTCGGGCCGCGGCCTGCGCCTCCGGCGTCCGCCGGTCGCGGAGGAAGCCGGGCGGCGCGGGCTGCCGCTCCATCAGCCGGAGCGTCCGCAGCAGCCCGAGGAGATGGCCCGCCTGGAAGCGCTGGCCCCCGACGCGATCGTGACCGCCGCGTACGGCCGGATCTTTGGCGAGCGATTGCTCGCGCTCCCGCGCTTCGGCTGCCTGAACCTCCACCCGTCGCTGCTCCCCCGCTACCGCGGTCTCTCACCCGTCCAGCGGGCGATCCTGCGCGGCGATCCGGTGACCGGCGTCACGCTCTACCGCATGGTGCGTGACGTCGACGCGGGGCCGGTCCTCGCCCAGCGGGAACTGGCGATCGGCGTGCGGGAAACCGCGGGCGAGCTGACCATGCGCCTCGCGGACCTCGCCGCCGACCTCCTCGTCGACGCGCTGCCCGCCATCGCCGCCGGCCGCCTGTCCGCCAGCGAGCAGGATCCCGAGCTGGCGAGCTACGCGCCCCGTCTCGAGCGCGACGATGGGCGTCTCGATTGGCGCCTGCCGGCGATCCAGATCGAACGGCTGGTGCGCGCGCTCAGCCCCTGGCCCGGCGCCTTCACCTTCTGCGGCGCCTTTCGGGTCAAGGTGCTCGAGGTCCGCGCGGTCGACGAGACGGCGCGCCGCGAGCCGCCGGGCACCGTGCTGCGCGTCGGCAAGGGCGCTCCTCCGTTGGTCGCGGCGCTTCCCGGAGCGGTCGAGGTGCTGCGGGTGCAGGCGGAGAGCTGCGCGGCGCAAAGCGGCGACGCCTTCTGCTGCGGGAGAAGGCTGAAAGCCGGAGACCGCCTGCACGCCTGTCCTTCCTGCCCCGCGGGTTGAACGCGATGTCTCCGCCGAAACGGGATGGCTCGCCGTCGCGCGGTCCGCGTCGTTCGGCGGCAGACCGCGCGGACACGCTGGCCGCGCGTCACGCGGCGTTGCGGATCCTCTGCGAGAGCGAAGCGCGGCGGATCCCGGCCGATCGCGTGCGCTCACCGCTACTCGAGCGGGCGCGGCTCGACTCCCGCTCGCGCCGATTCGCGACGACGCTGGTCCAGGGCGCGTTTCGCTGGCGAGGGCGGGCCGACCGCGTCCTCGACGCCCGGCTCGCGCAAGGCTTCGCCTCCCTCGATCTGTGCACGCGGAACATCCTGCGCCTGGCGTACGTCCAACTCTTCCACCTCGAGCGGGTGCCCGCCTACGCGGCCGTCGACACGGCGGTCGCTCTCGCGCGCAAGCTGCAGGGGAGCGGGAAGGCGCGCCTCGTCAACGGCGTCCTGCGCGGCCTGACGCGCAACCCGCCGCGCGAGGAGGAATGGTCGCGGGGGAAGGGGGCGCACGCGCTCGAGGGCGAGTGGTCCCACCCCGCCTGGCTTCTCGAGCGCTGGATCGCGCGCTGGGGCATGGAAGAGACGCGCAGGATCTGCGCCTGGAACAACGCGCCTCCCGATTTCCACCTGCGCGTGACGGGCGGCCCGGCGGAGGTCGCGCACGTGAGCGCGGCACTGCTCGCGGCGGGGATCGACGCGGGGCCCGGCGCGATCCTGCCCGAGGCGCTGCGCGTCGCGGGGAGCTTCGACGTCTCGCGAGATCCGCTTCTCGCCTCGGGCGGCGTGACGATCCAGGACGAGAGCCAGATGCTGGCCGGCCGCCTGTGGCCGGATCCCGAGGCGGGGCCGGTGGCCGACGTCTGCGCGGCGCCGGGCACGAAGGCCTCGCACCTCGCGTCGCTCGCGCGCGAGGTGCCCGTCTTCGCGGGCGACGCGGGCGTGGAGCGCGCGCGTCTCGTCGCCAAGACCGCCGCTCGGCTCGGCCTTGCGAACCTGCACGCCTACGTGGCGGATGCGCGCCGGCCGCCGTTGCGGCCCGCCGCGATCGCGCGGCTCCTCCTCGACGCGCCCTGCACCTCGCTCGGCGTGCTGCGCCGGAGGCCGGATGCGCGCTGGCTGCGCGGCCCGGACACGATCGCCGCGGCCGCCCGGCTGCAGGAGGAACTGCTCGCCTCCGCCGCGCTCCTCGTGCGGCCGGGCGGCTGGCTGCTCTACATCGTCTGCACCTTGGAGCCGGAGGAGACCGACCGGCAGACCGAGCGCTTTCGCGAGACCCAAAGAGGCTTTGGCGCCGAGGAATGGCCGGGCTGGGTGCCCGGGGAGATCCGCGCGGGACCGGGGATCATCCGCATTCTGCCGGGGGTGTTGGGAATGGAAGGGCTTTACGCGGCGCTGTGGAGGCGTGAGTCTGGATGACGATGGAGTCGTCGGCGAACATGAACCTCGGAAGGCCGGGACGAAGGGCCTTCCCGAAACGGCCACGGTCCAGACTGCGACGCTGGATCGTTGTCCTCGCTCTCCTCGCGGCCGGGTCCCTCGCCGGAGTGCTTTTCTTCCATCTCATCGTGATGCCCTGGTTCGTGCGGCACGGCAACGAGATCGAAGTCCCGGACCTGCGCGGGATGACCGTCGAGGAGACGGTCCCGGCCCTCGAGCGGGCGGGCCTGCGAAGGGGCCCGATCCATGAGGCCCATCACAACCAGGTCCCGCACGGAAAGATCGTGCGCCATTCGCCCCCGCCCGGGTTTCGCGTGAAGGAAGGGCGCGCCATCGATCTCGTCGTGAGCCTGGGAGCGGAAGCTCTCCGCGTGCCCGACGTCGAAGGGGAGGGCCTCGTGCATGCCCGCTTCCTCCTCTCGCAAGCGGGACTCGGGACGGGCGACGTGCGGGCCATCGCGAGCGAGGACGTGCCGGAGGGGAACGTGATCGCATCGAGCCCCCGTCCGGGAACGCAACTCGCCGGAAGGAGCACGGTCGATCTGCTGGTGAGCAAAGGCCCGGCTCCGCGGCTCCTCGTCATGCCCGATCTCCGTGGGCACGATCCCGACGAGGCAGCCGCCTATCTCGAGGCGGCCGGGTTCGAGGTGCATCAACGCACCTGGCCGGGACGGAGCAGCGAGTGGGTGCGCGTCGTGGACCAGACGCCGCCGCCGGGCCATCCGATCGAGGAAGGCGGAACGGTCGAGCTGATCCTGGGACGATGAGGCCAGTCGCATCGGTGCGGCGGCGATTGCGGGGGGCGGGTGATGAAGCAGGCGCACGGCGCGGGAACCAGGCGGGCGCGGCCCTTGCCGGGCGGAGTGCAGGTCGCTCCCTCGCTGCTCGCCGCGGATTTCGCGCGGCTGGCCGAAGAGGTGGAGTCCGTGGCCGCCGCCGGCGTCTCCATTCTCCATCTCGACGTGATGGATGGGCACTTCGTGCCGAACATCACCTTCGGCCCGCCCATCGTGGGCGCCGTCCGCCGCACGACCTCGCTCTACCTCGACACCCATCTCATGATCCGCGACCCGCTCGCCTGGATCGAACCGTTCACCGCGAACGGCGCGGACCTGCTCACGCTGCATGCCGAAGCTCTCGGCGAAGGCGCGGGACGCGTCGTGGCGCTGGAGCAGGCGAGGGAAGCGGCCCGACGGCTGGCCGAGCGGGGATGCGGGTTCGGGCTCTCGTTCCGCCCGGCGACCGATCCGCTGCCGTGGATCGAGGAGATCGGCGACCGGCTCGACCTCGTGCTTCTCATGACGGTAGAACCGGGATTCGGAGGGCAGGGGTTCTTGGAGTCGCAGCTGCCGTGCATCGCGCGTGTCCGGGAGCTGCGCGAGCGGCGGGGCTTCCCCTTCCGCATCGAAGTGGACGGCGGGATCGGTCCGGCGACGGCGGGCCGCTGCGCGCGCGCGGGCGCGGAGATCCTCGTCGCGGGGACGGCGGTCTTCGGGCGCCCGGACCGCCGGGAGGCCGTCGCGGCCATTCGGGCCGCCGCGCTCGACGGAGAATGAGTCCCGTCCATCCGGAGCCGCAGCCCGCTGCCAGGTCCCCGGAGCCCCGGGGGGCGGATCTCCCGGGGGGGCTCTCGTTTGGCAGGCCGGCCGAGACCGGTCCTTTTTCGAGGAGCCGCTCCGGCGCGCCGGCCGGGGTGCCCCCGCTGCGCCCCGGCGACGCTATTCGATAGAACGGAAGGGCTTGCGCCCGCCCGGCCACCGCCTCTTTCTGCCTTGCTGGACGCCGCGGCCCGGTGATAGACTCTCCGTTTCGCAAGCATTGGGGATCTTCGTGCCGACGAGCGGATTCTCATGTTCGAGGCATTGACAGGCCGCCTGGAGGCGGCCTTCTCCCGGGTTCGCGGGCGTGGCAAGCTGAGCCCGGAGAACATCCGCGAGACGATGCGCGACATACGCCGCGCGCTTCTCGAAGCCGACGTCAACTACAAGGTGGCCCGCGACTTCGTTCAAGAAGTCGAGAAAAGGGCGGTTGGCGTCGAGGTGCTGCGCAGCCTGACCCCGGGCCAACAGCTCGTGCGGGTCGTTCACGACGTACTCGTCGACCTGCTCGGGGGCGAGACGGCGCAGCTGGCGGAGACGGCGGAGATCCCGACGAGGATCCTCTTCGTCGGGCTGCAGGGGTCGGGCAAGACGACGACCGTCGCCAAGGTCGCGGCCCGGCTGCGCAAGCGCGGCAAGGTCTGCATGCTGGCCGCCTGCGACGTGCACCGCCCCGCGGCCGTGCAGCAGTTGCAGACGTTGGGGCGCCAGCTGGGCATTCGCGTCCATGCGGAACCGGAGTCGACGGATGCGCCCGGCGTCGCCAAGCGCGGATGGAACGAGGCGCGCCAGGCGGGGGTCGACTACTACTTGATCGACACCGCCGGGCGGTTGCAGATCGACGAGCCGATGATGGCGGAGCTCGAGCGCGTCCGAGACGCGACCGAGCCGCATCAGATCCTGCTCGTCGTGGACGGATTGACCGGCCAGGAGGCGGTCGCGGTCAGCGAGACGTTCCACCGGCGCCTCGGCGTCGGCGGAGTCGTCCTGACCAAGATGGAAGGCGATGCGCGCGGCGGCGCGGCGTTGAGCACGCGCGCCGCGACCGGGGTGCCGATCCTGTTCGTCGGCACGGGCGAGGGGCTTGAAGCTCTCGAACCCTTCCACCCGGCGGGGATGGCCTCGCGCATCCTCGGCATGGGCGATATCCTCGCGCTCGCCGAGCGGGCGCAGGAAGCGGTCGACCTCGAAGAGGCGGCCCGTCTGCAGAAGAAGCTGGAGCGCGACGAGTTCACGCTCGAGCACTTCCTGCAGCAGATGCGCGAAGTGCGCAAGATGGGGCCGCTCGAGGACGTGCTCAAGCTGGTTCCCGGCCTGGGGAGCAAGCTGGGCGGGATGAAGGTCGACGAGAAGGACATGGGGCGCGTCGAGGCGATCGTGCTCTCGATGACACCCGGGGAGCGGCGCCGGCCGGAGATCCTGAACGGCTCGCGCCGCAAGCGCATCGCGCAAGGCAGCGGGACGAGCGTCCAGGACGTCAATCGCCTGCTGCGCGATTTCGAGCAGATGCGCCGGCTGTTCGGACGCCTGCGGAAGGGCGCGAGTCTTCCGCGCATGCTACGAGGGATGTAAGGAGCAGAGGGAGGAGAACCGAGGTGGGGGTGGTCATTCGGCTGCAGAGAGCGGGAGCGCGCAACCGACCGTTCTTTCGCATCGTGGTCGCTGATTCCCGGAGGTCCCGGGACGGCGCGTTCATCGAGAAGGTGGGCTACTACGATCCGCTGCCCGCGAACGACGTGATTTCGATCGATCATCCGCGGGTGGAGGAATGGATCCGTAACGGCGCGGTTCCGTCGGTCTCGGTGCGGCAGCTGATCAAGCACAGCCTTCAGCGCGCGCAGCAGACCGGCCCGCCCGCGGCGGGCGAGCCCGCGCGCGCGGCGGTCGAGGAGGCGGGGCGCGCCTCCGGTGAATCCGCGGTCGAACCGGCCGCCGGAGAGTGATCGGGAGCATAGTAGCGTCGGACCCGAGCTTTTCGGCTTTGCTTTCGCAAGACGCGAAACCGCTTTGAGCAAGCGCCGGCTCGAAGAGACGCCGGCAGGGGAGTCCGCACTGAGACGGCGAGAGGCATTCCACTGAATGCCGCGCGACGGAGCGAACCGAAAGAGGGGAGAGCAACCGAAATGAAGGCACTGATCGAGTACTTGACGAAGGCGCTGGTCGACAAGCCCGAAGAAGTGGAAGTGCGCGAAGTCGTCGGCGAGAAGACGACCGTCTACGAGCTACGCGTCGGGGAAGGCGACCTGGGCAAGGTGATCGGCAAGCACGGCCGCACGATCCGGGCCATTCGCACCCTGCTCTCCGCCGCCGCGACGAAGCAGAACAAGAGGGCGGTCCTGGAGATACTGGAGTAAGAGGCCGTGGGCGGGGACGCGGTCGCCGCACGCGGCCGGCTCCGCCCGGGCGGCCTTCCGGAAGAGCGATGCCGGCGCACGCGGAGGACAGGTGGGTGCGGATCGGAAGGGTGGGCAGGCCCTTCGGTCTCAAGGGGGAGGTGGTCATCCACTACACGGGCGAGACGCCCGACCGCTTCCAGCCCGGCCGCACGGTTCAAGTCCTGACCCGCGAAGGGCGCATCCCCGCGAAGATCGCGACCATGCGCCCGATGCCCGGCAAGCTGGTCGTCTCCTTCGAAGGTCGTGCGGACGTCGACCAGGTGCGCCCCTGGGTGAACTGCCCGCTCGAGGTCCGGGCGAGCGAGTTGCCGGAGCTCGAGGAAGGGAGCTACTACCACTACCAGTTGCTCGGGATCGAGGTCTACGCGGCCGACGGGCGCCGGTTGGGCGTGGTCGAGGAGATCCTCACGACGGCGGGCAACGACATCTACTGCGTGCGCGACGGGGAGCGTGAGCTGCTGATCCCGGCCATCGCGGATGCGATCGAGTCGCTCGATCCCGCCGCCGGACGCATGGTGTTGAAGGACCTGAAAGGACTGCTCGAGCCGTGAATCGCGAGGGCCCCCGCGTCACGGTGACGGTGTTGACCGGCTTTCCCGCGCTCTTCGGCAGTTTGGCGGCCGAGGGGATCGTGCGGATCGCGCTCGAGAAGGGCCTCGCGCGGTTGCGCATCGTCGCGCTGCGCGACTACACGGATGACCGGCATCGCACGATCGACGACTACCCCTACGGCGGCGGGCCGGGGATGGTGCTCAAGGTCGATCCGGTCGCGCGCGCGCTGCGCGACCTGCCGGCTCCGGAGGGCAGGCGGGAGGTGGTCCTGCTGAGCCCGCAGGGACGGCTGCTCACGCAGGAGTTCCTGGAAGCGCGCGCCGGGATGGACGGGCCGGCCGATCTCGTGCTCGTCTGCGGGAGGTACAAGGGAGTCGACGAGAGGATCCGGGAGATGGTCGACCAGGAGATCTCGCTGGGCGACTACGTGATCTCGGGCGGGGAACTCGCGGCGATGGTCGTCGTCGACGGCGTCCTGCGCCTGATCCCCGGAGTCCTCGGCGACCTCGATTCGGCGCGCGGGGACAGCTTCGCGACCGGCATCCTCGATTGCGCGTACTACACGCGCCCCGAGGAGTGGGAGGGCAGGCAGGTGCCGGAGGTGCTCCTCTCCGGCAACCACGGAGCGATCCGGCGCTGGCGGCGTGAGGACGCGCTTGCGAGAACCTTCGCGCGGCGTCCGGAACTGCTTGCGCGAACGGCCCTCGACAAGGAAGATAAACGTTTTCTGAAGAGACTCGGTTGGCAGGACAATCCGTGAGCCGCGCGCGCGGCCGCGCCCGTCGAGCGGACGGCGGCGGCCCGCGGCGGAGGAGACGGAGCGGGAATTCCGCGGCGCCCGGAGATCCGGCGGCCGGCGGAGAGGAGAGGGAGCGATGGACATTCTCAGAAACATCGAAGCGCCGCACGTGAAGCCCGAGGTGCCCGTGTTCGGGCCGGGCGACACGATCCGCGTCGCCGTGCGCGTCGTCGAGGGCGACAAGGTTCGCTCCCAGATCTTCCAGGGCGTGGTCGTCGCCCGCGCGGGCGCCGGCGCCCGCGCGACCTTCACCGTTCGCAAGATCAGCGACGGCGTGGCGGTCGAGCGCATCTTCCCGCTGCATTCGCCGAACGTTTCCGCGATCGAGGTCATGCGCAAGGGCCGCGTGCGGCGCGCGCGCCTGACCTACCTCCGCGGCCGCAAGGGCAAGAGCGCCCGGATCCGCGAGCGGACGAACGATCAGGCCGCCCCGGCCGCCGGGACGGCGCCCGCGCCTGCGCCCGCGGCCGTCCAGCCCGCGCCGGAGACCGCGCCTCCGCAGCCGGAGACCGCACCCAAGGCCGCGGCCGCGAAGCCCAAGAAGAAGGGCAAGTAGGCGACCCTGCCGCGAGGCGGTTCGGCTGGCGGGTTTTCGCCGCGACGGCCGGCCGCCCCGCTTGCACTGGCGTCGCCGCCCGGGTCCGGCATCTCGCCCGTGTCCGTGCCCGCCGGGCGGCAGCCTGCTTGGGGCCCCGTCCGGGTCCGGCATCCCATTCGCTATTCCCCCGGCATGGACGAACCTCGCCCGACGTCTTCCGGCCGGGGCCGCTTCGGCGAGGCGATCGCCGCCCTCTACCTCGAGATGAACGGCTACCGCGTGCTCGCCCGGAACCTGCGATCCGGTCCGCTGGAGATCGATCTCATCGCGGTCCGGGACGCGGTCGTCGCGGTCGTCGAGGTGCGCCTGCGCTCCTCATCCAGCCATGGGCTCCCCGAGGAGAGCGTGCGCGCGCGCAAGCGGTCGAACCTCACCCAGGCTGCTCTCCGCGCGGCGCCCGGCCTGCGCCTCCCTCCCGCCGCGCGCCTGCGCTTCGATGTGATCGCCCTCGAGCGCGAAGCCTTCGGCCTGCGCCTGCGCCACTTGCAGGGCCTCTGGCGCCTCCCCGCTCGTTGACATCCCCCGTGCGCGGTTGGTACAGTCGCTTCCTTGTTTTGCCACGCCAGCGCCCGACCGGGCGCCTCAGCCTGGGCTTCCGTCCGGAGCGGTCGGAGAGTGCCATGCCTGCGCGAGATACGGGAGAGATCGGTAATCCCGGGACGACCGAAGCGGACGTTGCCAGGCAGGAAGCCGCGCGGCTGGCCGAGGGGCTCGAGCGCCGGGAGCGGCGCGCGATCGCCCGGGCGATCTCTCACGTCGAGGACGAAACCGCGGTCGGCCGCGAACTGCTCGACCGGATCTTCGTCCGCGCGGGAACCGCCCGGCGGATCGGAGTGACCGGGCCTCCCGGCGCGGGCAAGAGCACGCTCGTCCACGCGCTCGCCACCTTGCTTCGCCAGCGGGGTGAGCGCGTCGGCGTCCTCGCCATCGATCCGACGAGCCCGTTCACCGGCGGAGCGATCCTCGGCGATCGGGTGCGGATGCCCTCGGCCTCGGGCGATGAAGGCCTGTTCGTGCGCAGCATGGCATCGCGGGGCAGCCTGGGCGGCGTCTCGGCCACCACGCACGAGGCGGCCGACGTGCTCGATGCGGCGGGCTTCGACTGGATCCTGATCGAGACCGTCGGCGTCGGCCAGTCCGAGCTGGAAGTCGTCGAGCTGGCCGACACGGTGCTCCTCGTGCTCGTGCCCGAGTCGGGAGACGCCGTGCAGACGATGAAGGCGGGGATCATGGAGATCGCCGACGTCTTCGTCGTCAACAAGTACGACCGCGAGGGCGGCGACCGCCTGGTGCGCGACATCTCGGTCACCCTCGAGCTGACCGGCTGGACGCGCCAGGGCTGGGTGCCGCCGATCTGCCCGGCGACCGCGACGAGCGGCGAGGGGGTGGCGAAGGTGCTCGAGGAGACCGAGGCGCACGAGCGCTGGTTGACCGGAGACGAGCGGCGGCGCGAGCGCATGCGCCTCGAGAAGATGGGCCGGCGCCTGCGCGCGCTCCTCGACCGTGCCCTCGTGCGGCGCGTTTGGGAGCAGGCCCGCCTCGAGGAGCGCCTCGCTGAGGCCCTGCCACGCATTGCCGCGCGCGAGCTTTCACCCTATCGGTGGATCGCGTCCCTGCGGCTCGAGTAGGGGAGGAGAGAGAGATGGCAGAGAAGATCCGCGTCCTCGTCGCCAAGCCGGGCCTGGACGGCCACGACCGGGGCGCCAAGGTGATCGCGGCGGCCTTCCGCGACGCCGGCTTCGAAGTGATCTACACCGGGCTGCACCAGACGCCCGAGATGATCGTCGACGCGGCCATCCAGGAGGACGTCGACATCCTCTCGATGTCGGTGCTGTCGGGCGCGCACATGACGATCTTCCCGCGCGTGCTCGCTCTGCTGAAGGAGCGCGGCGCGGACGAGATCCATGTGATCGGCGGCGGCATCATCCCGCGCGAGGATGCGGCGCGCCTGAGAGAAATGGGCGTCGGCGGGATCTTCGGCCCGGGGACCCCCACGAGCGAGGCGATCGAGTACATCCGCACGTGGATGGCTTCGCGCCGCGGCGCGCCGGCGGCCGAGTGAGGCCGCCGGCGAGGTTTCGCAGGCAAGCAACGGCGGACGGACCGGCGGGCGGACAGGAGGGCGAGCATGGATTTCACCCTGACCGATGAGCAGCGGATGATCCAGGAGACGGCGCGGGACTTCGCCGAGAAGGAACTGCGGCCCATCGCCGAGAAGGTCGACGAGACGCGCGAGCCGCCCATGGACGCGATCGGCAAGCTGGGCGAGCTGGGCTTCCTCGGCATGCTCGTGCCCGAGGAGTACGGCGGAGCCGGGCTCGACGACGTGAGCTACGTCCTCGCCATGGAGGAGATCGCCCGCGGCTGCGCCTCGGCCTGCGTCATCATGGACGTGAACAACTCGCTCGTCTGCGAACCGCTGCGCATGTTCGGCAACGAGGAGCAGAAGCGCAAGTACCTGACCCCGCTCGCCCGCGGGGAGAAGCTGGGCGCCTATTGCCTGACCGAGGCGAACGCCGGCTCCGACGCGGGCAACCTGCAGACCCGCGCCGTGGCCGCCGGCGACCATTACGTCTTGACGGGCACGAAGCTCTTCGTGACGAATGGCGGCATCGCCAACGTCTTCATCGTTTTTGCGAGCACCGAGCCCGAGAAGAAGAGCCGCGGCATCAGCGCGTTCATCGTCGAGGAGACCTTCCCGGGCTTCAAGCGCGGCCGGCGCGAAAAGACCCTCGGCATTCGCGGCTCGACGACCTACGAGATCCTCTTCGAGGAATGCCGCGTGCCGCGCGAGAACCTTCTCGGCGAGCCGGGCAAGGGCTTCAAGGTCGCCATGGAGGCGCTCGACTCGGGGCGCATCGGCATCGCGTCGCAGGCGGTCGGGATCGCCCGCGCGGCGTTCGAGCGGGCCGTCGACCACGCCAAGAACCGCGTCCAGTTCGGCGAGCCGATCGCGAACTTCCAGGCGATCCAATGGATGCTGGCCGACATGGCGACGAGCATCGAGGCGGCGCATCTGCTCACCCTGCAGGCGGCGGTGCTGCGCGACCAGGGCGGCGATTACGTGACGGCGTCCGCCCGGGCGAAGCTCTACGCGAGCCGGGTCGCGGTCGAAGTGTGCGACGCGGCGATCCAGGTGCACGGCGGCTACGGGTACACGCAGGACTACCAGGTGGAACGGCACTTCCGGGACGCGAAGATCACGGAGCTCTACGAAGGCACCTCCGAGATCCAGCGCCTGATCATTGCGCGGCGGCTGCTGCGCGGCTGAGCGCGCCCCCCCACCTCGCGCGCGGGGCCTCGGGCGCAGACAGGATGCCCACCCGTGAGCGCGCCCCGGGATCGCTCGGGTGAGCGCGTCCGGGGCGGAATTCGCGCCGGGGCAGGGAGCGTTTCGTGGAACTCGGCTTCAATGCAGATCAACGCATGATCCTCGAAGGCGTGCGCGACTTCGCCCGGGGCGAGATCGCGCCGCGCGTCCGCCAGATGGACGCGGAGGCGCGCATCCCCGAGGAAATCCTCGATCAGATGCGCGCCCTCGGGCTCTTCGGCATCCAGATCCCGGAAGCCTACGAAGGCCTCGGGCTCGACACCTGCGTCTACACGGCGATCATCGAAGAGCTGTCGCGCGCCTGCGCCGGGCTCGCCATCCTCTTGAGCGTGCATTCGTCGGTGGCGGCCTACCCGCTCATGGTCTTCGGCACCGAGGACCAGCGACGCCGCTTCCTGCCCCGCCTGGCATCGGGCGAGATCGGCGCCTTCTGCCTCTCGGAGCCGGAGAGCGGCAGCGACGCAGCTTCGCTGAAGACGGCCGGGCGCCGCGCCGGCGACGACTACGTCCTCACCGGCACGAAGGTCTTCGTCTCGAGCGGCTCGCTGGCGCGCCTCTACCTCGTCATGGCGCGCACCGATCCCGCCGCCGAGCCGCGCCATCGCGGGATCAGCGCCTTCCTCGTCGAGCGCGGCTCGCCCGGGCTCACGATCGGCCGCAAGGAAGACAAGATGGGCATGCGCGCCGACGACACGACGGAGGTCTTTCTCGACGACTGCCGCGTGCCCGCGGCGAATCGCATCGGCGCCGAGGGCCAGGGCTTCCTCATCGCGATGAAGGCGCTCGACAACGGCCGCGTGGGCGTGGGCGCTCAGGCGGTCGGGATCGCGCAGGCGGCCTTCGAGGAGGCGCGCGCCTACGCCAAGGTGCGCCATCAGTTCGGCCACCCGCTGGTGCACTTCGAGGCGATCCAGGGCAAGCTGGCCGAGATGGCGACGCGCATCGAGGCGGCGCGCCTGCTCGTCCGCCAGGCCGCCTGGCTGAAGGACCTGGGCAAGCCCTTCACCCGCCAGGCGGCGATGGCCAAGTTGAACGCCTCGGAGACCGCGACCTGGGTGACCCACCAGGCGGTCCAGATCCACGGCGGCTACGGCTACATGAAGGAGTACGCCGTCGAGCGCTACTACCGCGACGCGCGCGTGACCGAGATCTACGAAGGCACGAGCGAGATGCAGCGGCTGGTCATCGCAAGGAGCTTGCTGCGCGGGGAGTGAGGCGCCTTCGGCCGCAGGCGGCTCATGCCGGGGCTGTCGTGGGTGGCGCTTGGCGCGAGCGGCCGCGGCCGCCCGCGCCAACGCGGGCGCGACGCGAAGACCGCAAGTTCTCCGGGGCGCTCAGCGGACTTCCACCAGCTCCACACGCACGGTCTTGCCCTTCAGCTCCTCGATCAGGACCAGTCCGACGCCCCGCGCGTAGTACTTGTGCTCGATGTTGCCCGGCTCGAGGGGATTCCACTCCTTGGTCACCAGGACGTCGGTGAACGAACCGTAGGGCACCTCCACCGACGCGAGCGTGCGGAGGGTCCGGCCCATGTCCTCCGCGACCCCCTCCCGGAACTCTTGGCGGTAGCTCTGCCCGGGCTGCGGATCAGCAGGCATGATGATTCCCGGGAGAGCGCCGTCGATGCCGGCCTCCCAGGAACCCGCGTGCCCTGCGGGCATCCCGTCCTCGTATTCCGTCACGTACTCGCCAAAGTACCAGACGTTGCCCTCGCGGTCCTGGGCGTACCAGTCGTCGGTCACTTCCTGGAGCGCACCGCCCAGGGCTTCCGTGTGCCGGACGACGATCGTCGTCACCCCGAGGATCGCGCGCGTCTCGAACGTGACCTCGACCTCCTCCCGCAGCGGTCCCTCGTCGGTTTCGGCCTCGTAGACGAAGACCGTTCTCGGCGTCAGCGGGAAATAGGGATGGTCGACGATCGAGACGAAGTCGGCGGGATCGATTTGCGGGTTGTACTCCTCCTTGGCCGCCCAAGCGGGCGTCACGGCGAAGAGGGCGAGAGCGAGGGCGGCGCAGGCGATGAGCATCCGGTCGGAATGGTATGGCATCGTCGTTCTCCTTGTGGGCCGGTCGGACCAGCGGCGGAATGGAAACGAGGCCGGCGGACCGTGAACGAATCCGGAACGTATCCTCGAGACCGGCAGTTTAGCAGCGGGTAGCGGCGGGCCGGAAGCCGGCCGCACATAGGAAGAAGTCGGAACTGGAGTTCGTGTGCGCTCCTGGAGAATCCCCGCCCGATGAAGGGCGCTTCGGAGGGACGTGCGCATCCGCAGGGAGCGGCCCGGGTGGCTGGCCGCCGAGCGGGGCGGCCTGGCTACCCCCGGCCCTCCTCGCACAGCTCGAGCAGGACCCCGCCGGTCGTCTTCGGATGGAAGAAGATGACGCGCTTTCCGCCGGCGCCCTCCGTCGGCCGCTCGCCCAGAGGCTGAAGCCCACGCGCCCTCAGGCACTCGATCTCGCCGTCGAGGTCGCGGACCGCGAGGGCGATGTGGTGGATCCCCGCGCCTTTCTTCTCGAGGAACTTCGCGATCACGCTCTCCGGATCGGTGGGGGCGAGGAGCTCGAAGTTCGATTCCCCGATGCGCAGGTGATAGGAGAGGATCTTCTGGCTCGCGACCGTCTCCGTGTCGTGATGCTCGAGGCCGAGCGCGTCGCGCCAGATGGCGAGCGCCGCCTGGGCGTCCGCGACCGCGATGCCGATGTGGTCGATCTTGCGAATCATGGGGTTCCTCATGTCGGTGAGACGCCTCCCGTCGGGGGCGCCGCAGGGATCCGCCTGTCCGGCCGATGGAAAGCCGCCCGCTCGCGCGCGCTGCCGGACGGGAACGCGGACGCCTACAGGTACCCCGGGTCCCGGTACGACCCGAAGACGCCGCGCAGCCGCCCGCAGATTTCGCCGATGCTCCCGTAGGCGCGCACGCACTCGAGCATCGGCTCCATCAGGTTCTCCGTGCCGCGCGCCGCCGCCTCGAGCCGGTCGAGCGCGGCCGCCACCCGGGCGCCATCGCGCCGCGCGCGGGCTTCGTTCAGGCTCGCGACCTGCCGTCGCTCGAGTTCCGGATCGAGCCGGAACTCGGGCTCCGGCACCGGTTCGTCGAGCGTGTAGCGATTCACGCCGACGACGACGCTCTCGCCCGCCTCGATCGCCTGCTGCTGGCGGTAGGCGCTCTGGTGGATCTCGCGCTGGATGAAGCCGCTCTCGATCGCCGCGAGCACGCCGCCGAGCGCCTCGATCCGCGCCATCAGCTTCTCCGCGTCGCGGGCGATCTCCTCGGTCAGCGACTCGATCGCATAGGAGCCGCCGAGCGGATCGATCGTGTCGGTGACTCCGGTCTCCTCGGCGAGGATCTGCTGGGTGCGCAGCGCGAGGAGCGCGGCGCTCTCGGAAGGCAGGCAGAGCGCTTCGTCGCGGCTGTTCGTGTGCAGCGACTGCGTGCCGCCGAGCACCGCGGCCAGCGCCTGGTAGGCGACGCGCACCGCGTTCAGCTCGGGTTGCTGCGCGGTCAGCGTGCAGCCCGCCGTCTGGGTGTGGAAGCGCAGCAGCCAACTCCGCGGGTCGCGCGCGCCGAAGCGGTCGCGCATGATCCCGGCCCACAGCCGGCGAGCCGCGCGGTACTTGGCGACCTCCTCGAGCAGGTGGTTGTGGGCGTTGAAGAAGAAGGAGAGCCGGGGGCCGATCTCGTCGACGTCGAGGCCCCGCTCGACCGCCGCCTGGACGTAGGTGATCCCGTTTCCGAGGGTGAAGGCCACCTCCTGCACGGCGGTCGAACCCGCCTCGCGGATGTGGTAGCCGCTGATCGAGATCGTGTTCCAGCGCGGCAGGCGCGCGCGGCAGTACTCGAAGATGTCGGTCGTGATCCGCAGACTCGGCCGCGGCGGGAAGATGAAGGTGCCGCGGGCGACGTACTCCTTCAGCACGTCGTTCTGGATCGTCCCGTTCAGCGCTTCAGGCGCGACCCCCTGCCGCTCGGCGAGCGCCTGGTACATGAGCAGCAGCACTGCCGCCGGCGCGTTGATCGTCATCGAGGTCGAGACGCGGTCGAGCGGAATGCCGGAGAAGAGGATCTCCATGTCGGCGAGCGTGTCGATCGCCACCCCGACCTTGCCGACTTCGCCCGAGACCTCGCGCGCGTCCGAGTCGTAGCCCATCTGGGTGGGGAGGTCGAAGGCGACCGAGAGGCCCGTCTGGCCCTGCTCGAGCAGGTAGCGGAAGCGGCGGTTCGTCTCCTCGGCCGTCCCGAAGCCGGCGTATTGCCGCATGGTCCAGAGCCGCCCGCGGTACATGGTCGGCTGGACGCCGCGAGTGAAGGGATAGAAGCCCGGATACCCGATCGCGTCGGGATAGGAAAGGTCCGCGAGCGCGGCCGGGTCGTACAACGCGGCGAGGTCCGCCGAAGAGGTGCGGAAGCGCTTCTTGCGCTCCTTCTGCTTCGCCGCCGCCGCCGCCCAGGCGCGCCGCGCCCGGGCGACCGACTCCGCCTGCGCGTGCGTGTCCTGAGGTGTGCTGCTCATACGCTTCCTTCCCGCCGGCCGCGCCGCGCCCGGGCGACCGACTCCGCCCGCGCGTTCCCGGGCGCGCCGTGGCGACGACAGCTTCCCCGCTGCGCGCCGCAGTGCCCCCCGCTTCCCCGCTCTGGGGCGCGGGAGTCTTTCCCCCTCCTGTCGCCCGCCCGCCTAGAGCGGAATGTTCCCGTGCTTCTTCGGCGGGTTCTGCTGCCGCTTGTTCTCGAGCGCCGCGAGGGCGCGGATGAGATACGGCCGCGTCTCGTGCGGCTCGATCACGTCGTCGAGGTACCCCAGTCCGGCGGCGACGTAGGGGTTCGCGAAGGTCTCGCGGAAACGTTGGACGATCTCCGCCTGGCGCGTGGCGCGGTCCTCGGCCTTCTCGAGTTCCTTGCGGAAGATGATCTTCACCGCCCCCTCGGCGCCCATGACGGCGATCTCCGCCCCCGGCCAGGCGAGGTTCACGTCGCCGCGGATGTGCTTGGAGTTCATCACGCAGTAGGCGCCGCCGTAGGCCTTGCGGGTGATCACCGTCAGCTTGGGCACCGTCGCCTCGCAGTAGGCGAAGAGCAGCTTCGCCCCGTTCACGATGATGCCGCCCCATTCCTGGGCCGTGCCGGGCATGAAGCCGGGCACGTCCTCGAAGGTGATGATGGGGATGTTGAACGCATCGCAGAAGCGCACGAAGCGCCCGCCCTTGCGCGAGCATTCGATGTCGAGGACCCCGGCGAGGTAGCGCGGCTGGTTCGCGACGATGCCGACCGTGCGGCCGCCCAGGCGGGCGAAGCCGACGAGGAGGTTCGGGGCGTAGTGCTCGTGCACTTCGAGGAAGGTGTCGCGGTCCATGACCCGCCGGATGACTTCGCGCATCTCGTAGGGCTTGTCGGGCTCGGGCGGCACCAGGCGGTCGAGCTCCGGGTCCTGGCGGTCGGGATCGTCGCCGGTGTCGGCGCGGGGCGGGTCTTCGAGGTTGTTCTGCGGCAGGTAGCCGAGGAGGCGCTTCACGAGGTCGATCGCGTGGCGGTCGTCCTCGGCGGCGAAATGCGCGACGCCGCTCTTCGTGCTGTGGGTCATCGCCCCGCCGAGCTGCTCGAAGGTGACGTCCTCCTGCGTGACCGCCTTCACGACGTCCGGGCCGGTCACGAACATGTGGCTCGTCTTCTTGACCATGACGATGAAGTCGGTCAGGGCGGGGGAGTAGACCGCGCCTCCGGCGGCCGGGCCCATGACGAGCGAGATCTGCGGGACGACGCCCGAGGCGAGGGTGTTGCGCAGGAAGATGTCGGCGTAGCCGCCGAGGCTCGTCACGCCCTCCTGGATGCGCGCTCCTCCCGAGTCGTTCAGCCCGATGACCGGGCAGCCGTTGCGGACGGCATGGTCGAGGACGAGGCAGATCTTGCGCGCGTTCGCCTCGGAGAGCGTGCCTCCGAGAACCGTGAAATCCTGCGCGTAGAGGTAGACCTGGCGCCCGTCGATGCGCCCGACCCCCGCGACGACGCCGTCGCCCGGAATGCGGCGGTCTCCCATGCCGAAGTCGCTGCAGCGGTGGACGACGAAGGTGCCCATCTCCTGGAAGCTGTCGGGGTCGAGCAGCGCTTCGACGCGCTCGCGCGCGGTCAGGCGGCCCTCGGCGTGGCGCTTCTCGATGCGCTCCGGCCCGCCCCCCGCGAGGGTCTCTTCCCGGCGGCGGCGAAGGTCGAGAGTCCGCGGATCCTGCTCCATCACGCTCCTCCTCGTGTCGGCAATCCCTCTCGGTTGGCCGTCCGCGACCCCGGCGGGGCCCTCGCCGCGCGCGATCCGGCGGTACCGTCACCCGATGCGAAAGATACGCATCATAGGAAAGACGGCCCCCGATGGTCAATCGCCGCGCGCGGTTTCGATTCCCGGCCGCGATCCGGATGGCAATCCCGGCCGCGATTGACTTGTCCGTCCCGGCGGCCTAGGCTCTCCGCTTCACGTCGAGCGAGAGGGTTGCGCGGGGCGAGGATGCGGCCGACTCCGCCCCTGCCCATGCGAATGCACCCGCTCGCGGCGTGATCGGCTCGAAACCCAAGTCGAGGACGCCTGCCTCGCCGGGATCCGAGGCGGGAGCCGTTCCGGAGGAGGGCCCCATGGCAATCGAGTGCAAGTACCTGCTCTACGAGGAGAAGGGGCCGGTCGCCCGGGTGACGGTGAACCGACCCGACAAACTGAATGCCATCAACCGCGACATGTTCTTCGAGCTGCGCGCGCTCTTCGCGGAGATCGCGGCGAACGAGGCAGTCCGCGCGGTCATCCTGACGGGCGGCGGGATGAAGGCCTTCGCCGCGGGCGCGGACATCGCCGAGCTCGCGAAGCTGAGCCCGGTGGAGGCGCGCGAGCTCTCGGCGCTCGGGCAGGCGGTCATGGAGGGCATTGCCCGGATGCCGAAGCCCGTCCTCGCGGCAGTGAACGGCTTCGCCTTGGGGGGCGGCCTCGAGCTCGCGCTCTGCTGCCACTTCCGGATCGCGAGCGCGAATGCCCGCCTGGGGCTGCCCGAGGTCACCCTCGGCCTCATCCCCGGCTACGCAGGCACGCAGCGTCTCGCGCGCCTCGCGGGTCCCGCCCGGGCGCTCGAGATGATCGTGACGGGAACGCCGCTCACCGCGGAGCAGGCCTTCCAGGCGGGGCTCGTCAACCGGGTCGTCGAGCCGGACGCGCTTCTTGCGACGTGCGAGGAGATCGCGGGCACGATCGCCTCGCGGGGTCCGGTCGCCGTGCGTTTCGCCCTCGAAGCCGTGCAGCGCGGCCTCGACGGGGCGCTCGAAGAGGGCTCCTGGCTGGAGCAGGCGCTCTTCGGCCTTCTCTGGACGACCGAGGACATGCGCGAGGGCTGCGCGGCGTTCCTCGAGAAGCGCAAGCCCCAGTTCCGGGGACGCTGATCCGCAACCGCGCGAAGGGCTTGCGGCCGCGTCCCTCCCGGGCCGTCCGGCCCCGCGATGGACAGCCCCCGCGGCGCTCCCTATAATGCCGCATAATGCCGCGGACGCGAGGCTTGCGCGGCCGGCCGGCCGCCCTCGCTCGAGGGGCAGCCCTGCGGCCGGCCGGCGAAGGCGCGCTCGCAGCCGAATCGAGCGGGGCGTGCGGCGGCTGGATCGCCGCTGGAGGTTCCCCGCCGGGCGAGAGTGGCGGAATTGGTAGACGCGCTGGATTTAGGATCCAGTGATGAAAATCGTGGGGGTTCGAATCCCCCCTCTCGCATGATCGCCCGCCGTCCGGTCCCCGGGGCCGCCGCTCGGGTGGAGAGCGCGAGCGGGCCCGGGAGACATCGCTTCGATCGCACCCGTCACGCGGCGCGCGCCGCGGTCAGGAGATCCAGGAGGTTGCCGGCGTGAAAGTCGATGTGCGCGACGTGGGAACTCTCGAGAAGGAGCTGGACATCCACCTCGAGGCGGACGAGGTGAACCGCTTCCTCGATGAGTTGATCTCGGCCTACCGGCGGCGCTACGCATTGCCCGGCTTCCGTCCCGGCAAGGCGCCCGACGGAGTCGTGCGCGCGCGCTTCCACGAGGAGATCCAGCGCGCGCTCTTCAGCGAACTCGTTCCCGACCGGGTCGAGCAGGCGATCGCCGAGCAGAAGCTGCGCCCGGCCGCGGCTCCCGAGATCTCTTCGCTCAGCTACCAGCCCGGAGAGCCGCTCACCTTCAAAGTCCGCCTCGCGGTCTGGCCCGAGATGACGCTAGCGCCTCTCGAAGAGATCGAGATCGAGCAGGTCGTCGAGGGGATCTCGCCCGAGCAGGTCGAAGCGTTTCTCGCCACGCTGCGCGACCGGCGGGCGGAGACCGTCCGGGTCGAGCGCCCCGCCGGCGAGGGAGATCTCCTGGAAGCCGAGCTCGAGATGATCGACGTCTCGGGCCAGCGCCTCAAGGGAACCAAGCGCGAGAAGGCGACGATCGAAATCGGCAACCCGAATCTCCTCCCGGAATTCCGCGCAGCGGCCGCGGGGCTGGAGGCGGGACAGGCGCGCGAGTTCGAGGTTTCCTATCCGGAGGACTTCGGCCAGGAGAACCTGCGCGGCGAGAAGCGGCGCTACCGCATGCGGGCGCTCGAGATTCGTGAAAAGAAGCTCGCTCCGCTCGACGATCAGTTCGCTCAGGGGCTGGACCCGAATCTCGATCTCGAGGGATTGAGGGCGCGTGTCCGCCTGCGTCTCGAAAGCGAGCATCGCTTCGCCGCGCGCGAGGAACTGGAGGAGAAGCTCGTCGACGCGCTGATCGCGGCGAACCCGTTCACGCTTCCCGAGGCCGCGATGCGGGGGCCGCTCGAGCGGCTGGTCGAGCGGGTTCGCAGCCAGGACCCGGGCGTCGATCGGGAGAAGCTGGAACAGATCTACCGTCCGCAGCTGGAAAGGCTTCAGCGGCGCGACTTTCTCCTCTCTCGGGTCGCAGAAGGGGAGGGGATCCAGGTAACGCCTGCCGATGTAGAGGGGGAGGTTGCCAGGATCGCCCACAAGGAGGGCCGGACGGTCGAAGAGGTGCGCAAGGACCTGGGCGACCTAGAGCGGTATCGCCAGTTCCTCTTCGAGCGGAAGGTTTTCGAGGCGGTATTGGGCAAGGTCAAGGTACGGGAGATCCAGGTGCCGGCCCGCAGCTTCGCGGCGTCGGCTCCGGCAGCCGGGCCCGGCGGGGAAGGCGGGACGCCTCCCACCCCTTGACGGGTGCGAGCGACAGGGAGGAACCATGCGCGATAGGGAGGATCGTCCGGTGGAGGAGTTCGACGGCCTGGGCGGGTGGAGTCCGATCAGCATGGCGGGGCCCTGGGTCCCGGATCCGGCCGGCAAGGCGGGGATGCTCGCCTCGACGCGGCCGGCGCGGGCGCCTCAGAGCCGGCGCGAGCGCGACGCGATGCTCTCCCTCGTGCCCATCGTGGTCGAGCAGTCGGCCCGCGGCGAGCGCGCCTACGACATCTTCTCGCGACTCCTGCGCGACCGGATCATCTTCGTCGGCTCGGGCATCGACGACACGACCGCGAATCTCGTGATCGCCCAGCTGCTCTTCCTCGAAGCCGAAGATCCCGACCGCGACGTCCATCTCTACATCCACTCGCCCGGCGGAATGGTCTCCGCGGGGCTTGCGATCTATGATACGATGCAGTTCATCAAGCCCGACGTGGCGACGATCTGCATGGGCCAGGCGGCAAGCATGGGCGCGCTGCTCCTGGCCTCCGGGGCGAAGGGCAAGCGCAGCGCGCTTCCTCACGCGCGCGTCATGATCCACCAACCCATGGGCGGCAGCCGGGGCCAGGCGGCGGACATGGAGATCTTCACGCGCGAGATCCTCACCCTGCGGGAGAAGATCAACGAAATCCTCTCGGTCCACACCGGCCAGGATCTCCAGCGCATCCGCAAGGACACCGACCGCAACTACTTCATGTCGGCCGAGGAGGCCCAGGCCTACGGGATCGTCGACGAGGTGATCATCAAGAAGAAGTAACCGCTGCCGATGGGGAGAGAGTGGCGGCAAGCCGCCGGGGGACCGGATGTCCGGCGGAGCCTCAGGTGCCGGCCGGATGCCGGTACCCCCATTCAGGGAGACCCAATGAAGAAGAGATCGGGGTCGCTGCAGCCCATCCGGTGCTCGTTCTGCGGCCGGGGACAGGAGGATGTCGCCAGGCTGATCTCCGGGCCCGGAGTCTACATCTGCAGCGAATGCGTCCGGCTGTGCAACGAGATCCTCGAGGGCGAGGTCACCCACTCCTATCCGGCGGCGCTCGAAGACCTCCCCAAGCCCGGGGAGATCGTCCAGATGCTCGACGAGTATGTCGTCGGCCAGGAGCGCGCGAAGCGCGTGCTCGCTGTCGCCGTCCACAACCACTACAAGCGCATCGCCAATAGCCGCACGAGCGCCGACGTGGAGCTCGAGAAGGGCAACATCCTCCTGATCGGGCCATCCGGCTCGGGCAAGACGCTCCTCGCGCGCACTCTTTCGCGCTTCCTGCGCGTCCCCTTCGCCATCGCCGACGCGACCACGCTGACCGAGGCGGGCTACGTGGGCGAAGACGTGGAGAACATCCTCCTGCGTCTCCTCCAGGCGGCCGACTACAACGTCTCGGCGGCCCAGAGGGGGATCATCTACATCGACGAGATCGACAAGATCGCGCGCAAGAGCGAGAACCCTTCGATCACCCGCGACGTCTCGGGCGAGGGCGTGCAGCAGGCGCTGCTGAAGATCCTCGAAGGGACCGTCGCCAACGTCCCGCCGCAGGGCGGGCGCAAGCATCCGCAGCAGAAATACATCGAGATCAACTCGAAGGACATCCTCTTCATCTGCGGCGGCGCGTTCGAAGGGATCCAGAGCATCGTCGAGCGGCGCATCGGGAAGCGGAGCATCGGCTTCGGCGCCGAGCGCCGGGCGACGCGCGAGATGGACAACAGCGAGATCTACGCGGCGGTCGAGCCGGAGGACCTGCTCAAGTACGGGCTGATCCCCGAGCTGATCGGGCGCCTGCCGGTCGCGGTCACCCTGTCGGACCTCGACGACCGGGCCCTCGAGGAGATCCTCGTCCGCCCGAAGAACGCGCTCATCAAGCAGTACCAGAAGTTCTTCGAGATGGAGGATGTCCAGCTCGAGTTCTCGGAGGGGGCCTTGAAGGCCGTCTGTCGTCTCGCGCTCCAGCGGCATACCGGCGCCCGCGGCCTGCGCGCCGTGCTCGAGGACGCCATGCTGGACATCATGTACGAGTTGCCCACCTGGAAGGACGCGGAGGCCTGTCTGATCACCGAGGAGGTGATCACCCAGGGAGCGCCTCCCGTGATCCGCTATCGTGAGTCGAAGAAGCAAGCCTGATAGCCCGCCGCACCCGCGCCGGTTGCGGCATTCCGAGACCGCCGAGGAATTCGACCTCCCTCGGCGTCTCGCGCTTCTGCCCTTGCGTGACGCCGTCCTCTTCCCGCGCACGACGCTGCCCCTCTTCGTCGGGCGGAGTCCCTCGATCGCCGCGATCGAGAAGGCCCAGGCCGGAGGGAAGCTCCTCCTCGCCGTCGCGCAACGTCGTCCCCACTGCGAGCGCCCCGGGCAGGCGGACCTCCACGCGGTGGGAACCATCGCGCGCGTGCTGCAGAGCTTCCCGATGGGCGACGGCAGCCGGCGGGTGCTCCTCGAAGGCCTCGAGCGCGCGAGGATCGGCGAGGTGTGCGGGGATGAGACGGAGTACGAGCCCATCGGCGCGCCGCCGGAGACGGAGGGGCGCGAGGCGGCCGGGCGGGAAACGTTCGGAGCCCTCGTCGAGCGGGCCAAGCGGGCGTTCGAGGAACTCCTGCGGCGCGACCGGCGGATTCCCCGCGAGGCGCTGCTCGGGATGGGAAGTCAGAACGACCCTGCGACCGTCGCGTTCCGCATCGCCACCCACCTGCGGGTGAGGACCGTCGTGCGCCAACGCATCCTGGAGTGCGGCGACCCGGGAACGAGGCTTCGCCTGCTGCACCGGATTCTCACGGCCGAGTCGGAGGGACTGCGGGCGGAGGCCTGCCTGCGGCCGCGCCGCCGGGAGGCCGGGGGAGCGTTCAGTCGCGGGCACCCGTTCGTGGCGGGGGCGCGGCGAAATCGCCAGGACGCCGGCGCGTGGCACGAGGACCGGGAGCCGGCCGGCGGCTCGGAAGCCTCCGAAGGCCTGGGCCCCGGCGACGATCCCGGGAGCGAGATCGAAGATCTCGCCCGCGCAGTCGCGGCGGCAGGGTTGCCCGAGCAGGCGGCCGAGCGCGCCCGGCGGGAGATCGCCCGCCTGCGCCGCACGGCGCCCCTCTCTCCCGAGGCCGCCGTGTCGCGCAACTACCTCGAATGGCTGCTTGCGCTTCCCTGGCGCGAGCGCACGCGCGACCGCGTCGATCTCGCGCGGGTGAGGCGCATCCTCGACGAGGACCACCACGGCCTCGAGCCGGTCAAGGAGCGCATTCTCGAGATGATCGCCGTGCGCAAGCTCTCCCGCGAGTCGCGCGGCACGATCCTCTGTCTGGCCGGTCCCCCGGGAGTGGGGAAGACCTCGCTCGGGCGCGGCATCGCCCGCGCCCTCGGCCGCCGGTTCGTGCGCATGAGCCTGGGCGGCGTGCGCGACGAGGCCGAGATCCGCGGCCACCGGCGGACCTACGTCGGCAGCCTGCCCGGGCGGATCGTGCAGGCCATGCGCCGGGCGGGATCGGTGAACCCGGTCATCCTCCTCGACGAGATCGACAAGCTGAGCCGCGATGCGCACGGCGATCCGGCGGCCGCGCTGCTCGAGGTCCTCGACCCGGCGCAGAACCACGCCTTCAACGATCACTACCTGGAGGTCGACTACGACCTCTCGAAGGTGCTCTTCCTCGCGACGGCGAACGTCCTCGAGAGCATTCCCGCGCCTCTGCTCGACCGCATGGAAGTCATCCGACTGCCCGGCTACCTGGAACGGGAGAAGCTGGAGATCGCACGGCGTTTTCTCGTTCCCCGCCAGAAGAAATCCTGCGGGCTCGCCGAGGGCGACCTCGAGATCCCCGGCGAGACGCTCGCGCGCCTCGTGCGCGGCTACACCCGCGAGTCGGGCGTGCGCGGCCTCGAGCGCGAGATCGCCCGGCTCTGCAGGCGAGCGGCCAAGCTGAAGGCGGGCGCGGAGGAGCCGAAGTTGACGCCGTACTGCCGGCCGGAGCGCGCGGCAAGAAAGACGAGAGCCCGGGCGGGTCGCGGCAAGCGGGGCGCGGGCGGGAGCTGTGGGCGTCCTCCGGGGCCGGCCGAGGGCCGGCCGGAGCGCGGCAAGCGGGACGCGGGCGGAAAGGGACTCGGCATCATCCTCCCGCCGGAAAGCCTGGAAGAGCTCCTCGGCGCTCCCGCGCAGGAGCCGGAGGAAGAGCGCGTGGCGAGCGTGGGAACCGCGACCGGCCTCGCGTGGACCGCGCAAGGCGGCGAGATCCTGAGCGTCGAAGCCGTGGTGATGCCCGGCCGGGGCGCCTTTCTCCTGACGGGCCAGTTGGGCAGCCAGATGCGCGAATCGGCCCGTGCGGCGCTCTCCCATGTCCGTTCTCGGGCGGCCGAGTGGGGCCTGCCCGAGGATTTCCATCGCCGTACGGACATCCACGTCCACCTGCCGAAGGGCGCCGTACCCAAGGACGGTCCCTCGGCCGGAGTGACGATCACGGTCGCCCTCGCCTCGGCGCTATCCGGCATCGCCGTCAGCCCGGATGTCGCCATGACGGGAGAGATCACGCTGAGCGGCAGGCTGCTGGCGGTCGGCGGCCTCGGGGAGAAGCTCGTCGCCGCGCGCCGCGCCGGAGTGAAGACGGTGCTCCTGCCCAAGAGCAACGAGCGGCACCTGCACGATCTCCCGCCGGACATCCATGCCGGGGTCGAGATCCGCTTGATCGACACGGCCGACCAGGCGATCGATCACGCCCTCGTCGCGCCGATCCGCGTCCGCCTGGAGCGGCGCCGCGCCCTGCCGCCGCGTTCCCTGCCCGCGGCCGCCTGACTCCCGCCCGCCGCTCCTCCGCCGGCCGGCTACCCTGCCGATGCAATTTCCCCGGCGACCCGCTATTCTCCTGCACGCGCGATCCGGAAACGGGGTGCCACTGCGCGGGGAGGGCGATCATGCCGATCCAGGCGGTGCTGGGATGCCAGTGGGGCGACGAGGGCAAGGGCAAGATCGTCGATCTGCTCGCGCGAGACGCGGACTGGGTGGCTCGCTTCCAGGGCGGAGCGAACGCCGGGCATACGGTCTTCGCCGGCGCCGAGCGCATCGTGCTTCACCTCGTGCCGACCGGCATCCTCCACCCGAGCGTGCGCTGCGCGATCGGCAACGGCGTCGTCCTCGATCCCGAGGCGCTGCTCGACGAGATCAACTATCTCTCCCAACTCGGCATATCGCTGCGCGAGCGGCTGCGTATCAGTGCCTTCGCCCATCTCATCACGCCGGTGGAGAAGGCGGTCGAGACCCTGAGCGCGCAGGACAGCGCGATCGGAACCACGCGCCGCGGGATCGGGCCGGCCTACGCGGAGAAAGCCGCGCGTCGCGGGCTGCGCGTCGAGGACCTCGTCGATCCCCACGTGCTGCGCGAGCGGCTGCGCGTCCAGTGGGAGGCGCACGCGCGAACCTGCGGCGCGGGCGAGGCCGGGTTTGCCACCGCGGCGGGGGCGGGATTCGAGACGGTGGCCGCGCGGCTCGAGATGGCCGGGCGCGCGCTGGCCCCGATGGTCTGCGACGTGGCCGACCTGTTGCTGGACGAGGACGATCGCGGCGCGCGCATCCTCGCCGAAGGGGCCCAGGGCGCATGGCTCGACATCGACCAGGGCACCTATCCGTTCGTCACGTCGTCGAACACGATGGCCGGCGGCATCTGCACGGGCCTGGGCCTGCCGCCCCAGCGGATCTCGAAGATATACGGTGTCGTGAAGGCATACACGACGCGCGTCGGGCTCGGTCCCTTTCCGACCGAGTTCACCGGCGAGCAGGCCGACCGCTTCCGGGAGCACGCCGGGGAGTACGGCGCGACCACGCGCCGGCCGAGGCGCGTCGGCTGGTACGACGCGGTCCTCGCGCGGCGGGCCTGCCGCATGAACGGCATCGACGAGCTGATCGTGACGAAGCTCGACGTGCTGGGAGAGGAGCGGACGATTCGTCTGGCGGTAAGGTATGATGCGTTGCGGGCTGCGGATGGAGCCGCTTCCGCCAAGCCGGGCCAAGCAGGCGGGTCCGGTCGGCCGGAGCAAGCGGGCGCGCCGGACGCGCCCCCTTGGCTCGGCACCCGGCAGCTTGCGCGCGCGCTGCCGGTCTATCGCGAGTTCCCCGGCTGGCGCGCACCGCTCGATGGATGCGCCGCCTGGTCGCAGCTGCCGGAGCAAGCCCGGGGCTACCTGAGGGTGCTCGCAGAAGAGACCGGGGTGCGACTCGGGCGCGTCTCGATCGGACCGGGGCGCGATCAGGTGATCGCAGCCGAAGCGTGATGCATGGGGAGATGGGAGGAGAGGAGAGCCGCTAGCTCAGTCGGTAGAGCATCGGCCTTTTAAGCCGAGGGTCCCGGGTTCGATCCCCGGGCGGCTCACATTGTGGTGCGAAGATTGGGGATCGTCGGGGGCGCCGCGTCTCGGCCGGGGTTCTTGCTCGCTGGTCGGTTCAAGTTGCATGTCTAATGTGTTCGATCGAGATGTCGCTGTCTTGTTCGCCCGTGTACGCACTGCAGCGCCTTGACTCGCTTCGCTGAGGGAGTTGCAGCGCCGAGCGCGCCGGTGCCTAGAATGCATAGGCGCAGGCGTGGACCGCTTCCCGGCCCTCGAAGATCGGCATCTTCACGATCCGCCCATAGTAGTTGCGCCATGCCGGGCTGAGCTTCGCGTGGCGTGGGAAGAGGCGGCGCTTGAGAATCCGCGCCCACCCGAGCCGGCGGGCGAGCAGGCCGACCGCCATCGCGGAGGTCTCCTGCCCGCCCTTCTCGCTCTTTTTCTTCACGCAATTGGCCCAGACGAGGAAGACCGCCATCCGCTCGATCGCCGCCTGGCGGCGCTTGCTGAAAGCGATCGTCTCGCGCCGGTGGTTCGCCTGCCCGTGACGAATGCGCAGATCGGCCAGA
>Ga0316622_100000284_pt1 | contig 28060 bp, 19 predicted proteins | sample OWC_Aug_OW2_C1_D_FD_207646 | JGI IMG/M metagenome (GOLD analysis project Ga0316622, IMG submission 207646) | Wetland soil microbial communities from Old Woman Creek delta, Ohio, United States - OWC_Aug_OW2_C1_D5_C | ecosystem: Environmental > Terrestrial > Soil > Wetlands | place: USA: Ohio... | reverse complement strand
GCGAATCGAGCGCGGCCAGTCGTCCCGCATCGAACGCCATGCGCTTCAAGAGGTCGAGCGCGCCCTCGGCCTGGCCGGTGCCGGGATGCGCTTCGATGAGGCTGTCGAGAACCTCTCCCGCCCGCTCGAGCGAATCGAGCTCGTCATAGAGGATCCAGCCGCGCGCATAGGCGGCGCGCAGCGCCATATCACTTTCCGGGAAGTCCCGCTCGACGGCCGCGTACTGCTCGAGAGCGGTTCGCGGGTCCCGGCTCTCGAGCAGCGAGAACTCGGCCACCTTCAGCGCCGCGAGCGCGAGTTGCTGGGGATCGCTCTCCCCTCCGCCCTCGCCCTCGGCCCCGCTCCCCGCCGCCTCGCCGCCCTGCAACTCGATCAGGTTCTGCAGGTTGTCCAGGCGCCGGGTCGCCTGGTCCTTGAAAACCGAGCGCGTGCGGTCCTCGGCCGCCTTCTGATAGGCCTCGCGCGCCTGCTCGTATTGCTTCAGGTAGACTTCGTGCGTGTAGCCGGTCGTGAACCAGGCCTCGATCGCGGCCGGGCGGTTCTGGAAGTTCTCCGCGACGAGGGCAAGCTTCTCGAGCGCCTCGTCGTGCTTTCCGGCCCGATTGCAGGCGTCGGCCATCGCCAGCCAGACGCGCCCGCCCAGTTCCTCGCGCTCAGGATTCTCGGGCAGGATGCGCTGATAGACCGAGAGCGCCTCGAGCGGCCGGTCGAGACGCACGAGGCAGGCGCCGCGGCGCAGCTGCGCTTCGATGTACACGTCGTCGTCGCGCGCGCTGCGCGCCAGTTCCTCGTACGCGCTGAGCGCGCTGTCGTAGTCGGTCGCCTCGAAGTGGATCTCGCCCACGCGCAGCCAAGCCTTCTCGCGCTGGCGGCTCTTCGGGAACTCGCTCAGGATGCGCTCGTAGCGGCGCAGCGCGCCCGCGGGATCGTTCGCGCTCTCGCGGCCTTCGGCGGAGATGAAGAGGATCTCGTCCGCGCGCGCGAATCTCGGATACTGCTGCATGAGATTGTCGAAGATCTGCGCCGCGATCGCGTGGTTGCGCAGCTTCTCGTAGCAGATGCCCGAATAGAACAGGGCCTCGGGCACGTGGTCGGAGTCGGGGTAGTTCAGGATCACCTCGTTGAACTTCCCGATCGCCGTCTCGTATTCGCGCTTGCCGTAGTAGCACTGGCCCATCAGGAAGAGCGCGTCGTCGATGCCCGCGCGCCAGCCGCCCTCGTAGGAGACGATCACCTTGCCGCAGCGCTCGATCGCCTGGTCGTAGCACTTGATCGCCTCGGGAGGCAGCCGGTCGGTCTTCGACGTCTCCTCGATGCGCAACGCCTTCGCATAGTCCTTCTTCGCCTGGAAGAAGGTGTTGTAGTAGGCGCATCCCGGCAGCAGGAGAACGAGAAGGGCGGCGGGGACGGCTCGGGCGGCCCGCGAGGCAAGGCGCGCGCGAGGCGAGCCGGGCTTTCCCCGGCTCAGGGCATGCGGGACAGCAGTCTCTCCGAGGGACACGCGGACACCCCTTCGATGTGGGTCAGCCGCCCTCCGTAGACGGTCATCTGCGGCCGCCCGCGCAGCGTCCACCCGCGGAAGGGGCAGTTGCGCGCCAGCGAGGCGAACCGCTCCGGATCGCAGGTCCAGGACAGCCGCGCATCGAGGACGGTCAAGTCCGCGTCCTCGCCGAGGCGCAGCCGGCCGCCGCCCCATCCGATCACGGCCGACGGACTGACCGACCAGAGTCTCACAATCTCGCTCAGCGGGAAACCCTCGCGGTGATGGAGGATCTCCAGGGTGACCCCTACCGCGCTCTCCAATCCGATCATACCGGACGGCGCCGCTTCCAGTTCCTGGTCCTTGGCAACCGCCGTGTGGGGGGCGTGGTCGCTCGCCAGGCAGTCGATCGTCCCGTCGCGCAGTCCCGCAACGACGGCCCGGCGGTCCTCTTCCGAGCGCAACGGCGGATTGACGCGGTAGACGCTGTCGTACTCCTTCAACACCTCATCGGTAAGGGCCACGTAGTGGGGCGCCGTTTCCGCGGTGACCGCCAGGCCGCGCTCCTTCGCCCCGCGCACGAGGGCGACCGCCTCGGCGGTGCTCACGTGGGCGACGTGCAGGCGCGCGCCCGTCAGCTCGGCGAGGCGGATGTCGCGGGCGACGGCGATCCCCTCCGCCGCTGCGGGCACGCCGGGCAGGCCGAGCACGCTCGACCAGTAGCCCTCGTGCATGACTCCTCCCGCGGCCAGCCCGCGGTCCTCGGCGTGCGTGATGACGAGCAGCCCCCACGTGCGCGCGTACTCGAGCACGCGGCGCATGACGCGGCTGTCCTCGATCGGGTTGCCGTCGTCCGAGACGGCGAGGGCGCCCGCCTCCTGCAACTCGTGCATCTCGGCCAGCTCACGGCCGGCGCGCGCGCGCGTCGCCGCGGCGACCGGGAAGACGCGCGCCTGCCCCGAGGCCGCTGCCTGGCGCAGCACGAACTCGATCTGGCCGCGGCTGTCGAGAGGCGGGCGCGTGTTGGCCATGCAGGCGACGCGCGTGAAGCCGCCGGCCGCGGCCGCGCGGCACCCGCTCGCGATCGTCTCGGCGTCTTCGTCGCCGGGCTCGCGCAGGTGGACGTGCAGGTCACCGAAGCCGGGGGCGACGACGCGCCCGGTCAGATCGCAGGTGAGATCGGCCTCGCGCGTGATCGCCGGCGCGATCAGCTCCAGCCTCCCGCGGCGCAGGAAGAGGTCGCGCTCCTCGTCGAGGCCCGCCGCCGGGTCGATCAGGCGCCCGCCCTTCATGAGAATCGTCTCCGCCCGCTCCCACAGGCGCTCGACCGGAACCTCCGCGTTCATCGTCGGGCCTCCCCCCTCCCGGCCAGGCCGCTAGCGCCCCGCCGGATGCACGGCCGAGAGCAGCGGCGCGACCGCCGCCTCGGGCGGCGTCCCCCCGCTGATGAGATAGAGCACCGCCATGCGCACGGCGACGCCGTTGGCCACCTGCTCGAGGATCACCGATTGCGGGCCATCGGCGAGATCGGGCTGGATCTCGACGCCGCGATTGATCGGCCCCGGATGCATGATGAGCGCGTCGGGCGCGGCCCAGCGTGCCCGCTCGCGGTCGAGGCCGTAGGTCATGGCGTACTCGCGCAGCGACGGGAGGAAGCCGCCCTGCATGCGCTCGAGCTGCAGGCGCAGCACGTAGACGACATCGGCGCCGGCGATGCCCTCGCGCAGGTCCTCGGTGACCCGCGCCCCGGTGCGCTCGATCCCGACCGGCATGAGCGTGCGCGGGCCGACGAGGCGCACTTCCGCCCCGAGCCGCAGCATGCCCCATACGTCGGACTTCGCCACGCGGCTGTGCAGGATGTCGCCGACGATCGCCACCTTGAGCCCCGCGATGCGCCCCTTGCGCTCGCGGATCGTGTAGAGGTCCAGGAGCGCCTGGGTGGGATGCTCGTGCCGTCCGTCGCCGGCGTTGATCACCCGCGCGCTCACGTGCCGGGTGAGGAAGCGCGGCGCGCCCGAGGCATGGTGGCGGATGACGACGACGTCCACCTTCATCGCCTCGATATTCTGGATCGTGTCGCGCAGCGACTCGCCCTTTTTGACCGACGAGCCCGACACCGAGAAGTTGACCATGTCGGCGCTCAGGCGCTTCTCGGCGAGCTCGAAGGAAACGCGCGTGCGCGTGCTCGCCTCGTAGAAGGCGTTGCAGACGGTGATGCCCCGCAGCGCGGGGACCTTCTTGATCGGCCGGTCGAGGATCTCGCGGAAGGAGCGCGCCGTGTCGAGGATGGTCAAGATCTCCTCGGCGGTCAGATCCTGCATCTCGATCAGGTGGTGCAGCGCCATCGCTCCCTCTCCTTCCCGATCCGCGCCCGCCGCGGCGGCCGCGCGCCGCCTCCTCAGTCCGCGCCCATCTCCTCAATCGTGACCTCGTCGCGGCCGTCGGTCTCCTGCAGGTAGACCTTGACGATCTCGCGGCCCGCCGTCGGCAGGTTCTTGCCGACGAAATCGGCCCGGATCGGCAGCTCACGGTGCCCGCGGTCGACGAGCACGGCGAGACGGATCGCCTGCGGCCGGCCGAAGTCGATCACCGCGTCCATGGCCGCGCGCACCGTGCGCCCCGTGAAGAGCACGTCGTCGACCAGCACGACGACGTTGTTCTCGACCGCCCGGGGGATGTCGGTCTTCTCCACCAGCGGCTGCGGGGCGATGCGATGCACATCATCGCGGTAGAGCGTGATGTCGAGGACGCCGAGCGGCACCTCCTCACCCTCGATGATCGCGATCTGGTGGCGGATGCGCTCGGCGAGCGGCGCGCCCCGCTTGCGGATGCCGATCAGGATCAGGCCGTGGGTTCCGTTGTTGGATTCGACGATCTCATGGGAGAGGCGCACGATTGCGCGGCGCATCTCCTCGGAATCCATGATCTTCGCCTTGCGTCGCAGGTTCATCGATCCTCCGGGGCGGACGGGAACGGCAGGCCGCGGCGCGGAGCGCGGGACGGCAACGGCGCGGGCGCCCCGACCGGGCGGCCGGGGACCAAGGAGCGGGACCGATCGGCGGAGGCGCGTGGCTTTCGTGGCCGCTTCACCTTATTGACCTCGCCGGATCAACTTAAAGGCTCGCGCGGAGTGGACCGCGGAGGAAACTAACCCGGACGGCAGGGGGCGGACAAGGGTTTTCTCGGGTGCCGTGAGGCCAGCGCGCGACGGGGCGCCCCGAGTCGCGAGCGCGAAGGCCCGCCCGGGCGGAGCACAGGCACCGTCCGAGCGGGGCGGAGGTCTAGGATTCCGCGCACCTTCCGAGCAGGGGCATCGGTCTCAAGGCACGAGCACGACCCGGCGCGCCAGCCGCTCTCCCCCGGACGCGAGCCGCATCCAGTAGACGCCGGGCGGGACACGCGTGCCCCTCGGGCAGGTGCCGTCCCAAGCGACCGGATGCCACCCGCCCGCCAGCGGCCCGTCGAAGAGGGTCGTGACGAGCCGGCCTTGCACGTCGTGCACGGTGAGCGTCGCCCGCGCGGCACCGGGAAGGTGGCAGCGGACAGCCACGGCCGTTCCCGTGGGATTGGCGCCCGCGCTTTCGAGGGCGAGCGCACGTCCGTCCGGATCGTCCGTCTCGATCGCGGTCGGATCGACGCCGCGCCACTGCGCGACGTAGTAGGACGCGGTCGTTCCCGCGCGCGTGAAGAGGCCGCCGGCGAAGAGATCGTCTCCGCGCACCTGCACCGCCTCGACCCATCCGTCCATGCCAGCGGCGAAGGTGCCCCAGCCCGAGCCGTTCCAGCGCGCGATGTAGGGCGCCGGCTGCTCGTCGGCGAAGGTGAACTGGCCACCCGCGACCAGCTCGCCGTTGAACGCCGTGAGGCACAGGACCCAGAAGTTCACCCCGCCGCCGAGCGCGCTCCAGGCAGTCCCATCCCACCGCGCGATGTACGCGGCCGGCACGCCGCCCGCCGACTCGAACCATCCGCCCGCGACGAGGTCGCCCTCGTAGACCGTGAGCGCGAGCACCGAGGGCCAATCGCTGCCGCCCATTCCACCGCCGACGTCCGACCAGGCGGAGCCGTCCCAGCGGGCGAGGTGTTGGACGGCGAGCGCACCCGCGTTGACGAAGTCGCCGCCCGCGTAGAGATCCCCGTCGTAGACGGCGAGCGCCTGCACGGAGCCGTCCAGCCCCGAACCGACCTCCGACCAGGAGGTGCCGTTCCAGCGCGCGATATTGGCCGCGACGATCGGTCCCGCCGTCTCGAAGGTCCCGCCCACGTAGAGCCAGCCGTCCTCGCCGACCGCGAGGTCACGCACGGCCGGCGTTCAGCATCCACCCGCGCCGCCGGGAAGCGGGATCCAGTTGTACCCGTCCCAGCGCGCGATGAAGGCCGCGTCCTGGCCGCCGGCGCTCGTGAAGGTGCCGCCCGCATAGAGTTCGTTCTGGTAGACCGCCAGGGCGAGGACGTCTCCATTCATGCCGGCGCCGAGAGGGCTCCACGCGTGTCCGTCCCAGCGCGCGATGCGCTCGGCCGCGATCCCGCCCGCGTGCACGAACGCGCCGCCGGCGACCAGGTCGCCCTCGTAGAGCGCGAGCGCGTGCACCTGGCCGTCGAGGCCCGCCCCGCTTCCCATCTCCGACCACTCGGCGCCGTCCCAGCGCGCGACGAAGGCCGCTCCGCGGCCGCCGGCTTCGAGGAACGCTCCGCCGGCGTAGACGCGCGAATCCTGATCCAGCGCGGCGATCACGACGTCGCTCGTCCCGCCGCCGAACGACTCCCACGAAGTCCCGTTCCAGAGGGCGAGGTAGTTGACCGCGGTCGCGCCGGCATGGAGGAAGTAGCCGCCGACGAGAAGGCCCGCCGCCGACGAGGAGAGCCCCCGCACCGCGCCGTCGAGCGCCGGACCGGCCGGAGCCCAGGCCGAGCCGTCCCACGCCGCGAGATATGGCGCCGGCTGCCCGCCCGCCTGGTCGAAGATCCCGCCCGCGTAGAGAAGGCCCCCGTGAGAAGCGAGGGCGTAGACCCAGGAGTTCATCCCCGCGCCGAGGGCGCGCCAGACGCTTCCATCCCAGGCGGCCAGGTAGCCGACCGGAACTCCTCCCGCGCGAGTGAACTTGCCGCCCGCGATCAGATCGCTTCCATGGACGGCAAGCGCGAAGACGGTCCGGTCGGCGCCGCTGCCGAGCGCGCTCCAGGCGGAGCCGTTCCAGAGCGCCATGCGCGCAGCGCTCAGTCCTCCGGCCGTCGTGAAGTCGCCTGCCGCGGCCAGCATGCCTGCGTAGACCGCGAGCGCCGTCACCCGCCCGTTCAGTCCCGAGCCGAGCGGCGACCAGGCCGCTCCGTCCCAGCGCGCGATCCGCGCGGCCGCCGTCCCTCCCGCCTCGGTGAACCAGCCAGCGGCGAAGAGCGCGCCGTCGTGGATCGCGAGCGCCTCGACGGCCGCGTTCGTGCCCGCGCCGAGCGCATGCCAGCTCTCCCCGTCCCAGCGCGCCACGTGCTGCGCGACCAGTTCCCCGACCTGCGTGAACGCGCCGCCGACGATCAAGTCTCCGTTGTAGACGGCGAGCGCGCTCACCGCCTCGTTCGCGCCCGCGCGGCCGAAGCCCGGCGACCAGAAGTCGTCTTCCTCTTCGCGCGTGAAGCGCGGGCCGCCAGCGATATCCGCGACCGAAGGATCGAAACTCCAACCGCTCGCGTCGAGCGGACCCTCGTGGCCCGATGCGCGCAGGAGCGCCAGGTCGAGGCGGCCGTCTCCGTCGATGAAGCGGGCGGCCGGCGGAGCGCTCGCCCCTGCCGTCTGCGCCCAGGCGGGAGTCGCGGCGAGGATCGCGACGAGAGCGGCGAGCACGCCGCCCGCGAGCGCGGGACGCGACGAGAACATGGCAGGGAAGCGCGGGTGGGCTTTGGCGAAGTGCATGGGCGAGATTCCCTTCATGGATTCGTCAATTATAGCATGGATGCGCGCGCATCCCGGGTGGGTCCCGCGTTCGGCGTCCGGCGACCAGGTATCATGGTGGACACGCGCGCGCGCCGGGGCAAGCCAGGAATGCGCGCGCAGAGCGGAAATCCGCACGCGCTGGCGCAACTGCGCTGCGCCTGCGCCGCTTTTCCGCTCTGCCCGCGCTCCGCGACGGATATCCCGGCCGGCGGCGCGATCAGGAGCGCGCGGAGCGGCGGCCGGCCGCGCGCTGGAGCGTACGCCAGTCGGAGAGACTCTTCAGCGAACGCAGACCCTGGTAGCCGGTCACGTGATAGCGCAGGAAGCATTCGACCACGTCGGCCACCTGGCGATCGAGCCCCGCGCTCCGGCGGGGCACGGGCGGGAAGGCCGGGTGCCCGCCGCGCGCACTCGCCCCCTCGCCGGCGGCCGCTGCGCCGGCGCTCCCCGCATGGGTGACGAGGCTGCGGAGCACATCCAGCGCGCCGGGCGAGAGCGGCCGCGTCTCTCCCTGCGGGCGGCAGCGCGCGCAGAGGAGTCCGCCTTCCGCAACGCCGAAGGTCGCGGCGCCGGGCACCGCCTCGCCGCAGACCGCGCAGCAGGTGAGCTGCGGCGCGTAACCGAGGAGCGCGACCGTGCGGAACTGGAAGACGCGCAGCGCCCAGTAGATCTCGCCGGGCGAAGGCTCCGCGTCGCCGCGCTCGAGGAACGCGGCGAGGGTATGATAGATCTCCCCGGCCGGATCCTCGTCGGGGAGGACGCGCAGGACGAACTCGAGCGCCGCGCAGGCGAGATGGTAGACGCTCGCCGGGGAGAGCAGCCGCAGGTACGGCTGCTCGACGGAGGCCGAGTGGAGCAGATGAAGGTCGCGCTGCTTCTGGTGATAGAAGACCAGGTGGGCGCGGGTGAGGATCTCGAGCGCGCCGCCGAATCCGCGCTTGTACTCGCGCGCGCCCTTGGCCAGGAGATGCACCTTGCCGAACGCGGGCGTGAGCGCGACGACGATCTTGCTCGTCTCCCGATAGCGCATCACCCGCAGGATGAGCGCCTCGTCGCGCACGATCGCCACGCCGCCTACCTCCCCCGCGCCGCGCGCGCAGCGGACGGCGTTCCCCGGCCCGCGCCCGCAGCGTCGCGCGCGATTCCCCCGAGCGAGATGCGCAAGCGCTGGATGCGCCGCGGGGTGCCGGCGAGCACTTCCCAGCGGGTGCCCTCGATCTCGAACGCCTCGCCCGTCCTCGGGATGCGCCCGAGCCGCGCCAGGGCGAGGCCCGCCAGCGTCTCGTAGTCCCCTTCGGGAAGCGCGCGCGCAGAGATCTCGTTCCAGTCGTCGAGACGCGCATCGGCCTGGGCCAGGTAGACCCCCGGAGTCGTCTCGACGATCTCCGCCTCGGCCGGCTCCTGCTCCATCTCGCCGAGGAGGATCTCGAAGAGGGCGAGGTCGCGCACGAACCCGGCTGTTCCGCCGAATTCGTCGACGACGATCGCGAACCGCTCGCCCTGCGCGACCAACTCGCGGAGGAGATCGTCGCAGCGCATGGTCTCGGGAACGAAACGCGCCTCGCGCAGGAAGCGCGTCACGGGGACGTCGCCCGCCTCGGCGGTGAAGAGATCGCCCAGACGGACGTAGCCGGCGATGTCGTCCAGCTCGCTCCGATAGACGGGCAGATAGGGATGCCGCGTCGCGCGGACGACCGCGGCCCACTCGGCGGCGGTCGCCGTCTCCGGCAGCGCGACCATCTCGCTGCGCGGGACCATGACCTCGCCCACGGTCGTCTCGCCCAGGGCGACGACTCCTTCGAGGTCCTCCCCCGCCTGTCGCTCCTGCGCGGCCGGCTCCCCGGAGGCTCGCTCCCCGGAGGCGTCACCCGCCTCGTCCACGATTCCCGCCCCGTGCACCTCTCCTTCCGTCTCCGGCTCCGCCGCCCGTTCGACCTCCGCCTTCTCCCGCTCCGCCAGGGTGGCTTCGCGCACGGCGCTCCTGCGGCGCGCCGCGCGCTCCTTCCATCCGGCGGCGAGCCAGATCCCCGCGAGCCCGAGCGCGTGCACCGGCCCGAGCAGCCAGATCCAGCCGCGCACGGGATAGCGGCGGCCCAGGCATCCGCCCAGCAGAGCGAGCAGATGCGTGCCGGCGCCCCAGGCCACCGCGAGCGCGACGGCCGGACCGGGGCCTTCGGGAAGCCAGCGCCGGCCCGCCCCGATCGTCCACAAGCCGAAGAGCGCGACCCAGGCGGCGAAGGCGCCGATCGACTCGGCCTCGCGGCGCCAGGCCGAGACCAGCAGGCCGAGGGCCAGGTAGGCGCCCGCGGCCGCGTAGAGGAGGCCGTACCCGCTCATCGCTCGACCCCGAATGGCGAGCGCCCGACCAGGACGCGAAAGATCTGTTCCCAGCCGACGAAACCCAGCAAGTCTCCGGCGGGGCTCTGGACCGCCGCGAGACCGATCCTGTCGCCCTCTCGTCCCAGCACCTCGATCAGCTCTCCCGTCCGCCGGTGCCCTTCGAAAACCGGCATCTCGCGGACGCGCGCGCGCCAGGCGGATGCGCGCACGCCCGGCTCGCCCTCCCCGCCGGCCGGGGCGATCTCGAGCCAGTCGCGCCCGTCCAGCAGCCCGACGAGGCGCGCCCCGCGCTCTTCGAGGAGCGGCAGCCGCGCGCTCGCCGTGCGGGCGAGACGCGCCCGCACATCCTCGCCGGAATCGGCAACGCGTACGTGCGGCATGCGCGCAAGCGGGACGACGAATTCCACGACGCGCCGCCGCCGGAGCGAGGAGAGTCGTTGCAGCAGGCGGGCATCCTCCGCGTCGAGCGCTTCCGTGGGCTCGCCCGCTTCGGCGATCGCTTCGGGCAGGGTCACTTCCTCCTCGGCGAGAAGAGCGGGGAAGTCGATCCGGATCCAGCGCAGGAGGGCCGCGGCACAGAGCCCGAGCGCGGGTAACAGCCATCCGAGGACGAACGCGCCCCCGCGGCTTTCCGCCGGGCCGCGCTGCAGCAGCCCGAAGAGCACCCACGCGCCGGCGCCCGCCAGGAAGGCGGCGCGTCCCGAAATGCGGCCGCGCCCTCGCGAACGCATCCCCAGCCACTGCAGGGCGAGCGCGAGGAGGCCGAGGGCGAGGGCGCCCGCGGAGAGCCAGGCCTGCGGGTCGGCGGCGGACACGGCTGCGTTCATCCCTCTCGTCGCGGCCGGCTCTCGGACCGGAGGCGCTGCCCGCGCAGGTACCGCCCCTCGCGCCGCCGCATGCGCGCGCGATCGGCGGGCGCATGGTCGTCGTAGCCGATCAGGTGCAGGGTTCCGTGGACGAGCAGGCGCGCGAGTTCGCGCGCGACGGGCACCGACCGCGCGGCTGCCTGTGCGCAGGCGCGATCGATCGAGACGACCACCTCGCCGAGCGGCCGCGGCTCCTCGGCCGGCCAGCCCCGCGGGTCGGCCGGGAAGGAAAGGACGTCGGTCGGCCCCTCGCGTCCGCGGAAGCGGGCGTTCATCGTGGCGAGCGCCCGGTCGCGCAGCAGCGCGACCTCGAGCGGCCGGTCGTCGGCCACGCCCTCGCCGGCGAGCACGCGCGCGAGGAGCCGGCGAATCGCGCGGACGTCAATGCTCGACCTTCGCTGGCGATTCCGGATGCGCACCCGTTCTGGCACGCGGCGCCTCCTTGACCGGCTCGCGCGGCTGTTCGCGGCCCGGGTACGCGAGACGCGCGCTCGTGCGCCCGCGGACGAGGACGGTCAGAATGGGGACGAATGCGTCGCGCAGCGCGGCGAGATCGCGCAGCGTGACGTGGCTTTCCTCGAGTTCGCCCTCGCTGGCCCGGCGCTCGATGATCTGCTTCACCATCCCGCGCAGGCGGCTCGGCGTCGGGTCCTCGAGCGCCCGCGAGGCGGCGTCGATCTGGTCGGCGAGCAGCAGCACCGCCGCCTCCCGCGACTGCGGACGCGGCCCCGGGTAGCGGAAATCGCTCTCCGCGATCTCCGCGCTCTTCTGGCGGGCCTTGTGAAAGAAGAACGCCATCAGCCCGGTCGCGTGATGTTGCGCGATCACGTCGCGCACGACCTTGGGCAGCTTCGACTCGCGCGCCAGGGCGAGCCCCTCGCGCAGGTGCGCCTCGAGGATCAGCCGGCTCATCGCCGGGGCGAGCTTGTCGTGCGGGTTCTTCTGGCCGGGACGCAGGTTCTCGAAGAAGTAGTCGGGCTTGTTCAGCTTGCCGATGTCGTGGTAGTAGCCCGCGACGCGCGCCAGGAGCGGGTTCGCGCCGATCTGCGCCGCGCCGGCCTCGGCCAGCGTGCCGACCATGAGACTGTGATGGTAGGTGCCCGGAGCTTCGAGCATCAGCCGGCGCAGCAGCGGCCGGTTCAGGTCGAGGAGCTCGAGCAGCCGCAGATTGGTGCACTTCTCGAAGGCCAGCTCGGACAGCGGCACGGCGAAGAGCGCGATGCCTGAGGCGATGAAGGGATTGCTGACCAGGTAGAGCGCGTCGGGCAGGAGGAGGTCGATCGGCACGGCTCTCACGAGACCGAAGGCGGTGAGCGCGGTCAGGTGCACGAGCGGCACGTAGAAGAGCAGGCGGTAGAGCTGGCGGCGGTCGCGCAGGTGGCGCACGCTCAGAATCGCGACCATTGCGCCCAGCCCCAGGATGACGACGAATTCGATGCCCTGGCCTCCGACGAGGCCGATCGTCACCGTGATGAACCCGCCCGAGATGAGCGCGAGCGGCTCGTCGTAGAGGAGCGCGAGGAGCACCGCGAAGGCGGCGACGGGGATGAGATAGCCCGAGAGGCGCAGCACGTTCAGGGTGAGGCCGCCGAGGAGGAAGGCGACGGAGAAGGTGGCCGCGAGGAGCAGCACGTCCTGGCGGTCTTCGAGCAGCTGGCGCCGGTACGAGATCATGAACTGCACCACCGCGCCGAGGGCGAGGGCGAGGATGAGCGCCCGGCCGAGGAACGAGGAGACGCGCTCGCGCAGCAGCAGGCCCGCCGATCTCCGCTCGCGCTCGGCCTCGTAGGATTCCAGGCGGGCGAGGTCCTCCTGCCAGATGCGCTGGTGGGCCGGGACGATCTCCTCGCCGCGCAGCACGGTGCCGATGTTGCGGTCGACCGCGTCGCGGGCGAGGCGCCGGCGTTGGTCGGTCGTGGGGAGATCGAGCGTCACGTTCGGCCAGGCGAATTTCTCGGTCAGCTCGGCGACCGCCTGGTCGTGCGGGTCCTGCGCGGCCTCGCGCTCGCGCTTCAGGCGCGACGGCGTCACGAAGCGGTCGCGCGGGCCCACCCAATCGATGCCCTCGATCGCCAGCGCGGCGCGCTCGACGCCGGCCAGGCGCTGCTCCAGCTCGGGCGTGAGGATCCCCTTGCGGAAGTAGTCGCGCAGCCGCTCGCGCGCCTCGGCGAACGCCGCCCCGGTGCCTTGCACGAGGAGCACCGCGTAGGCGGTCTGCGACAGGGCCACCCCCGGCTCGTCGAACGGTTGCACCTGCGGCGAGCTGCTCAGGAGGTCCTGGATCGAACGCTCCAGGCGGTCGAGCGCCGCGAGCGCCGCGACGGCGACCGAATCCTGCATCACGAGCACCGGGGGCACCGCTTCTCCGGCGCCCTCTTGCTCGCGCGCGAGCTGCTCGACGTCCTTGCGGATGGGGAAATCGAACTCGGCGATCACGGGTTTCGCGAGCACCTGCCCGAGGGTGTAGCTCGCGCGCTCGTACCCCGCCTGGCGCGGGAACAGGGTCAGGCCCGAGAGGAAGACGACGCCGAGCGCGATCCAGCGGAGAATGGGGAAGCTCACGTTCAGCCCGGCCGCCAGCCCAGCCGTCAGCCCGGCCGTCAGCCCGGCCCACAGACCCGGCCGCCCGCGCCCGGCGGGTCGCGGCCCGCCGCGCCCGACTCCCGTTTCGGGAGGTTCGGCCATCAACGGCTCCCCGGCTCGTCCCGCCGGCGGTCGTGCTCCTGGAAGGCGTTCACGATGTCGCGCACCAGCCGGTGGCGGACGACGTCGCAGTCGTCGAGGTCGATGAAGGAGATGCCGGCCACGCCGGCGAGGATCGCGCGGATGCGCACGAGCCCCGAGTCGGCCGGATCGGCGAGATCGATCTGGGTCACGTCGCCGGTGATCACGGCGCGCGAGGCGGGCCCCAGCCGGGTGAGGAACATCTTCATCTGCGGCAGGGTCGAGTTCTGCGCCTCATCGAGGATGACGAAGGCGCGGTGCAGCGTGCGCCCGCGCATGAAGGCGAGCGGGGCGACCTCGATCACGCCGAGCTGCAGGAAGCGCTGCAGCTTCTCGAAGCTGATCATCTCGCGCAACGCGTCGTAGAGCGGGCGAAGGTAGGGATCGACCTTCTCCAGCATGTCGCCCGGGAGGAATCCCAGACTCTCCCCCGCTTCGACGGCCGGACGGGCGAGGATCACCCGGTCGACCTGCTTCTCCTTGAGGAAGTAAATCGCCATCGCGACCGCGAGGTAGGTCTTCCCCGTGCCGGCCGGGCCGACGCCGAAGACGATCTCGTTCTCGCGCATCGCCGCCACGTAGCGGCTCTGTCCGAGCGAGCGCACCTTGACGATCCGCTTGTCGCCGAAGAGCACGACTTCGGGCTGGGCCCCAGCGGTCGCCGGCTCGGCCCCGGACGAAACCTGCTCGGCGTGCGAGAGCGCGTAGTTGACGTCCTCGCCGTCGAGCGTCTCGCCGCGGCGCACCCGCTCGACCAGCTGCTCGAGGAGGGCGGCCGCCGTCGCGACCTCGGTCTCCGGGCCGCGCACGCTCAATTGGCCGTTGCGCGCGACGATGCGCACCCCCAGGCGGCTCTCGATCGCGCGCAGGTGGCAGTCCTTTTCGCCGAACAGATTGACGAGCGGCAGGTCACCCAGGGACAGGCTGCGGTGAAACTCTTCACTCATCGTGGTTCATTATGGAATCGTGAGCCGCAGGCCCGCGGGAAGCGGCTGCTGCGGGTCCTCGATCTGCTCCTTGTTCGCCTCGTAGATCTTGCGCCACTCCGCGGTCGAGCCGTAGAAGAGGTTGGCGAGCGCGGTCAGGGCGTCGCCCTCCTTCACCACGTAGACGACCGGCTCGGAGCGGCGGGCCTTGAGCTCCGTCAGCTCGCGCTCCAGGGTGCGCGACTCCGAGGTCAGACGGACCTGCTCGGTCTGCAGCGATTCCGCCACCGCCGCCAGGCTGTCCTGGAGGGCGCGGGCGAGAGTCACATCATCGCGCAGGCTGCCGAGATAGTCGTCGAGCATGCGGCAGTACTGGCGCAGCTGGCCCGGGCTGAGCTGGCGCTGCTCCTCGAGAGTGAGGAATTGCCCCGTCTCGGGATCGGGGAGATCGACCGACGGAGCGCGGCTGCAGCCGATCCAGAACAGGGCCGCGAGCGCGCATCCCAGACCGAAGCCCACCCAGGTCCGCCCGGCCCACCGTCCCATCGCCCACCGACTCTCCGCGTTGCGCATCGTAGTCAACCCTCCCGGGTGCCCCGCGCTCCCGCCTTCCGGCCGGTCCCTTCCCGGTCCCCTCCGGCCGCCTGACGGCCGCTCTCGAATTCTCTCACCCGGCTGCCGGCCGCGAGCCGGACCGCCGCCCTACTTGGGATTCCCCGCCGCCGGCACGGAGCCTCCCTCGGCTTGAATCAGCGAGTCGAGCAAGGCCTTCTCGTGCTGCAGCGTCTCCAGGCGGTTCCTCACCGATGCCAGCGTCCCCGCCTGCCGGTCGACCCTGCGGGCGGTCGCCTCGAGATCGGCGAGCATGGCCTCGCGCCGCTCCTTGACGAGCTCGATCTGCGCGGGGATCACGACGCAGTTGCGCGGTCCGCCGCCCCCGCAGTGCAGGCCCGCCAGGGCGAGGACGGCCACGAAGAGAACGATGCCGGGCAGCTTCGTCTTCATGCTCTTCTCCTGTCCAGGATCAGTGCGGCCGTGCCGCGAGGCTTCTCCCGATATTTCCGGATCTTGCGACCGCATGTCAAGGCGAAAGCCGGGTATTTCCTCGCAAGACGTTCGCTGGCTTAGGCTTCGCCAATCGGCAAAGAGTCCGGGCAGCGATCGTTTCCTCAAGGCCGGCCGGGCTCCACCACCCGGATGTGAAGATCGGCGAGATCGGCCGGGTCGGCGTCGGCGGGCGCGCCGTCCATGAGCGAGAGCGCGCTCGTCGTCTTCGGAAAGGCGATCGTGTCGCGGATCGAAGCGCTGCCCGACATCAGCATGACCAGCCGGTCCAGCCCGAGCGCGATCCCGCCGTGTGGCGGGGCCCCGAACTGGAAGGCCTTGAGCAGGAAGCCGAACCGGTGCCAGGCGGTCTCGCGGTCGAGCCCAATGACCTTCATCACCCGCTCCTGGATCTCCTCCCGATGGATGCGGATGCTGCCGCTGCCCAGCTCGACGCCGTTCATGACCAGGTCGTAGAGCTGCGCGTGCACGGCGAGAGGCTCGCTCTCGAGTTTGGGGAGATCGCTCGCGAGGGGCATGGTGAACATGTGATGCGCGGGAGCGATGCGCCCCCGCTCGTCGATCTCGAAGAGCGGAAAGTGGCGCACCCAGAGGAAGGCGTACTGCTTGCCGTCCGCGCCGGGGACCGTCTGCGCCGCCGCGCGCTGGGCGAGCGTCGAGCGCAGCCGCCCGAGCGCCCGGTTGGCCCGCGCGCGCTCGTCGACGACGAGCGCAGCGAGGTCGTTCGGGCGCGCGCCCAGCGCGGCGCTGACGGCAGCCGCGCGCTCGGGCTCGAGCACCTTGCCGAACCCGCCTTCCAGCCCTCCCGCGGTCACCTTCGCGCGCGCGAGACCCTTCCCTCCGGCCGCGCGCACCTCTTCTTCGAGCGCATCCGCTTCCTTGCGCGACAGCGCCGCGCCGCCCGGAACGGCCAGGCCTTTGACGCGCAGCCCCTGCTCGCGCGCTTCACCGAACAGACGGTAGGCGGAACCGGCCACGAGATCGGTCACGTCGACCATTTCCGGCACATAGCGCAGGTCGGGCTTGTCCGAGCCGAAGCGATCCATGCAGTCGTCGTACTCGAGGCGGGGGAAGGGCGTCGCGAGCCGGACACCGAGCACCTCTGCGAACACCGTGCCGACCAGCCCTTCGATCGTCGCGTAGATGTCCTCCTCGTCGACGAAGCTCATCTCGACGTCGATCTGGGTGTGCTCGGGCTGACGGTCGGCGCGGAGGTCCTCGTCACGCAGGCAACGGGCGAGCTGGAAGTAGCGATCGAAGCCGGCCACCATGAGGATCTGCTTGTACAGCTGCGGGCTCTGCGGGAGCGCGTAGAAGCGCCCGGGATGCTCGCGGCTCGGTACCAGGTAGTCGCGCGCGCCCTCGGGCGTCGGCTTGACGAGAGTCGGCGTCTCGACCTCGAGGAATCCGAGGGCGTCGAAGTAACGGCGCGTCGTCGCGGCCACGCGATGGCGCAGGGCAAGAACCCGCTGCAGCGCGGGCCGGCGCAGATCGAGGTAGCGGTACTCGAGGCGCAGGTCCTCGCCCGCCGTCGTCTCGTCCTCGACGAGGAACGGAGGCACCTCCGAGGGAGCGAGCACTTCGGCCCGCTCGGCCACGACCTCGATTTCCCCCGTCGCCCGCTCGGCGTTCACCATGCCCGCCGGCCTCGCGGCCACCGTTCCGCTGACGCGGGCGACGAACTCGGGGCGCAACCCGGCCAGGACGGCGAGAAGCTCGGGAGAGGCCTCGCCCGGCCTCGTCACGACCTGGGTGATGCCTTCGCGGTCGCGCAGGTCGAGGAAGAAGACGCCCCCGTGGTCGCGGATCCGGTGGACCCAGCCGGCCAGAGTGACGCGCGAGCCCGCATCCTTGGCACGCAGCTCTCCGCAGGTGTGCGAACGCATGGCCGTCGCCCGCGCTCCGCGGACCTCCCCGCCTCCCAGCGACCCGATCCCCGTCATCGTCCGCTCCTCTCCTTCGCCCGGGAGGCGTTCTTCCCGCCCCCCGCTCCCTTCCCCCGGCCGGCCGTCCAGCCGGCCACCGCGAGACCGACCAGGATGCCGATCACGTCGGCCCCGAAATCGCTCCACGAGGACAGGCGCCCGGGGACCGAGCGCTGGATCGTCTCGTCGAGGCCCGCGATCAGGAGGCCAAAACCGAAGACGAGCGCCCCGACGAGCGCCGGCCGCTTCCGCGCCCCGGTCAGGAGATCGCCCGCAACCATGCGCGAGAGGAAGCCGAGCGCCGCGTACTCCCCGAAGTGCGCGACCTTGTCACTGTATTCAAACCGCAAAGGCGGATGAAGATTCGGGCGCGTGGTCAAGTAGAGCATGAGGGCGAGATAGGCGGCCAGCGCCCCGCGCCAGAACCACCTCCCCACCCGTCTCCGTCCGGCTTCGACGGAACCCGCCAGTGCAGCCTCCCGGCGAGAGGAATCCCGGCCTCAGGCCTTGATCTTCGCCTCTTCGGTCGCGACCAGCCGGACGAACTCCTCGGCCGACTTCACCTTGAGCGCCTTCTTGTGCAGATCGCCCGAGTAGAGCAACCGCGACACGCGGGTGAGGACGCGCATCAGTCCCGTGCGATCGCCCGGACCGACCAGCATGAAAATGATGTCGACCGGCTCGCCATCGAGCGCCTCGAAGTCGATCGGCTCGCGCGGCCGCGCGAAGGCGACCGCGAATTCCTTCACCGCCGGCGATTGCGCGTGAGGGAGGGCGACCCCGCCGCCGATCCCGGTGCTCATCACCCGCTCACGCTCGAGGAGGGCGCGGACGACCGGGGCGACGCTGTCGACGAAGCTCTGTTCGGCGAGACGGTCGACCATGCTGCGGATCATCTCCTCCTTGGTGACGGGAGGAGTGTCGAGCAGGACGCACTCCGGTTTCAGCAGGTCCGCCAACTGCATGCGCTCACCCTTCCCCACGCCGTCCACCCGGCCCGCGGCGGAGGAGATCCAGGGTCAAACAAAAGGCGCATCGGCGCAAACCCCGACGCGCTCCGACGGAGGGGGAGTCTATCAGAACCGCTTCCAGGGTCAAGCTCGACGGGCCGGCGGCCGCGGGGCGACGGGGGGCCGCGGGGGCTCGAGATGCGTGGAATCGGCCATGCAGGCCTGCGGCAGGTGTCCGCTCGGGCCCATCGCGCGCCGGTCCGGCCGCATCGTGTGGTATCATCAAGGGTTGAATAGGGCCTCGAGATGCGGCTTTCGCGGGCTCCGGCACCCGCCCGTTCGCTGTCGCCAAGGGTCGGGCGGACGGGCCGCCGGGGGGAAGGCCGCCGGACGCCAACGCCGGTCCAGAGGATGAACGAGCGCGTCGACACGAGCTATTCCGGACTGCTGAATCGCCTCTCGGACGGGGCCTATTTCACGCCCGAGGAGCGCGAGCGTTTGCCCCGGATCCTCGAGGCCTCTCTCGGAATCCAGGCGCATGCCACCCACGAGCTGATCCGGCGGATGGTTCGCGACGGGCGCCTCTCGCTCCGCGACGGCAGCCCGGCTCTGCCCGGCGGCCCCATCACCGCAGCGGACGAGCGGCGCGGCGTCCTCTTCGTACTGCCGAGGCTGCCGGGCCCCGAACCGGGCGTGCTCCATCCGCCGCTCGACCCGGCCCTCGGTGTGCCGCCGGCCCTCGGCTCCGTCGAGGCTTTGCGCCTCTTCGACCGCGTCGGGCGCGCGGTCTTCGCCTCGGTGAACTCGAGCGCCGACCTCCAACCCCTCGTCGTCTCGCTCCTCGATCTCCTGCGGGATCTTCTCGGCGTGCCGCTGGCTCTCTTCTGCGGTCGCGACCTGCCGCTCCCCTCGGCGATCGCGCGCGGTCCCCGCTCGGTGCTGCTCGGTCCGCCCGGCCAGGCGCCGCCACCCCCTTCGTCGATTCCGGGTCTGCCGGCCGCATGGGAAGCATGGATCCGGCGCGCCGCGGCCCAGGAAGCGCGCGCCACCCACCTGACCGACTTTCGCGCCCTCGCCGGCGGGATGCCGCCCGGCGAGGGGAGCGCGCTCTTCCTTCCCGTGCGCTCGCCGCGCGGCCAGGAGCCGCAGCCCGCTGCGGCCTGGGAAGGAGTCCTGACCGCCGTCTCGCCCGCCTCCGGCTGGTTCGACGAGGAGCGTCTCGCCCGCGCGCGCCTGCTCGCGGTCTACGCGCAGGGGGTGATCGGCTACGTCATCGAGCTCGTGCCGCTCGTCTTCGTCGATCCGCTGACCGGAATCCACAACCGGCTCTACTTCAAGGACCAGTTCCCGCGCATCCTCTCGGGCGCCACGCGCCGCCACCAGAGTTGCGCGCTGCTCATCATCGACATCGACGATTTCAAGCACTTCAATACGCGTTACGGCTACAACGCGGGCGACACCGTGCTGCACGCGATCGCGCAGGCGCTCGACCGCACCGTGCGCACGACCGACGTGCTCGCGCGCTACGGCGGCGAGGAGTTCGCGGTCATCCTCGCCCCGCCCGTCTCTCCCGAGGAGACCCTGCTGATCGGCGAGCGGCTGCGCCAGGCAGTCGAGAACACGCCGGTGCGCGTGCCCGCGCTCGAGGGCGGTGAGCAGCAGGTGTCGGTGACCGTCTCGATCGGCGGCGCGCTCTTCCCGCAAAGCGGCGCGATCGGCGACGAGTTGTGGAACCGGGCCAACCAGCGGTTGCTGCGGGCCAAGCGGGCGGGGAAGAACCGCGTGGTCATCGACACGGCCGGCCGGGCAGCCGACGCCGAAGAGGCGTGAGCCGGCCGGGCAGCCGCCGCCCTCGCCCGCGGATCAGGCGCTCGCGCTCCCGGCCGCTTTCTCCGCCCGCCAGATCAGCGTTCCGTCGGGCGCCGCATCGACGATCACGCGATCGCCTTCCTGCACCTCTCCCGCCAGCAGCTTCGTCGCGAGCACGTTCTGCACCTCGCGCTGCATCCAGCGGCGCAGCGGGCGCGCCCCGAGATCGGGATCGTACCCGCGCTCGGCGAAGCGGTCCTTCGCCGCGGCGGTCACCTCGAGCGCGATCCCGCGCGGGGCGAGGTAGCCGCGCAGGATGGCGAGCTGGAGGTCGACGATCGCGCGGATCTGCTCGCGTCCGAGCGGATGGAAGAGGACGATGTCGTCGACCCGGTTCAAGAACTCGGGGCGGAAGTGCGCGCGCAGATCCTCCATCACCCGCTCGCGGCGCAACTCCTCGCTGCCCGCCTGCTCCGCCAAATAGCGCGTGCCGATGTTCGAGGTCATGATCACGACCGTGTTCGCGAAGTTCACCGTCCGCCCCTGCCCGTCGGTCAGCCGCCCGTCGTCGAGGAGTTGCAGCAACACGTTGAAGACCTCCGGGTGGGCCTTCTCGATCTCATCGAAGAGCACGACCGAGTAGGGACGCCGGCGCACGGCTTCCGTGAGCGCCCCGCCTTCCTCGTAGCCCACGTAGCCGGGAGGCGCGCCGATCATGCGCGCGACCGAGTGGCGCTCGCCGTACTCGGACATGTCCAGGCGCACGATGTTGTTCTCGTCATCGAAGAGGAACTCCGCGAGCGCCTTCGCCGTCTCGGTCTTGCCGACGCCCGTCGGCCCGAGGAAGATGAAGCTGCCGATCGGGCGGTTCGGGGGGGCAAGGCCGGCGCGGCCGCGGCGCACGGCGTCGCTCACTGCGCGCAGCGCCTCCTCCTGCCCGACGACGCGCCGGCCGAGGCGCTCCTCCATGTGCAGCAGCTTGTCCGCCTCGGTCTCGAGCATGCGCGCGACGGGCACCCCCGTCCATCGCGCGACGACCCCGGCGATGTCCTCCTCGTCGACCACCTCCTTCAGCATGCGCGTGTCGCCTTGCACGGCAACGAGCTGGACCTCGATCTCCGCCAGCTCCCGGCGCGCGGCGGGGATGCGCCCGTGGCGGATCTCGGCGACCTTTTCCAGATTCCCATCGCGCTCCAGGATCTGCTCCTGCGAGCGCAGCTCCTCGACGCGCGCCTTGAGCTCCCGGATGCGCCCGATCAGCTCTCGCTCGCGCTGCCACTGCGCGACCAGCCGGTCGCGCCGCTCGTGCATGCCCGCGAGCTCGCGCGCGATCTCCTCCAGGCGCCCGGCGCAGGCCTCCTCGCCCTCGCGCTTCAAGGCCTCGCGCTCGACCTCGAGCCGTTTCGCCCGCCGCTCGAGCAGCTCGAGCTCCTCGGGCATCGAGTCGATCTCGATGCGCAGGCCTGAGGCCGCCTCGTCGACGAGATCGATCGCCTTGTCGGGCAGGAAACGGTCGGTGATGTAGCGGTCCGCGAGACGCGCCGCCGCGACCAGCGCCGCGTCCTTCACCCGCACGCCGTGGTGCAGCTCGTAGCGCTCGCGCAGGCCGCGGAGGATCGCGATCGTGTCCTCGACCGAGGGCTCGCTCACGAGGATCGGCTGGAAGCGCCGCTCGAGGGCGGCGTCCTTCTCGACGTGCTTGCGGTACTCGTCGAGCGTCGTCGCCCCGATCGCGCGCAACTCGCCGCGGGCGAGCATCGGCTTGAGCATGTTCGCGGCGTCGACCGCCCCCTCGGCCGCTCCCGCGCCAACGAGCGTGTGCAGCTCGTCGATGAAGAGCAGCACCGTGCCCTCGGCCTCCTGGATCTCGCGCAGGAGCGCCTTCAAGCGGTCCTCGAACTCGCCCCGATACTTGGCGCCCGCGATGAGCGCGCCGAGGTCGAGGGCGAGCAGGCGCTTGTCGCGCAGCCCCTCCGGCACCTCCTGCGCGACGATGCGCTGGGCGAGACCCTCGGCGATCGCCGTCTTCCCCACCCCCGGGTCGCCGATCAGGACGGGATTGTTCTTGCGCCGGCGCGAGAGCACCTGCATCACGCGCCGGATCTCTGCGTCGCGCCCGATCACCGGATCGAGCTCGCCCTTCGCGGCGGCCGCGGTGAGATCGCGCGTGTAGCGCTTGAGCGCCTCGTACTTCTCCTCAGGATTGGGATCGGTCACCCGCGCACCGCCCCGGATCTCCGCCAACTGCGCGAGCAGAGCCTCGCGCCCGCCCGCGTGGCGGCGCAACAGCTCGCCCGAGGCGTGACGGTTCTCGGGATCGGCGAGCGCGAGGAGGAGGTGCTCGGTCGAGACGAATTCGTCCTTCAGGCGCTCGGCCTCGCGGCCCGCCCCCTCGAGGATCGCGCCCAACTCCGGCGACGGATACTGCTGCGCGGCGCCCGTCACCTTGGGCAGCGTGGTGAGATCGCGCTCCAGGGCGGCGACCAACGCTCCCGTGTCCGCGCCCATCTTCTGCAGGATGCGGGCGACGACGCCCTCGGGCTGCCGCACAAGGGCGAGCAGAAGGTGGCTCGGCGTGATCTGCTGCTCGCTCCGGCGCACCGCCTCGCGCCGCGCAGTCTCGATCGCCTCCCCGGCCTTCTGCGTCAGACGATTGGGGTCCCAGACCATGGCCACCCTCCTCCGCGCACGTGCTCGTGAAGGACCCGGCCTCGACGGCTTGCGCCGGAGAGCGGATCCGCGCCGGGCGTCTTCCCCCGGCTGCAAACCGAGGTATGCCGCCGCCCGCGTCGCCGGCTCTTGGATCGCATGGACCTTGGGATCGCCCGCGCCGCGCGGGACGCGGGCGGATCAGCGGACGCGCATCACCTTGTCCAGCACCCGCGGCTCGACTTTGCGGCCCGCCTCGTCCCAGATGCTGAACTCGTAGAAGTACAGCCCGTTCGCCACCGGATCGCCGTCGCCGTCGCGCCCGTCCCAGAGGAAGTGCTGCAGGCCGCGCGAGGTCGCGAGCGCGTCCTCTTCGAGGATCTTCTTGCCGCTCGAGGTGAACAGCCGCAAGCGGGCGCGCGACGCGTCGCCGGTCAGCCGGTAGACGAAGTGGGCACGGTCGGCGAAGGGGTTGGGCATCCAATAGGCTTCCGCGACGCGCAGGTCCGCTCCGGCGACTTCGACCTGCCGCTCGAACAGGGTGAGGGCGGCGCCGTCGCGCTGGACCACCTCGAGCGCGAGCGAGACCACGCTTCCCTGGCCGGCCGCGAGCGTGCCGTACCGCAACGTCCAGGTGCGCGGGCGCCCCGCCGGTTCCTCAAGATCCGCCCGCACGATGGCGAGCGGAGTGCCGTCGGCGAGCAGGCGGATGTCGTCCGCCTCCAGGTGAGCGCCGCTCCGTACGGTGACGGCGAGCTGCGTCTCCGCCGTGATGCCCTCGAGCGGAATCGGCTCGAGCCCCTCCCCGGACTGCTCCCAGAGCGCGATCTCGAAGGGCACGCGAACCTCGACCTGACGCGCGGAGCCCTCGTAGTCGACCGCGCGCACGAGAAGGCTGTAGGGACGCCGCTGGATCTGCGTGCGGTAGGCGAGGCGCATGCGCCGGCCCTCGGTCTCGGTCGCGAGCACCTCGAGCCGCTCGGCCGGCACGAGTCCCGCATAGTCGGTCACCTCCGGCAGCTCCACCGCTGCCTCGTCGGTGAGCGTGACCGCGACGAAGAGCGAATCGTCCTCGCGCCCGCTCGCATACTCCGCGCCCGACTCCCAGGGCTGGTCGTTCAGAGCGAGCGCGATCCAGGGCGGGAGGATGCCGTGGCGCAGCGCCGGATCGCCGAGCAGCGTGTAGGTCAGCCGTTCGAGGCGCGACCAGGACGACAGGGAGACCTTCGCCTTCGCACTCGTCACGAGCTCGCCCAGGCGCCAGCGTCTCTGGCCCAGGCTGTCCGCCGGAGGATCGGCGAACATCGTCTCGAAGACCTTCTCCTGGAAGTCATGCCCGATCGCCTCGAAGTCCGTCGACGCAATCGCGCCGATTCCCGCCCGCCGCGTGTCTTCGCAGCACAGGAGCATCTCCTCCGACATGCCGTCGCCGCGGAATCCGCCCTCCCGGTGCGAGCCGAACTCCCCGAGGTGGCAGCCGTAGCCGTGGAAGACGAAAGGCTTGTCGAGATTCGCGAGCGATCTCACGTCGCGGAGGCCGCCCTTCTGGTAGTTGACGAAGAGCCTTTCGTGGGCCAATTCCCGGCTGTGCGAGTGGCCTTGATAGGCCCACAGGAGCGCCCCCCGGCTGAGCGCGTCGAGAAGCTGCGGCCGCACGACGTTCTCCCCGTAGGAGGCATTCGCCGCCGCCGGGATCCGCGTGAGCAGAGGAACGAGGACGACTTCCCCGTCCTCGTTGCGCAGGCAGCGACCCGTCTCCTCGTCGATGATGCAGCGACCCAGATCGGGGACGCTGTCCATCCAGGCGCTCAAGTAGAAGGAGTCGATCTCGCCGTGGGAGAAGAGCGAATCGCGCTCGATGGTCAGGATGGAGTTGTCGGTGATACTCTCGAAGTTTATCTCGCCCGCATTGTTGCGCCCGTAGGTGAGACCATCACCCGAGAAGACGTCATCGGTCGCCATGATCATGCGTCCGCGCCAGGACCCGGAGAGGTCGGCCGTCTCGTAGCGCCGGACCTTTTCCACGTAGATCGCCGCCTCCTCGGGCGACCCCGCCGGCACGCGCCCGAGATGCACGTCGGGGAACAGGCTCAGCGGATCGGTCCACCCACCCCCCAGGTTGTCGACGAACCAGAGTTCCATCGAAGGCAGCTGCGTGCCGGAACTGCTGAAGTTGTGGCCGAAGAAGTTGATCGTGGGCACGTAGACCGAATCGGACTGCCCGCTCTCGATCCCGAGCGAGTAGCTCCCGAGGTCGTTCGAGCCGTCGCCGAAGAGCAGCAAGTAGTCTGGCGCCGGCGAGGAGGCGCGCCAAAGCGCGCGCATCAGGCGCTTGATCGCAAAGGGATGGGCCCGGCCGCCGCTGTAGGTGTCGTAGAGGTCCTCGATCGCGACGTCGAGGACGCGGTGGCCCTGGCTCTCCCGATGCGCAACCAGCGGGGCGATCGCATCCGCGAAGCGGCGGGGGCGGACGAGGATGTAGTCCTCGCCGGCGAAGTCGACCACCGGCGATGCCGTGCGCATGCGCAGCGCTCCGGGACGAAGCGGGAGGAAGCTGGCGGGCACGGCGGCGAGGATCTCGGGCGGGCTGCCTCCCTCCCCCGCGTCGACCTGCATCCGCAGAGTCCAGGTGTTGCCCGCGGCGGTGAACTGCTCGGCTCCGATCCGCAGGGCGACGGGAGCACGCGCCGCGGCGATGTCGAGCACGACCGCATCCCTGCTCGGCAGGGAGCGCAGCACCAGCTCCTGATGCCCGGACAGCCCGGCGAGCGGCGCCCGGAGGACCCCGTTCAGCATCTGGAACCAACCGTCGAACGTGACCTCGAGCCAGTCGACGCCCACCTGGTCGGCGTCCACATTGTCCCGGCCGTCGTTTACCGTGGGCACGTAGATCTTGAGGTAGTTGCGCCCCGTCGAGAGCACGGAGCTGGGAATCGGGCCTTCGTCGCAGACGATCCGGTCGCTCAAGGAGGCCATGATGTAAGGGTTGCCGGGGAACGCCCGGTCGCTGGCGGTCTCCGCGCTCGAGGACCGCGAAAGCCAGAGCCGCGCACGATGCGGATTCCCCGAGACGTTGTTGACGTAGTACTGCCCCTGGAGATGGACGCACGCACCCACTCCGCGGGCGACCGGAGGCATGTCGTAGGCGACCACCTTCACCCAAGGGAAAAGGGCGACCGGATTCGTCCAGTTGTAGTGGTCGGAGGTGACCCCGAACGGCCCTTGCAGCACGTCCACGCTCTCGCTCGCGACCCTCATCTCGCCGTAGTGGCGGTTCTGCTCGAAGTGGATCGTCCTCCGGTAGGTCAGGGGCGGCGTGAGATCCGTCCAGCCGAACCAGGACTCGCGTTGCTCCATGCGCGGGCCTTCGCCCGCCCCGTGGATCAACCAGTAGACGTTGGGCCGGCCGTACCGCCGGTCGCCGGGGGACAGCGAGAAGAAGTCCCAGGCGTGCTGCCCGAAAAAGAGCAACGCCTCGCCCGGCTCGAAGAGCTCGTCGCCGTCGTCCGTGTAGGGCAGATAGGCGACCGGGATCTCGCGGAAGGGATCGGGCTCGTCGTCGGCGTAGTCGCGCACGACGAGCTTGAGCGCGCTCCACTCGAGCGCGGCGGCCGTGAGCCCCGCCGCCGTCAGCTCCCCGAAGGCGATGCGGTAGACCCCCGTCGAGTCGACGGCGATGCGGAATTCCTCGCTCCCCGGAAAGGCGCCGCTCGCGATCCGCTGTGACTCCATGAGCGCCGGCGCCCCGGCCCGCGCGGCCGGCTTGCGCCGCCACGCCCGCGCGCGGTCGTAGTTCAGGATCGCGCCGCGCAGAAGCGGCTCCCAACGCCCCTCGTCCTCGAGCACCGGCGCGCCCTCGGGCAGCGGGCGCTTGCCCGGCGCGTCGACGAAGCGCACGCGCACGCGCACCCGGGGCGACCAGGAGAGGACGCCGGTTCCCGGGTCGAAGCGCACCGGCGCGATCGCGACCGGGAGCACGCGCGAGTGCCTCCAGGAGCGGATGCTCCCGGCCGTGACCGCGAGCGGGGGGAACGGTGCCGAGCCGTCGTATACGAGCGGATCCTCGGCATAGGTCAGGCGGAAGTCGGGAATCGCGTCGTCGGGCCCCCGGCCCTCGCCCGCGAAGACGAGGTCCTGCTCGGCGACCGGAAGCGGCCGGCCCGGAGCGAGCGCGACGTAGTCGGCCTCGACCAGCTCGACGACCGCTTCGGCGCCCGGAGGAACGGCGATCAGCCACTCGCGCGAGGGGAGATCGGGCGCGCCCGGCGCGCCGGCGTGACTGCCGCCGGCCATGTCGACGAAGACGTAGGCGCGGCCCGCGGCCTGGCGCGCGGACAGCGACGGAGAAGGGAACGCGGCTTCGAAGAGCACTTCGCTGTCGCCCTCGGCGACGACCGTGCCGCGCGGGGCTTCGCTGTCGCTCTGCGCGACGACCGCGCCGCGCGGCTCCTCGGCGGCCCAGGCGGCAAGCGCGACCGGAAGGAAGAGACCGGCCGCGAAACCGGCCCATCTCGGTTTGCGGATCCCGCGCCCCGTCATGTCGCGCGCCTCCCTCCGCGTCCCGTGCCGCCGGAACGGATCATGACGTCGCGGCCGGCGACGACCCCGCCGGCCTCGCCGGCCCGGCTTCCGCGGTGAACGTCATCCGGTCGAGCGCGTCCTCGTGGATCTTGACCGGCGTCGCAGCCCGACGTTCGGCGGTATAGCGCGCGAGCAACGAGTCGGCCCGTATCTCGGTTAGCCGCTCGACCACCTTCTCGGCGATCACTTCGAAGAGCGGCACCCGGCTGGGGTAGGTTTCGGCCAGGCGCGCAATCGCGAAGCGTTCCTGGGCCGGCACCGGATCGGTGACCTGGCCCGGCGAGAGGGCGACCAGCTGACGATCGAGAGGAGTGGCCGCGGCATTCACGTCGAGCTCTCCCTCACCCGATCCCACCCAGGCGGCCGTGCGGTCGAAGGCGCGAATCTGGTCCATCGCCTGCCGGGGGTCGGAAACCGCGGCCAGCGTCTGCCGCGCCCGCAGGGCCGAGTCCAGATCGCGCACCGTCAGCAGGTGGAAGCGCCGCCTCTCCGGCTCGCGGAACTCCTCCGCATGCGCCTCGTACCAGGCCCGCGCCTCCTCCACGTCCGGCCGCACGCGCTCCCAGACGAAATACTGGTAGAAGTTGCGCTTGAGCATCAGCCCGCGCTGCTTGACGTTCTCATAGGCCATGTCGGGACGCTGGTCGTAGCCGCGCTCCCAGGTCTCGGCCCGCTCGGCCCGATCCAACATGATCTCGCGGCACAGCTGCACGACGTCCCCGTCCTTCTCGAAGGTGGGCCAGTCCATGAGCAGCTTGGACATCAGTTGGTCGAGGATGAGGATCGCAGTCACCGTATCGGCCGTCGAGGTGGCGAGTA
>Ga0316622_100000283_pt1 | contig 28063 bp, 17 predicted proteins | sample OWC_Aug_OW2_C1_D_FD_207646 | JGI IMG/M metagenome (GOLD analysis project Ga0316622, IMG submission 207646) | Wetland soil microbial communities from Old Woman Creek delta, Ohio, United States - OWC_Aug_OW2_C1_D5_C | ecosystem: Environmental > Terrestrial > Soil > Wetlands | place: USA: Ohio... | reverse complement strand
GCCGATTCTCGCGCCCGAGCCCCAGCGCACCGGCCGTTACCGGACCCGCCTCACCGAGCGCTCCCCCCTGGGCTCGATCGAGGAGTACGCCAGGCGCTACGGTATCGACGCGGCGCGGATCCGGGCCTCGGACCCCGCAGCCGGCACGCGTCCGATCGCGGAGGAGACTTTCGAAGTCTTCGTCCCGGACGGCTATGCGCCGGGAAACCCCCACGGACTTCTGGTCTGGGTCTCCCCGGGGCCGTTCGGGGGGACCGAATCCCCCGACACGCAGCGCCTGCTGGCCGAGCATCGCCTGATCTGGATCGGGGCGAACGACTCCGGCAACGCCCGGCCGCGCTGGGACCGCACCGCCCTCGCTCTCGACGCTGTCCACAACATGAAGCGGCTTTACTCCCTGGATGAGCGCCGCATCTACGTCGCCGGCTACTCGGGGGGAGGCCGCGTGGCGAGCGGCCTCGCGATCGCGTGGTCGGATCTGTTCCGGGGGGGGATGTTCCTCTGCGGCTGCGATTTCTACCGGGAGCTCGACGTCCCCGACCGGCCCGGGGCGAGGTGGCCCGCCGCATACCGGCCGGGGGAGGCGTTGAAGCGCCGCGCGAGAGAGGAAGGACGCTTCGTGATCGTGACCGGCACGCGCGATTTCAATCGCTCATCGAGCCGCGCGATCTACGAGGCGCTGCGCGAGGACGGCTTCCGGCAGGCGGCGCTTCTCGAGATCCCCGGAGCGAGCCACTACTCCCCGCTCGCGCCGGACTGGCTCGCCAGGGCGCTCGATGCGCTCGATCCTTCGTCAGCGCGGGCAGCTCTCGGGGACCCCGACGCGCCGTAGCAGCCACATCATCGGGCACCAGCCGCTGAAGGCCGACTGGAACAGGTTCAGCCCGACGAAGCCGGTGAAGGCGAGAAACCACGGGTTGACCAGCACGGCCAGGACCACCGAGATGACGACGAACAGGCCGGCGATCGCCCGAAGCCAGGCGTTGACATCCATCGCGTCTCCTCCTATTCCCCTGCCCTCTGTCTCAAGCGCTCCCACGAGTCGATGATCGCCCTCTTCAGTTCGGGGGGGATCGCGGCGGGGGAAACAGCGCGAACGTGCGCGACCGTCCGCCGCAGCGACTCGAGGAACTCCTGGCACCGAGGGCAATCTCCCATGTGCTCGCGGACCTTCTCGCAGGCCGCGAGGTCGAGCTCGCCGTCCAGATACTCGGACAGCCCCCCGAGGAGCTCGCGGCAGTCGGGGCCGCCGTGGACGTGCCCGGCGCTCAAGGCCGCGCCCCGCGCCCGCGCAGGGTCTGCTCCAGGCGCTGGCGGACCTTGAGGCGCGCCCGGTGGAGCCGCATCTTCACCGCGGAGATGTCCAGGCCGAGCGCGTCGGCGACCTCCTGGGTCGAGAGCTGCTCCATGTCGCGCATGACCAGAACGATGCGGTAGTGGGCCGGGAGGTCACCGACCGCCTCCTGGACCAGGGCCTGCCAGCGCGCGCGCTCGAGCTGCGCGTCGGGAAGCTCGCCGGGATCGGGGATCTCCGCCACGGGGCCGTCATCGGCCCCGGGAGCGAGCTCCGCGAGCGACAGCTCCCGCTCCGGCTCGTGCTTTCCCTTGCGGCGCATCATCAGGCAGGCGTTGGAGGCCACCCGGTACAGCCAGGAGCGCAGCGCCTCCGGGTGCTCCAGGTTCCGGAGCGCCTTGTAGGACTGGATCAGGGTTTCCTGCAGGACGTCCTTCGCGTCCTCGCGGTGCCCGCACACACGCAGCCCGAAGCGGTAGACGCGGTCGCCGTAGCGATCCACGAACGCCTCGAACGCGCCCGGATCGTCGCGCCGGATGCGCTCGAGGAGCTGGGCGTCGGTCTCCAACAAGCCGCTCTCCCAGGACGGGAAACGAGGATACCATCCCGCCCGTGACCCGGAACGCGCCGCTGCATCCTTCTGGGGAGAGGGCGGGTGCCCTCGGGGAGAACGCATGAGCAGGATCGGTCTTCTCTTTCTCGCCCTGAGCGTGCCCGGCGGGAGCTGGGCGGCGGAGACCCTGACCCCGGAGCGCGCCGTCCAGATCGCGGTTTCCCACCACCCCGGGATCCGCGCCGCGGACCGCGAGGTCGATTCCGCCAGCGCCGGACGCGACGTCGCCGGCAGCGGCTACCTGCCCCGGATCGAGGTCACCGAGGACTTCGTCCGCTCGACGAACCCGACCTTCGTGTTCGCTTCGAAGCTCGGCCAGGAGATCTTCTCCGAAGCGGACTTCGACCCGGCGCTTCTGAACAACCCGGCCCCCCTGAACAACTCGGCCCTGCGCGTCGCGCTCCGCCAGAGCGTGTGGGACGCGGGCCGCACCCACCTCCACAAGCAGGCGGCCGGCCTGGGGATCGAGGAGGCGACCAGCGCGCGCAGCCGGGTTCGCGACGAGATCGCCTTCGGCGCCGTACGCGCGTTCTGGGACGCGGTCCTGGCCGGGAAGATGCTCGAGGTCGCGCGGGCGGGCGAGGAGGCCGCGCAGGCCGCCGTGGATCTCGCGCGCGAACAGGTCGATGCCGGGCTCGCGGTCCCCTCGGACCGCATGCAGGCCGAGGTGCGGCTGGCCGAGGTCCGGGCGCTCAGGATCCGCGCCGAGCAGGGGGAGCGCGTGGCGCGGGCCGCACTGCGGCAGGCCCTGGGTGTCGCGGAGGAGGTCGAGTACCTGCTCGAACCGCCTCCCGTCGAGCCCTCCGAGGAGGACGAGGCCGATCTCGAGGCCCAGGTCCCCGCCGCCCTGATGTCCCGTGCCGATCTGCAGTCCCTGGACGCGAGGCGGCAGCAGGCCGAGCTGGGCGAGAAGATCGCGCGCAGCGGCTACCTGCCGGAGATCGGCGTGGGTGGCCAGTACGAGATGAACGCCGACACTCCGTTCGGCGCGGACGGCTCCAACTGGAGCATCGGCGCGACGCTCCGCATCCCCGTGTACCAGGGGGGCGAGACGAGCGCCCGGCGGGCGCGCGCCCGTGCCGACCTGGCCCGGGTCGAGGCCTATCGCGAGGCGCTCGCGGAAGAGGTGCGATTCCAGGTCCTCTCCGCCGCGGCCGAGCGCCGCGGCGCGGCCGAGCGGCTGCGTGCCGCCACCTCCGCGCTCGCCCTGGCGGACGAGGCCCTGCGCATCGTGCGCGAGCGCTACCAGGCAGGGATGGCGGTGATGGTCGAGCTGATCGGCGCCGAGGCCGCGCGCACCTCCGCCCAGGGAAACCGCGTTCAGGCCGCGCGCGATCTCGCGGTCTCCCGCGCCGCCCACGATCTGGCCTCCGGAACCCCGCTCGCCGAGCCCACGAGGTGAACGTCATGAGACTTCGTTTTCTTCTGCCCGTCCTTGCCGCACTCGCCACCGCAGCCTGCGGGGGCCCCTCGGACTCCCGCCGCCCGCCCGAGGCCGGCCCTCCCTTGCGGGTCAGCGTCGAAGCGGTGCGCGAGGGCGCCTCGCGGAAGGAGGCCGAGATCGCGGCCGGCCTCGAGCCATGGCGCCGCGCGACACCCGGGACGGTCCTGATGGGGCGCGTGATCGAGATCAGGCACCGGGAAGGGGATCGGGTAAAGGCGGGAGAGACCCTGGCACGCGTCGACAACCGCGACGTGGACGCGCGCCGCGCGCAGGCCGAGGCGGGGCTCGCCGCGGCTCGCGCCCAGGAGCAGAACGCGGCACACATGCGCGAGCGCATGGAGCGCCTGTTCCACCGCCAGGCCGCGAGCCAGAAGAGCGTGGACGACGCGATCGCCGGCGATCTCGCGGCCCGCGCCCAGGCCGCCGCGGCGGAGGAGGGAGTGGCCGCCGCCCGCGCGCTGGCGGACTACGCCAGCGTCGTCGCCCCCTTCGCCGGGACGGTGACCGAGCGGCGCACCGAGCTCGGCGACATCGCCGCCCCCGGAACTCCCCTGTTCGTGGTGGAGGACCTCTCGAAGATGAAGGTCGAGGCCCGGGTGGCGGAGTCCGCGCTCGCGGGTCTGAGCGTCGGGAGCGTGGTGGCGGTCTCGATCCCCGCGGCGGGCCCCGCGGCTCTTCCCGGTACGCTGGCGGAGATCCTCCCCAGCGCCGACCCGGCGAGCCGCACCTTCCTGGTGCGCGTGATCCTGGAGAACCAGGCGGGCGCCCTGCGCTCGGGAATGTTCGCGCGGATCGGGCTTCCGTCAGCGGAAGCGAAGGCGCTGGAGGTCCCCGAGAGCGCCGTGGTGCGGCGCGGTCCTCTCAGCGGCGTGTTCGTCGTGGACGCGGAGGGGATCGCGCGGCTTCGCTACGTGACCCTGGGCAGCACAACCGGAGGGCGCATCGAGGTCCTGACCGGCCTGGTCCCGGACGAGAAGATCGTGGTCGCGCCTCCCCCGATGCTCGAGGACGGCCGCCGGGTGGAGGTGGACGGATGAGCAGGCGGGGAATTTCGGGGCGAATCGCGGCGGCCTTCCTCGACAGCAAGCTGACGCCGCTCCTGGCGGTGGCGGCCCTGGTGCTGGGGTTTCTGGCCGTGATCGCCACCCCGCGGGAGGAGGAGCCGCAAATCATCGTGCCGATGATCGACGTCGCGGCCGGCTGGCCGGGCGCATCGGCGCCGGACGTCGAGCGGCTCGTCGCGGTTCCGATCGAGCGCGCCCTGCGGGAGATCCGCGAGGTCGAGTACGTCTACGCCACCTCGCGACCTTCGGGCGCACTCCTGATCGCCCGCTTCCGCGTCGGCAGCGACCCCGAGCGCGCGCTGATCAACGTGCGCAGCAAGGTGGACAACGTCGCGGGAAGCCTGCCGCCGGGCGCGCTCGCGCCGCAGGTGGTCCCCTGGTCGATCGACGACGTGCCGATCCTGGCTCTGACCTTCGCGTCCAACCGCTACGATCCTCTCACGCTGCGCAGGATCACCGCCGAGATCGAGGAGGAGGTGCGCCGCGTGCCGAACGTGGCGCGCACGACCCTGATCGGCGGGCTGCGCCGCGAGATCCGCGTGGAGCTCGACCCGGATGCCCTGGCCGCGCGCGGGCTTCCCCTCGCCGCCGCCTACGCGGCGCTCGCGCGCGCCGGGGCGGCCCTGCCGGCGGGGAGCGTGGGTGCCGGCGGAATCGAGACGGCGATCGAGACCGGGGAGTTCCTGGAGGGCGCCGAGGACGTGGGCGCGGTGGTGATCGCGGCGCCCGGCGGGAGCCCGGTCCGCGTGCGGGACGTCGCGCGCGTCGTCGACGGGCCCGAGGAGCCCACCAGCTACGTCCTGCACGCCGAGCCCGGGACCCCCACGAGGCCCGCGGTCACCCTGTCGGTGGCGAAGACGAGGGGCGCGAACGCCACCGTGGTCGCGGAGCAGGTCCTGCGGCGCATCGCGGAGGAGCGCGGCCGGCTCCTGCCCCGCGACGTCTCCATGGTCGTGACCCGGAACTACGGCGAGACCGCGGCGGACAAGTCCCGCGAGCTGATCGGCCACCTGATCCTGGCGACGGTGTCGGTCGTCCTGCTGATGGCGCTGGCGCTGGGCTGGCGCGAGGCGATCGTGGTGCTCGTGGCCGTCCCGGTCACGCTGGCGCTCACGCTGTTCATCTACTGGATCCTCGGCTACACGTTGAACCGCGTGACGCTGTTCGCCCTGATCTTCTCGATCGGGATCCTGGTCGACGACGCGATCGTCGTCGTGGAGAACATCTACCGGCACCTGACCCGGCGCGAGTTGCCGCCGGTGGAGGCGGCCCTGTTCGCAGTGGACGAGGTCGGGAACCCGACGATCCTCGCCACCCTGACCGTGATCGCCGCGATCCTCCCCATGGCGTTCGTCTCCGGCCTCATGGGACCGTACATGCGGCCGATCCCGGTGGGCGCGTCGTTCGCGATGCTGATCTCCCTGCTCGTCGCGCTCGCCGTGTCCCCCTGGCTCTCCTTCCGCCTGCTGCGGAACGCCCCGGCGTCCGCGGGCAGTCACGGCGCGGAAGAAGGGGGCGGGATCGGCGGGCGGCTCTATCGCCGGACGATGCGCCCCCTGCTCGACCGGCCGGCGTGGCGCTGGGGCGCGCTCGCGGCCGTCGGCGTGGCGCTGCTGGTCTCGGTGGCCCTGGTCCCGCTCAAGATCGTCACGGTCAAGATGCTGCCGTTCGACAACAAGAGCGAGTTGCAGATCGTGATCGACGCGCCCGAGGGGACGCCCCTCGAGTCGACACTCGCGGCCGCACGGGAGATGGCGGACGTGCTCGAGCACGAGCGCGAGGTGCGCCACATCCAGATCTACGCCGGGGCCTCGGCACCCTTCAACTTCAATGGCCTGGTCCGCCACTACTTCCTGCGCAGCGGGCCGGGCGTGGCCGACCTGCAGGTCAACCTGCTTCCGCGCGACGAGCGCCACCGCTCGAGCCACGAGATCGCCGGGGCATTCAGGCCGCGCGTCGAGGAGGTGGCGAAGCGTTACGGCGTCCGGGTCAAGGTCGCCGAGATCCCGCCCGGCCCCCCCGTGCTCTCGACGCTGGTGGCGGAGGTGTACGGCGACGACCCCGAGGTCCGGCTCGAGATCGCGAGGCAGGTCCTGGGGATCTTCGAGTCGACGCCCGGTGTGGTGGACGTGGACTGGTACGTCGAGGCACCGCAGCCCAAGCTCCGCTTCGTCGTCGACCGCGAGAAGGCGGCGCTGGCGGGGATCGACCCCGGACAGCTCGCGATGACGCTCCGGCTCGCCGTGGAGGGGCTCTCCCCCGCCGTGGCCCATCCCGGCGAGGAGCGCACGCCGGTCCAGGTCGTGCTCCGTCTGCCGCGCGCGCTCCGTGCGGATCCGGACCGGCTCGCGGGGATCCGTCTCGGCTCGGACAGGGGCGCGAGCGTGCCGATCTCGGAGCTGGCGCGGGCGGAGCGCGCGAACTCGGCCCCGTTCCTCTACCGCAAGAACGGCCGCCCCGTGACCTACGTGATCGGGGACGTGGCCGGGGCCGAGGAATCGCCGGGCTATGCCATCCTGAACATGTCCAAGCGCGTCCGCGCCATCCGAACCCCCGCCGGGTACGCCGTCGAGGAGCGGATGGTGGACGCCCCCGCGTCGTTCTCGCGGGAGTCCGTCACGTGGGACGGGGAGTGGCGGATCACCTACGAGGTGTTCCGGGACCTCGGGATCGCTTTCGGCGCGGTCCTGGTGCTCATCTACATCCTCGTGGTCGCGTGGTTCCGCTCGTTCCTGACCCCACTCCTGATCATGGCCCCGATCCCGCTCACCCTGGTCGGGATCCTGCCTGGGCACGCGCTTTCGGGCCTGTTCTTCACCGCCACCTCGATGATCGGCATGATCGCGCTCGCGGGGATCATCGTGCGCAACTCGATCCTGCTCGTGGACTTCATCGAGCTGTCCCTGGAGCGGGGACTCCCCTTGCGCGAGGCGGTCATCGAGGCGGGCGCGGTGCGCTTTCGCCCGATCGCGCTGACCGCGGCCGCCGTCATCGTGGGAGGGATCGTGATGGTGCTCGACCCGATCTTCCAGGGGCTGGCGGTGGCGCTCATCACGGGCGTGTTCGCGTCCACCGCGCTCACCTTGATCGTGATCCCGCTCCTCTATTTCATGGCCATGCGGCGCCGGAGCTGAGCCGAAGCGCCGCCCTGCTCGGCGACGGGAACCGATCGTCCCGTGCAAGCGGCATCCGCCCGCCTCGGGGCGCTTGAGCCGGCGGTCTCACGTGCCCATCGCGGGGGCAGGTCACGGGGTCGCGACCGGAACGCGCCGATCGTTCGCTGAACCGGACCGACCCGCCGCTGCGACGCCGGTGCCGAATCGCGCGATTCCGAGTCAGGTGGCGACCCGCGCCGAGCGTTCGGCTGGTCTTCTCTCGAAGGTGAGAATGATCCAATTGGATCTTGTGCGTCGCTCGCCGCGGGGCTCTATTTGTGGCCAAGAAGAGGTTGCGGTCCACGCTGGATGGAGCGGAACGAGGCAGTTCGTCCGGTGGGGTGGGGGCACGACGTCATGCGACGCGAGGGTATCGGGGAAAGAAGTCTCACCGAAAGCGTTCGCGGTCCGCCGCCCGACGGGCGGCAGGTAGGAACACCACGCGGCACGGAGTCATTCCGTGAGCGCGGGAGGTCCTGTCGAAAAGGGGGGCGACCGAGATGGCACTCACCGACGCGGCAACGAGTCCGGCCCGGCGGGCCGATGCGGCCCGTGCCGCGATCCGCCAGCCGACTCGCTGTGCAGCCGGAGTGGTTCACGCGAGGCGCGTCCGCCGGCACCGAGTCCCGAAGGCTCGGATCGAGATCAGTGAACGGGAGGAGGAGGGACCTATGCGCATTTGCACGATGATTCGGCTCGCCTGCATCGTGGCCCTCGCTTGGGTCGCGATGCCCGGGCCGACATGGGCCGGTACGTGTACAAGAGAGGTTCTGGCGCAGGAACTGGCCACGTCTACCAAACTGACAGAGGCACAGCGCGCCGCGCTCGAGGAGCGCCTGCGGCTCCTGGACGCGCTGGCGAAGGCCAAGCCGGCACCCATGCCCTACCATGCCACGCCGGGACGGGCGGAGGGCGGTCCCGGCGCCCTGGTGCAGTTCGATCCCGTGAACAAGGTCACGACCTGGCTCGGATCCACGGTCGTCGACCAGGGTGGAGCCAGGAACACGCCCGGTTTCTCAGGGATGGGGTTGCCCGCGCTGGTGGCGGAAGGCGGCGACGGAATCGCGGGGAGCGAGGCCGGCACACTCAACGGCTGCACGCCGCCCGAGCTCAATCTCATGACCTGGGGCTATCCGTGGAATACGGTGGTCAAGCTGCTCATGCGCTTCAACGTCGCCGGCACGGACCACTACTACAATTGCAGCGCCGCCACCGTGCACCCGTTCCACCTCATCACCGCGGGACACTGCCTGTACAACTGGGATCCGAACGACGATGGGGACGAGAGCGACGCGAAATGGGCCGACGAAGTCTGGGCGTGGGCGGCACAGACAGATCTCGTGAACCCCTTCGCGTGCGAGTCCGGATGTCCGGATGAGGTCGATCATCCGTTCGGCGTGGCGAAGGCCACGTGGCTCTACGGCTACACGGGCTGGACGGATGATCAGGACCGGGACCACGACATGGCCTACATCACCCTCGACCGGCGCATCGGCGAGCGCGTCGGCTGGATGGGCGCCGAGGCGGGCGTGGAAACCACGGCGCTCAACTTCGACGGCTATCCAACGGAGACGCCGTACGTCCCCGAGTGCAGCGTGGGTCCGTACCCGGGGTACGACGAGAACAACGTCGAATCGTACTCCACCTACCGCATCGAGATGTGCGCGTACGTGTACGGGGGGCACAGCGGCGGACCCGACTGGCGCCTCGACGCCATGAACAATCGCTACATCCAGGGCGTGAACTCGACCTCGGACCGAGAGGGCTCCGCCCACGCCACGCGCCTCACGAACGGGAAGTTCGAGGATCTCTTCGTCGACATCATTCCGAACGACGAGGTCGTCCGTCCTCCCACGGCCAGGCCCGAACTCATCGAGTACGTCCTCAGTCTGGGCGCGAAGGGCTTGCTGGACACCAACGTGTGCCAGGGAACGACGTTCCGGATGCTGTACAACGCCTACAACGTCGGCTTCGCGAATACCGGGGACAGCGCGGTGGACTTCTACCTGTCGCCCGACACGTGCATCTCCCCGAGCGACCACCTCGTCGGGAGCGCCGCGCTGGGGAACCTCCCCGAGAACGTCCTCGTCAACCCCACGGCCGCACTCACGGTGCCTTGCAGCGTCCCGGCCGGAGCGTACTACGCGGGTTGGATCATGGGCAGCGCCACCCCCGAGTACAACACCTACGACAACGCGGCGGTGATCGCCGACCAGAAGCTCTCGGTCACACAGACCGTGGCGCCCACAATCGCGCTCGATGCCTCGGGCGGCGACGTCAACGGCAGCTGCGTGTTCCTCGCGCCGTACAGCGCCGTGATCACGGACGACTGCGGCGTGGCGGTGGGCAGCATCCAGGTCAACGCATCGAGCCTCGACGGCCGGGCCACCGTGGGCACACCCACGGTCGACCTGGACGTGGTCAGCCCCACGGAGGTCAGGGTTTCGGGCCACGTGGAAGTTTCGGCGCTCACGGGATGCCCCGCCGCGGTCCGGATCACGGTTCGGGCCGAGGATGTCTGCGGGCACCCGACCACCGAGTCGCGCGACATCGAGGTCTCCGACCCCATCCCGCCCAGCATCGCGGTGCAGCTCGACCCGAACGAGCTCTGGCCGCCGAACCACAGACTGGTCACGATTCAGGCGACCGTCGCGGCCTCGGACAACTGTCCCAACTCGTATTGGTTCCTGTTGCCCATCACGAGCAGCGAGCCGGAAGACGGCCTCGGCGACGGCGATACCGGACCGGACATCACCGACGCGGTGTACGGGACGGCGGATATCTCGTTCCGGCTGCGCTCCGAGCGCTCGGGCAACGGGACCGGACGAGATTACACGGTCGTCTACCAGATGGTGGACGTGTGCGGGAACACATCCCGGTCCGTGAGCCACGTGTTCGTGCCTCACGACCAGCACGCGGCCATGACCTTCGCCGGAGCGGGGTTCAACGCGACCGGAACGGGCTTTGCGGGGTTGAGCGGCACCTTCCAACTCATCGTGCTCTCGACGGCTGGCGTCGACGTGTCGACGCTGAACCTGGGCACGTTGCGGCTCGGCGCCACGGAGAGGACGATCGCCCCGGTCCGAATCCGGATCGCGGACGTGAACTGTGACGGCCGCCGGGACCTGATCGTCGAGTACTCGAAGAGCGGCGCGAGCGCGTTGCTGCCGCTCACCGGGCGCTTGTCGTTCCGATACGAGACCGCCGCAGGGTTTGGCTACGTCGTGCCGGACATCTTCCAACTCGGGCCGCCCATCGGGGGCACGGTGTGCCGTGTCGGCACCACGATCGTGCCGGTATTGTGACGCGGATCTCGGCGGCGTGACCCCGCTGGACCGCGCGACGGGGGAGCCCTGGAAGGCTCCCCCGTCAATGCCGCCGTCGCCAACGCCTCGCGCAGCGCGATGCCGGCGTTTCCGTCGGCGCGTGCAGCGACCTCGTCGGCCGGACCGCGCGAGGGGTGTGGGAGTGACGGTGACGATACGGCCTGCACGGCAGCCGGGAGCGCGTGGACACGGATCCGTCGCTTGGTGGACCTCCGAGGATTGAAAGAACCGGCGATTCCGCTGGAGCTCGAGCGCCGTCTCGAGTTCGAAACGCTGAATGCGGACCTACCACGAAATCGAGGACGTGCTGCGTCATAGGCGGCAGCGCGGACGCTCCTGGACCCTCGATCGTGACGCTCGCTTGTCGATGGACGGACGCAAGCAATGTCGTCGCCCGTGGGTGCCGGGGCAAGTCCGCTCGGGGCTCATGCAGATCGATCTCCGGCCGTCGAGGGAGGCACGGAAACGGGATCAGGATCACGCAATCCGCCAGCGTTCCTTCGCACCGACGGAGATCGCGGCGCCCGCGAGGATGTCCATGCCGCGTCGGACGAGGCGGCGCTATCGAGCTCCGTCGAACCCCCTGACCTGCGCCGGTGCGTCCGGACCGCGTCCGATGACCGCGGGTTCAGAACCCCATCTCCCCCAGAAGCTCCTTCGCTCCCTCGACCTCGCTCAGAACCCACAGCAGATAGCGCGAGTCCACGTGGATCGAGCGCGTGTCGGGCTCGTAGAGGATGTCCGAGACCACCGAGTCGTAGGTCCCGTCGAAGAGCAGGCCGCACAGCTCCCCGCGTGCGTTGAGCGTCGCGGAGCCGGAGTTGCCGCCCGTCGTGTCCACCGTCGACAGGTAATCCACGGGAACATCGCCGAGCCCCGGCGAGACGAAGGGCGAGCTGCGCCCGGTCCGCAACGCCCGGATCGCCTCCAGGAGCGGCGCCGGCGCCGCGAAGTCCCCGCTCCCGGTGTGCTTCGCCACGATTCCGGCGAGCGACGTCTGCGGCCGGTAGAACATCCCGTCTCGAGGCGACACCCCCTCCACGCGGCCGTAGGTGACCCGCAGCGTTCCGTTGGCGTCGGGAGCGACGAGCCCTCCGGTCTTCTGGAGCAGCGCCTTCATGTAGCGCGGCGCGATCCGGTAGCCCGTGCCCTGCCGCTCCTTACGCTCCTCGCGCAGCTTGTCCTGAAGCGGCTCGAGCGACCAGGCGAGGTCGAGGAACGGGTCCTGCGCCGCCCGCAGCTCCGCCGCGGAGCGGTCCAGGAGGGACAGACGGTAGCCGAGGTCGAAGAGCTTGGTGGAGGCGTAGAGGCGATCGAGGAAGGTCTCGAGCGCCCGATCCCGCTCCGCGTCGCCCATTCCGGGCGCGAGCCCGACGAGCTTGTCGAGGACCTCGATGCGCTGATCGTTGGGAAGCCGCGACGCCTCGGCGAGCAAGTAGCGCAGCATCGCCCGGTCCACCTTCGGGTCCAGGTTGCGCTGCATGCGCTCGAGCCCCTCGCGGATCCGCTTCCAGTTCCGCTCCTGGTACTCGCTCTCGCGCTCGAGGTCCGCCTTGGGACGGTTCAGCGCCATCTGGCACAACGTGTTCGCCGCGCCCAGGACCGAGGATCCCTGTCCGGAGAGCAGCGAGCGGAAGGTCGAGTCCCGCTCCCGCGTGGCGACGCCTTTCGCCTGGAGCGCTTCCAGGTCGGACAGCGCGCTCCCGAACTCCTTCTGCCGCTCGGGATCGGCGGCGATCCACCCCTTGAGCTCGGCCTCCTGGGCCCGCTTCGCGTCGAGGGCTCCGCCGCGCACGAGCCCCGCGAGCACGCCGCGGTTCTTGGTGAGGCCGTTGTGCAGGCCGCGCAGCCTCGTTTCAACCTTGAGCGCCACCTCGGGAGAGGTCTTCGCGAGCTCGTCGAGGATGGCGATCATCTCCTCGGCGCGGCGGATCGAGCGGGGAAGCTCCCACTCCGTCGTCTCGGCGATCTCCGCAGCGGTCTGGAGCCGCTCCGTGCCTCCCGGATACCCGACCACGAACACCAGATCGCCGGGCTCGGCACCCTTGGGTGAGACCTTGAGCCACCTCTGGGGCCGGAAGGGAACGTTCTCCTTCGCGTACACCGCCGGCTTGCCATCGCGGCCGACGTAGGCCCTCAAGAGCGAGAAGTCTCCGGTGTGTCGCGGCCACTGCCAGTTGTCGGTCTCCCCGCCGAAGTTCCCGATCCCGGCCGGAGGGGCGTACACCAGGCGTACGTCCTGGATCTCGGTCTGCTTGATCTCGAACCAGCGCAGCCCTCCGAAGAACGAGGCCACGCGGCAGCGCGAGCCGTCCTTCTCGCACTCGGCCGTGCGCTCCTTGCTCCAGCGCTCCACGACGTCGTAGCGCGCCCGGTCGGCGAGGCCCGGGGTCAGGCGCCCGTTCAGGTCTTCGGTGACCTCGAGAACCCGGGTCGTGACGAACGCGCGGGAGCCGGGGCCGTTCCAGATCTCCTCGCCGCGCGCGCGGGCGAGAAACCCGTCGCGCAGCAGGTTGCGCTCGGGGGTGGAGTTGTACTGGAGCGCGCCGACCGCGCAGTGGTGGTTCGTGGCGATCAGCCCGTCCGGTGAGATGAACGAGGCGCTGCAGCCGCCGAGGGACACGATCGCCCCCATGGGCTGGCCGGTCAGGTCCGCGAACGCGCGGGGGTCCCCCTCGAAGCCGAGGGCCTTCAGGCGCGGAGCGAGGGTGGGAATCTGCTGGGGCATCCACATCCCTTCGTCGCAGACGGCGGGCAGGAAAACGGAGCAGGCGAGCGTGAGCAGGACGAGGCGGCCGAGTCGGGTCATGCGTTCCTCCCGTGAGCGGATCGGACCCACGATACCGCCTCCACGCTCCGCAGGGAAGTGGGGACGTCGGAATGCGCGTTGACGCTTGCGCGCGCGCGCTCCTATGATGACTGCGGGGCGGAAATCCCTTCATGACCGATCTCACGGGCCCCGACTCGAACGTCCTGGCGTCCCTGGCGCGCTCCCTCGCAACGGAGTTCGATCTGGCGATGGAGAGCCCGGAGCGGGTCGCCGCCGCTTGCGAGCGCCTGCGGGAGGCGCTCCCCGGTGTGCCGCGCGCCGCGCGGCGCGATCCCCTCACGGCCGTGGCCCGCCTTCTCGCCAGGCGCGGTGCCGCCCTCGCGGCACCCCTGTTCTCCGTGCTGGAGGAGGCGATCGCGGACTTCGAGGAGCCGCTCGCGCTGCTCGCCCCGATGCTCGACGCGCGCGCCCCCGAGCTCGCGCGGCGCGCCCTCGACCTCGCGCTCGCGCTGGTGGAATCCGGGGCGCTGCGGGCGGATCCGGCCCTCGCGCTCCTCCTCGCGCGGCGCGTTGAGGGAGAGGACGGCCGATTCCGGGAGCCCGCCGAGCTGGTCGCGATCGGGAAGCTCCTCGCTCCCTCGCAGGAAGATCTGCGATCCCTGCTGCTCCGGCCCGGCCCCCCGGAGGTGCGCCGTCTCGCGGCGCGCGTGCTCGATGCCGCCGGCTCGCCGCCGCCGCGGGGGGTGGCCGAGGCGCTCCTGGGGATCGAGGCCGAGCGCTTCCTGGCCCCCTACCTCTCGTACACGCGCGCGGGATGCCTCGAACTCCTGCACCTCTCCCGCGGAGGCGAACTGCCGGCGCCGGTCCTCGCATCGTTGCGCCGCGCGGAGCAGGCCTGCGGCGAGGGCCTCCTGCGCGAGGTCCTGGCGGAGATCGGCTGGGAGCGCGCGAGCCTGGGGATCGAGGTCCGGCACGTGCTGGGGATCTCCGTGGGCGGCTCGCTCCCCTTCACGGTCGACGCGGAGCAGGCGCCGCTCCTCGAGGGTCTGCCCGAGGCGCGGCGCGCCTTCGATTATGTCTTGGTCGTCGCACACGGCGAGGCGCCGGCCTCCCCTTCCGCCGCGGGCGGCCCCGAGGGCGCGGTGACCCGCTTCCGCGCCTACAACCTGACCCACGCCCTGGTGCTCGCGGACCTGCTCGATCTGGCGCCTCTCACGCGGGACAAGGTCCTGCGCGTCGTCGAGCGCATGGACCGGATCGTGGAGGACTTCGCGGCGGTGTTCGCGAGCCTTGCGGAGGAGCTCCCGATCCTGGCCGAGGTCTATCGGGAACTGCGCTCCCGGGTCCTCGCCGAGCTCGAGCGGAACCCGAGCGCGCCGCAGCTCTCCGCCGAGCTCACGCGACTCGTGCAGGCGTTCGAGGACCCGCGCTCGCTCGGCGAGGTGCGCACGCTGCACGGCCTGAAGCGCTACCTCCACCAGCGCGGGCTCCGGCTGGGCTTCCGTCTCGTGGAGGCGGGGCGCTCCACGAACCGCAGCATCGATCTGCTGCTCGCCGCGGGCGGTCGGGTCCTGCGCAAGCTCGCCGCGATCGGCTACGTCGACTTCGAGACCCCGGCCGGCGCCGGCTCGGAATGCAGCCGGCCGCCGTACCCGGTGGCGGTCGTCGCCGACGGCTTCGCGCGCCAGCTCCTGTACGGTCAGCGCACGTTTCCCAGCGCGCGCATCTTCTGTTACGGCAACGAGGTCCATTACTACCTGGCGTACGGGAACCACCCCGCGTTCCTGCGCATCGACTTCTCGCCGCCGCTGCAGGGCGGGATGATCGACCTGGAGTACCTCGGGGTCAGCAACTACGAGCTGTCGGTGCACCCCGACCCTCGCCTGCACGCGATCCGCGACTTCTTCGGCCGCCTGGAGTTCGACTGCCAGGTCGAGAACACCCGCATCCACGCCCGCTACGACAAGGAGCGCGCGCTGGACCTGGGCGATCTGTGCGCGAAGGCCGAGGCCCTGTTCTGCCTCGTCCCCTACCTCATGGAAGTGGATTGGAACGTGGGGTCCCTCGACCTGCGCCTCGAGGCGCGGGACGAGGTGGCGCGCGCCTGGTCCGAGCGCTTCGCGCTCTGGGGAGTGATCCCGTTCGCGCGGATTCTGAGCGCCAACCGGCGCGGGATCCTGATCGGGCACGAGGAGACGCCCGCCGGGCCGCGCGAGGTCGTCTGGTCCGGTTCCCCGCCCTATCGCGACTGCTTCGCCACGGCACCCGACCGCGCCGCGCTCGCCGGAATCGCGAGCCGGCTGCGCGCGCTGGGGATCGATCCCGAGCTGCGCGCCGACGAGCGCGGGTCCGCCGTGGGCCAGTTCCGGCTGGAACGGGAGATCCTGGGACCGCTCGCCGACGCGCTGCGCGCCGGGCGCGTCGTGGCGACGCCCGAGGGCCTCGCCCCCGCCCCCGCGGAGCGTTTCCGGCGCGTGCACGCCGCCGAGCGCTTCGCCGAGATCCTGTCCTCGAGCCCGGGCGAGATCGCTTCCGCGGCGCTGCTCGCGACGGTCGTGGGGACCCTGGAGAGGTCGCTGCGCTTCCAGACCCTGGGCTCCGTTCACGGCCACGAGGTGCAGCGCGCTCCCCTCCCCCTGCGCGGCGGCGCGCGCTGGATCTTCGTGCTGCGCGACCCCCTGGGGATCGCACGCCTCGCCTTCGCGGCCCCGCGCGAGACGCTGTGGGAGACGCGGGACGGCCCGGCGGCTCCCTGGATCCCCTGCGGCGAGAGCGACGCTGCGGAGCTGTCGGCGCTGCTGCGGGCGAACGGCTACGCCCTGTCGGGACCCGCTCCCGCGCTCGAGCACCCTGCCGAGGATCTCGAGCGGATCGTGCACACCTTCCGCCGCCCCGGAGCCGCGGGGCTGCGCAGGCCCGTCCCCGGGGAGAGGATCCTCCCGGGCCTGCGGGCCTCTCCGGGCCGGGCGGTCGGCCGGGCGCTCTTCGGGACGGCGGGACGACAGCCGAGCGATTTCGACGGGGCGGTCCTCGTCGCGCCCTCGGTCCGGCCGGAGGACAATACCTTCCTGTACCACGCCGCGGCGATCGTCTCGACGGGGGGCGGCGTGCTGAGCCACGCCGGACTGATCGCGACGCAGTTCCAGAAGCCGGCGCTCGTCGTGCCCGCGGCGTGGGTGCGCGAGGATTCCGGATCGGAGTCCCTGCGCTACGTCACCGAGGAGTTCCGTCAGGAAGAACGCGAAGTCGGCGGATTTCCGTTGAGCATCCGGCACGGGATCCGCCAGCGCGAGCGTACGCTCCGGGAGGGAGACCTCGTGGTGGTGGACGCGGATGCGGGCGCGCTGCTGGCGCTGGGGCAGGAGCCGGACGCTCTCGCGCTCCACGACTCCCTCGCGCTTCTCGACGACCTCGGCCAGCGTCTCGACCGCGCCCGCGACGCCGAGGAGATCCTGGCGCTGCGCGGGCGGCGGCTACGCGCGCGCTACCAGATCGAGAAGCTCCTGTCCCGGCTCGCGGACCCGGTCCTGGCTCGCCACGCGGTGGAGGAGATCGTGCACAGCCGGGCGGCCGGCGGCGTCGTTCGCGACCCCTCGGGCGGCGCGTCGCTGCTCCGGTTCCTGCTCGAGAACCCCGCCCTCGGAGCGTGGTCTCGCGACCTCGTCGTGGACGCCGTGCGCGGCCTGACCGAGCGCTTGCGCGCCTCGCTCGAGATCGCGCGCGAGCGGATCCCGGGCTCGCGCAGCCTGCACGAGATCCTCTCGCTGCGCCTCGACGCGCAGCGCCTGCGCGACACCCTCGAGGCCGCCCGCGCCGCGGCCGGCACCTTGCTGCGGGAAGCCACCGCGCAGGATCTGCCGCCCCTCGACGAGCTCGACGGGACGGCGCGCGCGCGCCTCGAGGAGCTGCGCGCGGACGCCTGCGCCCGGATCGACCGCCTCTCGCAGGCCCGGCCGCTCCCGCCCGGGCTGCGCCACGGCCTGCGCATGCTGGAGCGGCTCGACGCGCTCCTCGGAGGGTCGGAGGCCGACCGGCGGCGCGGCGTCGTGGCGTTGCTCGCGGCGTCGGACGACTCGGCGGCGCGGGCCTGCGCCGAGAGGAGCGTCCTGTGGCCCGAGGACGGCGGCTTCGAGCTCCATCCTCGGATCGGCTGGAAGGCGGCGAACCTGTGCGAGATGAGCCGGCTCGGCGAGGCCGGACTCGTCCCGCCCTGGTTCGTCGTGTCGGACGCGGCGTTCGCGAGGGTCCTCGACGTCTCTCTCGGCGCGCCCGCGCCCTCGCTGCGACAGGCGATCGAGGAGATCCTCGCAGGCCGGGATCTGAGCTGCGCCCAGAGATCGGCGCGCATTCGCGCGCTGTGGAGCCGCGTGCGCCTGCCCGAGGACCTGGCACGCGAGGTGGTGCGGGCCTACGCGCGGCTCGAGCGGGAGGCGCCCGAGCCCTGCGCCGGGGCCCCGTTCGTCGCGATCCGCTCCTCGGCCCTCGAGGAGGACGCCGAGCGCGCGGCCCGCGCCGGCGAGTTCGACACCTTCCTCTTCGTGCGCGGCGAGGAGGCGGTGCTCGAGCACCTGAAGGCGGCCTGGAGCGGGCTCTGGACCGAGCGCGCGATCCACAACCGCGAGGCGCTGGGTGCGGCGCCGGGGCGGACCGGAGGCGGGGTGATCGTGCAGAGAATCGTGCGCTCCCGCGTGTCCGGTGTGGTCCAGACGGTGAACGTCGCCGAGGGAAACTCCCGGGAGATCGTGATCAACGCCGGCCTCGGCCTGGGCGAGGGGATCGTGTCGGGGCTGGTCGCCGCGGACCACGTGGTGGTCGCCAAGGAAGGGGACCTGGAGCGCGGTCCGCTGCGCTTCCGTTACATCGTGAGCGACAAGCGCGAGCGCGTGACCTTCGACGAGCGCAAGGGGCTGGGCACGGCGCGGGTCGAGAGCGCCTACCACCAGCGTCTGCGCCCCGCGCTCGAGTACGTCGAGCTCCAGGAGCTCGTGGCCGCCGCGGCGCGCCTCGAGGAAGCGTACGGCTACCCGCTGGACATCGAGTTCGGGATCGAGGGGGCGAGGCTCTTCCTGCTCCAGGCGCGCCCCGTGGGCGCGCATCTCGCCGTGCTCCGCGAGACGCTCGAGCGCCGGCCGCTCGCGACGACCGCGTCGCCGAGCCCATTCCCCGTCAAGGAGGCAAGCGTATGATCCGTCGCGAGGACTCGCTCGAATACCACCGCGCCGACCGTCCGGGGAAGATCGAGGTCCGCCCCACGACCCCCTGCCTCACGCCCCGCGAGATGCGCCTGGCCTACCTTCCCGGCGCGTCCTTCCCGGCGGCGGAGATCGTGGCGGACCCGGCCACGGTCTTCCGCTACACCTGCCGCGGGAACCTGGTCGGAGTCGTCACGAACGGAACCGCGGTGCCGGGGCTGGGGAACGTCGGGCCCAGCGCGGCCAAGCCGATGCAGGAGGGGATGGCGGTCCTCTTCAAGCGTCTCGCGGACATCGACGTCTTCGACCTGGAGATCGACAGCGAGGACCCGGAGCGCCTGGTCGAGACGGTGCGGCTCCTCGAGCCGACCTTCGGCGGGATCAACCTCAAGGACATCCGCGCCCCCGAGGGGCTCCTGGTCTACGACCGCCTGAGCGAGGGCCTCCACATCCCCGTCTTCCACGAGAACCTGTACAGCACGGCGGTGGTGGCGGCGGCCGCCCTGCTCAACGCGCTGGCGCTCGTGGAGAAGCAGGTCGAGGAGATCCGCGTGGTGATCTGCGGCGCGGGAACGGTGGGGACCGGCTGCGCCCGCCTCCTGACCGCCCTCGGCGTGCGCCCCGCCAACCTGCTCCTGTACGACGCCTTCGGCCTGCTCCACCCCGGCCGCGGCGACCTGCACGAGCACCAGCGCGCCTTCGCCCGGGAGGACCCGGCGCGCTCGCTCGCCGAGGGGCTGCGCGGCGCGGACGTCTTCCTCGGAGCCTCCGCCGGCGGGGTCTTGAGCCAGGAGATGATCCGCAGCATGGCACGCTTCCCGATCGTCTTCGCCCTGGCGACCCCCGAGCCGGAGATCGGCTACGAGACCGCGCGCGCCAGCCGCAAGGACGTGATCGTGGCCACGAGCCTCGACCAGCATCCCAACGCGGTGGTCGACCTGCTGAGCTTCCCCTACATCTTCCGCGGGGCCCTGGACGCCCAGGCCACGCGCATCACCCTGGGCATGATGCTCGCCGCCGCCCGCGCGCTCGCGGATCTCGCCCGGGAGGACGTCGTGGAGGAGGTGGAGCGCGCTTACGGCCAGACCCGCTTCAGCTTCGGACCGGAGTACCTGCTGCCCAAGCCGATCGATCCGCGCATCCTGGTCTGGGAGTCGTCCGCGGTCGCGCGGCAGGCCGTGGAGGAGGGCGTGGCGCGGAGGACCGTGGACACGGAGGCGTACCAGGAGGCCCTGAGCGTGCGCCTGGGGACCGGCCGCGAGATCCTGCGCGGGCTCATCCTGCGTGCCCGCCAGGAGAACCTGCGCGTGGTCTTCCCCGAGGGCGGGAACGAGACCGTCCTGCGCGCCTGCCGCATCCTGCTCGACGAGGGGATCGCTCGGCCGATCCTGCTGGGGCGTGAGGAGGAGGTGCGCACGGCGATGGAGCGCCTGCGCCTGGACCTGGGAGGGGTCTCCGTTCTCGACCCCGCGCGCGACCGCCGGTTCGAGCACTACGTCGAGGAGTACTTCCGGATGCGGCGGCGCCGGGGCGTGATGCGGGCCGGCGCCGCCGAGCGCGTGCGGCACCGCGACTACTTCGCGGCGATGATGGTCCACGGCGGCGATGCGGACATGATGATCGCGGGGGTCTCGACGCACTACGCCGACTCGATGCGCACGATCCTGGAGGCGATCGGCCCGGCGCCGGGGACCTCCCGGATCTCGAGCCACTACCTGGTGATCCTGGAGAAGCGCGTGATCTTCCTGGCGGACTGCGCCGTGAACATCGACCCGTCGGCGGAGGCGCTCGCCGAGATCGCGCTCCTGGCCGCGCGCGTGGCGCGCTCGCTCGGCTTCGAGCCGCGCGTCGCCATGCTCTCCTTCTCGAACTTCGGCAGCGTCGACCACCCCGTGGCGCGCAAGGTGCGGCGCGCCGCCGAGATCGGAAAGGAGAGGGCGCCGGATCTGGTCATCGACGGCGAGATGCAGCTCGCCACGGCCCTCGACGGCAGGCTGCGGCGCGAGTACTTCCCGTTCTCCGAGCTCGGGGACGACGCCAACGTCCTGGTCTTCCCCGAGCTGCAGTCCGGGAATCTCGCCGTGCAGCTTCTCCAGGAGCTGGGGACCGCGGTCCGGATCGGGCCTCTGCTCATGGGGACCCGCCTTCCCGTGCACCTGATCCAGTACGGGATGAGCGTCGAGGACATCGTCGATCTGACCGCGGTGGGGATCGTGGAGGCGGCGGCGCTCAAGCGCTATCCTAGCGGCGCGGAGGAACCCTGATGCGAAGGCTCGTGGCGCTCGTCGGCTCCCTGGCGTTGACCGTCTGCGCGGCGGTCGCGGGCTCGGTTCAGGTGGATTTCAACCCCAAGGCGGAGTTCGAGCGGTTCAAGACGTGGGACTGGGCCCCGGACCGGGATCAGGAACAACGGGGCGTGCTCGCGGACGAGACGATGCGGGGACGGGTCGAACACGTCCTGGCCGCGCGGCTCGAGGACGCAGGGCTGCGGCGCGCCGCCGAGGGCGAGACTCCGGACCTGCTCGTGCGCTATCAGGGGGACGTCGGCACGGGGAAGACGATCAACACGAGCGCCGGCGCGCTCGCCAACTGGTACGACCCCGGTTACGTCACGACGCAGTTCTCCGAGCAGAGAGCATCGCTGATCGTGGACCTGATCGACCGCTCCACGAGCGTGCTCGCCTGGCGCCTGTACGTGGACGAGAAGTTCGGGGGCCCGAACGATCCCCCGGGCAAGCTGCGCAAGGCCATGGAGAAGGGCTTCGCGAAGTACCCGCCGAGCGAGTCCGAGCGTGCCCGCAAGGCCCACGAGCTGGAGAAGCGCCAGAGCGCTAAATGAGCTTGGCCTTGGCCAGCGCCTTGGCGACCGCGGCTCCGACCTGACGCCCCATCCGCGGGGCGTTCACCGGGTCGAGGGTCTCGCTGGTTCCCGACCAGACCAGCCGCCCTTCCTTGCCGGATGTACGCCAGAAGTCGGTCCGGACGCGGACCTTGGTCTCCTTCTGCAGGTAGCCGGGCACGAACACCTGCTGGAAGGTGAACCAGTATCCTCCCCAGAAGCCCATGCCCAGGTACTCGGGGCTGTAGGTGAGTTCTCCCTCTCTCCACTGGAGCTTGTCGTTCATCCCCACCAGGCGGCACAGGGTCAGGGCGTCGAAGCCCTCGGCGATCAGCTTCTCCTCGAACGGCCCGCGTTCCTTGGGAAGCTCCGGGAACGACACGTGCGAGGCGATGGCGGTCACGCCGCGCAGGGTCAGCTCGCCCGCGATCACGTCCTCGTAGTCGGACCGTGACACGGGGTCGGGGCTCACCACCAGGACAAGGATCTTGCGGGGCGGTCCCTCCTGGGGGCGCTCGCCCTGCTTGCTCTCGACCATTTTCGTCCCGGCGGCCGCCGCGACGACCGTCAGTGCACACGCCCCCGCGAGCCACCATCCCCGAGTCCTGGCCATGCGACCTCCCCGGCGCGGACCGAGCCGCGCACCCACGCCATTGTGCGACGTTTTGCCCGGATCCGCACCGCCCTCGGATTCCGTCACCCCGGGGGGCACCGAACCCTCACTCCGCGCCCCTCGTTTCTGGTATGTTCTTGCTCCTGCTGCGTCGGATGGAGGTTCTCAGCCAGGAGGATGCCATGCGCGCGAAGCTCCCCACGATCGCTTTCTCCCTCGTCTGTTCCATCGCCCTTGCCTCTGCTGCCACCGAGCCCCCTCGGGTCGGCGATGCGGCCCTCGGAACCCAGCCCTACGACCGCTACGAAACGCCCGAGCTCTGCGCGTCGTGCCACACCGACATCGCCCGGCAGCACGAGCAAGCGATGATGTCGCAGGCGTTCACCCACCCGTGGGACGAGATCGAGTACTTCGAGCTCGCCGTCCCCCATGCGGAGAAGGAGCCGAAGGTCGCCGGGGTGAAGGCCGGCTGCAACGGCTGCCACGCGCCGCTGGCGTTCCTCGCGAACGACATCCCACCCAAGCGCCCGGCGGCAAGGACCCGCGCCAACGAGGCCGTCTCCTGCGATCTCTGTCACACGATCACGGGCTTCGTGGGGGACGTCCCCCACAACTTCAACTGGATCTCCGCTCCTGGTCGCGTGAAGCAGGGCCCCCGAGGGGGTGTCGAGAGCCCGTATCACGAGACGAAGCAGAACCCGTTCCTGCACTCGGCTGAGTTCTGCGGGACCTGTCACAACGAGAAGGATCCCTGGGGGCTCTTCGTGAAGGCGACCCAGCTCGAGTGGAAGGAGGGGCCCCACGGCAGGGGCGGGATCGTCTGCCAGGAATGCCACATGCCGCCCGCTGCGGGCGCGAGCGCGAACACCGCCCCTGCACGGCCTGACGTGCGCCAGCACCTCTTCCACGGCGCTCACGATCCGGGCAAGCTCGCCGGCGTGGTCGAAGTCCGCATCCACCCCGAGGTGCGCGAGGCCGAGCCCGGGGATCCCGTGCGCCTGACCGCGGTGGTGGTCAACGCCAAGGCGGGACACAAGATCCCGACGGGCTCCGCCGAGGAGCGGGTGCTCTGGCTCGACGTGCGCGCGACGGATGCCAAGGGGAAGTCCTGGCACTTGCCGGTGGACCGCAAGGGGTTCGAAGGAGAGGACCTCACGATCGCGTCGGCCACCGCCCTCGCCTACCAGGACATCGGAGAGATCAAGGGGATCGCCGATTTCCCCGGTCTCAAGCGCGACGGAGAGGTTCCCGCCGGCGACCGGATCTTCCGCATGCCCTACCTGGATCCGAAGGGCCGCATGACGATCGCCCAGTGGAACACCGCCGCATTCGGCACGGATTATCGCCTCGCGCCGCTGAAGGCCGTGAGCGAGACGTTCACCTGGAAACTCCCGAACGACGTGGCCCCGGGACCGGTCACCGTGACCGCCAAGCTCCATTATTCGCGGCTCGTCTCGTCGGTCGCGGAGTTCCTGAAGGTCCCGCCCGAGGAGTACCGCGCCGAGACCATCAATTCCCACTCCACGAGCTTCGTGGTCGTTCCTTGACGAGGAGGATCATCTCGATGGGCACAAGGCGCGCCCTCGCCCTGGCCGCGCTCGCCGCGGCGGCGGTGCTCGCTCCGCGAGAAGCACACGCCATTCCGGCGTTCGCCCGGAAGTACCAGCTCTCGTGCACGGCCTGTCATGCGCCCTTTCCGCGGCTGAAGCCCTACGGCGAGGAGTTCGCCGCCCGAGGGTTCCGCCTCCAGGACCCCGCGAAGGAGCCGGCGCGGGCGACCTACGACGTCGGCGACCCCCTGCTCCAGCTCCCCCGGGACTTTCCGCTGGCCGCGCGGATCGACGGCTACGCCTCCTGGAAGGAGGACGCCGTGGCCGAGACGGACGCCGAGTGGCCGTGGGTGCTGAAGTTCCTCTCGGGAGGACCGATCGGGAAGAAGGTCTCGTACTACTTCTACGTCCTCCTCGAGAAGGGTGAGAGCCTGAAGGTCGAAGACATCTGGATGCAGTTCAACGAGCCGGGCGGCCTGCCCTTGGATCTCCAGGTCGGTCAGTTCCAGGTCTGCGATCCGCTGTTCAAGAGGGAACTCCGGCTCGAGCGCTTCGACTACGAGATCTTCAAGGTCGAAGTGGGCAAGGCCGCGGTCGACCTCACCTACGACCGCGGAGCGAACCTCATGTTTCACGCCCCGGCGAAGATCGACGTCGGCATGCAGATCGTGAACGGGAACGGCGCGGACGCCGCCAGCGAGTTCGAGGACTTCGACCGGGACAAGTACAAGAACCTCGCGCTCCGGATCGTGAGACCGTTCAAGAAGCTGCGCCTGGGCGCGTTCGGCTACTTCGGCAAGGAAGTGGGGGACAACGGCCTCTCCAATCGGACGCGCTACTACGGTCCGGACTTCGTGTTCGACCTCGGCGAGAAGGTGCAGCTCAACTTGGAGTATCTGGAGCGGCGCGACGACGATCCGTTCTTCCTCGGCGCGGACGGACCCTGGCTCGAGACGCGGGGGGGCTTCGCCGAGCTCCACTGGCTCCCCAGGGGGCAGGACGGACGCTGGGCGCTGAGCTTCCTCTACAACAACGTGGATTCGGACGACCCGGCGGCGGTTCGCGAGACGGGATCCGTGACCATGAACTACCTGATCCTGCGCAATCTGCGCTTGCTCGGCGAGGCGGGTCGCGATCTCGCGGCGGACGCCACGCGCGTGAGCGTCGGCTTGATCGCGGCTTTCTGAGGCTTCAGACCTCTTCGAGGCGCCTGGCCGCCGCCTGGATGCGATCCATCCACAGCTTGAGGTCGGGGGCGAGCTGGCGCGGAACGCAATCGCCGCAGATCTCACCGGCGAGCGAGCGGATCCCCCGGAGAGACCCGCGCAGGACCGGCGACTCGGCGCGGGCCTCGGGGACCCGCTCGAGAAGCTCCTCGAATTCCCGCATCGCGGCCGCCAGGCTCGCGAGGATGCTCTCGAGGACCGACTCCGGCGGCGCCGTCTGCGGGCGGTAGAGCAGGTCGTGGATCGCGTGGAGCTCTCCCGAGAACACCATTGCCAGGCTCTCGACGCGCGGCAGGATCCGGCCCCGGTCCAGGCCGGAGACCTGCGCCTCGACGCTGATCGCCTGCATCCCGGTGAGCAGCAGGTGGAGGTTCATCCGCACGCGCTCGAGCCGTTCCTCGAACGCGATGTGGTGAATCTCCTCGGTGAGCCGTTCCTGGCGCCGCGAGACGAACTTGGAGACGACGACGCCGAAGATCAGCAGGCCCGCCGCCGCTTCCGCGACGGCCAGGGCGCGCGCGGGGCCCACCGGCACCACATCGCCGAAGCCGACCGAGGTGGCGGTCACGAAGCTGAAGTAGAGGGCGGTCAGGAAACCGTGGCCGTCAGCTCCGACCGCGCGCCCGCCCTCGAGAAGAACGGCGCCGCCGAGCAGCGCGGCGAGCCAGAGCACGACGCCGCAGCCGGCGATCATCCCCACCCAGGACTTGAGGAGAGAACCGAAGCTCGCCCGCTCGAGAAAATCGAAGAACCCGTCCAGGGGTCGACGGAGCGAGGCGAGGCGCCGCGGCGCCGGGCGACGCGGCGCGATGAGATGCGCCGGGGACGGTCCGCCCGAATCCACGACGCCGACCCGATCGCGCCACTCCGCGATCCCTCCCGCGTAGTGACGGAGCCGCGTGTAGCCCAGGGAGCGCAGCAGGCCGACCGCCCGCTCGCCCAGGGTTCAGGTGGGACCGCCGCAGTACACGGCGATGTCGGCGCGGGGATCCGGCAGGACCTGGCGGGCGCGCGCCTCGATCTCCGCCAGCGGCAAGCTGAGCGCTCCGGGGATGTGCGCCTCCTCCCACGAGGCCCGCGGCAGGACGTCGACCAGAACCAGGGACGGATCGTGCAGGCGCCGCTCGATCTCTTCCCGCTCGATCCCCGCGTCCGGAGCCGGTGCCGTTGAGCCGTTCATCCTCGGAGTGTAGTCCAGATGCTGCGAGCCCGCCGGGGTCGACGCTCACGCACGCGACGGGTCCGGGCCCTCCGGTCCCCCTCGCGCGGCGAGGCGGTCCGCGTACAGGCTCTTGACCGCGATGAAGTCCGCGTGGTCCAGGCGCAGCTCGCTGGCGATCTTGCGGATCGTCGTGTCCTCGACCGAGGAGATCGAGCGGTCCACCGCGGACACTGCGAACAGGCAGTGCAGCAAGGCGATCTTCTGCTCGCGCGTGGCGATCTTCTCGAATTCCCGGGTCACGAGGTAGTTCTCGACGCCGCCGAAGAGCGTGTTCTGGGTCTTGGCCATCTGCACGACCATCACGGCCTGCTCTTCGGGTAGCCCGCTCTTCTCCTGGACGATGCGCTCCATCTCGCGGGTCTCCTCGGCGCTGATCTCGAGATCCGCCCGGGCCACGCGGCTCAGGATGTAGGCGAAGGCGGCGACGTAGCGCGCCCGCTCGGGATCGAGCCGATCCAGCGCCGTGGCGATCTTGCGAACGGTCTCGGTGTCCGCCGAGGAGCCGCTCGAGGCCTTGGCCTGGCCGGCGCCGCCCCATCCGAATCGATCGAGGATTCCCATCGTCGCCCCCTCGCGCCAGTATAGCCCGTCCAAGCTCGGCGACCCCGGTATCGCGATCGTAATGCGGGCGACGGGAACGCGGGCCTCTCTCGCGAGGAGAGGCGGCGTTCCTGCGGTGGAGAACCGCGTTCCCCGGTCTGGCTTCGCGCTTGCAGATCCCGCCGCGCTCCGGGGCGAGCCGAGCCGGTGCTCTGCCCGAGAGAGAAGAGATCTGCTCTGACCACAGAGGGCTGCATGAAGCGAACCGCCGCTGCGATCGTTGCATTCCGGGTCCTCCCGTTCATGATCGTTTTCGTCATCGCCGGTGCATTTCCGTCGCGCCCCGTGCTGGCCTACGAGACCTACTCCCAGAACAAGGACGCCACGAATTGCCGGAGCTGCCACGGCGATTTCCGGAGCTCGCCCTACCGCTCGCTGATCGACGGCCAGAGCTGGGGGGACGATCTCCACGACGTCCACCGGAATGCGATGCTCAACGGGGACTGCGCGACGTGTCACACCTCGAGCCGCTTTCCCGTCCTGATCGGCAGCTCCCCCGGCGGAGCGGGGCTGTCTCCCTTCGGCTGCTCCGGCTGCCACGGGCGGTCGCAGGACGGCACCGGCTCCGGAACCCAGGGATTCGGAGCGGGCCTGCGCCAGCGGCACTTCCGCGCCGGGGTGCAGCAGTGCGTGAACTGCCACGCCGACTCCAATCCGACCGGCAAGGTGGTCGCCGGAGAGCACGTCCCGCCTCCGTACTATGCCAGTCCCGGAACGAACCATCCCCGCATTCCGACCAGCGCCTGCAACCCCGCCCCGAGCTACCCCGAGAACTTCGCGGCGACGACACTCGGGCTGGACAACGACGGCGACGGGGCCTTCGACGGCGCGGACGCCGACTGCGCGACCGCCGTGTGCGGGAACGGAACGCTCGAGGCCGGCGAGCAGTGCGACGACGGGAACACCGCCCCGGGCGACTGCTGCTCCGCCTCCTGCCGCTTCGAGGCGAGCGGCTCGACCTGCAGCGACGGGCTGTACTGCACCGTGAACGAGGCCTGCAACGGCGCGGGGAGCTGCGCCGGAGGCCAGGCGCGCAACTGCGCCGACACACTCGCCTGCACCGGCGACAGCTGCAACGAGACCACCGACGCCTGCGTCCACACCCCGAGCAACGCCGCCTGCGACGACGGCCTGTACTGCAACGGCACCGAGACC